>CABDYL010000088.1_pt1 | contig 70918 bp, 53 predicted proteins | sample 3131931 | NCBI WGS metagenome assembly CABDYL01 (sample SAMEA5534337, study PRJEB31848) | metagenome | biome: tundra; feature: field; material: soil | place: USA | collected 2013-05 | depth 0.45 m
GTCGTTCTTGAAGTGCGACCAGCGGAGGTCGTCGTATGGGCGGCCGAGCGGGTCGTTTCCTTCGGGGAAGATGCGGCGCTCGATCGGCTCGTGGAGGCGGGTGGCCTTGTTCTCCGCGTTGATCTGGAGGTCGTCCAGCCGGCGCAGGAAGAGCAAGTAGGTGATCTGCTCGATGACTTCGAGCGGGTTGGAGATGCCGCCGGACCAGAAGGAGTCCCAGATACGGTCGATCTGGCTGCGGAGTGGGCCGGTCAGCATTGGGAGTCCCCCAAGGTTCGTGGCGCGCGGGAAGGGTCAGGTCACGGGCAACTACTGTAGCCAGAACCGAGTTACGTCGGGATGGTCCGCGGACACTACGCGTGCGTCGTGCGGTGGCCTCGTCGGCCGCTTCAGGTCGTTGGGCTGTGAGGACTTGGCGTATTACCGCTGTTTGCGGCTACCGGCCCGATCCCACCCCTGGGCCTCGACCCACCGAGACGTCACGTTCAACCTGACCACGCCTTCGTGGACCTCGGCGACGGCCGATGGTGGCAGATACAGCTTGGACCACAAGAGGCCGCGGGATACGGTCAGCAGGGTTTCGCCCGAGCTCACAACTGTTCCGAGCCGCGTCTCGTCGCTGTCCTGGACGAGCCATCCTCGCGCGATGTCGGCGAACCGGAACGTGCGTCGTGGCGGTCCGTCCCGCCCACCGACGATCGGCGAGCGCGCCGACGCGCTCCTCCTCCGAAGCGGTCCATACGACATCGGCGTAACCCGAGCCCGAGAGCTCGACGGGGCTGCCGCGTGATCGGGCAGTCCCAGATCCCGGGGCGACTGTAGCCCCGCGCAACGGGCGTGACAAATGGCTTCTCTTTGAATGCCCGTCACGCCCGGCCCCGGGCCCTACTTCACCAGACGGTAGATGACTGAGCTGGTAACGAACTCGTCGCCGAGGTACTCGATCGAGAGCTGTTCGGGCTCGACGCCAAGCTCGGCCGCGAGGTCGAGGAGGACGCTCTCGGCCTGGTCACGGGTCGGCGTACCGATCCAGGCGGTGACGTGGCCGTACGTCCGGAGGTGCCTGGCGTAGGCACCGAGGTAGCTCGAGACGAGACGGACGGTCAGGGGTTCGGGCATGGTCATGGGGACGGACTCTGGAGTTCAGGACGATCGATCCGGCGGCGCCGGATTGATGTGACTTTCGGCGCGCGTCGTCCGCGGTCAAGGACAGGCGGGTTGGCCGGATCAGGCGTCGCCTCAGGCGGGCGTCTCGAGCGGAAGGCCCGCCGCGACGGCGGGTTCGCCCGGAAACGCCGCCGCGCTGGGGATCGACTCCGGAGAGCGGATCGCCGGCCGCAGCAGGCCGATCACGAACGGTCACCCCTACGACGCTCGGCCAAGGGGTTCAGTTCCGCAGTGGCCAAGAGGAGGCTCAGCCAGCAGAGCAGGCTCACCTGACGCCGCAGGAAAAGATGGCGGACCTATCAGACCGTCTCTTCGCCCGCGCCCTCTGCCTCGCCGCTCGGGGCGGTCGTCATCGTCTTGCTCAGGTGGCTCGCCTCGATGATCGTCGTCCGGCCGTCGCGCTCCTTCCAGCGAGTCTGGATCAGGACCTCATCGGCCTCGCCGACGAGCCGAAGGACAACGGTGTAGCCGGAGCCGCCGCCGCGGTCGATCGAGTCGACGGTCGCCTCGTTCGAGGGGAGCGGCAGGAGGGCCAGCACCTCTCCGAGATTCTGTCGAAGTTCCTTGCTGAAGTCCTCGGTCACCCGCTCGATGTCCCCGGCGACGAGGGCAGCACAGAGAGCCTCGGCGCGCTCACGAACGTCCTGTTCGTCCATCGATTGGCCCTCTGAAAAGCGCGGATCAAGCGCAGGTGCGATCTCCTTGGAGCCATTCTACCCCGAGTTGACGGGACGTGTTTCGAGCCGTCAGGCGTCGAGCCTTGACCTGGTAACGGACGTCGTCCTCGCCGATCGCGTCGTAGCCGATCGAGGAGGACGCGACGAGCGTCAGGCCGAAGGCTCGTGCGGTCAGGTACTCGCTGTAGTCCGCCACGGGATTGTTCGTGCTCCGCACGACTCCCTGGCTCAGCAGCTCGTCGACCATCCGCGCATGGTCTGGAGGCCAGCGCCGGGTGATCGCGGACGAATGTCGGCGCCGTCTGCCCGAACTTCAGGTCGCCGACTGGTAACGTCCGACCCCTGCCTACTACTCTGCCTTCCCGGCCAGGCCGGCGCGAGTTAGGCGCGGTTCCAGATGTAGTCGAAGGATGTCGCACTGGCGATCCGGATGTGCTCCCGCAAGTCCCAGGGCGTGTAGGGGACGTCGGGCGGCAGCCGGGTGATTGCCTCGTCCGGGAAGTCCGCCACGGCGACGTCGAACGGCAGCTGGCACCGTGCCCGTCGATGAGCGCGAGGAGCTGCACGCGCAGGATTGCTGGCGGCCGTGATGAAGCCCATCCTGTGCGGTGACGTGTCGAAGTTATCCGCTCATTCCCCCTCGGGTACGGGTTGCCACTATCGAGTCATACTAGGACTGGACAACCTGCCCGAACGATGAAGATCGAAAGGGGTCGCCGCCATGGACGAAGCCAAGACATCGGCACCCGACAAGCATCAGCCGCACCCGTTCCAGTCCAGCCCCGTGGTTCCCCTCAATCCGAGAGCCGGAGCCACGCAAGAGGCAGCGGGTACGGAGGGGACAGACCTTCCTCAAGCAAGCGGATCTAGGTGCGCGCTCTGCGGCGCTCCTCGAGATAACCAGATTCACATCGAGGGCGAGGCCGAGGCCGAGTCGCCCAAGTGGGGCCTGTAGCCCACGACGGTAGTCCGCACTCCGGGGAGCCTCCGAAGAGGGGCCCGCGCTCGCTGGCTTGCGGCGCTCTGCGAACCGTCCGGCGGGGGTTCACGGACCCAATTTCGATCGACCAAGAAGGCGCCGATACCAGCTTTGGGGTTATAACCTCTGGCGACGCGGCTCCTTCGGGCATCGCATCCGCCACGACGTGGTCATCGTGTCGCGAGATCATTCGCTCAGTTGCCGGCCCGCCAATTGGACGCTCCGAGGCTGGCCACTCCGTCGACGTCCAGACTGCCTCGCAGACGGGCTCGAGGGCGCGTCGCCCCTCGGCCCCGGCCCGAAGCGACTACGGACAGGTATTGGCGGGCGCAGGCTTGCCATACCAGGTGCTGTCCGTCCCAAACCATTGGACCGACAGTGCGGCCAACTTGTCGTTGAGAAGGCAGTAGATCGCCGCGAGTGCCGGGATCTCGTAAGGCGGCCCCAGCACGACCTGCTTGATGTTCCCACTCGAGACGGACTGCCCCATCGCCACATAGTCCGCCACCTGGTTTGCCGGGAAGTCCGTGGAGATGCTCGATCCGATCGTCGAGATGAGGCCAGGGATGGCCAGTATCTGACTCGGCTGGGCCATCTTGTGCAACAAGTCCACCAGGACCTCCTGCTGTCGCGAAGCTCTGCCCCAGTCGTAATCGCCAATAGTGTGACGGGACCTCACGTAGGCTAGGGCCTGCCTGCCGTTCAAGGCGTGCGGACCGGCGGACAGATAGAAGCCATACGGGGTTCGGCCGTTGTCGAGCCAGTCATACGTGGGGTCAGCGATCACTTTGGGATTGACGACATCGATCCCCCCGACCGCGTCGATCAACTTGACGAACCCGTTCACATCCATATTGGCGTAGTAGTTGATTGGGATGCCGACGAGGTAGCTCACCTCTTTGATGAAGGTCGTAAGGCCCGCGGCCCGACTCTTCCCCTCGGGCGACTTCAATACGCCATTTCCGACAGATTCCGCGAGGTAATTGATCTTGTACGGAAAGACGCCGCCGAAGTACAACGGAAAATAGCCGGTGTCGCGCGGCACGCTGACCATCTGGACCGAGTTGGTCTTTGGGTCGTAGCTGACGACCATGATCGTGTCGTAGAGAGCGCCCTGGGTGCTCCCCGCAATAAGCATTATCGTGACGCGGCCGCCTGGCACCGGTGTCGGCAGCGGGGCTAATGTTGGGCCTGGCGTCTCCCCGGGAGCCAGGCTCTCGGTCGGCATAGCCCGGCCGATGTCCCCGAACATCGCGGAGCCGGCGTTGTAGGTCACCAGCAGCAGGCCGCCGACGCCGAGGTGGCTGATGACGATGACAGCAGCCAGCGCTACCACTGCGGCCCTGTCGATAACCCGACGCGTCTTGAGGTGTTCCCCCGCAAGGAAAGCCTGCACAACCGACGCGAGCCGCCACACTCCCGCCACGATCACGATTGCGATCGCAGCCAGGCTGAAAACCGGGTCCGCAAAGCGCGCGGCGAAGACCACCACACCCTGGCGGAGTTGGTAGGTCAGGAGCAGCAGGACCAGGAGCGCGGGCACGGCAAAGAGAGCCGCCAGGCGACGGTTGCCCACGTAGAGCTGGCCAAGGCCAGGCCACAAAAAGGAGAGCAAAGCGGCGGGCCAAGGCGATCGTCTGCGACCGCTCGGGGCGGGCATGTTCATATCCAAGATCATCGACTCCACTCATGTGCGGACACCCGTCTGTGACGTCGCCATCGGGTGCACCGTGATGGTCATCGGCGATTGCATCAACAGTGGGGCATGGCAGGACTCGCAGAAGCCCGACTGTTCAGCACGATCAAGCCATCGTGCCGGCAGTCCGGACCGGCAGCTGCGCCGGCCTCAACATGCCGGCCCGCCGCTGCGGTTCGTTACCACAGGCCCATTGCGAAAGATAGCCTCCGGCACTCGGATGTCTCGATCGCCAAGGCCGGCCTCGTGGCATCGCCGGGTCGCGTCGTCTTGATGCACCGTATCTGAGTCGGTTTAGTAGGCTGCCGCGCTTTCGCGAGGCAGCCTAGGAGTCGATGAGCGGACCCGCCGCCGGACGTGCGCGGCTCCGCGGCATCTCGCGTCCGCGAGGATCAGCTGTGGGTGGCCTGCGTCCCGGAGTCGGTGAAGGTCTGGCCTGCGACCGGGACGAACTGCCAGCTGTAGCTGTGTGCTCCAAGGGTCAGTTCCAGGACGCCGAAGGTGCCCGTGCTCCGCACCTGTGAGTTGGCTCGGATCGTGCCCATTGGGCGCTGGCTGACGCCGCCGGTGCCCACGACGAACTCGCGGATGCCGTTGGGATCGGCCTGGGCGCTCGGCGACTGGAGGGCGAACCGCTCGTAATCGTGGTCATGACCGTCGAGAACGAGGTCCGCGTGGGCGGCATACAGGTCCTGCCACCACGCGGCGTAGTTGGAGTTGTTGCCGTGGGTTCCACCCGAGCTGAAGGACGGGATGTGCCACATGGCGATCACGTGCTTGCCGGCGTTGGCGGCGAGATCGTTGCGGAGGAATGTTTCCTGGGCGGACCCGACACCACAGCCACCGACAGAGGAGCACATGGCGTTGAGCACGATGACATGCCAGTTGTTGGCCAGGCTGTAGCTGTAATAGCCCTTGCCGGCCGGACCGGCAGCCGCTCCGAAGTAGGAGTAGTAGGGAGCCGCTCCCGACGTCATGTAGTCGTGGTTGCCGACGGTGGCACGGGTTCGGTTCAGGAATGCGCCCCATGTCGTGGCGTAGCAGTTGGCGTACTGGGCCGCCGTCCCGCTCTCGTTAGAGTTGTCGCCGAGGGTGAACACGATGTCGTTCGGGCGGGCGGTGATGAGGGCCGCGGTCGCCTGGGCGTTCTTGATCACGGACGTGACGCAGATGTCGCCGGCGCCGATCAGGACCGGGTCGCCGATTGAGGGCGGTGTCGCGCTCGGCTTGGCGGTTGGTGTCGCGCTCGGCTTGGCGGTTGGTGTCGCGCTCGGCTTGGCGGTTGGTGTCGCGCTCGGCTTGGCGGTTGGTGTCGCGCTCGGCTTGGCGGTTGGTGTCGCGGTGCCTGTCGCACCGCCGACCGGCGTGAGGACGAGCTTGGGTGGGTTGGATGACTCGCGGCTGGCCAGGTTGATCGCGGTCGAATTGCGATCGATCAACGCGAAGTCGACGATGCTGCCGGTCTGCACGGCGGAGGTCACGTCGACCGCTGTCCACGCACCTGCGCCGAAAGATCCCGTGGTCCCGACCTGGGCGCCAATGGCGGGCGCGTTCGAGTTCGTCAGGCCGGCCTCGGTCCAGGCGTCACCCGTCTTATGGACGTCGAAGCCAACGCTGGAGAAGGAGTTGGCGTAGATCTGCAGGGTGGCCTTGGAGATGCCGCCGCCGACCGCGTGCAGGTCAAAGCGCAGGTAGCTGTGTACGGTGGGCGAACCGTCCACCCGGAGCTCGACTGAGGTTCCGTAGTTGGCACTCGCCGCAGACGAATTGACGTACGAGTCGGCCGTGGGCCCGACGCTCATGGTGGATGCTGCCTGGGCTGTGGCGCCCGAGAAGGCAAGACCGCCGGCCGCCAGGACACTGACCGCAGCTGCCGCTATCACCGACAGTCGGCGGGGACCTAGAACACGAGTGACCATGAGGGCTTCTCCGTTAACGGGCACGGTGGCGGGTAGGCGTGGGGCGTGGGCCTTCGTTGGTCGGTCGACCTTACCTTCGGAGGCAGTTCAGCAACACCCGACAAACCGAACCAACCCGCTGGCGGACGCATGGGCTAGGTATGGCTAATACCAATGGCTTATGCATTGGGTAGGTCTACTACCCTGTCGGGCGGGCAATTCGGGTCGCGGCTTGGCGAGGCCGCCACCTACCGCACCGCACCTGACCGGTCACGGCGTTCACGCGCAATCGCATCGCTCGTCCACGTCGTAAGGCGCCAGGCCCCAGCCTGGTTCGGCGTAACTCCTCTTCCATCTGGCCCGCCGCGCGTCCAGCGCATGCGTCCCAACACCCTGTCTGGACCAAGGGACAGGTCGACGTCGACGCGTGCGAAGGCTGCGGCTGAATGGTCGACTCGATCGAGATCAAAGCCGTTCAGGCTCTTCTCGGTGTACTCCTCTCGTACCTGGCCGGCCGTCTTGCGGGCCGTCTCCGAGGCAACAAGGGGCGACAAGAGCTCCGCCATTCGTCCGAAGTTCCGCGCCTGTCACGCCGCCAGGAAGTCCCGACTGAGCCGAACGACCTCGTCTGCATCGAAGGCCGCATCGCCTCGCTGTGCAGACCACGGGCGCCAGCGGTTGAGCGCTTTCTTCGCCTCGGCGTTCTCGCGAAACTGGCCCGCTATTTCTCGCCACGATGGGCGCGGCTTGGCCTCGGCCTTCTGTTTCTGCCGGCTGGTAACCCAGTCGCAGACCGCAAACAGCCGGTTCCAGGCCTTGGCTGCGACGATGTCGTTGTCGAAGTTCGTCAGCATTCCGTGCACGATGCCATGCCGGTACAGCTCTGTTACCGGTTCATTCGATGCCTGCGGAACGGCTTCGTGAAGCTCAGATGTGCATGGGTGAGGCCCATGTGGTGGCCGACTACGCTGTCCCATGCGCCCATCTCGTCCGCATCACGTGCATGAAGGCCCCGGCGCTCGCCGTGATCGACGTCATTCACAAACCCGTCCATCACGCTCAGCAGCGTCAGCACGGTTGCGTAGTAGCGCCCTTCATGAAAGTCCGCTTCGGCTCGCTCGATCAAATCCATCCTGATTCGAAGCTCTGGGAACCGGCCCAGCCGACGCACCGGGAAACGCAGAGCCTCAGGGTCCTTGTACCAGTCGATCAGCGCGCGCTCAGCCTCATCGGCTGGCAGCACCAGCAGGCGGTCGACGACCGTGACGTTCAGTTCGTCGTGGAAGACCCAGTTGCGTGGGCCGAGCAGCTCGTAGAAGCCGTCGACCGTAGCCGCAAGCTTCCTGACTTCCTTCTCGAGATCGACCATCGATTGCCGCTGGCTTCGAAGCACAACGCGGGTTATGAGCTTCATGCCCTGAATCTGGGTCAGCAGCTTGGTCACGGTCGGCAGATCGAGCGCTGAGCCGTAGGGCCCGCCACCTCGCGCAACCTCCAAGCCGACCCTGTTTCCCGCGGCACATGCCTCGTTCCCCATCCCGTGATTGTCGCAGGACATGCGGGCGATGACCGATCGAACCGGCAACGTCTGGACCGAAGGTCAGTCCAAGGTAGGCTCCGGATGGAGCCCTTGACTGGCCGCCGACGCGTACTTGGGCAGCTGGGGCGACCTTCGGAAGAACGACCGCTGCTGCTGCCCCGCGCCCGGCACGATCGGGTGATGGTGCCGCCCTCATGGCGCAAGAAGTTGAACAGAGTCGGACTCGGCCCAGCTAGATACCGCGAGAAGCCCAGAGCAGCGGATCTTCTTGTCCGTCGAGCACGCGCTTAGCCAGGGATAGATCCTTCAGAACCTTCGCCCTGCGTCCAGGCTGTCGGTGGAGCGAGAGCGGTGACGGGTGGAATGTCGCAACGACTGGGATGTTGCCGTGGAAGTGTCCCCGTCCCCGGCTGGCTCCGACCCTATAGCCGTAGCCGAGGAGTCGTAGTCTGATTGCCCGCCCTCGCCCCGCTTACGGATTGGATGAGGTCGAAATGGTCGGGGCGAGAGGATTTGAACCGGCGGTTCCCAAGTGCCGGATTGCGGTGCCGGGATGGATCGCCGCTGGTCTCTCGGAGGCTGTCAGCGAGACGCCTCGTAAGCCTGCCGCAGCCATCCGATGAGAGTGTCAACCTCAACTGGTGGCCCCGGCGTGATGAGGCGTGTCAATCCGAGCAGCTCGGTGTCGACCTGACTCTGGTCGTTCACGACGATCCGGTGGGATATGAGCGTGCTCCCCGGAGGTTACTACGCCGGCATAGTGACGGCGGCTGGGCAAGGGCTTCGGGCCGTCCAAGGACCGTCGTCGGTTGCCATGGCTGCCACGGTGAATAGGCCCTCCGGCAAATGCCGGAACTCTTCGACTCGGTTCATGGCGCCGCGCGATGCCCAGCGGTCAGCCGGTTCTCACAGAGGTGTCCATTCGCCGACTCGAACTTGAGCTCCACCCCACCCGATGGCATCTAGCGGCCCCACGAACTTGACGGCAATGTTCTGAGCCTGGGCACAGTCCCTGGTTGGGTTCAACCATAGGTTCTCCGTGGGATCCCAAACCGAGACCACGTGATCCGAACCTACGATCGCGCAGGCCTCGTGGTAGACGAGTCCGTCTCCAATCCAATCTGGCATCAGGCCTGATTCATGCCAGATTGAAGACCATTGAGAGCAGTCGCTCTGCTTTGCCCGCTGGACGAATTGCACTCGGGCCACTGTGTAGCCTCGTCTCTCCAGCAATACCGCGGCGACCGCAGCGTAGTGGCCGCAGTCCCAGGTCTCGAACCTTGCGAGTTCGCACCAGTGGCTGGGCCATGGGGCCGGCCCCCAGGGCCTGAAGCCACGCAGCCAAATGGGCGCTAGAGCATAGTCAGTCGCTGCGTAGGAGGCGTCAGCGGCTAGGAACCAGGCGCGCGCGATTCGGCAACAGCGACCCGGGTGAGCGGACACGATAGATGGCCGCACGCCGTTCCAGATGTCCAGTGCTGCTTTTAGGCTAGTAGCCACGTCCAAACTCGTATGCCATTGATCTGTCATATGCACCAGCATCACTGAACGCAAGTAGATCGCCGCTCTTGAGCGATCGTAGATTGAGGTTCTGTGCTAGAACGTCTTCTTCCATACAGAGCCTACCGAGGAGTCGGTCGGGCCCGGGTGCGAGTTCGACCCAGCCGGCGCCTGTATTACGCAAGACCTGCCGGACGACGCTCACGGCAAGGGGAAGCTCCGCAATCGAGGCATCCGCGACTACCTCCAGATGATCGTCCCGTCGACGCGACTCCAGCACGCGTGTGAGGAGGACACTGCTCCTCTGCGTGAGAGCCTTGCCTGGCTCGAGCACTAAAGAACTGAGCCGACCAAGCTTCGCGGCGGCCTCATGAGCGAACGCGCCGAGGTTAGGCGCCAGATGCGACTCCCAGTCGTCCGGATGCCACCCGCCGCCTATGTCCAACATGCGAACTGGCGCCACCGCGTCTTCCAGTGCGGAGCACCAATCCAGGATCGTGTGCACCAACCTGAACCACTTCCGCGGGCCCAGGTCGCTGCTTGCCAGGTGGAAATGGACCGCGAGGTCGTTGCCCCTCACGGACGCACGCAGCGAGCGGGCAAGCCGTGCGAAGTCGTCCGGATCTTCAAGTGGGATGCCGAACCGCGACGTGGTCGATGGCAGTCGAAGCCGAGGTCCGAAATGGTTCGAGAGCCGCGCCCGATTGCCGGCTGCGTGCGCATAAGACTCCTCGATCGAGTCGAAGAACACGGCCTGAACCGGTGCCTCAACGTACTGTGTCGGCCACCACTTGCCGGGGCCATTCAGGATCAGACGATCTGGGGAGAACCCAGCGGCTACAGCGCACCGAGCCTCCAGTTGGCTGATCGCTTCGGCCATCAGCCCGGAATCACGTGCGAGATCCAAGATCTCAGGGCGCGGGTCAGTCTTGATGCTTAGCGCCAGTTCGACCTTCAGCCTCGCGGTTGAAACAGAGCCCGACAGTGCAGCGGCGCGGCCGATATCTCTTGAGGCCGTATTCGCAAGAAACACCCGAGTCGGAGTCGGCATGGATCCAGCATCGTCGACCCCGAGATCGATGGGCTGGGTATTGTGCACTCGTCGTCTGGGCCGAGACGACGGTAGTCGGTGTGCCAGATCTGGCATCCCCGACGGATGCTTGCCGCCTGCAACGGCTGATTGGCCTTCGACTCGGATTTCTGGGAGTGGAAGCCCGGCCCTCGTCGGCAGCTCGATGACAACTCGAGCGAATGCAGGTACCGCGGCGGGTTTCCACGGATGCATTCGCACGCCCGATACCGCACTAACGAGCGCCCCTGGTAGGTTCACACCGGCTAGGGTCGCTCCGTGAATCCACGCTGGGAACCGTGGATTCCACTCAATGACCCATCGATCCCCGGCCTCGTCCTGAACGAACTCAACTTCTCCGCCCCCGTGCCAACCTATCAACCGAACGAACTCGCTGAGCGCTTGCTGGGTTTCCTGTGCGGGCGACGTAACGAGTCCGGCCCAGGTCTTGCCTTCCGCCGTGACCTCCCTCTTCATCATCTCGGCTACGGCTACGAGCGTTCCATCAACTGCACTCAGCGCAAGGGATCCCTCGCGACCGGATATGTGCTCCTGGACGAACAGCCCCGAAACTGACCCCCACGTGGCGGAGAGGTCATTCCGTGCAACCTGGAATTGTCTCCAGTTCCGCACCGAACGGGCTTCGTAGAAGGGCCCCTTTACCCAGACGCGCCAATTGTGGTCTCGGCAGAAGCAAGCCAAGGTAGCGTCGGATTCATCCAGTGACATGTGGGCGGGAGTGCGCAGTCCAAGCCGCACCGGCATCGTTGGTGGCTTCCGCACTGCAGCGAGAGACGCAGCCGACGGACTAAGCACAACGGATCGCCCAGAGATTGCGGATGCGAGCCAGTCAACTTCGAGATCGAGCCCTGAAAGCCAATATGATTGGTCCTCAGCCAGTTGAACTTCGACCTGCCTTCGGTGTTCATCAAGATCAAGCCTCGCCCAAGGTCTCGCGACCCAGACATCATCAAAGTCCGGCCAATGGAGGCCTGTGGACCTTGGCGAATAGTCGACACCCAAGAGGTAGGCATCCGGGAACGCAGCCCGTAGGGAACGCGCTAGGCCGACTCCCGGCGAAGGGTTAGGTCCGCTGTATAGACCTGAGATGCAGATCTTCACGCTGTTGGAAGTCCCTCTGCGTTCTCTTGTGCGCCTGTCCGCTCCCAATGAAATTCCACGCCATGGCCTGGGAGGAACGGCGCAATCGGAGAATCGTCGGCTCCCAACCAGCGGAGATCCTGATCCTCCGGGTGGTCAACGATGCTTCGGGACGCCAGTGGGAACGAGGCGTTGACCGAAGCCCTGGTGAGACGGACCTTCCCGCGCACCCCGCCATCGAGGGCGCATCGGATACGCCGCACCGTGGCTGGCCGCGCCAGAGGAACATCGTATCGGTAGTCGGGTTGGGCGCCTGGCTCCCGGCCCTTGACCAGTACCTGGTATGTGCTCTTAACTGCGAGGGAAATGGTACGCGACCCGCGTAGTCGCTGGGTGAGTTCGCTCCGGGCTCCGTCAGATAGTACGGCGTGGCCCATGAGGATTGAATTGGCTGCGATCCGATCAACATCCTTCGATGCTATGGATCGCGCATCCACGCCGAGGATTTCGCGTATCTGTGCGGCGGATGGCAGCGGAATGGGCGAATACGTCACCGTGGCATCGCCGCCAAGTACGATCGGCTCCACGTGAATCCACTTCACACCGGCTAGCTCCTTCTGGCTGAAAGAGGAAATGGAACCTGGAGGGAGGGGCCAAAGGAATTCCAGGTAGCCAGCCGCGGCGAGCTGAGATACGGCCTTGATCTCCAACGCCTTCTCATCCACGACCAGAAACGGCGGAAAGAGGCGAGCGATATCAGCCTGGGTTGGTAGGTAGAGCTTGTACGAGGCCGTTCGCGTGAAGACGGCTACCTCGCCCATGTAGGCGCCCTGGTACTCCAGCCTGCTCAAATCGTCCATCCTGATGTCGAGGTCGTATTCAAGCAGCAGAGGTCGTCCGTACTGCTGCTTCGCCACTCTGCTTGTGATCGGCAGGCACACGGTCGCCAGCAGCAGTCGCGTTTCCGGCTCCGTCGCGTCGCCGCTCACATCATCAGTTCCGCCGTACGCCGCGAAGTAGGACGCGAGTCCACGGCTCAATGAGTCCGCGATGTCCAACTGGAGGCCGCCGAGACGGCGTGACAAGAATTCGATGGCCGTCGTATAGACGAACACAGGCGCAGACGCCGCCGTCAAGAGGCAGCCAACTAGCCGGAGCAGATCGGTAACCGAAAGCACGGCCAAGCCGACGCCACTGAAAAGCGAAACCGCACTCAACCAGAACCAAAAGGTCACACTCGACGGCGTCTGCCCATGAGGGACGCGCCCGATACGCTTCAACATCCCTGGCTTTGGTTGCTCTGAGTCCACAGAGTTCCGAGCTCCGACCATCTAGCGATGCCCCCCGCTCAGCAATAGTCTCGACGCCTGTTCCCAATATGAACCCTGCATCCGCGCCCGGCAACGGAGATCACCCAACTCGAAATCGCGAATACTGGGCACGTGAGGCTCCGATCGACATGGCCGAGGTAATCCGCTCTAGAAACCGTACTTGAGCCGCCGGGTCTCAAACGCCATTTCACCGCCCTCCAGCAACTCCTCGGTGAGCCATCGGACAGGTGCGCAGTCGATCGAACCCATGTGTTCCTGCGAGACTCGCCCCCGCCCCCGCCCAGCCTCACCGAAGGCTTCGAGCCCCACGATGAGCTCAGCATCACCGAGGACCGGTATGTTCGCGTTGTGCGTCGCGAAGATGAACTGTCGCCTACGCTTCTCCTCCTTCATCTTCGGGACGACTCCTTCCGTGATGAATCGATTGTCGAGGTCGTCTTCAGGCTGATCGACGGCCAACGGTGCATCGGATTCGAGGAGAAGCAAGAGAAGCACCGCTGTGGCCTTCTGCCCCGTTGACAGGTCGTCCAGGCTATTCCAGGCTGGATGGCCCGGGTCATTGCTGAGGTTCAGCTCAACATCGCTTGTCGACGACAACTCCAGTTCTTCAAGTTCCATGAGGACGTCGATGGGTGCTTTGGTCAAGTGCTCGGCTTGGCCCTGTGGCATGCCATAGCGTCGGACCAGTTCGTCGGGTCCTTGTCTCCATGCCTCAGCAAGATTGCTCAACGAGAAGTTGGCGTCCTTCTGCAGTGACTCCATGGCCTCGGAAAGGCGTCCGGCGACCCTGTCGCGAAGGAAATCGAACAGTGGTTGGCGATCGCCAGCGTATCGCACGCTAACGCGCACTCGGCCGGCTAACTGTTTGCTGACTCGCGCCGCAGCCTGATCCAACGCTCGGAACTCCGCGGTCTTGAGATCCTCCCACTTGACCAGCATGGCGCGGCGTTGCGCGACGAGGGTCGCCAGCTCGGACTGAAGCTTAGGCAGCTGTTCCTGAACCGGGACCAGGCCCTCGATGTCTTTCCTGAGCCTCAAGAACTCCGCAGTGTCCACCTTCGTCGTCTGCAGGGCCCGGAGTACAGCCGCGTACGCCTCCTCAACAGTGGCCTTTCGCAGATCCCACTTCTTCTTGACCGCGGCGATGTCGGAGTCGGCGCTCGCGAGTGCGCTCTCAACGGTAGCCGCGGCGGCCTGCAGTTCCTTATCAACCCGGACGAGGATCGGGTTCAGCTCAGTCAGAATGGCCCGGCCCGGTAGGTCTCCCAGCTTCATCTCCGACACGAAGGCCCGGTCGATCGGGAGGCTTGTGCGGATGCTGGTCGGTGCGGCCCTGAAAGGCTTGAGGCGCTCCTCAGCCGTGGTGAAGACTCGCTCCTCGGTAACCAGCACGCTGTGGTCCTTGAGCTTCTCTTCTATGCCAGCTTCTTTGTATCGTCGAAGTTGCTCCTGGAGTGCCGGCAGTCGTGCAAGTCGCGCCCCTGCCTCCTCGAGTTTTCGAGTCTGTTCAACGATGGCCGCGCGCGACGATGCGAGAGCTGCCGTCACCTCGGACTTGCGCTGGCTCGCCTCCGGATCCTGTGGCAAGAATCTGGCAAGGAGCCGGGTGAGCTTCTCGGGGTTCCGCGCGAGTTCGCCGATCTCGTGCTGACCGTACACCTCGGCCCTAGGCACGAGGTCCAGAGGCAGAATGGCCACGATGGCTCCCTGGGCGTTGCGCACCACCGGCGCGTTCGGGACGGTACGCTCGACGAGGTATTCCTGGGCGGATGGTGTGTATGAACGGATCAGCAGCGAAATCTTCGTCCCATCCTTGAGCACGCCTTTGACAATCCCGTTGTGGGCCTTGGTCGCATCCGGGCCCAACGGTTGAAGTCCGAGCACGTATCGGATGCTCTCGATCACCGTGGACTTGCCTGAACCGCGGCCACCGATGAGAGCGTTTAGGTTCTCGTTCAGCCGTAGCCCGACGCCGTCCAGGAAACCTCCTTGCCATGCAATGGCGAGGAACTCCGTGTGCTGGTCCGGGACGGGGTCAGAGGCGAGACGGATGCGCGAATCGGGATCCAGAAAAGCCTGCCGGAGACCCTCGGTCGTACACTCCGACATCTTGATCCAGGTACATGCGCCCGGCTTCTCAAGATCGGCCGGGTCGCTCACGTCCTGCGCGTTTATCACGGCCATTGGTCGTCTGCGTTCGTAAGCTTTGTCGGTATTCGCCAGTATGTTCTTCAGATCCTGCGGAGCCTGTGTGGCCGGTCCAGGAAGCGAACAAGCCAGCAAGTGCGCCGACTTCCAAGCGTTTGCCCTCGCCGTGCCATGAAGCATCTTGAGGAGACCGCCGGGCGAAGCAACATGGGCCGCTACGAACACCGCGCCCCAGCCTTTGCTTTTGTCCAATAGGGCGCCGGCATCCAGATCACCGACGGGCGAAGGTCCGGCGTCGCCGTGGACTCCGCAAGCGCCGATGGCACGCTCAAGATCGTCGGGGTCTTTCGTCGCGTCAAAGAGGCACAGGAAATGGACGCCCTCTTTGCTTACCGCTTCGAAGCCCGGCAGGACGACAATCCCCGCTTCCCGAGCCGCGCTCCAGAGGCTGAGACCCGTCTTGACCCGATAGTGGTCAGTCACCGCGATGACCTGCACTTCCTGGGCCACCAAGGCGTCCACAAGAGCGCTGTTGTACGACTGCTCGTCCGTGTACTCCGACACCCGGCCATTCGTAACCAGGTATGCAAACGGGTTGACCTGCAGCGCGCACTTGTAGAACCGTGCACCGCCAGGATTTGCCATCGCGGCCTCAATGGGTCCTTGCATCCCCTTGCCTCCGCTGGGTGCCCCCGAACCCGACAGGGCAGTCCGGGGCATCACTAGGCTACGGCCTCCTCCGTGTCGCCGTCGGCTGTCCGGCGCATCTGGACTATCTGGCGACTGCCCGGCAGGTCACACCCGCGCTCTCAACTGATCCCGATGGCCTCCGGCCGGCGCGACCTGAGCACGCCGAGGAATCCACCTCGATCTTGTTCGCACGGGTGACCGGACGGTTCACCTGAAACTGGCGAGCCTCGAAGACGATTTATACGGGCCGTTCTCGCGTGCCCGATCCCGGTACCTTGCTGGATCGCCTGGGCTCTAGCCGGGTCTGCCCGAACAGGAGGCCTGGCACCGACCGGACCTGGATGCTGACACTCGACGTCAGCCAGCAGGGGCTGCGAGCGCGGACCACCGGGGATCGGTAGGCCCTGGTGTTGGCACTAGGGCATATGGGAGAAGTGCGCGACGCGCCCGTCGCTAACCAGGCTGTACGAGAAATGCCGCGAAAACGGTGCCAAGGAGAGAGGCCAAAGCAAGTTTCGCGACGTCATACCCTTCGCGAGCGACAATCTTCGTCCCGAGCCCCAGCCTCCTAGGGTTGCGTCTCTCGGCCCTCGGCTCGCCCTCTGCCCGAGCCGACTGTCCCCGGAAAGCAACCGCTGCGTTAACCGGCAGGCAATGCCGTGGGCGCCCACCTAGGACGACCCGAGGAATGCAGGCTTGGCACCGGTAGGGGGCACAAATCACGATCAATTGCGCCGTCCCGGTACAGTCGTAGCCATGGCCCGACGAGGGTCCGGTATCGCCCGCTCCGTGATGATCGAAACCACGATTGCCGGCCGCCAGATCACGATGCTGTTGTCGTGTTCGTCTGCCGCCACGCGGGGATTTGGTCGAACTCATGAGCAGAACGATGCCCGACCTGGTGCCACGAACCAAGACCGCATGTGTCGGGGCCGTTAGCTGCGGTCGATACTGAACGGTGGCAGACGCACTATCCGGACCTGGCGCCGTCCTGCTCGGTTGGCCATCGAATGTCCGCAAGACTCAAATAGCGCCTTGCCCGGTTGACGCCCCTTTGGACATCGCGCCAGCGATTGAGTAACTGGAAATCGCGCTCGGCAATATCCCGAAGGGATACCCCCAATGCGATGTTGTCGAACAGCCAACCAACGTCCCGCCGGTAGCCATCAAGCTCGTTCGCGTGCGGTCGCCGAGTCTGCGCGACCGCTGGTGTTCCTACCCGATTGGCCTGATCTAGGGCCTGCAGCACCTCGTCCAGCCGCGTCTGCCACTTCGCGAGTCGAGTGCGGTCCGACACCGCATCGCCACTAGGCTCGAAGGCCGGGATCGCGAGCCCATCGGGCTCAACTCCACCGCGTCTCGGATCGCCGGTTCGATACTCGAGCTGCCACGGTGTACCCCGAATGATCGACTCGAGTGTTGCCAGGTATCGCCGCACCAGGTCAGCCGCCAACCACGGCCACCGGCCCAGTTTGAGGGCGACGACCAGCGCTGCCGCCTCCTTCTGGCGGATCTCGGACGACCCCCAGCAAGACGCGAGTGCTCGCAGCGAGGCCTCTAGCGGTTCCCGCATGGCCATCGCCATAGGATCCAGTCGGATCTCAACGTGCCGTGTTGTGCTGCCGAGCGGTCGCGGCGATGTGGCGTCGATGTCTGTCAGGTCGTCGCGCTCCTCGGCCTCGCGCATGAGCGATGCGAACTCGCTGAGGGTCGCCTCGCCAGTGAGGAGACGATCGACGAATGGACCGATGCGCAGGGTTGTCGCGGCTGGCGGCGTCGGTCCGTCGAGTACGTTTCTCCCGAGGATCTTCGTTCCGACGGCTCCTCCGGCCAAGAACACCAGATCCTCGGGCTTGCTTCCGCTACTCGCGGCGTATTCGAGATAGTGACGGTGCGCATCAGCGGCGGCCATACGCGCCTCAACGTCGCCCCACCGCAACTGGAGGCCGCGGAAGAGGTCATGAGCCTCGATCCGGTCAGCGATTGCAGCACGGACATATACGTGCCGCAACGCCTGTTCTGGTGTTGCGGTTGAAGCTACGAGTATTGGTCCCAGGTCGAACACGACACCCATCGCCTTCTTGATCAAGTAGACAAATTCGCACAAGTGGAACGGTGTCTCGCGCCAGCTTGATTGTCGCCCGCCACGGGTCTAGCGTGACGATCGATGAGCGAATTCGGGGAGGCCGAGATTGGGAATATGGGGGAGGGCGCTTTCGTACACGGGATGGCTCGTCAAGCGGTTGGCATGCCCGTCTACGCTCCTACCCCAGAGTCGGTTGGGCGACGGAGGCGGATACGACCAGCATCGCGCACGAACAGATGCGGATAGCTACCAACGCGAGCGTGGATCTGGCCGACGGCCGGGGGAGTCCCATTCCGGGTGCTGTAGAGGCGCCGTTCAATGATCTCGCTGCGGAGGTCGGGCGCCGGCAGGCCATCCGGCTGGCCTTGCAGCACGAGGACCATGGCGTCGTGCATGGTCATGTTGGCAGAGGTCTCTTTGGGTTGGATCGATTCGACACCGAGAACAGCTCTTCCACGCGAGATCAATTCTTCTAGTTCCTGGCAGCGCGCGCGGCATCGCTGAAGTTCTTGCTCGGCGCCGCTCACGGCGCGTTCGACTTCGTCCTTATTGGCAGTGAGGGCCCTACGAAGATCGTCCACCGATGACCCCTTGTTGTTGCGACACGTAAGATGCCAACATAATGCTGTTGATTTGTTGGACTGTCAACCGTGTTGCGGTCTCGAGTCTCACGATCGGCGCCCGGCGGGCCGGCCCGATCGATCGCTTACTCCTGACCTACGCGCCAGTCGATTCGCCGGACGGCAGCGCATTCGGTAGGGTCGTGGCGGATCGCCCAAGGGCCCACCTCCCCGGTCGAACTTCGACGAACAGTCGCGACGAGCCGAGAACCGAGTCGACATTGGCCACTTTCGGTAGAGCCTCTCGAAGCTGGGCGAGGGTTACGCCCGGGTGAGAGACCGCCAGGACTCGAGCTACGAGCTCCAGGTCGGTGTCCGGGGTTGGTCGGCGCGTCGCATTTGCCTCAAGCAGCGCCCGAGCCTCTTCGCTCATGTCGAGAGCCTTGCTGACGCCGCGGGCGACTGATGACGCGGCGTCGCCGGCGACCAAGGCGACCGACTCGATCAGTTGCCCAGCCCGTTCGCGAGCGCGCGGTGACACCGCAAGGATGAACGCGACCCCCACGATCAAGAACAGGCCAATCGTCAGAAGCTTCTCGTTCTTGGCCAACGCCTTGACTGCATCGACGGCGACTTCGCCGGCCAAGAGGCTGCCAAAGACACCGCCCTCGCCCCCTGCCATTAGGCCGATGATGATGCTGCGGTCCTTCAGCGCCACGGCGCCAAACGTCCACCCGGTCTTGTTCTCGGTTGGTTCGTAGAACACTCCGAGGCCATGGCGGTGGTGGTCCTTATCCGTAGTGAGCAGAAATGACGGCGCGAGCAACAGGGCAAGCTTGGCCGGCCCAACGTCGTCCGCATCCTCGAGCGCCAAAGCCGTGACGCGCTCGTCTTCTGAGCGAAGATCGCTGACGTCAACAACACGCAGGTGTGGCGAGTAGTCGCGGGCCAGCACCTCGCGCAGCCGCGTGAGATCTCTGCCCCGTTCTTGGGCGATCCGGGGTAGGTGCTCGTCGAGCTCTGCGAAGATCGATTGAGTCACGTAAATGCGAGCCGATCCGATCCCTGCCGCCACGAGCAACGACGACTGCTTGCCGTCGGATCGCCGCAGCAAGTCCTCGATCAGGACATTGGTATCAACTACGACCGGCATCACCACGCCGGGCATGAACTTGGTGATGCCGATCGACTGAGTGCCGACTGCGATCAAGTCGGCCAAGGTCATAGCGCCGTCCGCGGGCGCAGATTGGCTGATGGCGGCGATCGCGGCTTCGGACGAAGGTTTGATGGTTTCCATGACCATCAAACAGTAGCCGCTCCCTGAGGTGGTGGCGCCGTCGAGATCCTTTCGATCAGCGCCTCGACGGCGGCCGTCGCGTCGGTTACCTCAGTCACCGGAAAGCCCATGCTCGTGGCGAGGGCGCGGTACTGGTCAGGCCAGAGGGGATAGATCACAACCTTTGGCGGCCAGGGGTGGGTGCCCCGAATCGAGAAGACCTCGACGCATGCCTCGCGGACGCTCGGAAGGTCCTTGTCTACAACAAGTTCGTCGAGCAGGATCAGATCGACTAGATCTCGGAAGCGATCGTTGTCCTTCCCGGTCTTGACCTCGGTGCAAGCGTGGATCTTCTGCGCGATCTGATAGGGCAGGGGCAGTAGCGCGACCGGCTCGACGTCCGGCAGCCCGAACACAGATAGCACCGGCGACCCTTTGACATATTCGATGGTGTCGGGAGAACCGGACCGGCCTTCGGCCGTGGCGACCTCGAGGTCCACCGACCCCCAGACATGGGTTCCGTACTCGAGTCTCAATGGGATTCGGACGGCGCCCGTGGGCCCGATTGGAATCGTCTTACCCGGCGTGACCCGGAAATCGCCGCAGGCGTACGACTCTGCCTCGGCCAGCACATGGGTAACGCGATCGATCGCCTGACGGAAGGCCGTGTCATAGTCCCTGGAGGCACGCGCCTGTAGCCCAACGCGCAGTTCCATGGCCACGCCGCCCTTGAGGAGGAACAGCGGCAGTCCTTTGTCATCGACCAGCCGCCCAAGGACGGCGGAGATGACCATAAAGGAGATACCACGCCTAAGGCGGTTGACAGCGACGCCGTCCTCACGGGCCTTCTGCGAAATCCACGTCTCAAGCGCCTTCGCGTTCGCCGGCGGGCGGGCCTTGGGGAATCCTGGCATCAGGCGCCTTGGTCCAGACGCTCAAGGATCTGCAGTCGCTGGCGAAGCTGCGCAATCTCGATCCGGCGCAGGTCGTGCTGCGTCAGGAGCCCCCGCTCCCTGCCCGTCTCGATCGCCTGGTCGATGAACTGCTGACCGATGTTGGTGGCGATGGTATCGAGGATGGCGCGGGTCGGGGTCGCGATCCGGAGTCCTTCGAGCCAAGTTAGGTCAGCATCTGGGAGGCCACCAAAGTGGATCTGGATCCAGGTGGGGGCCGTCCGTCGGGGTCGGTTGCGGATGTCCACGGTCACATGGACTTTCCCTGGATTGATGTCGCAAAGATGGTGGAGGTCCAGCGCCGTGTCATGTGTCAGGGCCGCCGGCGCTCGGAGCCAGAGAAGCGCTTCCTGGTACTGAGCCAGCGGATCGCCGGCCAGCTGAGGGACTTGGTAGACAGCGAACCCGACGCGCGCGATGACACCTTCATGCGCCAGTCGACGCAGTGCGTTCTCGGTCGTCCCGACCGCGCGCGCGTCGTCGGGCGTCAACAGCCCATGTTGATCGACTGCGCGCTCAAGGAGTCTTGGAAATAGCTGGGTCGGCATGGCAATACCGTGCCTCACTGGACACGCTTTTGTCAAGTTCAAAGGCAAGAGGTCCCAATGCGTGTCCTAAATGACACGGTTCCGACTCTTGACCGGGGCGAGTTAAGGCCCAGGAGCAGCCAAGCCTGATCTCATTGAGACCGTGGGCGCTCCTGGGGCAGCTGTGACTCCTGCGGACTCACCGTTGTATTCAAATGCGCCCCACGCCCTCCGACTTCGCTTTGGCGGCGCTGCTCTTCCATAATCTTCCAGAGGACCAACGCGGCCTCGTCGCACTCATCGTTTCCTCCCTCCTGAATCGTCCGGATCTGACACCTACCGTCGGCCAGGAGCAGCGTCTCGAGCCCCCTTCCCCGAGGATCAACGGCGAACGCATACAGGCCACGTGACGGGCTCGAAACTCGAGCCTCCGCCCGCTTGCAGACGATCACCTCATCCGGCGCGGCCATTCCCATCTCGCTCAGCGTTGCCACCATTGTTCGATCGCGGATCGGGCTTTGATCCGTGTTGGCCAGGCGGGCCACGGCGTCGAACCATGGCATCGACTGGAAAGTGCGAGGCTCGAAATCCCAGTCGCTGCTTGCCGAGGAGGATCCTGGTACCGCCAGCAACGACGCCAGCCACAGGAATGCGACATCGCGGAGCTCGAGCGTGTCGGTTGGCAGCTGGTCTCTGAGGACCTCTAGCTGCTCGATGCTGGGCATCACGCCCAGGCTCTCCCAGGACGAGATGAGATCCCTCAGGAGCCTTCGGTCGGGCCCCAGGAAGTATCGTTCAACGAGGTCCGGGTACCGAACGACGATCTCCTTGAGCTCTTTTCCCTCAAGCTCATGGATCAGATAATCCCTCTTGGCCCTCGTTCGCTCGAGCCACGTCCTCGCTCCGGATGTCAGGTGAGAGGACACCATGATGAGCAGGTGCTGCGGATGATTCGCGGAGGCCCAGATGTCCGCGCTCTCCAACTTCTCAGGCGGAACACCCCGCGAATACCGCTTGGCCTGAACGAACCATCGCTCCCGAATCTGACCGAGGAGAGGGTTGGGGGCGTAGTAGGTCGCTTCAACGTCACGCCCTTGGTCTGAGCCGCCCCGGCGCCAAGTCAGCTCCGAGTACCCAACCCGGCTGAGCAGGTCGTAACAGAATTCCTCGAAGCGCTCATCCGATAGACGAGCGAAGTCGATGTCATCTGGATTGGGGTTCATCTGGAGAAACACCTTTCGGATCCCGAGAGACTTGGACTCAGGCGGTCGCCCCCGCTACTCCTTGTTCGATGCTTTTCTCATCCGGGCGACCGGCCGTTCGCTCAGGGTCAGAAAGAGCGAGGCCGAATCAAGTCGGCGTTCGCGGAACTCCCTGGCAAACGCCGAGACGATCTCGTCGTCCGTGAGACCTGGCGCCAACGGTCGTACCGCTCTGTACGAGGCGAATGCCTCGCGCGCGATCGCACGAATCTTGTCCGGTTTGACCACGTAGATTGAGTTTGCAATCGCCGCAGCGTCGTTGTCGACGGTCGTCTTGTCGCAAACGACGCACGCCATCACGGTCTGCGCCTTTGCCCAGCCCAGCTGATTCTCAACCCAAGCGTCATGTGAGCTCGCCTGGCGCATCTCGCTCGGAGAAACCGGGTTGGTTGGCAATTCCTCCGTTTTCGCCTCAAACAGGAACCAGTACAGCTCTCCCTCTCGCCAAGCTCCATCAGGCTGCGCCTGGCCCGGCGGCCGGACAGACTCGAAGCCCAGCAGCTCGCCTAAGCTCTGGAGTCCCATCTCGAACGGGGTCGCGGCCGCCTGCGACAGGTTTCCCTCTATCGTTGCCAGCCGTCGCTCGAACTTGGTGCCTCGGAGGAGGAGCTGCTCCAGACAATGTGCGGCCCGCTCAGCCCGCTCGTCCTCGACGTGAGTCGCTGTCGGGATAGTCGTTGCGTCGGCGAATCTGGGTACCCATCTCCCGTGTGCAGCACAGGCTCGGGCTTCCGTTGCTAGTTTCGGTGCTGCGGCTTTGACCTTGGAGCTCGTCGAGCAGTAAGCGAACGAGGTCGCGAGGTAGAGCCAGAAGCAGCGGTAGGCTCGGAGCTCATCGCCCTCCAGGATGTCAGCCACCCTCTGGGCCATGGCGACCGCCTCATCAATATCGCCACGCCAAGCCGCTTGCCAGCACCGCACCTCAAACTGGGCGGACTCGCCCAACGGGCCGGCTCCGACTGCTGGCCCGCTTGCTCGCTCGATTGCGTCCGCAGCGATGTCGCCGTCGGCGTCGATCCAATCCTGGTCTTGAGCGAAGAATGATTCGAGCATCTCGAGCAGATCGGCTCCTGACGACTCCGAGTTCCTGAAGCCGAATTCGATCTCGGCCTGGAGTTCCGGATGCATCGGCCTGACGTTCTCTTGCTTCGCTAGGTAGCTGAGCAGCGTCGCCCCGCGGACAACAACCGCGGCGAAGTCGTTCGCGTTCCTCGTGCAGCGACCAGCTCCTTGGGTGAGTCGTGCTCGGATCCGCTCATCGAGTGCACGCTTGGCACCGATGGTTTCGTAGAGGAAACGCTCTTGGAGGTGCGTGCCTGAAGGAAGACCGTCCAGGATGATCATCCGGCAGGATTCGTCCGGAAGATCTAGGCCGTCGTAGCGGTTGGCGAGTCCGAGAACCGCCCTCGGTTTGGAGTCAAGAACGGAGGGGTTCTTCTCGATATCGGACGCCCGGAGCACGACTGTGCGTTCCGGTACGTTGTCTTCCAGAAATGCCTCGAGCTCCGTTTGGGATGGCGCGATTACCAACGCGCGCTTGGCCAGGTCGATCGCTGCGGTGATGAATGAGTCGGCTTCGCTGTTGTCCCCGCGAGCGCCCGGGAAGAGGAACAGCCTGCGACCGGTGCCGTGGGCCTCCCAGCCCGCAGGCATGGGTAGCCGTTCGATATGTACCACCCCGAAGGCGCGTTCCAGTTCGCCTGCAGAGCCGGGGGTTGCCGACATGTATATCCGTTGTCTGGCCGCTGTGAACGCCGTGTGGCCTACTGTCGGTGGAATGAACGGACGGATTAGCGCCTGGTTCCAAGAGATGTAGCAGAGGCAATAGGCGAGGCTATCGGAAACAGTCCGTGCCGAGTAGGCTGGCCCGCCGGTGAGGTGCGTTTCCAGCGCGTCATTCAGCTCCGCAGCTCGATCGCCGAGGTCGTGCGGCCCAAGCAGTTCGACGACGTTTCTGAGATATGGGTCCAGACTGTCGTCGTAGAGTCGCTGGACGAAAACCTCAGGTAGCCTGTCCGCGAGAGTATCCAGAACTGCTCGATAGGCAGCAGCATTGGCCGATCTGCCTATCTCGATCGTCCAGGGCGACGCCACAGGCCCCTCGGCGGCGTGGGCGTCATCCAGGACTAGAACCTGCGCTTGGTCGAGCTTCGGGCTGGCGTTGAAGATTGTGTGGTAGTTGGTGATGGCGACCGCTTGAGATCGCTGATACTGGAGAAGCGACGACTGGTCGTAGTTGGCTGCCGTCCCGGTGAGCACCACGGCAGGTATGCCGTAGCCGCGCGCCTTGGCTCCGATCTGGTTCGCGAGGTGGGTGGTTGGGCAGATATAGGCAACTCGGTCACCCTCGGCGCGCCGCCTGAACTCGGCGAGAAGCAATCCCACGAGGGTCTTGCCGGCGCCGGTGGGGAGTTCCAAGGCCACGTCCGGCATCTTTCCGGCAGACGCGTGATAGCTCCTGAGGACGTCGGCTTGATGGGCCCAAAGATGCCGGACATTCGCCTCAGTCGGCCGGAGGCTCCGGAAGAGCGCCTCGGGAGACTCAGGAGCGGCCTCTGTTGATCGGGCCGAGACGAACTTTGGCATCTGTCCCCCAGCAGCGACGTGGTCTGTGGCGAGTATATGGCAGCATAGTCGGAGTCTGACCTTCGGAGCCCAGGCCTCGCGGGCGAGCCAGGAACACCACCCGGCGGACAAGAGGGCAACCTTCGAACCCTTGAGGCCGCGGCGGGGACATGTCGATCGGCGACGCTTTGGGCGGTCCGTGGAACACGTGGGGCCGATTCTTGGGATTCAGGTACCAGGCGCTTCCATCCGTGCATAGCGTCGTGGTACATTTGTTCGATGACGAGAGCGACGACACCCAAGCCATCTATGTCCGACCTCCTGGTGGACGCCCTGCGTTACGGGGTGTCGCGGGACGCCACCTCAGCGCGTCAGCTCGCCAACCGGCTCTTTAGGAAGCCACCTGACGGCATCTCCGACCTGGCGACCTTCCGCGAGAACCTGGGCCGGGTGATCGTCATGGACGGAGGTCAGGGGTTATCGCTACGGGAGGTCGCTCCTGTGTCTCTGCCTCGCGATTCCGAGACCTCGATGCAGCTCGTGGTAGTTGGCAGCAACGAGACCGTGCGGGTGCCAGTCCTGAACGCGAGAGAAGAGGCCCTAGTCTCCGGGTTCCTACGCGAGCAGCACGAGTCGCCTCGGCTCGTGGCCGCCGGGATAAGCCCGGCGCGGACGATGCTGCTGGTTGGACCTCCGGGAGTCGGCAAGACAATGACGGCCAGGCACATAGCTGATGAGTTGGGTCTCCCGCTCATCTCCGTGGACCTCGCGGCATTGATGTCGAGCTACCTCGGGAGAACGGGCCAGAACCTGAGGAAGGTGCTCGACTATGCGCGTGGCACCCGGTGCGTGTTCTTGCTCGATGAGTTCGATGCGCTGGCGAAACGCCGAGACGACGACAGCGATATCGGGGAACTCAAGCGCATCGTGAACGTGCTGCTTCTGGAGTTGGAGGACTGGCCGACGGGCGGCCTCCTAATTGCCGCCACCAACCACCCAGAACTCCTGGACCGAGCCATCCAGCGTCGCTTTGACGCCGTGATCGCGCTCGACCTCCCGGACACCGGCAGCCGTCAGCGCATCATTTCGGAAGCGTTCGCTCGCGCTGGTAGAGAGGTGAGCGAAGGTTTCGCCAAGGCTGCTGCGGCGTCGACGGAAGGTTGGTCCGGGTCCGATCTAGATCGAGCCAGCCTCCTCGCGCTGCGACACGCGGTCCTCGACGGACTTGACGCCGATGCAGGGATGACGGCGGAACTCCTGCGAGCGATGGCCACACCTCAGTGGGGCGGGCAAGAGAAGGGAAAACACAACGGAGCGCTGAGAGCATTGGCTTTCATGGCCGTCACTCGCGGCGGGATGACTCATAGGGAAGTGTCAGAACTGGTCGGTGTGTCCCATGTGACCGTGGGAAGATGGGTTCAGACGTGGCGACTAGAAGCGGGGGAGTCAGCAGATGACCGAGATGGTTCGTCCTCTTCTGACGGGCGGTCAGCTCTTGAGGCAAGAGGTGGAGCGGGTCGCAGGCGGAGGGCCGAAATGGGACCCGTGGACCGTTGACGAAGCCCGGCATCAGCTTCGGCAGCAACTCATGGTTGCCGAGGCCGCAGCCCTAGCCCTTCCCAGCCGTGTACTCGGTGATCGGCTGATCTTCCAGGCAACTCTGCTGCCGAACTACATAGCAGCGTCCTGGTTCCCGGAGCGCCTGTTCGAAGAGGCGGACATCGTGGTGTTGGGCTCCAGGCCAGCCATGGCGCCCTACGTCACCGAGCACCACCGGGCCGATGATGCCCCTACGAAATCCCTGATCCTTGCCGGTACAGCTCAGTCGCTGCCGACGCTGGATCGCATTGCGGCCGACGACAACCCATCCCGAGCTACCTATCGGCTCCAGGAAGGGTTCCAGCGTCTTCACGAGATTCGTCTGCCCTCGCCAGGGGATGTGGTCAAGACCGCGCCAGAACAGGCCGGTCGCGTCCTTTACGAGGCAGTCATGCACCCGAGTTGGGATTCGGAGCACGCGGCCGTCGTGCCGATCTCAAATCATGACTTCGGCAAATGGGTGGAGTATGTTGCGGCGCTGGGCGGCGAAGTCGTTGGGCGATATCGGCGCTCGGTGGGCGGACTGACGTTCGTGCCGGTGTACCTGAATGCCGACCGGGTGAGCGACGCGGCGTTGTTCAACCCGCTTCGGACTCTGCGGCCAATGCCTCAACTTCGTCCCATACCCGTGGAGCTGCGGTCTTTGCCAGGACGCGCATTGCCACCTCCACCGGCTGACCTGACGCCGGAGGCAGAGGATCGGGTCGCCGTGTTCGATGGGGGTTGGGCTTCCGGCTGCGCCTATACGTCTGCATGCACAGTGCTCCACGACGTGACCTCTGAGCCCTCCCATCCAGGGCTTGTGGAGCATGGCTCGGCGGTCACGGGCGCCGCTGTCTTCGGGCTTTTCGACGCCACGAGGCCGCTTCCCCGGCCTCCCTTCTGGGTGGATCACTACCGTGTGCTACCAGTTCCTGCCGCCGAGCACGATCAAGACCTGAACTGGGTCTTGGACCGAATCGTGGAGACAGTTCGGGCTGGGTCCCACCAGGTCGTGAACCTGAGTATTGGTCCGTTCCTGGCCATCGACGACGATGAGCCACATCGGTGGACGGCAGAGTTGGACAAGCTTGCGGCCGAGAAGGATGTCCTGTTCGTAGTTGCCGCGGGCAACAACGGAGACGCAGACGCCGCCAATGGGCTTGCCCGCATTCAAGTGCCGGGCGATATGGCCAATGGGCTTACCGTCGGGGCTTGTGATGCTTCCCAGGGGGCGTGGGGCCGCGCCTTCTACAGCGCCATTGGCCCCGGTCGCCAGGGGGCCCGAGTCAAGCCCACAGGCTTGGCATTTGGGGGTGATGGCGACGGCAACCCGTACATCGGGATCGGCCGCTCCGGCGTTTGGTACGAGGGGAATGGCACCAGTTTCGCTGCGCCACTCGTCACCCATGCGGTTGGATCGCTCCTGCCCTACGTGGACGCATCAGCCACGGCCGTGAACTTCCTCAGGGCGATGGCGATTCACTTCGCCGAGGTGCCCGAACCCGCACTGCCAATCGAAGAGGTTGGTTACGGAAGGCTTCGCCCGGACCTTAGGTCGGAGCTAACATGCGATTCTGACTCGGTGACCGTTCTGTACGAGGATTCGATACGCCGCGGCGAATCCATTGGGCTGCTGTTGCCGTTTCCGGCCGACGTGCGCACGGGAATGATCGCGTTGTCTTGGACGCTCGTTATCACATCGCCCGTCAATCCGGCCGACGCCGCGGAGTACACGCTTGCAGGAGTAGAACTGGCGTTTAGACCACATGCCCGAAGGCTCCCCTTCACGTCGCCGGACGGGGCTCGGTCAGTCGTGGTCAATTTGGATACCCACGCCGCACAAGCCTCGACTCTGTTGCGAGCTGGATACAAACCGGCGGTCAATCCAGCCACACGTTCCGGCAACCGGGTGCGCATCACTGAGCAGATGCGTCGGGACGAAGGCAAATGGGAAAGCATCATTCATGCTCGTGACAGGATGCGTGCTGGCTCGATCTTGCGACCTCGGATCGACCTCACGTATTACTCGCGCCTCGAAGGGATGCTCCGTGATGAAGGAGTCCCGGACCTCGACTTCGTCCTAGTCGTGTCGATGTCCGGTGCCCCAAACCTGTACGACCGCGTTCGAGCCCAGTACGGCGTTCTGACTCCAATCGACCTCCGCTTGCTGCCGCGGCTGAGGCTGTGATTGGGCGGGACGTCATCCAGAGGGTGTCGCGAAGGAAGGCGGCAATTGGTCCGCGGTTGACTCAATTTGGAGGACGGAACTCTACGTCGCTGTTGATGCCGCCCCTGCGCTGGGCTCGTACAGGTATCGCTGGAAGCCGATGAACAGACCCCGGATCTGGTCTGGGTCGCCCAGATCGGCGAGTGCGTCGGAGATTGCGTTCTTGTAACGGAGCTTCAGCAGCGGGGCGAGTTTGTCGCCGTCGAGCTCGCCGACGCCCTCCTTGGTGTAGTGGTCAAGGACGAAGTCGATGAACGCCTGCTGCCGGTCGGTGTACCGCAGATGAACCTGGCCTCGCGCGTCGGTCGCCCGTTTGACGCGAGTCAGCGGGTCCAGGGCGAAGGCCACGTAAGCAAGCACATCGAAGATGTCGCTGTTCTCGGCGTCGATGACCCGCTGCATCTCCGCCAACGCGTCCGCGCCGAAACCCTTGTCGGCCAATCCGGCCAGCAGCGCCTTCCTGGTGTCGGGAACGCTCCAGATGGCGCGGAGATCGTCTTCGGTCTTGAAGAACTCGGGTAGCGCGCCGAACAGACTCTCGAGGAACTCGAGGGCGGTCATCGGCGTGCCGGACGGATCCCAGAAGGTCGTCTGGACCATGCTCTGGATGGTCCGCGCCTTGCCATCGGCGAGCTTGACGACGATCTTCGCGGGCGGTGGCTCGAGGGCTTCGCGCACGGCCCCTTCCGGCGGTTCAGGCGCAGGGCCGGCCACGACGCCTGGCTTCGGGGTCGTGACTTCCTCGGGCTCGCCGTCCCACTCGGGATCGCTGAAGAAGTGGTGGGCCTTCACGAAGTCGTAGATCGTGAAGTAGTCCTTGCCGTCGTAGATGCGGGTGCCGCGACCGATGATCTGCTTGAACTCGATCATCGAACCGATCGGGCGCATGAGGACGATGTTGCGGATGTTGCGGGCGTCGACGCCGGTGGACAGCTTCTGCGAGGTCGTGAGGATCGTGGGGATGGTCTTCTCGTTGTCCTGGAACTCGCGCAGGTACTGATCGCCCCGCGCTCCGTCGTTGGCGGTGACGCGGACGCAGTAGTTGGGGTCGCGGCTGGTCTTCATCTGGTTGATGAGATCGCGGACCGCCAGGGCGTGAAGCTGCGTGGCACAGAAGACGATGGTCTTCTCGCGCTGATCGATCATGCCCATGAAGAGGCTGACTCGGTAGGCCTCGCGAGCCCGGATCTCGATGATCCGGTTGAAGTCCCGTTCCTCGTACAGCCGGCCGGCGTCGACCGCACCCTCGAGGACCGTGTCGTCCGAGGTGTAGACGTATTCGTCCATCGTGGTCGAGATCTGCTTCACCTTGAAGGGCGTCAGGAAGCCGTCGTTGATGCCTTCCTTGAGCGAATAGATGTAGACCGGGTCGCCGAAGTACTTGTACGTGTCGATGTTGTCGCGGCGCTTGGGCGTCGCCGTCATGCCGAGCTGCACTGCCGGCGCGAAGTAGTCGAGGATCGCGCGCCAGGTGCCCTCGTCGTTCGCCCCGCCGCGATGGCATTCGTCCACGACGATGAAGTCGAAGAAGTCGGCCGGGTAGTCGCCGAAGTACGGCGTCTCGCCGTCGCCGCTCATGAAGGTCTGGAAGATCGTGAAGAAGATGCTCCCGTTCTTGGGTACCTTCCCCTTCTTGCGGATGTCTGCCGGGTCGATACGAACGAGCGCGTCTTCGGGGAAGAACGAGAACTCGTTGTATGCCTGGTCGGCGAGGATGTTGCGGTCGGCCATGAAGAGGATCCGAGGCTGGCGCGTCGCCTCGCCGCTCAGGTTCCAGCGGCTCTTGAATAGCTTCCAGGCGATCTGCGCGGCGATGCCGGTCTTGCCGGTGCCGGTGGCCATGGTCAGGAGGATGCGCTTCCTTCCAGCGGCGACGGCTTCGAGGACGTTCCCGATGGCGATGTCCTGGTAGTAGCGACCGTCCCAGGTTCCGCCCTTGGTCTCCGGAGGCACGGCGGCGAAGCGATCCCGCCACGCGTTCTGCTCGGCGAAGGTGCGCGCCCACAGTTCTTCCGGCGTTGGGTAAGCGGCGACATCCCCTTCGGTGCCGTCCGCCATGTCGATCTGATAGATCGCCCGGCCGTTGGTCGAATAGGTGAACCGAACGCCAAGCTTCCCGGCGTACTCCTTCGCCTGGGCAACTCCCTCGGTGTAGTGGAGGTCCCATCGCTTCGCCTCGATCAACGCCACCTTGGTATTGCGATACAGGAGGACGTAGTCGGCGATCTCAGGCTTGGACCGCTTCCCGCCACCCTGGAGGCGGCCGAGCGTGATCTGGTACTCGCGATGGATGCGACTGCCCTCGACCTCGCCCCAGCCGGCCGCCTTGAGCGCCGGATCGATGTGCTCGGCCCGTGTCTCGGCTTCGTTGAGGGGCCTCATGTCATAGGGCCCCGGTGAAGGCTTGGTGGAGGAGGGACTGCTTCAGCGAGTCCAGGGCGTCGAGCTTCTGGCGGAAGCCTGCTTCAAGTGCGTCCCCCTCTTCCAGCAGCCCATCGATCTTCTGGACGACACCTTGCTGGACCATCAACGACGGAACACCCGAGACCCTGAAGGCCCTGATGTCCTGGACGTTCACGTGTTGAACAGTCGCCCCGCGTTGGCCCGCGAGAAGTCGTCGTTGGCTGTCTCGCTGTAATAGCAGGTGGGCCAAATACGCTGGTTCAAAGACTGACCGGTTTGGACGGAGCAGGACGGTCCGTTGCCCGAGGCAAACCTTGAGCCCGTCGGGGATAACCGCCACGTTTCCGGCTGGAGCTTCTCGTGCCAGGATCAGATCGCCCGCCCTCGGTTCCACCCTCCGGGTCCACACCTTGTACGTGTCGTCGGACACGCGATTAACGCCGTCAAGAATGAGCCGCCCCTTACCGATGTTCGGCGTGCGTATGGAAGGAATGCCACGGTCCTGAGTTGGAGCCGTCTTGTGCTCGCAGTCCACGATCAGGTCGCAGAGTTCCGCCAATCGCCGCGCCCCAGGGTGGCCAACAATGACTGCCGGAAAGAGCGACTCCGTCGCGGCTCCAACAAGCTCGCGGGCGTTGCGCAGATTCTGCTCGGTGTTGGCGCGGGCTGCGGCGATGGCTGCGAACGCCTCGTCGAGGATGCCGACGATCCGCAACTGCCTAGCGAGCGGGGGAATCGGCATCTTGATATCCAGCACAGTCTTGGAGGACAGGTGCTTGACGGTTGCGTATCCCGTCGCATCCTCGATCTCCTTGAGATGCTGGTTGATCCCGTAGAAGAGATACCTAGGCAACAGATCTGTCGTGAAGTCTTGAAGCCGGCAAACCCGCTGGTTCAGCAACGCGGGCGCGCCGGTCCACCGATAGCACGCGAATTCGCCGTCCATGCCGATCAAGAGGTCGCCAGCGTGAACGAGGTACTTCGGGTCGAAGTCGCCGTCGTAACGAGTCTCGGTTGATGATCCGCCCCGCAGGTCTCTGATCCTGATCAGCGGAGTGCCCGATGTTGGCGAGAACCGCTTGGAGTCGAACGCGTAGCCGTTCTGGACTTCGAGCAAGTCCCCGAGCCTCGTGACGGCGGGAACGATATTCACAACAGTGCCCTGATCCTCTCCAGAACCTGGGCGCTCTCAGCATCAAGCGCCGCGATCTCGTCGAGGATCTCCTGCGGTGTGCGGCGCGCAACCTCTTCGCCGCCGTCTGGGTTCTTGACCGACAGGTCGAAGGTGCCCGCGTGAACCGTCGCGATGTCCACCGACCAGGACTTCGGCGAGTCCCCAAAGGTCTTCTGGAGTTCGACGAACTCGGCCAGATCGTCGTCGTTGAGCGGATTGGTCTTGCCCATGTTTCGGCCGGGCTGGAGCTGGTAATACCAGATCGTTCGGGTCGGGGCACCCTTCTCGAAGAAGAGGACGACCGTCTTTACGCCCGCGCCCTGGAACGCGCCGCTGGGCAGGTCCAGTACCGTGTGGAGGTTGCAGTTCTCGAGTAGAAGCTTGCGCAGGCTGACCGAGGCGTTGTCGGTGTTGCTCAGGAAGGTGTTCTTGATGACGATGCCGGCACGACCGCCGGCCTTCACGCTCTTGATGAAGTGCTGGAGGAAGAGGTACGCGGTCTCGCCCGTCTTGATCGGGAAGTTCTGCTGGACCTCTTTGCGCTCCTTGCCGCCGAACGGCGGATTGGCCAGAACGACGTCGTAGCGGTCCTTCTCTTGAATGTCCGCCAGGTTTTCCGCCAGCGTGTTCGTGTGGAGGACGTTGGGAGCGTCGATGCCGTGGAGGATCATGTTCATGATCGCGATCACGTAGGCGAGGCTCTTCTTCTCCTTGCCGTAGAAAGTGCGCTCCTGGAGAGTCCGCAGGTCGCTCGTGGTCAGGCCGGGCTTGGCGCTCAGGTACTCGAACGACTCGCACAGGAAGCCCGCCGAGCCGACCGCGCCGTCGTATATCCGCTCACCAATCCTGGGGTCGACGACCTTGATCATGGCCCGGATGAGCGGGCGCGGCGTGTAGTACTCGCCGCCATTGCGCCCGGCATTCCCCATGTTCCTGATCTTGGCTTCGTAGAGGTGCGAGAGCTCGTGCTTCTCGGTCTGCGAACGGAACTTGAGCCCGTCGATGATGTCGATCACGTCGCGCAGGTTGTAGCCGCTCTGGAACTTGCTCTTGATCTCGCCGAAGATCTGGCCGATTTTGTATTCGATCGTGTTCGGCCCAGTGGCGCGTTCGGTGAAGCCGCGCAGGTACGGGAAGAGCTTCTGATCGACGAACTCGCGGAGGTCGTCGCCCGTCAGGGCGATGTTGTAGTCGATCTTCCCGTCGGCGGTCTTGGGGGCCGCCCAGATCGCCCAGCGGTACGGCTCCGCCACGATGAAGTCGTACGGCTTACCTTGGAGCGCGGCCTCCATTGCCTTGTCCTGTTCGAGGGCGTCGAGGTACTTGAGGAACAGGAGCCAGGAGGTCTGCTCGGTGTAGTCGAGCTCGCTCGAGGAGCCGGCGTCCTTGTGCAGGACATCGTCGATGTTCTTGAACGCCTGCTCGAACAGAGGTGCCCCTGCCTTTCGTCAAGTCGCGCGGGTGCTGTAGAGGCTGACAGTGATGCTAGCCGCATGGCAAGACACTGGCACGTCGCATCAGCACCTTAGGGCGCCGACAGCTAAGGCCCTAACTCGGCGGTTCACTCTCTTCGGCGTGCTCGAGGCCGGCCGACGCATCGACCCAGTCCGGGCTGCCTCGCACGATCCCGACGAACGACGGGACGGAGCGTTCCAGCAGCGCCAAGACCTCGTCCGGCGACAGCACCGGCCTCTTAGTCTGCAAGGCCATGACGACCAGGGCATCGGCGACGGCCGGAGCGCTCAGGTACCACTGATCGACCAGGAAGTCGTCCGGGGACTCCACCATGATCCCAAGCTCGGCAAGATCCGGCCCAGAAAAGTGCCGGATATTCGCTGTCACGATGACGTCAGCGCGACCCGCCAGAGCCGCGGCAACTACATGTCGGTCATGATCCGGCACAGACTCTGGAACGGCTGCGAGGCGAGCACGGACCTGAGCGTCCGACACTTCGGCATCCTCGAACGCGAACCGCATGGCAGCGATCCGCTTTGAGATGCGCTCCTCTTCTATCTCGGGATGCACGCGAATGATGCTGCGCTTCGTTTCCTCGAGGATCTGGCCACTCCAAACCGGGCGGAAGAGTCCATGCTCGGCAATGAGGAGCTGCAACTGGCAAAGAGCCCACGGATGCAGCACACAGGCATCGAGGAGCGCGCTGTACACGGATTAGGCGTCGTAGATGCCGAGGTCCTGAGCCTCGGGAGTGAGTTCCCCGAGGATCTTGCGGCGCATCGCCGATCGCTTTCCTCGGTACTGCACGATATCTTCGAAGCGGATCCGGCGATGGGTGCCCACCATCGAGAATGGGATCTCGGACCGCTCAAGAAGATGAATCAAGTGTGGCCGCGAAACGTTCAGGATGTCGGCCGCCTGCTGCGTCGTGAGTTCGTGGCTGGTCGGCACGATCGTGACCGCCTTGCCCTGGCGCAACGCCTTGGCCGCCTCGACAAGAACTTCGTACAGCGGTTCTGGGATCTCTATTACATTGCCGTCGGCGCCAACCAAGCGCGCCTGGGAATGACTGAAGACTTGTTCAATCATCTTCAGCACGCGGCGCTCTTCGGCATCTGCGGTGATCGGACGCTCTGCAAGCATCTGTAGCCTCCTCCCAGGATCCTAGCACTATTCGCAATAATCGAAACGGCCCATTTGGGGAGGTACGCCCGGAACCGTTGGGTGCGACGCGCGGACCGCCAGCGTGTCCGACTAGATGACTCGCGAACCCGAAGCCGCGAATTTGGTACGCACGATGGTACGCAAAACGCCTTGACACCCGCTGCCGGCCGAGCGTAGCGTCGTGCTACTCACATAGCCGACGTGTTCGTAGGTAATCGAGCCGCCGAAGCAAATGATGTGAGCTTCCTAAAAGGTAAGCAAGGAGCTTGCTATGCCTGTGCCTGTTCCGATACCGCTGCCGCTGCTCGTTGTCGTTCCGCTGCTCTTGCTGGTCGCAACCGCTTGCGCACCAGCCCTGCCGCGACTCATCGCGCGGCGGCGGCAGGCGGCATATGAAGCGGCGGTGGCGCCGAACATGGTGCGACTGGAGCTGACGGTAGGGCTCGTGCGGTCGGCCGGGCCAGAGGCGGCGGTCGCGGCGATCCGGGGACTGCATCCGGGTCGGCGGATGGGCCTGGATCGGCGGTGGCCCCGTGGCTGGCCGCCGGTCGAGCTGCGGGTGGTCTGGCGCGATGGAGAGCTCGCCTGGCAGATCGAGGCAGCGGGCACGGAACTCGCCCTGGCGGACGGAACTCTGGCGTCCCTCTATCCGGGGCTTGAGGCCACCAAGGTCTCCCGCTCCGACCGACCCGCGGTATACAGCGCGATCGGCAAGCTCCGGCGCTCGTCTGGGCTCGCGCTCGGCCAGCCCGACACCAGCGGTAGCAGCGTCCTTACGCGACTCGCCACGATCCTTCGATCGCAGGCCGGCGACGCCGAGGTTCGCCTGCGCCTGCTTGCACGACCGATCGATCCTGCTGCCTGGCAGCGCTCGCTCTATCCCGAGGAGGCCTCGACCTCGTTTGGTCAGATCCTGCGCGACGCCATCGTCGACGTCATCCTCAATCGAGAGACTTCGGACCACGTCCGCTCTGCGCCGCCCCTGCCTGCATCGGAACTCGAAGCTCGGACGCGCAAACGTCGAGGCGTCGCCGGCTTCGAGGTCGGCCTCTTGCTCGAGGTCGCCGGCGTCGATCCGGCTAGGGCAAAGGCGATCCTGTGGTCCGCCATCAACGCGACCTCATCGCTCGACAACGGAACGCAGGCGATTGCCTGGGATCTCCAGGCGGGGCAAGTCGCCCGACCGCCGCGAGTGCCACTCGCGGACTTCGAACTTGCGAGTCTTTGGTATCTGCCCGATCCGTACTTCGATGAGGCCCGTTTGCCACGACAGCGAGCCCTCGCCGCTCCTGCACCGCCGCAACGGCCCGGCAGTTCGGCTGGTGTCGTCATCGGCGAGTCGCGCGGGCAGCCGATGCGTGTACCGCTCGAAGCGATCCAGCGGCACATGGCTGTCGTTGGAGCGACCGGCTCAGGCAAGAGCACGCTCATCGCGGAGCTGGCCCTCGGAGTCCTGGACGCTGGCGCGGGCGCCACGGTCATCGACCCGCACGGCGATCTGGCAACGGACATCCTCGAACGCGTCCCGGCACGGCATGCCGAGCGGGTCCATGTCCTTCGTCTGGCCGACCGCGCCCATCCGCGCGGCTTCAACTTCCTGGAACGAACTACCCCCGATGAGGCACAGCTCGTTGCCTCTGAGTTCGTCCAACTCATTCACGATCTCTGGCCTGAGTTCACCGGTCCCAAGATGCAGCACTACCTGCGCCACGCCCTGCTGACGATCCTCTCGGACCCCGAGCCTCAGACGATCCTCGAGCTGATCCGGGTCCTTACCGACGACGCCTTCCGCGAGCGTTACCGCGCCCGGCTCGACGATCCGATGCTCTCCGCGTTCTGGAAGACCGAATGGCCATCGCCCGGTGGGCGAGAGAACGACACATCGATCAAAGCCGTCCTCAACAAGCTTGGTGCCTTTGTCAGCTACAACTCGATCCGCGACGTCGTTGGCCAGGGGAAGTCCACTCTGCGGCCGCGTCAGATCATGGATGCAGGCGATCTCCTAGTCATCGACTGCTCCCGGGTCGGCGGCGACAACGCGCGGCTGTTCGGAGCGATGTGTATCAGCCGCTACTACGTCGACGCAACGGGGCGGCAGGGGACGCCGCGAGAGTCACGCCGCCCGCACTTCCTGATCGTTGATGAGGTGCCGACCTTCGATACCGAGGCTCTGCGGCGGATCCACGAAGAAGGCCGCAAGTTCGGCCTTGCTCTGGTCACCGCGGCTCAATCGCTGCGGGGTCTCGGCGAGCGCCTGCGTGACTCCGTGCTCACCAACGCCGGGGTGATCGCGCTCATCTCGCCCGGCCCCGATGACGTCTCTGCGGTGCGCCGGCTTTTCGATCCGATCACCCCGGACGAGCTGCTGGGCCTGCGCGCCCACGAGCTGGTCGTGCGGATGCCGGGCCCTGATGGACGACCGGCCGTCTATGGCGGCATGGTTCGCAGGCCTCCGGAGGGCGATCCATCGGTCGCTGAGGCGATCATTGCCCGAAGCGATGCCCGCGATGCTCGCGACCCTGCAGCTGTTCACGATGAGGTCCGGCGCCGGTCGGGTGGTCAGCCGCCTAACACTGCTGCGCCCGGACAGGCAGGCGCCCCTCGACCCCGACGGGTCGATGGGTGAGGCACTGAAGTGGCGACGAAGTGGCACAAGGCTGGTCCGACTCGTGCCATCCTTGTGCCGCGATTTCGTGCTGCGAGCGGCTTCTCGTTTACAGGAACTGCTCGTATGAGCTCGATTCCGCGTCCTCGTCTCGTTCATCCCCGTCGTCGTAGTCTCGACATTGGCCTGCTCAGCCTGGCTGATAGGGCTGTCTTGCGACTCCTGTATCGGACTGCGGTAGCAACTCCCGATCAGCTCACGACCCTCGTCTATTCGAGCCGGCGTACCTCATACCGGCATCTGGCTCGGCTCCGGCTCTTGGACCTGGTCGAAGTCGTGCCTCTTCCACCAAGGCGCGGAGCAGTACCGATCGCTTATCGGCTGACCCGCAAGGCCGTAGACCGGCTCGGGTATGACGAGTCCCGGATAGGTGGCTTCGCGCATCTGCGTCATGCGCTCGATTCGGTCGAGACGGTCTGCGCGCTCGTGCGGGCGGGTCAGCGAGTCTCGACGCAAGTGGAGCTCTGGCTGCCCGAGTCGACCGCGGCCGATGCAAACGTCCTGCCGGCTCGGCCGGACGGCGTCGTGGTCCTGCAGCGAGGCGGTCGCTCTGCCGTGGTCTTCCTGGAGATCGACGAAGCAACCGAACATGCTCCGCAGATCCGCTCGAAGCTCGATGACTTGGCGACCGTGCTCGCCGTTCGACCCGAACTCGTGCTTCTGTTCGTGGTGCCGACAGAGGCACGCCTCGTCTGGCTGCGCCGCAACAGCGGACTCGAGCGGCGCCAAGCCCTCGATGGCCGTTCGTTCGTGATCGTGGCACATGATCTCGACTCCGCCGGATACGACGCTTCTGCCGCGCCCGTGGGCTGGCGTGGCGAACGCCGGCGCCTCGCCGACCTGATCGCCGAGCCTCGGTCGCGGCACTCGGCCGCCCCAGTCGGATCGGCGGCCTGGGTCGAGTTGCTCGGCTCCGGTGGCGGCGAAGATGTCGATCGCCTGCTCTTCGATTCCGCCGGCGGGGACGAGGATCGGAAGCGAGATGCGCGATGACGCCCCGCCTCGCCGAAATCATCGCCGCAATGGTCTACGCATCGCTCCAGGGGCGCGAAGGCCAGCAGACCGAAGCCGCGGTACCATCTCCTGCCTCACCCGGTTCCGGGCGAGAGAAGGCGATCGATTATGAGCCTCGCGCGCACCGTCGACCTGCGGGCCGACGATCTCAAAGGCAAGACTTGGGCGGGTTACATCCGCGAGTCGACACGCGGCCAGGCGGACCGATACGGCCCCGAGATCCAGCGCGCCGAGCAGGCGACGTTCGCCGAGCGCCACGGGCTGCGCCCGACCCGGCGCGAGTACGTCGATCTCGTGTCGGGCAAGGACACGCTGCGGCGGACCGACTTCGCCCGGATGCTCGCGGACGCTGAGACCGGCGCCTTCGAAGTTCTCCTCTGCTACGACACGAGCCGGTTCGCCCGCAACGTAGCCGACGCCTGGACGTATCGAGAGCAGCTCGCTCGGTGCGGGGTCATCGTCGTCTTCTGTGCCGACGGGCTGATCAGCGGCAACGTCGATACCTACGAGCTCGAAGGGCTCAAGACCGTGGCCGATGCCGCATACATCCGACGCCTGTCTCGAAACGTGGGCAACGGCTACGCCCAGAAGTGGCGTCTCTATGGCGACCCGGGAGGCCATGCTCCGCTTGGCTTCGCGCGGGTGGGGGAGCGCCAGCTTCTGGCTCCCGTCGAGGGGCCGGATCTCGACCGGGTCCGCCGCGCGTTCGAGCTGTATGCCACTGGTGCCTGGAGCGACACCGGTCTGGCTGACGAACTCGGCCTTGCCGAGGCGGGACTCACCGAGATCCTGACCAACCCGCTCTATGCCGGTCGTGCGATTCGCCACAAGGGCAAGCCCGATCAGGAAGAGAAGCCCGCGAGCTTCGAGGCCCCGATCGACCCTGCTCTGTTCGAGCGAGTCCAGGCGATCCGCGAGCAACGCCGAACTGCCCACAGCGCGGGTGGCGGCTCCCACGGTCGCCGATCCTATCCGCTGGTACATTTGATGCGCTGCCTCGGCTGTGGTTCGGGCTTCCACGGCGACGCTGGCAACGGCCGCAGGCGCATACGCCACAGTGCCCGCCCGGCCTGCGGGCAGCAGGCCACGTACCGCGCCGAGTGGTACGAAGAGCAGCTGGCCCGTTCCTTCGATGATCTGCGTTTCGACGAGGTGAACATCGAGCAGGTGCTTGTCGCGATGCGGCAGTTTCGCCCGCCCGCCGAGCCGCCGGACCCGGACGCGCTCGCCTCAGCTCGGGCCGAACTTCAAGCTCAGCTAGCCGCTGGCTCGATTGGCATCGACGTATTCAGCCGCGCCTGGCGTCGTCTGGAGCGCCCGGAGCCCGCGGAGGCAATCTCGCCTGACGAGGTGCAGCTTCGCGAGGCTCGTGACGCCCTGGCCAAGTTCGGCACTGTCTGGCGCGACCCGAAGGTGCCGGACCGCCTTCGCGAGCAAGCAGTCCACGAACTGTTCGTCCGATTCGATGTCGAGGGCGGCACCTTGGTCGCTGCCCATCCTCAGCCAAACGAAAACGCCTGGCTGATCGGCCAGGCGCTGATGAATGCCGGATTGTTGCCTACGCAACTTGTGATGGGAATGGTCGGGGCGAGAGGATTTGAACCTCCGACCTCATCGTCCCGAACGATGCGCGCTGCCAAGCTGCGCCACGCCCCGACCGAAATGCCCTGTGAGGGCACCGGAATGATAGCAGGGGCATCGAGACGCGGGTAGCAGGCCGCAGTCGCGGGGCCGCGGCATTGTCAAACACTTGACCCGGGCCGCCGATGCGCGATGATCGCTCCATGAGTGACTCACTTACGCTCGACCGGTACTTTGCCACCCCACGACTGTCCGGCTTGCTGCTCTCGCCCGACGGGCGCCGCCTGGTCGTCGCCGTTTCGCGGCCCGGCCCGGAGGCAAACGAGATGCGCACCGCCCTATGGCAGGTCGATCCGGACGGGACCGCCGCGCCGCGCCGCCTCACGCGCTCGAGTGCGGGCGAGTCCGCAGCCGCGTTCGCGCGCGACGGCTCGCTGCTGTTCACCTCGACCAGGCCAGATCCTGACGCCAAGGCCGATCCGGACAAGAAGATCGCGGCCCTATGGTCGCTGCCGCCGGACGGCGGTGAGGCTCGACTGCTGCTGGCGCCCCAAGGCGGGATCGAAGGCGTGGCTGCCGCAAAGCGCGCCGATTCAATCGCTTTCGGTGCCCTGCTTCACCCGAACGCTACGAGCATCGATGATGACGCCGAGCGGGCCAAGGCTCGAAAAGAGGTCGGCGTATCGGCCTTGCTTTTCGAGGATTATCCGATCCGATTCTGGGATCACTGGCTCGCGCCACGTCGCCAGCGCATCTTCTCCGCCGCGGTGTCGGCAGATCCGGAAGCAAAGCTCGAAGGCAAGGATCTGACCGGCGACTCCGGCCCGGCCTTCCTCGAGCCTGATTTCGACATGTCGCCGGACGGCGAAACGGTCGTGACGAGCTGGTTCGACTGGTCGAATCTACCGGCGACTTCCAGCGATCTGGTGACGATTGACGTCGAATCGGGCGTCCGACACAAGCTCACGCCCGGCGACGCGTACTACGGCCATCCCGTCTTCTCGCCCGACGGTCGATTTCTCGTTGCCGTGCGCACGACCTTCGGCTCGCCCGAAAGCGCGGCCGCCGGGACGGTCTGGCTTGTGGAGCTCGCTACCGGAAAGGGCCGCGACCTGACTCCGACGCTGGACCTCTGGCCCGAGTCGCCGGTTTGGGCTCACGACTCGAGCGCGGTCTTCTTCACCGCCGATCGCCTCGGCTGGGTGGCCGCGTTCCGCGTGGACGTCCCGGACGGCCGGCTGACGTGCCTCGTCTCCGAGGGTGCCGTGTCGAATCTGTGCCCGACTCCGGATGGGGAGACGATCTACGCGTTGCGGGCGACGATGGCCGCTCCCGCGCGGATCGTCCGCTTCGCCGCGCGCGGGGAGAAGCAGACGCCCGCAGAACTTGCCCGGAGCATCGACGACGGCGGCACCGCGGGTCGCGGTCGCGTGGAGCGGCTGACGGCGCTGGCGGCCGATGGCACGGCGGTGGAGTCGTGGCTGGTGCTGCCGCCGGACGCATCGCCGGAACACCCCGCCCCGCTGGTTGTCTTCGCCCATGGCGGCCCGATCGGGTCGTGGAGCGGCTGGTCGTGGCGCTGGAACCCGCACCTTCTCGCCGAGCGCGGATACGCGGTGCTCATGCCGGACCCGGCCATCTCGATAGGCTATGGGCAGCGGATGGTGGAACGCGGCTGGGGCCACTGGGGCGAGGCGCCGTACACGGACATCCTCTCCGCCCTGGACGGGGCTCTGGCGCGGCCGGATCTGGACGCCACGAGGACCGCTCTGGCGGGCGGCAGTTTCGGCGGCTACATGGCCAACTGGGTCGCCGGCCAGACCGATCGGTTCCGAGCCATCGTGACCCACGCCTCGCTGTGGGACCTGCGACCGTTCCACGGCACCACGGATACCGGCGCCGATTGGGAGCACGAAATGGGCGACCCGTACAGTCAGCCCGAGCTATACGACCGCCAGTCGCCGGCGGCGCACATAGGCTCGATCAAGACGCCGATGCTGGTCATTCACGGCGAGCACGACTTCCGCGTGCCGCTCAGCGAGGCGCTTATGCTCTGGACGGACCTTCGACGCCACGGAGTTTCTGCCCGCTTCCTCTACTTCCCCGACGAGAATCACTGGATACTCAAGCCGAACAACTCCAGGCTGTGGTACGAAACGGTGCTGGCCTTCCTTGACGAGCACGTCCTGGGCAAGGAGTGGGTCCGGCCCGCGCTTCTCTAGGGAGAGATGGCGGGCGGCGCCGGGCCGCCTCGGGCCATGCCGGGCCGGGCCATGCCGCACCCCCAAAGATTGAACGCCGCGCCGATTCGCGCCTCTTAGTGGCATGGAGGCTGCCATCGTCGACGCCGCAATGGACCGAAAACGCGTGGGTGACCGTCAGGTCTCGGTGGAGTTGGTCGAGGGCGAGACTTCGATCTTTCCTAATGCACGCCAGGATGACTTTGGGCAACCGTTCGATGGGGTGGATGGCGTCGGGAACCCAGAACGGCCCTTCTCTGGCCCACAGCCACGCTCAGCCAAATGTGCCTGACCGGCTGCGAGAGGCCGATCCTTCGCTCAGGCGGTCTCAGAAGTGGCGCGCCCTTGCCCAATGCTCGTCTGGTGTTCAATCGGCAGGATTGGGGATTGCGCCGCGCCGACACGGCGCGGACCGATATCCGCCCGGGAGGGTGGGGTGTCATCTCGCTGCCACTCCCGCAAAGAAGAAGCCGGAACGCCTGCGCGCCCCGGCTTCTTGCAGTTTCGACTCGGGAGGCGGCGTGCGAGCCGCGGATTCGGGCTCCGCTCGATCGTGCTAGTACTGGAACAGAAGCTCGCGGTACTTCGGAAGCGGCCACAGCTCGTCGGAGACCAGCGTCTCCAGCTCGTCCGCGGCCGCCCGAACCGCGTTCTGGGCCGGGATGACCTTGTCATGGAACGCCTTGGCCTCGGCGCGCACGGAACCCGCCTCGTGGGCGGCATGCTGCGCGTGCTCCAGAGCGTGGATGGCGTCTACGAGTTGGTCTGACATCGCGGCAACCGTTGCCGCCATGTGAACGACGCCCTTGGAGCTGCCGGCAGCTGCCAGCTCGCCCAAGTACTTGACGGCCGCGGGCAGGATCATGGTCTTGGCCATATCCAGCGTGCAATTAGCCTCGATGTTGGAAACCTTGACGTAGCGCTCCCAGTTGATCTCGACGCGCGCAGCGAGCTCACGCTCGGACAGAACCCCGAAGTGCGAGAAGACTCTTTTGGCCTTCGCGGTCGAGAGGGCCGGCAGGGCGTCGATGGTGCTCCTGTTGTTCGGCAGTCCGCGCTTGGCAGCCTCGGCGTGCCATTTCTCGGAGTAGTTGTTGCCCTCGAACAGGACCTGCTTGTTCTCCTTGATGATCCCCGACAGGATCTTGGCCAGCCCGGCGAAGTCGCAGAACTCGAGCTTGTCGAGCTTGTCGGCGAGGTTCTCGAGAGAGTCTGCAACGGCCGTGTTGAGCACGGTCTGGGGCCAGTAGATCGGAGCCGAAGAGCCCACCGCGCGGAACTCGAACTTGTTGCCGGTGAAGGCAAACGGCGAGGTCCGGTTGCGGTCGGTTGCGTCCCTGGGCAGGACGGGCAGGGTGGTCACGCCCAACTCCATGGACCCGCCGGTTTTGGAGGTGGAGGCGGCACCGTTCTCCAGCTGCTCGACTACGTCCTCGAGCTGAGCGCCGAGGAAGACGGAGACGATGGCCGGAGGCGCTTCGTTGGCGCCGAGGCGATGGTCGTTGCCGGCGTCGGCGATGCCGGCCCGCAGGAGACCCGCGTGAACGTTGACGGCGCGGATGACGGCGGCCAGGAAGGCCAGGAATTGGGCGTTGTCGTGCGGAGTGTGGCCGGGATCGAGAAGGTTCTCACCGTCGTCGGTGGCCATCGACCAGTTGTTGTGCTTGCCCGAGCCGTTGATGCCCGTGAAGGGCTTCTCGTGGGCCAGGAACATGAGGTCGTGCTGATGCGCGATGCGCCTCATCGTGCTCATGACGATCATGTTGTGGTCGGACCCGACAGAGGTGGCCTCATAGACGGGGGCCATCTCGAACTGGGCCGGCGCGACTTCGTTGTGGCGGGTCTTGGACGGGATGCCCAGGCGCCAGAGTTCGCGGTCGAGTTCCATCATGAACGCCAGCATGCGCTCGCGGATGGTGCCGAAATACTGATCATCGAGCTCCTGGCCCTTGGGCGAGGGGGCGCCGAAGAGGGTGCGTCCGGTGAGGATGAGGTCGGGGCGCAGCTCGGCCAGCCGCCGGTCGACCAGGAAGTACTCCTGCTCGGGCCCGATCTGGGTGAAGACCCTGTTGGCGGTGGTGTTGCCGAACCAGCGCAGGACGCGCAGGGCCTGCTTGCCCAGAGCCTCCTGCGAGCGCAGCAGCGGGATCTTGTGGTCCAAAGCCTCGCCGGTGTACGAGACGAAACCGGTGGGGATGGTCAGGGTCACGCCGTTGGGCTCGACCTGTAGGAAGATCGGGCTTGTGACGTCCCAGGCGGTGTAGCCGCGGGCCTCGAAGGTGGACCGGATGCCGCCCGACGGGAACGAGCTGGCGTCCGGCTCGCCCTGGACCAGGCCCTTGCCTGAGAACTCGGCGATGGTCTGGCCGTCGCCGGTGGGGCTCAGGAACGAGTCGTGCTTCTCGGCGCTTCCGCCGGTCATGGGCACGAACCAGTGGGTGTAGTGGGAGGCGCCGTGCGCCATGGCCCACTCCTTCACACCCTGGGCGACGGCGTCGGCGATGGCCGGATCGAAGGGCACGTGGCCGTCGATGGTGTGACGCAGCTTCGTGAAGACTGGCTTGGTCAGGTACTGGCGCTGGGCCGCTTCGCTGAACACGTACTCGCCGTAGATGTCCTCTCCGGCGTTCTCGAGGTAATCCTGAGTGGAGGCAACCTTGTGGTTGGAGATTGCCTCGATGGCCGTTTGGCGAGCGGTCACTGCGACTCCTATCGACTCATGAAATGGTTTGTGGCCTCTTACGAGATTCCCTTGGTTGGTCGTACAAGAAGGCTACCGGAATCGATGGGGGCGTCCAAGACCTCGGCCCCGGAGGACTCCAAAATGACTCGCAATTGAAACCCTTTCGAGTAGCCCCCGGCGCGTCCGCTACTGCGCCGCCTGCGTCGTTTGTGCTGCTCGCGCCGCGGCGAGGCCCAGTTCGAAGTCCTCGCGCAGGTCCTCCACGTCTTCCAGGCCGACCGAGCAGCGGAGCAGGCCCTGGGCGATACCACTCGCCTTGAGTGCGTCCGCGTCGAGCTGGCGGTGGGTCGTGGAAGCCGGGTGTGTGGTGATCGTTCGGAACGCCCCGAGCGAGGCCGTCCGCTCGGCGATCCGCATGGCGTCGAGGAAGGCCTGACCGGCCGCGCGCCCGCCGCTCAACTCAAAGGCAAGCATCCCGCCAAAGACGTCCAGCTGGCGGACGGCGACCGAATGGTACGGACTCCCCGGCAGGCCTGGATAGTGAACCCGCTCGACGACGCTTTGCCCCTGCAGCCAGGCCGCCAGATCGAGGGCCGTCTCGCTATGCCGCTGCATTCGGAGAGCCAACGTCGGGATGCCGCGCAGCACCAGGAATGCCGCGATCGGCGCCAGGGCTCCGCCAACGTCCACGAGGACCGGGCGGCACGCATCCACTCGCTCGCGACTGCCAACCACGACCCCTGCCAGCACGTCCGCGTGCCCGGAGATGTACTTCGTGGCCGAATGCATGACCAGGTCGGCGCCACGCTCGATGGGCCGGCACCCGAATGGTGACGCAAAGGTGTTGTCGACGAGTAACAGCGCTCCGTGGCGATGGGCGATCTCGGCCAGCGCGGCGATGTCCGAGACGATGATCGTGGGGTTCGAGATCGTCTCCACGTATAGAACCGGCGAGCCGGTCCGACCAAGGGCCGCGTCCACGGCCGCGAGATCCGTTGGGGCCACGAACTCGGTCGCCACGCCGAGGCCCGCCAGAACGCGGCTGAGCAGGTCGCGGGTAGTGCCGTAGACCGCTTGCGTGGCCACGATCGTCTGCCCGGCCCGAACCACCGAGACCAGGGCGGCGTGGATTGCCGCCATACCGGTGGCGAAGGCCAGGCCTGCCTCAGCCCCCTCCAGCTCGGCCACGGCGGCACCAAGTGCGGCGGTCGTGGGGTTGTCGATTCGGCTGTAGGCGTAGCCGGGTCTGGCGCCCGTCAGAACGTCGCCAAGTTCCTCGGCGTCGGCAGTTGAGAACGCAGCGGCCTGGTAGATCGGGATCGCCGAAGGAACCTGATTGACCTCGGGTGACCGGGTCGCGGCAAGAATCGCACGGGTCGAGAAGCGGGCCATGGAGAGATGCTACCGGATGGTGCCGCGCAACACCGGGCGGCTGTGGCCTGATCGACAGCTCGACCGTGACCTCCGCGTCGCGCTAGCATCTGCAGCATGGCTCCCGCCCCGCCCGACCAACATCGAATCGAGCGACTGATCGATGCCCTGGAAACCGAATTTCCGGCCGCGCCAGACTCGGCGAGGGTTGAGATGGCTCGGGCGCCCGGGCGAGTCAACCTGATCGGCGATCACACGGACTACAACGAGGGCTTCGTCCTGCCGGTGGCGATCGAGCTGGATACGTGGATCGCGTTCCGGCGGCGGCAGGACGGGCACGTGCGGGTGGCGTCGCGGCAATCGCGCGAGACCGGCTCCTTCTGGATCGACCAGCTCGGCCCAGCCGACGGCAGTGGCTCCGGCAGTGGCTCCGGCGGTGGCTCCGGCAGTGGCTCCGGCGGCCCGCACTGGACGGACTATGTGGCCGGGGTCGCCTGGTCGCTGCGTGAGGCCGCCCTCCCAGTTCGCGGCTTCGACGGCGTCGTGGACTCGTCTCTGCCGCTGGGTACCGGCCTTTCTTCGTCCGCGGCTCTGGAACTCGTCTCGGCCCTGGCACTATTGGGCGGTGGCCACGTCCTCGCGGCGCCTGCGCTCGCGGCCCTGGCCCAGCGCGCCGAACGAGATTACGTTGGCGTCAATTGCGGGATCATGGACCACTTCGCGAGTGCTGCCGGTCGCGAGGGGCGAGCCCTGCTGCTCGATTGCCGGTCCCTGGAGACACGCCACGTGGCCCTGCCGTGGGGCTTGCGGGTGGTGGTGTGCGACACAGGCTCGCCGCGCGAATTGCGCAACTCAGCCCAGCGCGACCGGCGCGCCGAGTGCGGCCGGGTCGTGGCCCTGTTGTCCGAGAAGATGCCCGGGCTGTGCTCGTTGCGCGACCTGGACATGGCAACCTTGCGGCGCCATCGCGGCCTGCTGCCCGATGCGGCCGCCCGCCGGGCAGAACACGTGGTCGCGGAGAACGGACGCGTCCTAGCGACGGTCGGGGCCCTGGAGATGGGCGATCTCGACCAGCTCGGCCGGTTGTTCGCAGAGTCGCACGCGTCGTTGCGCGATCTGTACGAGGTCAGCGCCCCGGCCCTCGACACGATGGTGGAAGTTGCCAGCGCGGTCCCGGGTGTGGTGGCCTCGCGCATGACCGGCGCTGGCTTCGGCGGCTGTACCGTCCACCTGGTTCTGGCGGACGCGGTGCCGGCCCTCCAGGCCGCCGTTAGCCGCGAGTACGACCGTCGGACGGGACTGCGGGGCCGCGTGTACGCGGTGGCGGTCGTCGATGGAGCTGGGCCACTCGCAACGACCTGAGGTCCTGGGACGGGCAAGGGAGCCCGTTTCACTTAGTCGGATCTCAGCCACCGGGTCGTACCCAAATGGGTGTTGCTATCGTTGGTTGGCAGGCGTACGGTGTTGGGGTCTCATCCGCGCCAGGGTCCCTCGGAGGCATGATGCAGGCGGTGACGGCGGCTTCAGGTTCGCGACTTATTCGCGCAGGCGGCGGGGTTGTCCCGCCTATAGCCGTACCGACTCGCGCCGCATACAACCTCGAGTGGAGACCCCGGGCGGGGAACATCAGCGGTGACACTCGAGCTGGCTGGCCCGCGCGGTAGGGGCCGATGCCGCTACCGCTAACCAGCGTGCCAAGACCGGCGCCAAGTCGTGCCGGTCTTGTGTTATCTGCGTTGTTGGTCTGCCGGCGGATCATCTGCGACACGAGCAGCTAACGAAACCACGCCGCCTATTCAGGCGCGTTCAACACCTCAAGACCGGGGGAAGGATCCTACCGGTCCAGACGGCTCGACCAGGCTTCCGTCGGATCCGCCGGCTGAGTGGCCGGCACGTTATTGACGACGGCTCCATCGATTGGGTCCGCTGGGAACTCCCAGTCGTCTCGTGGGCCAGGCTCGCCAGGCTCAGCGTCGGTGCGCGTGGCGTCGTCGCCGTAGGGCGGATGGTCGGGGTGGCGGGACTCGAACCCACGATCTCGTGCTCCCAAAGCACGCGCCTTACCAACTAGGCCACACCCCGAGGCGGCAATGATACGCCGTCGGTCTGCCCGCCCCCTGATACGCCGGCGCCCACACGCCGACGCCGACACGGCGAGGGCCCGCTAGAAGTCCGGGATCCTTATGAGGTGCCAGCTCCGACCCATTCAGCCACTGGCTTGGACGGCCAGAAGCGGGCGCAACGGCTTCGTCGCTGGTCCGTGGCGTAGTATTCGGGTCGGCCCGGAGTTGTCGTGGAACGCCGACGGCGAGGGGTCGAGATTCCGCCGCCAAGCCACCCATCGGAAGGAATTCTTGCAGAGACTCGAGCGAGCGCTGGCGATACTGAGCCTGACGAACCCCAGCAGTCCCCGCAGTCGCGACTTCGTTCGGGTGGTGGCTGCCGCGGTCGCGTGTCTCGCGGTTTTGGTGGTGGCTGCCGTGAACCAGCACGCACCGTACGACATCCTGGCGGGGGTACCGGCTCGGGCTATTGCTGGAGTGGCGCCGCTCCTGGCTGCCGCCGTGGCCTGGTATGCGGTCATGAGACCGTGGCCCGCATTTCTGGCCGTCCTGCTCCTTACCCCGATCTTCAACGTGGCTCAGGTTTCGTGGACGGTGGGCCCCATCCAGGTCATCTTCCAGACGGTGTTCGTTGCCGTACTGGCGCTGGGGGTCCTGTTGCAGGCCCCGCGGCCGGCGACGGCGCGGCAATCCGGCACGCGAGCGGCGCCGTCCGACGCGGATGCTGAGCGGTCTGTGGTGCGTCGGCGCCTGCTGGCGGGCGTGGCGCCCGACCGAGTGGCGGCCGTCGCCATCGGCGGCTTGCTGGCACTCGCGACCATTTCGACGGCGCTATCGCCCGATCAGACCACAAGTGCCACGATCTTGCTCCACGGGATCCTCGAGCCGGCAGCGATGGCATTCATCCTGCTCGCCTTGCGTCCGACCAGGAGCGACCTCAGCGTGCTTCTGATGGTCGTGGCAATCTCGGTTGGCATCGGCGGCTTGCTCAACATGATTCAGACGATCCCTGCGATGAAGACGCTAGCGGTCATGCAGGACCGGCGGCTGTTCTTCTCTCGCATCACCTACTTCAACGTGGGGCTGTTCGGTGAGATGCTGGCCATGGCCATGCCACTCCTGCTGGCGACCCTTCTGGCTCAGCGGCGCGGTCATCTCCATTTGCCGCAAGGCGTCGTGGCAGTGCTCATTTCCACCCTCGCCGTTTCCGTCGTGAGCCTCTTTCTAACGTTCTCCAAGAGCGCCTATCTGGCCACCTTCGGAGGTTGTCTGGTGCTTCTGCTGTTGGTAGTGCACAGCTGGCGGCGGAGGATCGCGATCGTATTTGCGACGGCCTTGCTCTCGACTGTGGTGATCCCGTGGCCCGCCTTCTTCTTGCGGGTGTCCCCTCCGCTCGAGCAGGCTTACCGGAGCACCATGGTTTCCCTGATGGGCGAGAGCCGCTACAACTCCTGGAACCCATCGACTCTCTCGGGTCAGGGCTCACTGATCGAGCGGTGGTACGCCACGCGGGCCGCCCTTCAAATGGCCGTCGATCATCCGCTCCTGGGTATCGGGCTGGACCAGTTTAAGGGTCAGTACGTGGGGCATTACCGGCCGCCCGAAGCGCATCTGGATCTCGATTGGGCGCATTCGATGTTTCCCGAGGTAGCCGCGGAGCTCGGCTTGCCGGCGCTGATCCTGGACCTGATCTTCTACGCTGCGGCGATGCTCGCCTTGTGGCGGATCTACCGAGCGCCACCGGATCCGCTGACGCGGTTGCTGGCCTCCGCTTTGCTTGCCGTCGTGGTGTCGTGGCTGCTGGTTGGCACGGCCTTTGCTGGGGACATGTACCGGCCGTGGCGCAACATGGCCTCGGATTACGTGATGATGGCAGTCCTGGTGGCGGGCGCGTTCGCGTTGTATCGAATGACGCGGGACCGAGCCATTGCCGCGGCCAGAACCACGGCCGGAGCCACAAGCGCCTAACTATCAGGCTAGAAGCCGAGTTCGGCCAGAATGCGATGCATCCGGCGCGCTGCCTGACCGCGGTGTGAGATGCGGTTCTTGGCCTCAGCCGTCCACTCGCCGAGAGTGCGGCCGCCTGGCGGCTCGGCCGCCGGCTCGAAAATCGGGTCGTAGCCGAAACCGCCGGTGCCCTTCGGAGCCGTCGCGATGCGCCCCTCGAGTGCTCCCCGCGAGAAGCGCACGGGGATTCCGCCGCGCGGCCCTCGCGTCTCGGGCAGAGCCAGGGCCAGGACACAGCGATAACGGGCCCCGCGCCGCGATGCCGCCAGCCCATCCAGGGCACCGAGCAACTTGACGTTGTTGTCTTCGTCAGTGGCGTCTTCGCCGGCGTAGCGCCGCGTCCGTACGCCTGGGCCGCCGCCAAGCGCGTCTACCTCGATCCCGGAATCGTCGGCCAGAGTGGGGAGGCCGGACAGAGCGGCAAAGAAGCGGGCCTTCTTGGACGCATTCGTCTCGAACGTCTCGCCGTCCTCAACGACCTCATCGGGGAGTCCAAGGTCGTCGAGGTCGATTAGTTCGGCCTTGAGGCCCAAAAGCTCGCGCAGTTCGCGAAGCTTGTGGGTCGAACGGGTGGCGACCAGCAGGCGCGATCGTTCAGGAGCGGACGCCGGTTCGGGCGCCATGGCTCGGGCCATCACCTGCCCCGCGGCGTGCTAGCGCTTGACCGAGGCAAACGCCTCAGCCTGTGCCGCAAAAAGCTTCTCGAGTCCACCGGCCGCCAAGTCCAGCATCCGGTCAACGTCCGCTCGATCGAACGGCTTGCCCTCTGCCGTGCCCTGCAGCTCAACATACTTGCGTGCGTCCGTGGTCACGACGTTGAAGTCCACCTCTGCCCTGGAATCCTCTGAGTAGTCGAGGTCCAGGCAGGTCACGCCGTCCACGATGCCGACGCTCACCGCCGCCACGCGCCCGATCAGGCAGCGTTCCATGCCGTAGGTCCGCATGGCGACGGCCATGGCCACCCAGCCGCCCGTGATCGATGCGGTGCGGGTTCCGCCGTCGGCGTTGAGGACGTCACAGTCGATCGTGATCGAGCGCTCGCCGAGCTTGGCCATGTCCACGACGCCTCGCAGCGACCGGCCGATCAGACGCTGGATCTCGTATGTTCGCCCGCCGACCTTGCCCTTGGCGGCCTCGCGGATGTTCCGCTCGCTGGTGGCGCGGGGCAGCATGCTGTATTCGGCCGTGACCCAGCCGGTGCCCTTGCCGCGCAGATGGGGCGGAACCTTGTCCTCGATCGTGGCTGCGCACAGCACCTCGGTGCCGCCGACCTTGATCAGGCACGAACCTTCGGCCCACTTCTGGACGCCCAGGGTGAGAGTGAGCGGTCGCAGGTCGTCCGGCATGCGGCCGTCAGACCGCTGTAGCGATCGAGCTCCGATGGTCATTTCTTAGACTCCTCGTGCGCCGCGGTCAGGTGGCCCCCGGCCTCGGCGCGCGCCTCAGCCTTTGCAGCATCCCACAACTCGTCGAGTTCGGCGAAACTCATGTCGCGGAGTTGAACGCCCCGCTCGCGGGCCATTCGCTCGACGCGGCGGAATCGGCCGCGGAACTTCTCGCCCGCGGCTCGGAGCGCGCCCTCGGCCTCCACGCCGTGGCGTCGGGCCAGGTTGGTCACGACCAGCAACAGGTCGCCGACTTCCTCGCGCTTCTCCTCGTCCGTGGTGGCCGCAGCCAGCTCGGCCAGCTCCTCATGGACCTTGTCGAGGATGCCGACGATCTCGGGCCAGTCATAGCCCAGGTTGGCCGCTCGCTCCTGCATCTCCTGCGTTGCGGCAAGCGCCGGCATCGATTTGGAGATGCCGTCGAGGGCACTGCGGACCTCGGTTGTCTCGCCGGGAGCACCTGGGGCGGCGGCCTCCTCGCGCTCAGCTCTCTTGATCTGTTCCCACTGTCGATTGACGTCGCTCGCTGTGGAGGCGCGGGCATCGCCAAAGACGTGAGGGTGGCGCCGAACGATCTTGCGACTGATCGCCTCCTCGACGTCCGTCATGTCGAAGACGCCGGCTTCGGCGGCCAGTTGGGCGTGGAGCACGATCTGGAGGTATAGGTCGCCCAGCTCGCCGGCCAGCTCGGGAGTGGCCCCGCCGTCGAGAATGTCGTAGACCTCGTACGCTTCCTCGAGCAGGCTCTTCTTGAGCGATTGATGGGTCTGTTCACGGTCCCACGGGCAGCCGTCCGGCTGGCGCAGTCGAGCCGCGATCCAGGGCAAAGACCAGGGGCTTGCGGTTGCGCGCTCAGGCGCCACCGGCGCCAGGTAAAGAGGCCCGGCCAGAGCCGCAGTGTCCAGCTCGCCAACGGTAGTGGCGTCGGCCACGCCGATGCGCCCAACGACATGGTCGGCTGGGTAGAGGCGCCGCAGGATGGCCAGCGCGCCACGGTCGGCCGGCGCATGCCGGCCCGGGAGTGGCGACTGCCCGGCCGAAGTCGGTTCGGGAACGTGCAGGGCTGTCAGCGGAACCAGGAGCAGCGGCCGCGATGGCTCGATTGGCGTTTCTGCCAGCCGATCGGCCGTGGCAATCTGCAGCCCCGCCGCTGGGTCGAGCCCCCAGCGGATTCGAGCCTCTGCGACGAACGCGTCGAGCACCAGTCCCGCGCGGCTACGGGGACGGCGAGGGCGGGGCCATGGCAGCTATGCCGGCCGTGTCGGTCCAGACCAGGGCACTGGCTTGAAGTTCGGCCAGCCAGCGCGGGTAGACGGTCATCTTGAGTTTTGCCTGTGTATCCGCGTCTTCGGTGCGGGTCTGCTCGTCGACGACCTTGTACACCCAAAATGCGTTGCCGGACACCATGCGGCTCACGCCGCCGATCGGCGTCTGCCAGATCGCCGCTTCCTGGTCGGCCGTCATCATGTACTTCGTGACCCAGCCCATATCTCCGCCCTTGGCGGCGTCGGCTGAGTCGCTGATCTTCCCGGCCTCGACGGCAAAGTCCACGCCCGAGTTGATATCGAGCTGGGCGTTGGCGATTCGCTGGCTCGGTCCGGGGCGCCGGCCCTCGAACTGCACGACTACGTACCCGCTCGACGGCTCCTGGATCGGGTCAAGAATCGCGCCGGCCGCAAGTCCATCCGCGTACAGCGCTGTGCCCACGTTGGCCATGCCAAGTCCTTGGCTGCCCGACGCGGTCTGGGCAGCGAACCATGGTTGCGTGAGCCAGGGCAACTCCCCGCCGCGGGTGTTGACAACTATGTCGTCGTTCACGGCAGTGTCGGCGGCCATTGCCGCGAACTTGGACGGGTCGGCTCGGAGCGCGGCCACCGCGGCATCAGCGCGCGTCTTGGCCTCTGCCCAAGAAGGATCGGTCGCGGCGACGCCGGCGGCGTTTGCCTCGCTGTGGGCTGGTGCGAAGACAAGCATCCGGAACTTGACCTCATCGCCATCTCCCGGGGTGCCGATGCCTTTCGAAATCGCGATCTCGAGAACATGGCGCTGCACGGTCGGGCCGGTGATGTACTGGGCCTCGATCTTGTCTTGGACCGCCTTCGAGAGTGCCTCGTTCTTGGCGAAGGCCCGATACGTGTCCCCGTAGCCAACCGAAGTCTCCCAGTCCGTGTCCACGAACCTGGGCACTATGGTCGTGACAGTGGCGAAGCGGTACGTGCCGTCTACGCCCTTGAAGATGGGCGTGACGTCGTTGGCCTTGCTCAGCCCGAAGACGGCGTTGGTCAGGTCCAGGTCCAGGTCCAGGAAGTCCTTGTTCACGAGCCCCAGGTCGCCGAGACCGCCAGCGTTGATGATGGAGTCCTGACCTGACTCTGTGGCCACGTCAGACCAATTCTTGCCGGCCTTCACCTCGTCAAGGAGCGCCTGAATCCTGGTTTTGGCGGCGGCATCATCCGCGGCAGTGACCACCGTCGCCGGCGCCACCGCCGTGGGCTGAACGCCGATGACCATTACGTGGCGCATCTCTGCCAGAGTGGCGTCCAACTGGATCTGGTCGTTCACCTGCGCGTCGGTAACCGTAATGTTGTTCTTGGCCGCGTACTGGCGGAGCGTTGCCTCGTTCTGGAGTTGAGTGAGGGCGTCGCTGTGGGTGTTGGCTGGATCCTGACCGGACGTCGCGGTGCCCGTAAGGGTCTGGTACTCGGCGGACGTGATCTTGCCCTGGTTCCGCAGTGTGGTGTAGTCGACGATCTGGCGCGTGAAGCGAGACACGTTCATGTCCGCCCGATCGCGGACAGCGTCCTTGCTGATGACCTCGCCATTGACTGCCGCGATCGGGGCCCAGTGGTCCGCGTAGTAACCGGCTACAAGGACGCCTCCCATTAGCGACAGCGCCGAGGCGATGGCCAGCGAGAATGTGAGCGTGACGTAGATCGATCGACGGCTGTCGTCGCGTCGGGCTCGGCGCCGTGTGGGCTTTGCGAGCGGTCGGGAGCGGAAGGTCATCTGGGCGTCCTGGTTGCGAGAAGGGCCTGACTATATACGCCGGGTAATGGAGCCGTATGCTACCGCATTCCGCTTCCTGAAACGGAGGAGCAGTGGGCTGGGCTGCCGATCCGCGCGCTCGATGCGGCCCCTCGCAGGGCTATTTGGCCTCGGTCTGGGCTGGCTCCTTCCGATGCGATCCGGCCGTGAGCCGATCGACGACCTCACGAAACGCCTCGCCCTGGCGCGTCCAGCTCAACTCGTCCAAACGCAGCCGAGTTCGTTGGACGCGGGCCTCGCGTCCGGGAGCGTCGTCGACGAGCGTGAGAATGGTCGCGGCCAGCGACTCGGGATCGCCCGATTCGTAGATCGACAGAGTGTCCGGCGCGAAGTAGCGCTCAACCGTGGGTAAGCGCGACGCAACGATCGGCTTGTCCATAGCCGCGCCCTCCAGCACCTTCGTTGAGAGGCTCATGCCGGTGAACGGGTCGAGCCGTGTTGGCGCCACGGCGATGTCACCCTCGGCCACGGCGCGCGGCACATCCTCGATGGGGATGCGGCCGCCGAAGGTGACTCGCTCGGCGATGTCGAGCTCGGCGGCTAGAGCCTCGAGTGCGGGACGGGTGTCGCCCCGGCCGTAGAAGGTGGCCATGACCGGCAGGGTCGGCCGGCTGCGAGCTATCGACGCTACCGCTCGCACGACCACGTCCAACTCGTAGGTTGGCGTCAGGGCGCCGGTATACACGATGCGCAGAACCCCATCGGCCATGAACGTACGCCGGGGGTGAGCTGTCGGGTCGAAGAGATCCAGGTTCGGGCTGTTGAGAACGACAGTCAGACGGTCGGGCTTGACGCCCAGGCCTCGAAGGCGTTCGGCCAGCGGCTCGTTCACCGTCAGGACTTCGTTGGCCAGCCGGATGGAGAGCTTCTCCTGCAGGCGCAGCAGCCCGTAGCTAATAGGATTGGCGGCCTTGGGAAAGCGACTGCGGAAGAACTCCGGCATGGCCTCGTGGAGGTCGAGCAGTACCGGAACCCCCGCCAATTTCATCGGCAGGGCCGCGAAGACCAGGTAGTCCGGCAGGGAGTGGACTTCGACGAGGGCGTATCGGCGGCGGCGGTGGGCCTGTGTTGAGGCCCATAGCGCCCGAACGAGGAAGGCACCGTACTCGGCCAGATAGACGGGCAGACCGGCCCCCTGGTGCCGGCCCACGGGCAGGCGATGCACATTCACGCCATTGACTACCCCAGTCGGGTCCTCGTCCGGCCGTCGCAGGCCGAACACGTCCACTTCCCAGCCGGCCGCTACGAGCGTCTCGGCCTCGCGTCGCACGCGAGCATCCTCCTCGTAATAAGCGTGGACGATCATGCACACGGTCCGGCGCGGCGCGGGTTTGGTCACCTTTGGCCCCCGGGAGCGGTGAGTGTCAAGGCGGCCGCGATGCGTTCCGCTGCGCCCGATCCTGTCAGCTGAAGGTCGGCAGCACGAGCAACGGCCTGCTCCACGCCTCCAGCCAGGGGAGCGCGGAGGGATATCTCGCGCAGGGCGGCCTCGCGGTCCAGGCCGATGAGCACGGCCGAGCTGCCGGCACCACCGACCAGCTCGACCCATTCGGTCGTCGTCCGGAGGACAAGGCACGGAACGCCCAGCCAGGTCGACTCGCGCTGAATGCCGCCCGAGTCGGTGAGCACCGCGGCAGCGTGGAGTTGCAGCGCCAGCGACGATCGATAGCCCTGCGGCACCACGACGGCCACTCCCTCCGGGAGAGCTACGCCGGCGGCGTGAAGGGCGGCGCGGGTTCCGGGGTGGAGCGCCAGGACAACGGGTCGATCGGGCGACGCAACGGCACCGAGCAGCGCCGACCACCTGGCCATCGCTTGGGGCGTCCGGTTCTCGGCCCGATGGACCGTCGCGAATAGAAATTGGCCGGGCGCTAGCGGGAGGCCCAGCCGCTCGGCGATGGCGGCCAGCACGGCCGGATCGCGCACCTCTTCGGAGACCCGGGCGGCAAGGTCGAGCATCAGGTCGCCGACTTCGAGCACGCCCGCGATGATGCCCTCGGAGGCCAGGTTGGCCACCGCGGCCGGCGTGGGCGCGAAGAGCCAGGTGGAGAGGTGATCGGCGACGATTCGGTTCAGCTCTTCAGGCATGCGCCGGTCAAAGCTTCGCAGGCCGGCCTCGACGTGCGCTACGGGAATGCCGAGCTTGGCTGCCGCCAGAGTCCCGGCCAGAGTGGAGTTGGTGTCGCCGTAGACCAGCACGGCGTCGGGTTTCTCGGCCGTGAGTAGTGGCTCGAGAGCGATCAGCATGCGGCCGGTCTGGTCGCCATGGCCTCCGCCGCCGAGCCCAAGGGAGTGGTCTGGCGGGGCGAGGCCAAGCTCATCGAAGAAGCTGCCAGCCAGGGCCGCGTCGTAGTGCTGGCCGGTATCCACGAAGATCTCTTCGCAGGCGCGGCGCAGGACGGGCTGCAGCGCGGCCGCCTTGATCAGCTGCGGTCGCGTGCCAACGACACTGACGATTCGCACGGCCGGCCGCCGCCTACCTGCCAGCCGGGGAGTTGCCCGGGCGGCGGCGCGTGGCGTCCTGGACGCCGATCCCCGAATATCGGATGTTCTCCGGCAGATCGATCTCGCGCAGGCTGTTGCGCCCGTCGAGGATGACCTCGAGCGCCGGAAAGAGTGAGAAGTCGAGCCGCTCCCAAAGCTTGTCCGCGGTCTGAGTGACGATTGCGCGGAAGGGCGCAGGCTGGCCCCACTCGTATGGCGTGGCGCAGCAGCGCTCCATCTCCTCGATCGACAGGAGCGGGTCGTAAGCCGATACCTCGGCGCCGTGGAACGACAGGCGTTCTATCAGCGGCAGAGCGCGCGAGTAGGCCAGCTCCTTGACGGCCTCGCGGTAAGTCAGGCCCAGGACGAGGACCGGCACGTCGTCCAGACCACCGAGGAGCGCCTCGAGGGACTTGATTGCGGCGCCGACCTGAGCGTCGTTGGTTCGGCGGGAGACCGCGACGACCTCGAGGTCTGGGGCGCGGCTCAGGAGCAGATGGGGATAGACCGGAATGCAGTGGCCACCGACACCGATGCCCGGCTGGTGGATGTGCGAGTAGGGCTGGCTGTTGGCGCCTTCGATGACTTCCTGAATGTCGACGCCGACGCGATCGGCGTACCGGGCAAAGTCGTTGGCGAGGGCGATGTTGACGTCGCGGTAGGTCGTGTCGGCGATCTTGCTGAACTCGGCCGCCTCGACGCAGCTCATAGACACGATCTCGGCGTCCAGAACGGAGTCGTAGAACTCGGCTGCGCGCCGCCCGGATTCGGGGCCGATGCCGCCGACCAGCTTGGGATAGGTGGCCAGGTTCGCGAAGACCGCGCCCGAAAAGAGGCGCTCCGGCGAGAAGGCCACAAAGAAGTCCGTCTCGGCCACCAGGCCCGTCGTCGCCTCGATCCTGGGCGCGAACCGGCCGCGCGTGTCACCAACGGGCAAAGTCGTCTCGAAGATGATCGTGACGCCAGGGTGGACGCCGCCGGCGATCGAGTCCACGGCAGCGTCCATGTAGCGGTAGTCCGGCTGCTGAGCGTCGTCGAGCATGACCGGCACGATCAGGACGACTACGTCCGCGTCGTGGGTCGCGGAGGCTGCGTCCGTGGTGGCGCTCAGGCGGCCGGCCGCGTGAGTTTCTGCCACTCCCTCGGCGAGGCCCAGCTCCTCGGCCACGTGCGAGTGCCCCGCGTTGATTGCGGCTACGACGTCGGGATTGACGTCCACAGCGGTCACGCTCCAGCCGTGGCGGGCGAACTGCACCGCGAGGGGCAGCCCCATCTTGCCGGCACCCACGACGACTACTCGGCCGGCGGTACCCGGTTCGCCGGTCCACGGGCTGACGAGACGAGGGGCGGCGTGCGTGCAAGGATTTGCTTGTGGGGCGATGGACCCGCCCAGGAGGCTGACGACGCGTGACGGACGGAGGACGATTGTCATTGGGCTGAAAGCCTCGAGGGAAGGTCCGAAAGGTCGATGGGTCGGTGCTCGGAGGCCGCGGTCAGCAGGGCGTGGGCGATGGCCACCGCCCACAGCCCGTCCTCAGCGTCCACGTACGGCCGCTCGCCCGTTCGGAGCACCCGGACGAACTCGTCCAATTCCGCCCGGAGCGGTTCGACGTTGGCGATTGGGATCTCGGCCACATCGCCGGTGAAGGTGGTGGCATAGCCGCGAATCATGAGCGGCCGGTCCACGTTGGAGCGAGTGAAGGTCAGCTTCTGGGTCAGGTAGTCCAGCTCGAACATCCCTTCTTCGCCGACGGTCACCAGGCTGCGTCGCTTGGCGGGCGTTAGCCAGTCCACATCCAGGAAGCCCGTGGTTCCAGAGGGGAAGTGCATCAGGCCGAAGGTCAAGTCCTCGTGGGTGGCGTGGAGGCGCTGGGCCGTCTCGGCGTAGACGCGCACGGGCCGCTCGTTGGCAATCCAGCAGAGTATGTCCACGTCGTGCGTACCCAGGTCCACGGTCACTCCCACGTCGCGAATTCGCGCCGGGAAAGGGCCGGCTCGCCGGCTGGTGATGGCGTAGATCGTGGAGAGCCAGCCCTCGCGGAGCAGACGGCCCATCTCCATGACGGCCGGGTTGTACCGCTCCACGTGGCCGACCTGAACGCGTACGCCGCGCTTGCGGGCGGCGTTGACGATGGCTAGGCCGTCTTCGATGGTGGCGGCTAACGGCTTCTCAACCATGACCGCCAGGCCACGCTCGATGGCCGCGATGGCCAGCGAGAGGTGGGCCGTGGTCGGCGCGGCCAGAACGAGGCCGTCCAGGTCAGCCTCTTCGATCATGGCCAGCGGATCCGCGAAGCCCTTGGCGCCCGTCTGCGACACTGCCGCTTCGAGAGCGGTGGCATCCGGGTCGGAGACGGCCGCGAGCGTGGTCTCGGGGAGGTTTGAGATGACTCGCAAGTGGTTTCGACCCATCGATCCCAGCCCGGCCAGGCCGAGCCGCAGGGGCGCTGTCATGCCCGGTTGCCCACACCGACTGGGTCGCGAAGGACGGCCGCGCGCAGCGCCCCAATGACCTGCTGCTGCTCTGCTTCGGTCAGGCCGGGGTACATCGGCAGGGACATAGAGCTTGCCGCCGCAGCGTCGGTATTGGGCAGGTCCGCCTCGATGCCAAGCTCCATCACGTACGCCTGGCGGTGGCACGGGATTGGGTAGTAGATGCCGCACATGACGCCGGCGTCTCTCATCTCGGCCACTATCTGGTCGCGGGCCGACCCGACGCCGATGGTGTACTGGTGGTAGACGTGCGTCCGGCCGTCGGGACAGATGGGCAGGCGGATCGGTAGATCGGCGAAGGCATCGTCGTACCGCTTGGCAATCGCCTGCCGGCGGGCCGTGTTGCGCTCGAGCTTGTCTAGTTGGACCAGACCCACGGCCGCGGCAATGTCGGTCATGCGGAAGTTGTAGCCGAGGATCTCGTGGTGATATCGCTCCCGCATGCCCTGGTTGCGATAGAGCCGGATCCAGTCGGCCAAGCGATTGTCGTTGGTGGTGACGAAGCCGCCCTCGCCCGTGGTCATGTTCTTGGTGGCGTAGAGACTGAAGGCCGCGGTCCCGAAACTGCCCGCTCGGCGGCCGCGGTACATCGCGCCGTGAGCCTGGCAGGCGTCCTCGACCACCGCCAGTCCGTAGCGGTCGGCGATTGCCCCGATGGCGTCCATGTCGGCCACTACGCCGAAGAGGCTGACCGGACAAATTGCCCTCGTCCGCGACGTGATGGCGGCCTCGATTCGGCCGGCGTCCATCAGGTACGTGTCGGCCTCGATGTCCACGAATACCGGGGTGGAGCCGGTGAAGAGGATCGAGCTGACTGTGGCGTTGAAGGTGTGCGAGACGGTGATGACCTCGTCGCCGGGGCCAAGGCCCAACCCGGCGAAGATCGACATCAACGCGACCGTGCCGTTTGAGAGGGCAATTGCGTGCTTGGCTCCGCAGAAGGCGGCCCAGCGCTCCTCGAGTTCAGCGACCTTGCGTCCCCCGGCGATCATTCCGCTCTGTATGACCGCAGTCACGGCGGCAATCTCCTCGGGGCCCAGATCCGGGCGCGCTGGTGGGATCATGCTGAGACTCCTATGCTCGATGCGGGTCGCTCCACCGGCGAACCGCTTTGCGAACTGTAGGCGAAGACGCGACCGCATCGCGGGCAGGCGAGGGGAGCGTCAGGTGACGGATTCGGGGCGGCATTGGAACCAGTTGAATCGGCCAGCCGGGCACCGCAGGCGCAGACCCAACCGAGCCGGCGGGCAGGGTTGCCGGCCACCAGGGCGTAATCGGGCACATCGTGTGTGACGATCGAGCCGGCACCCACGGTGGCGAATCGGCCGACCGTGATCCCGGCCACGACAACGGCTCCGGCACCGATGGAGCAGCCGTCCCGCAACTCTATTGGGCTGACCGTCCAGTCGTCAGCGCGGGCAAGCTCACCAGTTGCGGTCACGGCACGCGGGTAACGATCGTTGGTGAGGATCGCGCCCGGGCCGATGAAGACGCCATCGCCGACCGTTACGCCGTGGTAGACGAGGGCTCCGTTCTGGACCTTGACCCTGTTGCCGAGGCGGACGCCTTCGTCGATGAAGGCGTCCCTACCGATGGTGCACTCCGCTCCCAGGCTGGCTCCGCTGCGCAGCACGGCACGATTCCACACGCTGCTCCGTGGGCCGACGCTGACGCCGGCTTCGAGCTCTGCTGACGCGTGAACCCGCGCCGTGGGGTCGATCACGAGGAACTCCTGTGGCGGAACGGAGGTGGCGGAGGGATCCTCGGACGCCGCTCAGCCGGCTTCAGAGTATACCGGACACCGTTGGCGCCGCCCGCGCGCCCGGCCCTTGCGCCGGCCGCTCACGCGAACCAGCAGGAGCGATGGGCCGCCGGCGCTACCCTCGGCTGCGCTTGCCAAGTCGGAGTAGACCGGCGGCAATTGCCAGGCCGGCTCCGAGGGCCAGGGCGCCACGCCAATCAAGCACAGTTCGAACGTTGCCCTCGACCTTCTGGGCGAGCACGATGAAGCTTCTGCTCTTGCCATCGAGGGTGACGTGGCCGGCGACGATCGTTCGCGCGCCGCCTTGGCGGACCACCACATTGCGAGCCACGACGGTCCGCGCAAACCCCTGGGTCACCGACACGTCGCTGCCGATGGCAACGCCGATAGCGCCAAGTTCCACTGAGATTCGCTCACCCTGAGCGAAGCCGATTCCACCCACGCGGACCGCTATGTCGTCCGCCTCGGCTCGGCCGATGCCGCCTTGGGTGACTGTGATGTCTTCGGCCGAGGCAGCCGCGATGCCGCCCTTCGCGACAGCGACCGTTTCGGCCTCAACCTCACCGGCACCGCCCTGGGTGATGGTCACTGTCGTGGCCTCGACGCGCTGACCGTGTGGCTCAGGTGCCACGCTGGCGTGCGGCGCTGGGGCGGCCTTCGGTTTAGCGGCGACGGGCGGCGTCTTCGGAGGAACAGCGGCCGAGGCCTTGGCCGTGGCCGCTCGTGGCGCTCGCACAGGCTTCGGCAAATCCGGCTCGGCAGCTTGGCCCGTTTTGAGTCTCATGGTTCGGTTGCCCGACTCTTCGCTCATTTCCGTCCCTTCTCTGTTGACTGCCGGTCGCGCGGGCCGGGCCGACCGCATACGACCACCTGCACCAGCCTACAGCGGCAACCCTATCAGCGGTAGCGAGTCCCGGTATCCGAGGCTAACGGCTGAGCGCGCCGACTCAGCGCGGACGAAGGCTCCCGACCAGCTCCAACAGAGTGGGGTTTGAGCGATCGCGGTCGGACAGAATCGGCCGGCCGTCGGGCGTCCCGTCGATCCTGGGCCAGGGCACACCCACGGCGGGGTCGTCCCAGGCGAAGCCGAGTTCGTCGCTGCCGTCGTACTCATTGGTCACGAGATAGAGGAGCTGCAGGGATTCCAGGGCAAGAAAGCCATGGGCAACTCCGGTGGGGATCGTGACCGCCTCGGCCGCGCCCAGTTCGCGCATCTCGATGACGGCATGAGCGGATGGGTCGGCAAGAACCGGCCGCACGTCCACGAGGGCCACGAGCGCTCGGCCACTCACGACGGTCCAGTAGTCGAGCTGGCGGCGATGATAGTGCAGTCCGCGGAGAACACCGGGCGCGGACGTCGAGAGGTTGGCCTGGACGAAGCGGGCTTCTGGCAGGCCGGTCTCATCCTCGGTTGGCTGCCCCAGGGTCGAGGCTCGCCAGATCTCGACGAATGAGCCACGGGAGTCGACCAGACGGCTCAGGCGCCGATAGCCCACGCCCCGAATGCGCGAACGGATCTCGCCCGCAGGAGCCTCGCCCGCAGGAGCCTCGCCCGCAGGAGCCTCGCCCGCAGGAGCCTCGCCCGCAGGAACGTCACCGTGACTCATCGTCCAGCCTCCATTTTTCTGGCGAGCAACTCCATGTATTCCGCCGCTGCCTCCTGCCATGACCGCAGCAGCCCGCCGGGGAGGGGCGTCGGTTCCAGCGCGCCCCAAGCTGGCGGGTTCGACGGTCGCGGCCACGTGCTCAGCGGCACCTCGTTGGTGACGATGTCGATGCCGGCCAGTCGCAGGATCTCGCGGGCCCACTCGGCGCGCGACGCCCGTCCTGTGTTGATGATGTGGTGTATTCCGCCGAGATTGCGGCCACCGGGCCGGCCCCAATCGACGATCAGGGCGACGATCGCGCCGGCCAGGTCAGGGGCGTAGGTCGGGCAGCCCACCTCGTCCGAGACGAGGCTCAGTGTTTGCCCGGCACCCCGAGCCTTTTCGGCCGCCGCGACGATCTTCTGCGGGAAGTCCAGGCCGGGCAGGCCGCACAGCCAGGCGGTTCGGACGATGGCCAGAGCGGGCACGGCCGGCATCGGCAAAATGGCCGGCGCGTCGCCCACGAGGACTACGCCAGCGGTGGCCGCCGCCGCGAATCCGTCGCCCGTGGCTCCGTAGGCTGCTCGGGCGGCCGTCTCGCCGGCCAGCTTGGCCGCGCCGTAGGGATTGCCCGGGTTCGGCCGGTCCGTCGGGCCGTATGGCAGGCCGTCGATTCGACGCCCGTCGAATACCTCGTTCGTGGACACGACGACGATGGCCGCTCCGGCATCGGCGCAGGCTTGGGCCATCTCGCCGACGGCTGTTCCGTTGCGGCGCATGGCGAGTTCGGGGTCGCGGGCGCAGCCGTCGACGTCCGTCCAGGCCGCGGCGTGGATAACGACGTCAGGCCGATGGAGCGTGACAAGCCGGCGCGCCGAAAGGGGGTCGTCGAGGTTGTGCACGGGTAGGTCCCAGGCCAGAACATCGCTCACGGCGGCGGCATCAGTGAGTTGCTTGACCAGCGAGGTGCCGAGCCGCCCGCCCGCCCCGGTGACGGCTACTCGCATCCGCGCGATGCTCTCACCGGGCCTCGCGGGAGCCGGCCAGCCGAGCCCCGTACTGCCGCTGGTAATAGTCCTTCCACTCCCCAGCCTTGATGCCCCGCCACCAATCCTGGTTCTGGAGATACCAGTCCACGGTGGCAGGCAGGGCCGCCTCGAAGGACATCTTGTTCGCCCAGCCAAGGGCGGCGAGCTTGGAGCTGTCCATGGCGTAGCGGCGGTCGTGGCCCGGCCGATCCTCGACCTGCCTGACGAGAGACCACGGCTTGCCCAGGCGTGCCAGGAGGGCCGTCACGATCTCGCGATTGGTTCGCTCGTTATTCCCGGCGACGTTGTAAGTCTCGCCGGAGACGCCGTGCTGCAGGACGTGGCCGATTGCTCCGGCATGGTCGGCGACGTAAAGCCAGTCACGGCGCTGGAGGCCGTCGCCGTAGAGCGGCAGCTGCTGGTCGTCGATGGCGTTGGTGACGAAGAGCGGGATCAGCTTCTCGGGGTGGTGGTACGGGCCGAAAGTGTTGGACCCGCGAGTGATGACCACATCGAGGCCGTAGGTCACGAAGTAGGACCGGGCGAGCAGTTCACCGCCGGCCTTGGCTGAGGAGTAGGGGGACCGCGGTTCGAGCCGGTCATCCTCGCGGCTCTCGCCGGTTTCGACCGAGCCGTAAACCTCGTCGGTGGAGACTTGTAGGAAGCGCGGAGCGGCCGCGCGATCCCCCCTGGCGGCGCGTTCCTGCTCGGCTCGGCAGGCCTCAAGCAGAACGTGGACGCCCAGCACATCCGTGCGGAGGAAGGCCTCGGGGTCCAGGATGGACCGGTCCACATGCGACTCGGCAGCGAAGTTGACGAGGGCGTCGACTTGAGCCACCAGTGGCGCCACGATCTGCGGGTTGGCGATGTCGCCCTGAACGAAACGTAGTCTGGCGGCCTGCTCGGGATCAGCCTCGACTGGGGCCAGGTTGGCGCGGTTGCCGGCGTAGGTGAGCTTGTCGATTACGGTGATGTGCGTCCCGTCCTTGCGGGCGAGGACGTCCCTAACGAAACATGAACCGATGAAGCCCGCTCCGCCGGTGACCAGGAGCCGGCGAAAGCGTGGATGGGTGTCGGTCATGCGCTCGGCCTCGTGGGTGGAGGAGTCATCCGGCCGGCGCGCGACTCCTGCTCGGAAAGCTCGGCCGCACGGATGAGCGAGGTGACGGTGCCGGCGTCGGTCCACAGCCCATCGAACTTGGGAGCGAAAAGGTTGCCGGGCAGGTAGTGGTTCAAGAGATCGGTGATCTCAAGCTCGCCGCGCCCTGAGGGCACGAGCTGATCCACTACCGCAAATGCGCTGGAGCGGAGGAAGTAGACCCCGATCGGGATCAGGTTGCTCTTTGGTTTAGCCGGCTTCTCCTCGAAACCCACGATGCTGCCTGCGGCGTCGAACTCGGCGACGCCGAATCGCTCCGGATCCGCGACCTCGTACAGGAGCGTGCCCGCGCCCCAGGGCCCCGCCTCGAACTCGCGGGCGGTCTCCGCCAATGGTGGCCCCAGCAGAACGTTGTCGCCCAGAACGCAGCAGAAGGCATCGTCGCCGACGAAATCGCGAGCCAGGCCGATGGCGTGGGCGATGCCCATCGCGCCGCGCTGGTAGCGGTAGGTCAGATCCAGCCCAAAATGCTCGCCGTCGGCCAGCAGTTCGACAACGTCGCCGACGCTCTTGCCGCCGACGATGACCATCACTTCACGAATGCCCATGTTCGCGAGCGTGGCGATTGGGTAGTAGATCATGGGCCGGTCGTAGATCGGCAACAGATGCTTGTTGGTGACAATCGTGAGCGGGAAGAGGCGCGTGGCTGTGCCTCCCGCCAGAACGAGACCCTTCACTCCGGCTCCAGTCAGTACGTGCGAATCGAGAGTATCAGTATTGGTCCTGGTGTTGCCTGCCCGGCTTGCCGCGGGTGGTCAGCACTGGGTGATTGGCGATGCCCCTGGCGTGGGGGCCGCGCGGGGCGACCCGGACGGGCCGGCACCGCCCGAAGCGCCGGGCGACCCGAATGCGCCCGGGCCGGCCGATGGGACCGGCGGACCGAAACCGCCCTGGTAGTCGACGATTACCAGCACGAATGTGGCATCGGTGAGGTGGGCGGCGGGCTTGATGGTCGCACTCTTGACGGGGATGTTCGGATCCGACGAGACATCGACGATTTCGCCTATTAGCAGCATGGGCGGGTAGGGCGAGATGTCGTTGGTGCACGGCAACGCCTCGCCTGCTGTGACGACGGCGTCCCCAATGGTGAGCGTCTGAGTGGCAACGTAGGACATCTCGAGCTGGCCGCTGATGGAGCCGCGGATGGTGCCCGTGGCGTTGCTCTTGGCCTCAATTCCCGTCACAACGGCCGTAGGGTCGCTCAGGAGAAGGACTGACGAAACGGTTGCGTTGACTTCCGAGATGCGACCGACCAGCGCGCCGCCGGCGTCGATCACGACTTGCCCCGGCGCCAGGCCGTCGCTGCTGCCCTTGTTGAGTAGAAGGGTCCTCTTTCGGCCGTCCGATAGGTCGCGAACGATCACGCGTGCGGGCGTCGTCCGATACGGAACCGATTGCTGGGCCGCCGTGATCTTGGTCCAGTCGTCGTTGAGCTTGGAGATCGCCGGCATCCGGTCCAGCTGCTCTTGGAGCGTCTGATTCTCCTGGCGCAGCCGTTCGCTGTCCGTCCTGAGTTTGTCTATCTGGGTAAGGGCTGACCAGTAGGAGCCGGCCGTGTCTGCCGCGTTGCTCAGGACCGTCTCGGCCGGGCTGACTGCCCAATTGACGGCAGACTGGAGGTCGTGAGCCTGTGTGGTATCGGAGACCCCCATCAGGCCGACGCTCAGGATCAGGAGCGTGCCCCAGGTTGTCCACTCCCGACGGATCGTTCGTCGGGTCGCGGTAACGGAGTTCATGCGGCCCCCATGGCCAGGCGGCTCGGCGTCAGCGAGCCGGGCGGGCGTAAGTGTCCGCCACCAGGACTTCTTCCATGAGATCGAGTTCCTCGAGGACAACACCGGTGCCACGAACCACGCAGGTAAGCGGGTCGTTGGCCACGTGGACCGGCATCTGCGTCGCCTCGGCGATGCGCTTGTCGAAGCCGGCGAGCAGTGCGCCGCCGCCGGCAAGGACGATGCCCTGGTCCATGATGTCGGCTATCAGCTCCGGCGGGGTCTCTTCGATCGTGTCCTTGATCGTGTCGACGATGATCTGGAGCGAAGGCTCGATAGCCTCGCGAATCTGCTCGCCGCCGACTTCCACCGCGCGCGGTAGGCCGGTTAGCAGGTCACGGCCGCGGAGCGTGACGCGCTGGAGGTCCCACTCGCCCGGGGCTGCCGAGCCGAGCGCGACCTTGATATCTTCAGCCGTGCGCTCTCCCAGGAGGAGGTTGTACTCGCGGCGTGCGTAGGCAACGATGTCGACGTCCATCTCGTCGCCGCCGATGCGGATGCTGCGGCTAATGACGATGCCGCCGAGACTGATAACGGCGACCTCGGTAGTGCCACCGCCGATATCAACGATGAGGCTGCCGGTGGGCTCGTTGATCGGCAGGCCGGCGCCTATCGCGGCCGCCATCGGCTCCTCGATCAGGCCGGCCCAGCGGGCCCCCGCGTTCATAGCGGCGTCGCGGACGGCGCGCTTCTCAACCTCGGTCACGCCCGATGGGACGCCCAGGAGCATGCGGGGCCGCGGTACCATGCCGATCCGGTCATGAACCTTCCGCACGAAGTACTCGATCATCTGCTGTGTCACGTCGAAGTCGCTGATGACTCCGTCGCGGAGCGGCCGGACGGCAATGATGTTTGCCGGAGTCCGGCCCACCATGCGCTTGGCCTCGGCGCCGACGGCCAGGACCTTCTTGGTCTTGGCGTCCATGGCGACGACGCTCGGCTCGCTGATAACGATGCCACGGTCACGGACGTGAACAAGGGTGTTGGCCGTGCCCAGATCTATCCCGATGTCTCGCGAGAAAAGGCCGAGCAGAGCGTTCAGGCCGAACATGATTAGAGGCTGTTCCTTCTACGTGGCGCTGGCTTCCCCCGACGATCGGGAGAGGGTCAGCCAGCCTGAGTAGCCCGAATGATCGAGAGGCTCGGAAGCCCTTGGATTGCGACGTCCCTTGTCCAATCCTATTCGCAAGTCATCGGATCGACCCACCTCGATCCTGGAAAGTGGGACAAGTATACCGGCCCGGTCGTGTGGGAGCTCTCAGCGAGCCCGTCACACTCGGCGGGCTGCGGCAGTCTACCGCTCCGACGCAAGTTCTGACCAATCGCATGTGTCTCTGGCCTCGCCGGCTGCGGCTCAAGACTCCACCTAGGAGGGCCTGTCGAATGCCACGCCTCGATCCCGGAGCGACACGAAGCCGTCCCCGGCCACGATGAGGTGGTCCAGGAGCTGAATGTCCAGGAGGCGTCCGGCGGCCAGAGTCTCGGCCGTCAACCTCAGGTCATCTGGACTCGGCGTGGGATCGCCGGACGGGTGGTTGTGGACCAGGATCAGGCCCGTGGCGTTGAGGCGCACGGCGTCGCGGAATAGCTCGCCCACGCGCACCAGGCTCGACGACACGTTGCCCTGGTATACGGTCACGAGGCGGAGAACCGTGTTGCGAGTGTTCAGCAGCACGACGCGCAGCTCCTCCCGCTCCAGGTAGCCCATCTGCGGTACCAGACGCTCGCCGACGTCGCGGGGCGTGTGGACGATCCAGCGCCCCGAGGGCCAGTCCGCCACCAGGCGACGGCCAAGTTCGAATGCCGCGCTCAACTGGGCCGACCGGACCGGCCCCACGCCGGGCACAGTCTCCAGCTCCACGTCGGTGGCACGGGCAAGTCCGACGAGCCCCTCGTGGCGCCTTAGGGCGTCCGCGGCCGCATCGACGGCGGTCTTGCCGTGTGAGCCGGATCCCCATAGCACGCCGATCAGCTCGGCCGCGCTCAGTGCCCCAGCGCCATGCACCGCGAGCCGCTCCCGGGGCCTTTCGCTCTCCGGCAGGAGACTCATTGGCCCCGCAAGTCGTTGCGCGGTTCCTTCCGCGGTTCTTCTCGAAACTCGCCGATGTCCTTCATGGACGCCACTCCGATCCACCGAATCAGGCCCTGCTCTCTTCCGGCGAATCTGGTGCAGCATCCGCTCCCGGAGCCAGACGACGAGAGCCCGCCGATTCCCCCCGCCATCGGGCTCCGGGAACAAAGGGAGACTACGCGCCGCCGCTTATCGGCCGACCAACTCCGGCTTATCAGCCAGTCGTTTTCGCTGGCTCAGTACGAGGTCAGGATTCCAACGATCACGATTAGTCCGTTATACGAGCCGTGCAGCGTGGCCGAGGCGATGAGCGAGCGACGCCGCATGTAGATCCACGTCAGGGCGATGGCGATAGGGACACGGACCGCCATGTTGAAGACGGCAGCTCTCATGGAGAGGCCGGCGTCAGTGCTCGTGACGTTGATGAGGTGAACGGCAGCGAAGAAGAAGGCAGCGCGCAAGATCACAGAGCTGCGGCTCAGGGACCGGCCCCAGGCGTTCGTGGCAAAGCCGCGGTAGAAGATCTCCTCGCCGATCGGGACCAGGATGGCGACGGCCAGGATCGTGATCCATCGATCCAGCTCGGTGACCGTCATGGTCACCGGAGAAGTGATGTCACTTCCGTGGAGCCCGAGAGCCACAGACAGCAGGGCAGACAGAAGGGCCGATACGAAGAACAGCGGCAGGAGCAGCGCCAGCGCCCAAAGGATGTCGCCGACGGAGCCCGCGGCGACTCGCGACTGCCACCGCCGCACCGGCCGACCCCACGTGTCCAAGGACTTCAGTGTCTTGGGCGCGGCGGTCCACTCGTCCTGGCTGGGAGCCAGCCGTTGCGGCCTGACGATGTCCCGCCAGGTGAGAGCACCGGTCTTGACGACTAGAACGTGGACAACGCCGACGTAGATCACCAGGTACAGGAGAACCTGCAGCAACGTTGAGCCCGCGACTCCCGGGCGGATTCCGGCAGCGGAAAGGCCATACTCGAGAGGCAAAGACAGGCAGGCGATGAGCGCCAGAAGCGCTCCGCCCGCAAGAAGAGGCGCCGGCCCCGCGTAGTCCTTCCAGCCGTCCGTCCGGCGCTGATGCGCGTGTGCGAGCGCCGCTCCCGACAAGCCGACGGCGGCCACAATACTGACAGCCTCTACCAGCAACAGAGCAGGGATCGGCGTTCCTCTGAAACTCAATCCCACGCGCGCGCCGATCCACAAGACGAGGAGGGTGGCCAAACCGGGTCCGCCCAGGATCAAGCCCAGCAGGTAGAGACGGGGGGAAGCGCGGCCTTTGAGGGAGAGAAACGAGCGACGCCAGACCGGGTGGAAGCTACCGGGTGGCTCGAGTACGGGGGCAACGGGTGGCGCTGAGACGTAGCCCCATGGCACGAATCCGGGCGGCCAGGCGGCGGGTGCGACTGATGGGTATATCCACGCTCCGGCCTGCCAGGCATTGGGCGCTCGCCGGTCGTCGGCCATGAGGCGGTGCG
>CABDYL010000103.1_pt1 | contig 66445 bp, 83 predicted proteins | sample 3131931 | NCBI WGS metagenome assembly CABDYL01 (sample SAMEA5534337, study PRJEB31848) | metagenome | biome: tundra; feature: field; material: soil | place: USA | collected 2013-05 | depth 0.45 m
CCCGCCGCAGAGCCAGCCGGATATTGGCCGGCAGACCCGGCGCCAGTCACCGGGACGCACCGAAAGGAAACTATTGAGGCAAATCTATCCAGCGGCGGGAGTGATGGCGGCGGTGGCGGCATTTATCGTCCTCGTCGGTTCAGTCTCTGTCGCCGGATCCGCGGACGCGAACCGGCAGGCTCTCGCCCCGTCGCGTCCGATCAGTTCACTAACCTCGTTGCCCGAAGTCGCTGCGGTCCCGTCCGCGAGCCCAGCCCCGGCATCCGAGGATCCGTTCTGGCCTGCTGCCACCGCCTACGTCGCCGGTCCCCCGCCCACGGCCACGGCCGCGCCGCCGACACCGACCCCCAAACCGACGGCCAAGCCAACGCCCAAGCCGACGGCCAAGCCAACGCCCAAGCCGACGGCCAAGCCAACGCCCGTTCCCACGCCTCGAGACACTGTCTGGAATGCCCGCATTTACGCCAAGAACAGGCTCGGGGCCAAGCAGTACGACTGCCTCAACGTCATCTTCACCTACGAGTCCAAGTGGAACACCCAGGCCGGCAATCTGGCGGGCGCCTATGGCATCCCCCAGGCGAAGCCCGGCTCCAAGATGGCCACCTTTGGCTCCAACTGGCGTTACAGCCCGTTGGTGCAGGTGAAATGGGGCATCTGGTACGTCAACAGCCGATACGGATCGGCCTGCGCTGCGAATGCGTTCCTCCAAAGCCACGGCTGGTACTAAGGCCGCGGAGGGGATCTGAAGATGGAGGTCTGGCCCGGTCGGCCGTTTCCTCTCGGCGCCACAGCAGGGCCTGATGGAACCAACTTCGCCGTGGCTTCGGAGATAGCCGAAGGAATCACCCTCTGCCTCTTCGACGAGGCGGGGGCCGAGCAACAGCTGGCCCTCGCCGATTGCGACGCCGGCATCTGGCATGGCTTCGCGCCGGGAGTTGGTCCGGGCCAACGTTATGGGTATCGCGTCCATGGTCCGTACGAGCCTGCCAAGGGCCTGCGCTGCAACCCCAACAAACTCCTCCTGGATCCATACGCCAGGGCTATCGCCGGTGACATCGACTTCAGCGATGCGGTCCTGGCCTATGTCCCCGGCGACCCGGACAGCTACAGCAGCGTCGATTCGGCGCCGCACGTGCCGCGCAGCCTCGTCGTCAGCGACGACTTCGACTGGGGCGACGATCGCCCGCCCGAGGTCCCCTACTCGGACACGATCATCTACGAGACCCACGTCAAGGGCTTCACCCAGCTCCACCCCCGCGTGCCTCCCAAGCTACGTGGCACGTTCGCGGGGCTGGCTTCGCCGGCGGCCCTCGGCCATCTCGTCAAGCTTGGAGTCACGGCAGTGGAATTGCTGCCGGTCCACCAGCATGTGGACGACGCCTTCCTGCGCTCCAAGGGGCTCGACAACTACTGGGGCTACAGCAGCCTGGGCTTCTTCGCTCCGCACGCCGGCTATTCGGCCGAGGTTCGGGCCGGCCGGATCGGCGGTCAGGTGGCCGAGTTCAAGGCCATGGTGAAGGCGCTCCACGCCGCTGGCCTGGAGGTCATCCTCGACGTCGTCTTCAATCACACCGCCGAGGGCAACCACCTGGGCCCAACTCTCTCCTTCCGAGGCCTTGACAACGCGGCTTACTACCGGCTCGTGCCGGACAACCTGCGCTACTACTTCGACACGACCGGGACAGGCAATTCGCTCAACGTCGACGACCCGACCTGCCTCCGCTTGATCATGGATTCGCTGCGCTACTGGGTCAGCGAGATGCACGTCGACGGCTTCCGCTTCGACCTGGCCGTAACTCTGGGCCGCGACCACGGCCGCTTCGACCGGATCGCGGCCTTCTTCGACCTGGTCTCGCAGGACCCGATCGTCTCTCGCGTGAAGTTGATCGCCGAGCCGTGGGATTTCGGTCAAAGCGACAGCTACGACGTGGGCCGTTTCCCGGCGCTCTGGAGCGAGTGGAATGGCCGCTATCGGGACACGACGCGCGACTTCTGGCGCGGCCAGGCGGGCACACTGCCGGACATGGCGACTCGCCTGACGGGATCGGCCGACCTGTACGGCCCGTCGCAGCGTCGGCCCAACGCGTCGATCAACTTCATCACCTGCCACGACGGCTTCACCCTCCGCGACCTGGTCTCGTACGACAACAAGCACAACGCGCCCAACGGCGAGGCCAACAAAGACGGCACCGACGACAACCGCTCCTGGAACTGCGGCGTCGAGGGTCCGACCGACGACGCGTCTGTGCTGGGGCTTCGGGCGCGCCAATCCCGGGCGTTGCTGGCGACCCTGCTGCTGAGTCTGGGCGTGCCGATGATCAACGGCGGCGACGAGCTGGGTCGGACGCAGGGCGGCAACAACAACGCCTACTGCCAGGACAACGCGATTTCCTGGTTCAACTGGGGTGCGCTGGACAAGGACCTGCTGGCCTTCACCCGCGAGGTCATTGCGATCAGGCGGCGGCACCCTGTTCTGAGACGCCGCCGCTACGCCACTGGTGCCTTTGCGGGCGACATAGCCTGGTATCCGCCGGCAGGATCGCCGATAACTGATTCGGACTGGAGCGCGGGCTGGACTCGGAGCGTCGTCGCCCACTTCGACGGCAGGCGGGACGCCGATCGCGACGACCATGGGCGGCCCATCCTCGACGAGGACCTGCTCATCGTCCTCAATTCCTGGTGGGAGTCGCTCACCTTCACCATTCCGGACGTCGGCGCCGCCATGGTCTGGATGCGCGAGCTAGACACACTCACCGGCCAGGCCGGCGCGAGGCCGTCCGTGGGCAGAGCGGCCGAAAAGCTGGCTACCGGCGCCCAGATCGTCGTCGGGCCGCGGGCGGTTGTCGTGCTGCGCTCGATGCGATAGGGCTGTCAGGCCGGTTTCATTGCGGAATGCAAGTGCCAGTTGCGCGAAGCGACGAATCGGGATACAAGTGCCCGGATTCGTCGCCCGGGGACCAGGCAACGCTGCCATTCCACGCTCATTTGGCGTGCCAAACTGCGAGTGAGCCATCGGTTCCGTAGCCAGACGCAAGTACCAGTTGCATTCCGCAAGAACGACGCCGGCGGCACGCGAGGCGGAGCCGACCGGCGGCACGCGAGGCGGAGCCGACCGGCGGCACGCGAGGCGACTCTGGCGGCGCAAGCTAGCGCCCCAGTTGACATCCAGTGGCGGCCCTTGCCTCACAATCGTTGGGTGACTCAGCAGATCAGCCTCCTCACGGCGCGCCGATTCCTGGCCATTCGCCACCTGCTCGCGCCCCCGCGCGCCTTGCCCGCAACGCCGGAGAGTGTCCTGGCAGTGGTGGATCGGCTCGGCTCGCTCCAGTTCGACCCGCTCGAGGTAGCCGGGCGCAACCACGACTTGATTCTCCAGGCTCGCATCGTCGGCTACCACCGCGCGCTGACCGACGAGCTGCTGTACGGCCGGCGCCTGCTGTTCGAGGCATACAACAAGTCACTCAGCCTGCTACCGACCCGCGAACTGCCGTACTACCGAATCACCTGGCAGGATGGCGCCACCGGTCGAGCCGGACAGCTCGTCAATGAACAGGCCAAGCTGGCCACGAAGATCATCGAGGAGATCACCAGCAACGGGCCCAGGAGTTCCGCAGATTTCGAGCGCGAGGCCGCTATCGATTGGTGGTGGGGACCGACCACCGCCGTCCGAGCCGTCCTGGAGGCGCTGTCGGTGTCCGGACGACTCGGCCTTGCCAGACGCAAAGGCAACCGCCGCCACTACGACCTGATGGAGCGCCTTTTCCCGCCCGACTTGCTGGCCGTGCAGATCCCTGAGCGCGAACAGCGCCGCCACAAGTTGTTGTCGCGCTACCGAGCGCACGGTCTGCTGGGAGCCAACGGCAGCGGTGAGTTGTGGCCGGGCACCGGCGCCGTCGCAATGAGGACGGAGCTGCGCCGCGAGCTGCTGGATCGGGGCGAGATCTTTGCGGTCGCGGTCGAGGGCGTCCGCGGCGAGCGCTACGTCATCGGCGACGAGTTGCCGCTGCTGGCCCAAGCGGAGCGCGAGATTGCGGCAGAGGCGGGCGCAGAGGCCGGCGCAGAGGCCGGCGCGCAAAATGCGGGCACATCCCCGGGCTGCAGCTTTCTGGCGCCGCTCGATCCGCTCCTGTGGGATCGGGGCATTCTGGGCCCGCTGTACGGCTTCGACTACCGCTGGGAGGTCTACACCCCGGCGGCGAAGCGCCGCTGGGGCTACTACGTGCTGCCGATCCTCTTCGGCGACCGGCTCGTCGGCCGCATCGAGCCGCGTATCGACCGGACGGCCGGGATCGTGCGACTACTGGGCCTGAGCTGGGAGACTGGTTTCGACCCGATTGCGGCGCCAGGATTCGTGCCCGCGTTCGCGGCCGCGCTCAATGCCTATCTCGCGTTCGGCGCGGGCGAGGCGCTCCTTCCTCCACAGGACGCCGGGCACCGCGCCCTCTTCGCGGAGGTGGCTTCGGCCGTGCCGGTGCGCCGCGCAGAGGATGCCACGGGACCCCGCACCCACGCTCTCACGCGCTACGCCGGAGCGCCACGGCCCGCACCGCCGCCACTACCTGAATAGGTCGTTGCGCGGCCCGGTTGAGGCCCACTCCAGCCTGCCCCAAATTCGACGACGTGCGAACATTGTTCCACCGGAAGTGATCAGTAGGAGGATCGAATGGCTGCAATTCGTCGTGCCAGCGTCAGCTGGAAGGGTGATCTGGCGAGCGGCTCCGGCCGCGTTGACGCCGCCACGAGCGGCGCGTTCAAGGCGTTGCCCGTCACCTGGGCATCGCGGACCGAGGAAGCCGACGGCCGTACCAGCCCCGAGGAGCTGCTCGCCGCAGCCCACGCCAGCTGCTATTCGATGGCCTTCTCGGGCGAGCTGACCAAAGCCGGCTTCAAGCCGGAGAGCCTCGACGTCAGCGCCGAGATCGTCTTCGACCGAGTCGATGGCAAATGGACGGTCATCTCGAGCAAGCTCGGCGTGCGCGGCCGAGTCCCCGGCATCGACGAGGAGAAGTTCCGGTCGATCGCGGCGCAGGCTAAGGACGGCTGCCCAATCTCACGCGCCTTGCAGGGCAACGTGGCCCTGAGCGTCGAGGCGACGCTGGAGTAGGCGCTTGCTCGCAGCACCGAGTAACGGGCCGGACGCAATCCGGCTCGCCGGCTGGTAATCTCGCGCCATGAGCAACAACGATCAGCCCAACAAGGCCGTACGCATTGACGCCTGGGGTTTCGAGGGCAGCTGGGGAGGCACTCGGAGGGGCGGTCGAGTGCCGCTGCTCGGAATATTCCTGATCGCTCTCGGCCTATTCCTGGCTGCCGGTGAGTTCTTTCGAGAAGCTCAGATTGGTGCGTCGGCCTTCTTCCTGGTCGTCGGGGTCCTGCTCGTCCTTACCGGTCTTCGGGACCGGAGCGATCTTGCCCTGTACGTCGGCGTCGTCATCGCGGCGCTGGCGCTCTCCGACCTGCTGAGCGGCCTTGGCTTGATCCACGGCCACGGCTGGGGAACCTTCTTCCTGGGCGTGGGCGTAATCGGCCTTGCTTTGATCCGGTCCAGGACCGGGCGAAGTTGGGGACGGGCCGTGATCGTCGGCGCGCTGCTCGCCTTGTGGGGCGGAAGCCAGGTTGCGACGAGCTATCTCAGTCTGGACCTGGACCGGCTCGTGGGCCCCGTCCTGATCGTGCTCCTGGGCCTATACATCATCCGGAGGCGGGCCGGCAACCGCGCCTGAGAGCTACCTATGTCACCGCGAATCGCGCCTGAGAGCTGCCCGAATCAGGCGACCTGGCGCGTCGCCGCCGTGGGGTCGGTGGCGCCTTCTTCCGGAATGACGATGTCGCAGCCCGCTCCAGAAGCGATCGCCTCGGACTCTGCGCCCGCAGGCGTGACCGAACAATGCTCCAGAGTCACCTCAACCGGCATCGCCATTGGCTCGAGAGTCGGCAGCATTGCCAGGGGCGCGATCAGTCCCTGAGCGGGACGGAGAAGGTCGAGATGGCCGTCTGAGGATCGCCGCATGTGACGGCTTCGAAGCCCTGGACCTCGAGCAACCGGCGCAGGATCTGGAGGACCACCGGCTCGTCATCGACGCACAGAACGCGGGGCCGGAAGTTACCCGATCGGGACGGGCGCAGGTCCCAGGTCATGCGGCTGCTCCCGCACAGGCCGACGAAGGTTCGCCGTCGGCATCTGGCGCACCGGTATGTCCGGCCGTGTCGGCCCGGTCGGGTTCGGCGTCCGGAACTCGGACCTCTTCCTCGAAGGCCCCCCAAGACGCGGGTAGCCAGACGGTAAAGACGGCGCCGTTGCCGGGCGTGCTCTCGACCTCGATCGTTCCACCGTGGCCTTGGACAATCTGGCGGCTCACGGAAAGGCCCAGTCCAGTCGCGTCGCCGCCGGCAACTCGGGTCGAGAAGAACGGCGTGAAGATGCGGCTGCGCGTCTCCTCGTCCATGCCGATGCCGCTGTCGCCCACGGCGACGCAAACTCGGTCCCCAACCTGCTCAGTGGACAGGCGTAGTGTCCCGCCCCCGGGCATGGCGTCGATGGCGTTGTTGAAGAGGTTGAGGAGGACCTGCCTCACGGCGTCTGGATCTAGCTCCAGGCTCGGCACTTCGGCATATTCGGCGACGATCGCGACGTCCGCCTCGTGGGCTCGGAAACGGACCAGCTCCAGGGCCGAGCGAGCCATATCGTTGAGGCTGGCCGGAATTCGCTGTGGTGGCCGCGGTCGGGCGAATTCGAGCAGGGCCTTGACGATCGTGCGAGCCCGGACGGCCTCATCCCTGATGACAACCGCTTCATCGTGGCGAGGATCATCGGCCGGCAGCTCGGACACCAGCAACTCCGCGAAGCCGAGGATACCGGTCAGTGGATTGTTGACCTCGTGGGCCACAGCCGCCGCGAGTTCTCCTACTGCGCCCAGATTCGCCGCGTGGAGCAGCTGCTGCCCGACGCGCTGGGTCGCCAAAAGTTCCTGGCGCAGTCTGGCCATAAGAGCGTTGTTCTCCATGGCCACAGAGATCTGGTTCGCGACAAGCTGGGCCAGGCTGACGAACGCGGGCTCGAGCATGCGCTCCGAAATCGGATCGACCAGGTGCAGGTGCCCGATCCTGCGGCCGGTGTGGTCCACAAGCCGGATGGCCAGGGCGGCATCGATTTCCGATTCGAACGCGGCAAAATGCTGGCGCGGGATCTCCGCTCCAACCGGCTGACCGCTGGCGCTGAAGGACGCGAGCGAGGCGCCATCCACCGTGGGCGTTTCGCCGTCCATAATCCGCCGCAAGCCCACCACGGACGCTGCCAGAGGGCCGTGCGCCGCCGCGACCGTGGCTTCCATTTCGTTGTCTTTCCGAACCAGGAACGAAGTAGCGCCGTCAGGCGTGATTGCTGACAGAACGCCCCGGTAATCGACCTGTCCCTCGCCGGTCAGCACGAGGCTCTGGCTTGCCTCCAGAACGCGGGCGAGCTCGTCGGCCCTGGTCCGCTGGACAGCCTCGGCCGCCGCGGCGCGCTCGAGAGCGGCGTCGGTGCGAGCCTCGGCGGCGCGCAAGCCACGCAACCCGACCAACAGCATTGCCGCTACAGCGACGGCTCCGATGGGGAGGGCGATGGCCATGAATGAGCGCGGGAGGCCGAGGGCCTCATCCGCCGACAGGAGACCAAAGGCGATGGCCAGAGTAGCGGCGAGCGCCAGCGCCGCCCGAATTCCGCGATCAGGCGGCAGACCGCGCGCACGCGCATTCGGTGCCTGTCCGGGTACGGCTGGCGGATGATTCGCGGCAACCATACGTCAACCCTACGCGCCCAACCCCTCCCCTGACATCACCAAGATAGGCGATTCTGGGCTCCGCCAGACGGCGTAGGGACGTTGCCATCTGTAAACGCATGGGCCCTCCAGCGCTACGGGAAAACGGCCACTTGACCCTTCGTCGTGAGGACCGGACCCGGCATGGGCCGGCGACCAACCTTCGGCGCCGGCTCGCCTGGGTCTAGAGCGGCAACTAGCTTGATCGTCTCGACGCCTCCGAGGCGGCCCGGTCAACGGCTACGGCGAGTGTGTCGGCCAGCCTCACCAGCTCGTCATCGGTTATCACGAACGGCGGCCCGAGCAGGACGGTGTCGCCGTTAGTGCCGTCCGCGTTGCCGGTGCCGTGGTAAAGCAGGAGGCCGCCGGCCCGGGCGTGAGACATGACGCGCTCGATCAGCCGGGCCGCCCGTGGAAAGGACCGGCGCGTGGCCCTGTCCGCGACCAGTTCCAGGCCGACGAGTAATCCGCGGCCGCGGATCTCGCCGACATTGGGGTGCGTAGCGAGGCGATCCGTCAGAAGCGCCTTCAGCCGCTCGCCTTTTGCCGCGCTGGCCTCGACGAGCTTCTCCGTCTCGAGGATGCGCAGCACCTCGCCGGCCACCGCCGCCCCCACCGGGGAGTGGCTGTAGGTGAAGCCGTGGACGAACCCGCCACCGGCCGTGATCGTCTCGTAGACCTCGCCGCTCGCGACCGCCAGGCCCAGCGGGAAGTAGCCCCCGGCGGCGCCTTTGGCCGCGGCCATCACGTCGGCCCGTACGCCCCAGTGGTCCAGCCCGAACCAGCGTCCCGTGCGCCCAAAACCGGTCATCACTTCGTCGGCCACGAGCAGCATGCCGTGGCGCCGACAGACCTCGGCCACGGCCGGCCAGTAGCCGTCGGGCGGGGCCACGGCGCCCAGAGTGGCGCCGACGATCGGCTCCGCAACGAACGCAGCCACTCTCCCCTGCCCCGCTTGGGCGATGGCCGCCTCCAGTTCGGCGATTAGCTGATCCACGTCGCCAAGGGCGTGGGCGGCGGCCTCTCCCGCGCGGTACGGATACGCGGCGCTGACGTGCTGGAAGCGGCCCAGCCACGGTTCGTAAGGGCGGCGCAGCGGCTCGCGGCCAGAGAGGTCCAGCGCGCCCAGCGAATTACCGTGGTAGCTCCCCCACCGAGCTATGACGACGGTCCGGTCCGGTTCGCGGCGAGCCAGATAGTAGCTCCGGACCAGCTTCAGGCAGCTCTCGATAGCCTCGGAACCGCCGCTTACCGGATAGATTGCCGGGTCGTCCACGGGCAGGTAGTGGCCGACAGCGCGCGCATACGTCTCCAACGGTTCGTTCGTGAAGCTCGTGCCATGGACGTAGGTAAAGGCTCGGGCCTGGCGCTCCATGGCGTCCACCACGGACTGCCGGCCATGGCCAACGTTCACGACGATGGCGCCGCCTGCCGCGTCCAAATAGGCTCGCCCATCGGCGTCCCAGATGGTGCAGCCCTCGGCTCGGGCGGCGACAGGTAAATCGCCGCCCAGGACTCGTTGGAAGACTCGCCCAGTGGGGATGCCTCCCCCATCCACTCGATCGGTGGCACTCATGCCGGGATTGTAGGCCGAGCGGCGTTTCGGGCCCGGGTAGCGGCTTGCGGCGGCCACCCCTCCGGCAGTTCAGGCCGAAGTGCGGGTACGACGTGACATTCGGCATATGGGTCTATGCATAGACACGATCTATTCATAGAGCACGCATAGCTCGCGCCCCTGGAGGACCCACCATGTTGCGCCCAACCGACGGCATCTACGGCTTGCAGGCCTCGCTCCTCAAGACCCTGGCCAGCCCTCGCAGGCTCGAGATCGTCCACTACCTGGGCGACGCCGGCCCGGTCGAGGTCCGCAAGCTGGCCGAGCATTTCGGCTCGACTCAGCCCGCCATCTCGCAGCACCTGGCCGCGCTCCGGGGCATCGGGATCGTGGAGGCCGTACGCGAGGGTCGCGAGGTCCGCTACCAACTGGCCGATCCGGAGATCGTGGCTGCCTGCGGGCTCATGCGCCAGGTCCTGATTCGGCGGATCGCCCGGCTCGGGGACATCGCCGCCCCGTATGCCAGCCAGCCTTCGGCACAGCCCGTCGAGATCAACCGATAGCCGTCACCCCACACAGACTGGAGCAGCAAATGAGCCCTCTCGATACGGCCGAACTAGAAACCGTCACCGCCACCGAGATCATCGACGCGCGTGGCGCCGCCTGTCCCGGCCCGCTTCTGGAGGCCAAGAAAGGCATGGGCAAGATCGCCGTCGGCGACGTCATGGAGGTCTGGTCGAGCGACCCGGCCACCAAGTCCGACATAGGCGCCTGGGCCGGCAAGGTCGGCCACGAGTTCCTGGGCGTGATCGAAGGCGAAGGCTACGACCGCGTCTTCCTCCGCCGAGGCAAGTAGCGAGCCGTCGACTGATGACCGCGCTCGCCACCGCTCCCGTGGAAGGAATGATCCCGACCGCCGCGCCGCGGATCCTGGTCTTCTCCACGAACAACATCTCGGACCCGGGCATAGACCTGGCGGGCAGCGCCCACTTCCACTACTCGCCCGGGGTCCGGGTGATCAGCCTGCCCTGCACAAGCGGCATCCGGCCATCCTGGATTCTCCATGCCATCAAGCAGGGCTTCGAGGGCGTGTTCATTGCCTCCGACGGCGATGAGTGTGCCTACCTGCCCGATTGCGCCAAGCGAGCGTCGCGGATCGTGCTGGATGCGCAGAACCTGCTCAAGGCCGAGGGGCTGTCAGCACAGCGCCTGAAGATGGCCGCCATCTGCTCCGTGTGTGCGGAGAACTTCGCCAGGCACATGAACCAGTTCTCGGAGGCGCTCGTCGCGCTTCGATCGGCGGAAGCCAAGTGATGACTGAGTACGACGCCCTCGTCGTCGGCAGCGGCATCGCCGGCATGGAGTCGGCCCTGAAGCTCGGCGACATGGGCTACAAGGTTCTGCTCGTCGAGAAGGAAGCCAGTGTCGGCGGACGCATGATCCTGCTCAGCAAGGTCTTCCCCACTCTGGACTGCGCCAGCTGCATCTCCACGCCCAAGATGGCGGCCTCGATCCACCACCCCAACGTGACCGCCCTCACGTACACCGAGGTGGATGGCATCTCTCGCGATGGCAACGGACGCTTCCGGGCAACAATCCGCCGGAAGCCGCGCTTCGTCGACGAGGCGGCCTGCACCGGCTGCCAGCTGTGCGAGACTGCCTGCACGGTCGCGGTCCCCGACCAGTTCAACGCCGACATGGTCGCCCGCCGGGCCGCCTACATCACCTTCCCCCAGGCCGTGCCGAAGAAGGCCGTGCTCGAGCGCGCCGGCACCTCGCCCTGCACCTACACCTGCCCTGCCGGCATCAAGGCCCATGGCTATGTGTCTCTCATCCGCAGCGGCGACTACGAGAAGGCGTTCCAGCTGGTCCTGGACGCGACACCCCTCGTCGGCACGCTTGGCCGCGCCTGCTACGCCCCGTGCGAGGTCGACTGCAGCCGAGCCTCACTAGAGGGGACGCTGCCGATTCGTCGCCTCAAGCGATTTGCGGCGGACCAGCACTACGCCTCGATGGCCGGCCCCGGTATCGAGGTCCCACCGCCCAACGGCAAGCGTGTCGCGATCGTGGGGTCGGGCCCGGCAGGCCTGACGGCCGCCTGGCAGCTCGCCCGGCTGGGCTATGGCGTCAAGATATTCGAGGCGGCTCCGGTCGCCGGCGGCTTCCTGCGGCTGGCAATCCCCGCCTACCGGCTGCCGCCCGAGGTGGTGGAGCAGGACATCTCAAACGTGACTTCGCTCGGCGTGGAGATCGCCACGAATTCGCCCGTGTCCGACCTGGAGGCGCTCCGCCGCGACGGTTTCGACGCCGTCCTCGTGGCGACCGGGACCCAGACCTCGACCAGCCTCAACGTCCCCGGCGAGAACCTGGACGGCGTCGTGCCGGGCCTCAACTTCCTGCGAACGACCAAGCTCGGCGGGCCGATCGATCTCACCGGCAAGCGGGTCGTCGTCGTTGGCGGCGGCAACGTGGCCATGGATGCCGCCCGCTCCGCCGTCCGACTCGGCACGGCCGAGACGACCGTGGCCTATCGCCGTGGCCCCGAGGAGATGCCGGCCCACAAGGCCGAGGTCGACGACGCCGAACATGACGGTGTGAAGTTCAGCTTTCTTGTCGCGCCCGTCGAGGTCGTCGGCAATGACTCCGGCAAGGTCGCGGGGCTGCGCTGTCAACGCATGGCCCTCGGGGCGCCAGACGCCTCGGGCCGCCGCCGCCCGGAGCCCATCAAGGGCAGCGAGTTCGTGATCCCGTGCGACACCATCCTGGTGGCAATCGGCATGGCTCCTGAGGGCTCAACCCTCGGAAGCGCGCTCCCCGTCAACCCCAACGGCACGCTCGTCGCCGACAAGCGCACGCTGCAAACGGCGATCCCGCACATCTTCGCCGCCGGCGACGCCACTACCGGCGCATCGGACATCACCCGGGCCGTGGGTCAGGGCCGTCGAGCCGCGCACATGATCGACCGCTGGCTGGCCGGCCAGGCCCTCGGTGGCTTCGAAATGGATAATCTGCTGCCGCTCGTCGACAAGCCGAAGGTGCTCGCGCGCCAGAAGATGTACAGCCGCCATGGCGAGGTCGGCGGAGCCGCCGAAGCCACCGGCTCGCCGGCCAGGGCCGGATGGGCCGAAATCGAGGCGCCGCTCAGCGAGGCCGAAGCACGCGCCTCCGCCGGGGACTGCCTGGACTGCGGCGTCTGCTCCGAGTGCCAGGAGTGCGTGACCGTCTGTCCGTCGGACGCTATCCATCTGGACATGCGCGAGCAGATCGAAGAGGTAAGCGTCGGCGCGGTTGTCGTGGCCACGGGCTACAAGCTCTTCACCGCGGACGCCAAGCCGGAATACGGCTTCGGCCGCTACAAGAACGTCATCACGGGCATGCAGATGGATCGCCTGCTGGCGCCGACCCGACCGTTCAACACGGTTCTGCGACCCGGTGACGGCAAGATCCCCGAACGGATCGCCTACATCCTGTGCACCGGCTCTCGCGACGAGGCTTCTGGACCTGACGGTCGAGGCGGAGTCGACAACCCGCTCTGCTCGCGGTTCTGCTGCATGTACTCGATAAAGCAGAACCAGCTCGTCATGGGCGCCCTGCCGCTGGCCGAAGTCACCGTCCATTACATGGACATTCGGGCCCCGGGCAAACGCTACGACGAGTTCTACGAGGGCGCCAAGTCGATGGGCGCCACATACGTGAAGGGTCGGGTGGCGAAGGTCACCGAGAAGCCGGACGGCAACCTGATCCTGCGCTACGAGGACATCGAGCACGGCGGGGCGATCGTCGAAGCCGAATACGACATGGTCGTGCTGGCGATCGGCGTTCAGCCAAACCGCGAGGTCGAGCGCCTCTTCTCCGGCGAAGCGATCGAACTCAACGACCACCACTACGTTGCCGAACCAAACGAGGACATCGATCCCGGGCGCACCAACATCCCAGGGGTGTTCGTCGCCGGCACGGCATCGGGCGCAAAGGACATCACGGACTCGATCCTGCACGCCGGCGCCGCCGTAGCCCAGGTTGCGGCGCATCTGGAGAGCGGATCCGGAGCCACAGCCAACCGCCAGATCCAGACCTTGAGGGTCGTGGCATGAGCGAGCGCCGAATCGGCGTTTACGTATGCCATTGCGGCGGCAACATCTCCGACTACGTCGACGTGGAAGCGGTGGTCAACGCCGTCAAGGACGAGCCGGGCGTCGCCGTCGCCAAGGACATGATGTTCGCCTGCTCAGACGCCGGCCAGCAGGAGATGGAGAAGGACATCGCGGAGCAGAACCTCGATGGCCTCGTCGTCGCCTCGTGCTCACCCAAGCTCCACGTCGTCACTTTCCGGGACGTGGCCAAGCGGGCCGGTCTCAACCCATACGAGTACAGCCAGGCCAACATCCGCGAGCAGTGTTCGTGGACGCACACCGACGATCATGAGGGCGCCACGCGCAAGGCCATCGCCCTGGTTCGTGGCGTCATTGCCCGGACCAGATTGACTGAGCCACTGGAACCGCTCGTCGTCAAGACGACTCAGAAGGCGCTGATCATCGGCGGCGGAATCACCGGCCTGCGAGCGGCGGTGGGCATGGCCGACATCGGTCTCGGTGTAGTTCTCGTGGAGCGCGAGCCGGTGCTGGGCGGCTGGGTCGGCAAGTTCGGGCCCATGTTCCCCCACGAGCGAGATGGTCGCGAGCTGATCTCCCATCTGGTCGAGGAAGTCAGGAAGCGCCCCGCGATCAACGTCTTCACCGGGGCGGAGGTTGTCACCAAGGCCGGCAGCTTCGGCAACTACCGGGTCGACATTCGCGTTTCGGCGGATCCGCCCGAGACGATTACGGCCGAGGTCGGCTCGATCATCGTCGCCACCGGCTTCGATGCCTACCAGCCTGCCAAGGGCGAGTTGGGCACCGGTTTGGCCGGCGTGATCACGCTGCCGGAGTTCAAGGAGCTGGTAGACAGCTCGGTGGGCAAGTTGCGCTTCAACGGGCGGCCCGTCCGCAGCCTCGCCTACATCTACTGCGTCGGCAGCCGTCAGCCGGGCGGCAACGAGTATTGCTCGCGCTTCTGCTGCTCGGCCGCCTCCCACGTCTCCATCAAGGTCTCGGAGCTGGACCCGAAGATACGCCAGTACCACCTCTATCGCGACATTCGGACCTACGGCAGCTTCGAGCTGCTGTACACCGAGGCGCGGAAGCACGGCGCCGTCTACGTGAAGTACCCCGACGACGCACCGCCGGTCATTGCCGTCGAGGCGGGCGGCGGCCTTGCCGTCACTGTCCGCGATCTACTCTCAGGCGATGAAGAACTGGATATCCCGGTCGATCTCGTCGTCCAGGTGACGGGCATGGTGCCGCGCAGGAACGAGGAAATGGTTGGGATACTGAAGCTGCCGCTGGGCCGCGACGGCTTCTTCAACGAGATCCACCCCAAGCTTCGACCGGTCGAGACCATAGTCGACGGCGTCCTCATCGCAGGTACCTGTCAGGGGCCCAAGAGTTCGGCCGAAAGCGTCGCCTCGGGACTGGCCGCAGTAACCCAGAGTGCTTCCGTCCTCAAGAAGGGCGTGGCGGAGCTTGATCCGCTTGTGGCGACGGTGGATCCAGACAAATGCGCCTGGTGCGGCAAGTGCGCGGACGCGTGTCCCTACGGCGCGATCGAGAAGGTGTCGATACCACTTCCCTCGCCGAAGGCGGGACCAAGGCGGCCGCACGACCTTGCGGCCGACGCTGTGGCCGCCAACGGCCGTGAGATCGCGACGATCGGCGAGGCCGGCTGCAAGGGTTGCGGCGGCTGCGTCCCGATCTGCCCGGAGAACGCGATTGACCTGCGCGGCTACACCGATACCCAGATCACGGCGATGATCGACGGCCTGCTCCAGGAGGCGATCGCGTGAACGCACCCAACAGCGCACCCACCGCGCCGAACCGAGAGTTGCGCGAAATCATTCGCGAGGAGCCGCTGATGCGCAGCCGCATCCTCGAGATCCTCGCCGACGGCGGACACACGGTGCCGGAGATCGCCCAGGCCCTTGGCTGCCCCACCCACGAGGCCATGTACTGGGTCATGGGCATGCGCCGCTACGGTTGGGTCCGAGAGATCAAGGAAGCCACCCCGGAGGGCTACTTCCGTTACCAGGCCGTCCAGAAGGAGACGCGGTCATGACCGCGCGAGTCGATCGCAACCTCTATCCGGAGCTGCGGCGTTTCGGCGCCAACGACATCTCAGCCTGCTTCAACTGCGGCGTCTGCTCGGCGATCTGCCCGCTCTCCGTGGACGGCGCGTCGTTCCCGCGCCGGATGTCGCGCTACGCTCAGCTGGGCCTCCGCGAGAAGCTGCTCGCGAGTCCGGAGCTGTGGTCGTGCTACGGCTGCTCCGAGTGCACCGACTCCTGCCCGACGCAAGCGGATCCGGCATCGTTCATGGCCGCCGCACGGCGCTACGCGGTTGCCAGCTACGACCGTACCCACCTAGCCTACCTTCTGGCCACGTCACGACTCTTCGCCGCGGTTTTCGTCGTGGCACTCGTCGGGCTGCTGGCTGCTTTCATGTACAACGTCCACAGGCCGGTGAATGGCTCGAGCCTGGCGTTCTTCGACTTCGTCCCGGGCGACGTCATCCACAACATGGGCATCGCCGTCATGGCCGTCATGGGCGTGGCCGCACTTGTGGGCGTGTTCGAAATGGTCAGGCGCGTGTTGCGTGGCCCCGCGGCGCACGGCGCCGGGCCGAGCGGCGCGAAAGTGAGCGTTCGCAAGGCCGCCGATGCAGCTTTCTACGCCGTCGGCACCGAGTCACTCGCGCAAACCCGCTTCCGCGAAGACTGCGCCGACGCCGACGCAGCCGACGCCCACGCAGCCGGCGCTGCCGGCAGCGCTCAGTCGCGGCCGTGGTACTCGCAGCGCTGGTTCATCCATTTCGCCACGATGTGGGGATTCCTGGGCCTGCTCGGCGCCACCGTGGCCGACTACGGCCTGGAGCTGCTGGGCGTCAAGGCAACCGGCGCGCCGGTGCCATTGTGGTACCCCGTGCGTCTCCTGGGCACGCTGGCCGGCGCGGCCCTCATCTACGGAACCTCCGTCCTGATCGTCCAGCGCCTGCGCAAGAGCGATCGTTCGAGCGTCCATTCGACCACGTCAGACTGGACCTTCCTGACCATGCTGTGGGTCGCAGGCGTGACGGGCTTCGCTCTCGAGCTCGCCCTGTACCTGCCCTCAGCGCCGACTTGGGGCTATCCGATGTTTCTCGTTCACGTAGCCGTAGCCATGGCACTCGTCCTGCTCGTACCGTTCGGCAAGTTCGCCCACGTTCTCTACCGGCCGCTCGCCCTCTTCGCCATTCGGTTGCGGGGCTGACCCGCCTTGTGGCGCCGCCCTAGTGGCCGCCACGGCGTAAGCTCAGGCTTCGGCGACCGCCACCGGACCACAGCGGGAGACAATCATGACCGCCAAGCGACACGGTTCGACCACGACCAACAAACGCAAATCCCAGCCTGCCGCATCGAGCCGTACCAGACCCTATCTGGCCATCGCCGGTGGGATCATCGCATTGCTGGCCATCGTCGCGGTCGGGTTCGTGGCGCTAGGGGGCTTCGGATCGAGCCCAGGTTCGACCACCGGTTCGAGCGCAATCACTGGCCAGACGCTCCACCAGGGCACGGGCGGCACTTGGACCAACGTGACGCCCGATCGGCTCGCCCAGATGCTCCAAAACAAGGACTTCACTTTCGTGAACGTGAAGACGCCTTACAGCAGCGAGATCGACCGCACCGATCTCTACATCCCATACGACCAGCTGACGGCCCGGGTCTCGCAGCTGCCAGCCGCGAAGAACGCCAAGATCCTCGTCTACTGCCGCAGCGGCGCCGAGAGCGCGATCGCGTCGCAGAGTCTCCTGGCTCTCGGCTACACGAACGTCTGGAACCTGGAAGGCGGCATGACCGCCTGGCAGTCTTCCGGGCGATCGCTGGTCAACAAGAGCCGCACCTAGGCGGCAATCAAGCCCCAAGTGACAGCCCCTTCCGGCTTCTCCACCTATCGCGAGGGTTCGCTCCACGCCGCGCTGAAGGCCCTCTACGCGCGCCCCGGCGACCGGGTCGAGGAGAGTGTCGACGGCTATGTCGTTGACGTCGTCCGCGACGACGAACTGGTCGAGATTCAGACGGCCAGCTTCTCCTCCGCGGCCCGCAAGTTGCGCCGCCTTGTCGAGGATCACATGCTCCTCCTCGTGCATCCCATAGCCACGGAACGATGGTTGGTGCGCGTCGATGCCGACGGCGCCGTGACCGATCGGCGGCGCTCCCCAAAGCGCGGCCTGCCGCTGGACCTGTTCCACGAATTGGTGGCATTCCCGGAGCTGGTGGCTCATCCCAACTTCCGGCTCGAACTGGTCATGATTCGCGAGGAAGAGCTGCGCGGCCCTATCCCAGATGGGGCGCGCTATCGCTACCCGAGGGAGTGGTGGCGGCTGGACCGCCGGTTGCTCGAGGTCATCGAGACTATCCGAGTCGATACCCCGGCCGACCTGCTCCGACTGCTCCCGGCCGGCCTCCCGGACCCGTTCACCTCGGCGGATATCGCCGTCGCGTCGCGACGACCCAAACACCTGGCCATGCGAGCGGCCTACTGCCTGCAGCGGGCCGGCGTGGCGCGCTGCATTGGGCGGCGTGGGCGGGCTCAAATGTATGAGGCGGTGCCCAGCGGCGGTCAGTATATCCAGGGCAGCAGGCGCCGCGTCCGGCTTCGGTAGGCCGGGTAGTCAGCGTAGCTCTCGGAGAGCCAGCTCTCCTCACGGCGCGACTTGAGATCGAAAAAGACGGCCAGCGCCATGGCGCCGAGAAGCGTCAAGGGCGAGCCCCTGAGCAGACCCCAGCCCACGGCGCCGAGGATCAGGCCACCGTAGATGGGGTGGCGGACGAGCCGGTAGGCGCCCGTCTCAACGAGTCTGGCATTATCCAGCGGCTTGGGAAACGGGGTCAGGCTCTCCCGCAAGTCCAGAAGACCGCGCAGTGACAGGACGCCGCCGCAGCCCATCAGGATGATGCCGGCAGCCATGACGACCGCCGCCTGCCAGCCGCTCCAGGCAGGGTCAGCGGCGCCGGAGACGGCGATCGCGCCGAAAAGCACGACCTGCAGCACGAACCAGCCCTCGCCGCGCCGGCCCAGGTCAGGCAGCCAGTGTGCGCCCACGTCAGTTCGCCGCGCCGCCAGCCTGCGGCTGTCCCAAGGCGTCCGGGTCGGCATGCGGGCCGGTTACCAGCACCTCGGCCTCGATAGGATGAACGCCGTCTGGACCCGTGATCCGGTATCGATGGTGGATCTCGACGGTCCCGGCCGAAAGCATCGCCGCGACCGAAGAGTACTTCGTGGCCGAGGTGTAGATGGCGCGCCGGAGGACCGTCTCGTCGATCGCGGGTCCTTCGACCTCATGTAAGGCAACCACACGCGTGTAAATGGCCGGCTGGGCCTCATCTCGTTGTTCCGCCGTTACCGACACCTGGTAACGGGTCACTTCCTGACCCTCGTCCTTCAGGCTCGTGATCACGTCAAACGCGGTGCAGCCAGCCTGTCCGACCAGCAACAACTCGACGGGCCGTGCGCCGGCGTCGCCTGTGTCATCGTCCAGGACAATCTCGTGGCCGGTACCGGTTCGCCCAACAAAGCGAGTGCCGGTGCCCGAGTAGAGGGCGGTGGACGTCCTGATGATCATCGGTCTTCTCCAACGACACTGTGGTCGGAAGAAAGTATGAGCGCATCGCTGGCGCTTGGCCGGGCTGTCGTGGGTCCGGCCGGGCCGAATCGCTAACCCGTGACGCCCGCCAGCCTCGGAGCGCCCATTGCATCTGGATCGGCGTGAGGTCCGGTCACCAGCACTTCGCCCTCGATGGCGGCGGCGCCGTCTGGACCCTGGATCCGGTAGCGGTGATGGATCTCGACGGTTCCCGCTGACAGCATCGCCGCGACCGAGCAGTATTTCGTGGCGGACAGCTCGATTGCGCGACGCACCGAGGTCTCGTCCACGGCCGGGCCCTCGACAAGATGGACCACGTCTGCGCGAGTGAAGATGGCCGGCTGGCCATCCCGTTGCTCGGCCGCCACCGAGACCTCGTACCGAGTCACGGCCACGCGCTTCTTCTGCAGGATCGACATGACGTCCATGCCGGTACAACCGACCTGACCCGCGAGAAGCATCTCGACCGGACGTGGGCCGGCATTGCCCTCCCCGTTGTCGAGAACGATCTGGTGGCCGGAGCCTGTTTGGACGGTGAAACGAAGGCCCGTGCCTTCGTGTACGGCGGTTGAGGTCTTGATAGCCACTGAGTTACCCCTTGGCGGCGCTAGGGCGGCGGAGGACGAGAAGGGCGTCGATCGGAGCGCGATCGGGCGGCGGCACGCGGCGGACGACCTCAGCGCGCTCGATGACCAGCGTCGGATCGACGGCCAGCAGCTCGCGAGCGATCTCATCGGCCGTGAAGAGGCGCACGGTATCTGGCGGACCGCCCTCGCCTTCCGTGGCGTTGAGGCGGTCATGGCCCACGACGAGCAGGCGACCACCTGGGGCCACGGCCGCAGCGGCACGCGGATATATCTTGGCGCGCTCGTCCGGCGGGACGTGCAGGTACACGATGACAACAAGATCGAATGAGCGAACCGGCGGCGACCAGGCGAATAGATCACGCTCGAGCCACTCCACCTCGACGCCGGCCGCCTCGGCCTTGGCGCGCCCGTTGGCCAACCCCACCGGCGACCAATCGACCGCCGTTGTATGCCATCCTTGCCCGGCCAGCCAGACCGCGTTGGTGCCGCTGCCGGCTGCCAACTCCAGAGCCGTTCCTGAGTTCAGACCTGCCACGCCCAGCACGAGCGTGGGGTTTGGTCCCTCGCCTTCAAAGTCACCCGTACGGTGGCGCTCGTCCCACCCAACCCGTCGCGGATCCGCAACCATGCCTAGTCCTTCGCGATCGGCCGGCCGGCGCGAGCCCAGGCGCTTGTGCCGCCCTTCACAGAGGTGGCGCCCTCAAAGCCCTGGCTCAGCAGATAGTCAGCGGCAGCCAGGCTCCGCGTGCCACTCTCGCAGATGACCGCGAGCGGCTTATCTCTCGGCAAACCGCCCACTTCGGCCACGAGCCGCCCCAGGGGAAGGCTCATCGCCCCGGGCACCCGACCGCGTCGATATTCCCAGTCCTCGCGAACATCAAGGACCCGGACGCTGCCGCCGCTCAATAAGTCGGCCAGTTCGTCAACGCCAATCTCTGGCGTTTTGCGGCGAGGAAATGTCTGCACGTCGCGGCTCCGTTCGGGATGCGGGGATGAATCAATTTACGTGAAGGCCTAGGGCCGAGTCGATCCGTGCCTGATCGAAGCCAACGATCGGACGACCATCGATCTCGATCACGGGTACGCCCATCTGGCCGGTTCGGCGGACCAGGTCGCGGGCGGCGGCCGGATCGCGGCTTACGTCGACGTCGCGGAATGGCACGCCCTGGCTGTGCAGGTACACCTTGGCGCGCGTGCACCAAGCACATGTTGGAGAGGAAAAGACGACGACGCGGTGTGTTCCACCGGTCGATGTGGCTTTGCGGGAAAGATAACTACCCATCACTTGGACTCCGATTCGAGAGATTCGATTACGCGGAGCAGTCGCTCCCGGGCCTCCAGGGCGATCGGCTCAATGGCAGATGATTCGACGACGGCGAGGACCGCTCCGGGGTCCATCGCCTCGACGATCGTCCGTCCATCCTGCTCGCGCAGGACGACGTTGCAGGGAAGCAATGCCCCGACCGACGGCTCCACGGTCAACGCCCGAAGAGCGAGTGGCGGGTTGCACGCGCCAAGGATCAGATACGGCAGGCCCGCGACGCCGAGCTTGGCCTTCATGGTGGCTGCCACGTCAATCTCGGTCAGGATCCCGAAACCCTCGACCTTAAGGGCAGCCTCAACCAGCGGCCGCGCCTCTGCGACCGACATCGGCACGCTCGTGCCGAATGTGTAGGAAGTCTTGATCTGCATGGGTCTGCTCACCTCAAACTGGCGCGACCGGCTCGGCATACGCAGCCGACCCAGGCTGGGTGACCCCAGCTGATCGACCAGCTAGTCGCCGACCCACGATCCGGTGGATCACATCGCAGGCCTCGACTAGCTCGGGCTCGGCCAGGCTGTACAGGATCGTTGTGCCAGACCGGCGCGTGTCGACAAGGCCGGCCGAACGGAGGACGGCAAGGTGCTGACTCGCGTTCGCAAGATTGCAGCCCAGCTCCTCGGCAAGGTCGCCGACCGAGTGTTCGCCCTCGCGCAGCACATCCAACAACATCAGTCGCTTCGGATCGGTCAGAACCCGACACACTTCCGCATGCAGCCGGTATCTCTCTGGATCTCGATAACCCTTATCGTTCATGGATGCCTCTTGCCTTCTCCGGCGGTCCCACCGGGCATGGCCTACAATAGCAACAGTTGCGTACTTGCGCAAGTAGCAGAGAAAGAGAGTGGCGGCCCGATGGTTGAGCTCCGATGACCCCCGGAGCTGAGCTTGGAATCTTTGCCGTTAGCATCGCCGCCGGTTTGATCGGCGCGCTGGCAGGGGTAGGCGGCGGAATACTCGTGATCCCGGTCCTGACGTTTGGCTTCGGCGTTGACATCCGTCTGGCCGTCGGCGCGAGCATCGTCTCGGTCATTGCCACCAGCTCTGGCGCCGCGGCGGCGTACGTCCGAGACCGCATGACCGATATGCGCGTGGGCATGTTCCTGGAACTGGCCACTACGACAGGGGCGGTCTGCGGTGCCCTCCTCGCCGCTGTGGTAGCACCCGCGTTCTTGTACGTGTTGCTGGGCCTGGTCCTGTTGTCCTCGGCGGCCATGCAGGTGACGCGGCTGGGTGAGGAGACGCCACCGACCGATCCGCCCTCCCCACTGACGTCCCGTCTCCGCCTTGAGTCTTCCTATCCCGATCCCAAGCTCGGCCGCGAGGTCCCCTACTCCGCCCGCCGCGTGCCGCTTGGCTTCGCGCTGATGTGGATCGCGGGCGTGGTGTCGGGCCTGCTCGGGATCGGGTCGGGAGTACTCAAGGTGCTGGCTATGGACGGGGCCATGCGGCTGCCGATGAAGGTCAGCTCAGCGACGAGCAACTTCATGATCGGTGTGACCGCGGCCGCGTCGGCGGGCATATATCTGAGTCGCGGCGACGTGGACCCGCGGATCGCGGCTCCCGTGGCGCTGGGAGTGCTGGCCGGGGCCGTGGTGGGGGCCCGGCTGCTCCAGCACATTTCCAACCGGGCCGTCCGGCTGATCTTCCTGCCGGTCCTCGTGGTCGTAGGCCTCGAGACGATTGGCCGCGGCCTGGGGTTTGGGCTATGAACCCCGAGCGCTTCCGGACGATGGTCAGCCTGGTGCTGGCCGTGGGCGTGGCCATCAGCGCAGCTCTGATCGGGACCGGATTCCTGGCGGCCCTGGCAGTGGGCTGGCAGGGATCGCTGCTAGGCAGCGCACCCGCGGCCATGGCCGCCACGACGGATTTCTCGAACCTGCCGGCCCGCCTTGCATCGTTGGAGCCGCTGGCCATCAGCCAGCTCGGCTTGTTCGCGCTACTTGCCACACCGGTGACGCGCGTGGCGGCGTCCGTCGTCGGCTTCGCGCTGGAGGGAGACCGGCTCTACACGGCAATCACACTCGCGGTGCTCGCCGTTCTGTTGGCGAGCATCTTTCTCCTGCGATAGGACGCCCCCTCCTCAGGCGGAACGTCCATCGCCCGCGGCACAGGCGAGAGATCGACCGATCCGGCATGGCAGGCGGAGCCGGTCGAGGCGGCGACCCCGCCGAGCGAGGCCAGGATGGCTGATCCGATCTGCCCCACGAACGACACATTGAGGGTGTTGGGGAGGCTCGCTCCCACCACTCGCGAATACGACGTCCGGCCTAGCAGCCAGGCCGGAGGCAGGCTCTAGCGTCGGTTGGGACGCCGCCGTGGTGTCGACGGGCCCGGCGTCGGCGTGGGGGGAAGCGTCGCGGGCGGAGGCGTCGGCAGACCGGGCGTTGACGCAGGAGTGGCCGGCGGCGTCGCGGGTGGAGGCGTCGGCGGGCCGAGCGTGGGAATGGGCGTTAGCGAAGGCTGCGGGGTGCCGACGATTTGCAGCAATCCGTCGACCTTGGCGTAGCGCGAGGACCAAGTATCGCTGTGGATAATGGCGCCGCTCTTGTCGGTGACGGTGCGCGTCACGACCGTGTTGTAGCCATCCGTAGGGTATTCCGCTCGGTATGTCTTCTGGCTGCCAGGCAGCGACGGCACGTACTGCGTGCCGTCGCTCGCCTTGACGATGTCCTTCTTGACCCCGCCTGCGAAGGTCGTCGTGCGACTTGTGGGCAGGCTCCACAGCTCGACGTGGATCACACGCGTGCCGCCGCCGCTCCACCAACTGCGGATGACAATCGGGTAGTCCGTGTCGTTGGTCCAGCGCATATCCAAGGTCGTGGAGCCGCTAGAGAAGACCGTGGCATCGAGCCCGACCGGGTAGCGATTGTTGTAGTAGAAGTGGGCGTGCCTCTCATCGATCTGGAGCCCGGCGCGTGCAGCGGCATTGAAGAACGTCGTCGACGCCGAGCAGATGCCGCCGCCAATGGCACCTGTGTGGTTGCTCTTGCCGTCCAGGATGACGCCGCCCATCTTCCAGCCGTGGGCCTCGTCGATCGGTCCGACCGCATTGAGGAAGCTGAACGACTTCCCGGGACCGATGACCATGCCGTTGAGCAGCTCGGCCGGGAGCTGGATGTTCACTCCGTTGCCATTGGACTCGCCCGGGAAGTAGGTCGTATCCCAATGACCGATGCGAACGAAGCCGGCTAGATCCGGGTTGGCCTCTAGCCTGGGCGGGACATCGTTCACGACGATCGCCAGGTTGGCCTGAGTTGAGCCACCCGACCCGAGACCGTCCAGATAAACCTCGATTGCCTGAGCCGTGGCGTCCACGTCGAGCGCCGTACCCGGCTTGCCCGCGGATAGGCCGTTCGGCTGGCCGTCTTTGTAGATGACCGTGGGCTCGACCGGATCGACGTTGACGTCCTTGGCCAGGGTTGCCACGAACGTCCTCAAAGAAGCCGGGTTGACTGTTGGGCTGTAGGTCCCGGTAGCGCGGTCGACTAAGACGATCCAACTGTGAACCGTGGCGGCGTCGATCGTCCAGGTCTTGTCGGCGTTCGTCAGCGTGAGCGCGACCGACATCTTGTCAACGCTCGCTGCCGCAACCTGTGCGTCCGCATCGGAGATTCGCGGTCGTAACGTGACGAAATTGCCGCCGATTTGGAGCTCCGCTGGTGCAGTAGGGCTGGCGAGTTGGTCAACCAACTGCGTGGCGATGCCGTTCTCATCGATTCCGCGTCCGGCCTCGGACGGCAGTATCTCATGAGACGCCCCGTTCACAACGACCGATGCGTCCCTGGGCGGAGTCGAGCTCGCGGTCGTTATCTGGCGAAGCCTGGCTCCGAGAGCCTTCGGGTCCAGTTTGACGATGACGGGAACGCTTGAGCCCACCGTGAAGGTGCGGATTGTCGCGGCGATGCTGGCGAGCGGGTTGTCGGAGCGGCCCAGCGCGAGCGCGGCGTCCGCCATGGCGGATGAGTCGGCACTGCGCCCGGCCTCGTGATAACTGATCGTCTCTGTGCCGCCCGGGGTTGTGATGACGATCTCGCCCTGGCTGAGGGAGGCGTATCCCGAATCGAGCTTGCTGATGGCCTCGTCACGGGTGAGGGCCGAGAGGTCGAGCGTGCCGACGCGAACACCCGGCATGATCTTGCCGTCGTAGGCCCGTGAGAGGCCCAAGGCGGCGACCCCCGCCAGGAAGAGGGTGCCGAAAAGCCCCAGAGCAAAGCCAATGGCCGTACGCTTCGAGACATGGCTGGTGAAGCGAATCGTCGATAGCCGACCGGATTCCGTGCGCTTGGGCGCAAGGTCCGCCGCGCGAATCGAGGAAACTGGCTTGGGCTCCGGCTCGCCCGATTCGCGCCGCGGTTCGGGTCCGTGCCATCCCCCTGGCCGAACTGAGCTCGGCCTGGCTCGATTCAAGGACTCGTTCGTATCCGAGGTCATTCTCGTTCCTTATCTCAGATCAATCGGTCTCTGCGACTCTCAGGCTCTCTCAGTCTTCTGAGACACATGTGGGAACGGACTGAGAGAGCGCTGAGAAGCGACACCGCCACGGACCCGACCTAAGCCCGACTTCCCACGCACTGAGACGCCGTCACCAGCTAGAAATGCACGTCCGTCAGGGCGGACATTTCCGATGCGGCGCGCCTTCCTCCGCCGTCGACTCGGCCCTACGCATGGTCGAGCGCCGCGCGCAGGTCGGCCACGAGGTCATCGGCCGACTCGATGCCAACCGACAGCCGAATCAGCGCGTCTGGGACCTCGAGGGGCGAGCCCGCCACCGAGGCGTGGGTCATGACGGCCGGCACCTCTATGAGCGACTCGACTCCACCGAGCGATTCGGCGAGGGTGAAGACGCGCGTCGCCTCGCATATCAGGATTGCCCTCTCGCGGGCGGATCGTTCCCCAACCCCACGGGGAGTAAAGCTCACCATGCCGCCGGCGCCGCTCATCTGACGAGCGGCAAGGGCCGCCTGCGGGTGAGAGTTCTCCCCAGAGACCAATCCCGGATAGCGGACCTCGGCCACGTCCTCGCGCGCGGCCAGGAAACTGGCGACGGCGAGCGCGTTTGTGCAATGCCGCTCCATTCGGACGGCGAGGGTGCGCAGGCCTCGCAGGACGAGGAAGCAGTCGAACGGTCCCGGCACCGCCCCGATGGCGTTCTGGAGGAATCGGAGTCGCTCCGCGACTGCCTCGTCGCTGGTCACGATCACACCGTTGATGGTGTCCGAGTGGCCGCCCAGGTATTTGGTGGCCGAGTGGAAAACGATGTCGGCGCCGAGTCCCAGGGGCCGCTGAAGGGCCGGGGAGGCGAACGTGTTGTCCACGACGACGAGCGGCCGCACGCCACCGGGTCCGCGATGGTCAGACACAGTCGCCGCTACCGCCGCAATGTCGACGACCTTGAGGAGCGGGTTCGTGGGCGTCTCGAACCATACAAGGCGGGTCCGCGCGGACAGGGCGGACCGGAGCGCCTCGGGGCCGCTCGCCAGGTTGACATACCTGGCATCGATGCCTCTATCGCGGAGGACGCGCTCGAATAGCCGATACGTGCCGCCGTACACGTCGTCGCCGACGACGATCTCGTCGCCGGGGCGGGCCAACTCGGCGATCGTCGCTGTGGCTGCTGCGCCCGAGGCGAAGGCGATTCCATACGCCCCGCCCTCGAGCGACGCGACGGCCCGCTCGAGGCGGGAGCGGGTAGGGTTGCCGGTTCGGGCGTAGTCCCAGCCGTCGCGTGGTCGGCCGACGCCGTCCTGGGCGAACGTGCTGGTCTGGTAGATCGGCGCTGAAACCGCGCCGGTGAGTTCGTCGGGCTCCGCGCCGGCGTGGACGACCAGCGTCTCGAACGCCGCCCGGTCCGGTTCGATGCGGCGCTGCGAGGAGATGATTCGGTCAACCAAGGTGCACACCCGTCTCAGACAGGTCCTCGATGTCTCCTTCCGTGGCAGGCTCCCGCAGCAGGCCGTGCGCTCGCATCCAGTCGTCGTTGTAGAGCTTGGAGAGGTAATTCCGCCCCGTGTCGGCCAGGAGCACGACCATGACCGCCTCCCGTCCCGCACCGCTCTCGGTTAGCTCGCGGGCTACGGTCAGTGCCGCGACAAGGGCTGTGCCAGAGGATTCCCCTGCAAGAATTCCCTCTTCGCGCGTCAGCCGCCGGGCCGCGTCGAAGGCGTCGACGTCTGGGACGCGGACCCAGCGATCGACGATCGAGCGATCGAGCGTGTCGGGAAAGAAATCCTCGCCCACGCCTTCGGTCAGGTACGGTCGCGGCGTGTCGCCGCTGAAGACACTACCGTCTGTGTCCGCGCCGACGATGACCACGTCCGCCTTGCGCGAGCGGAGGAAATGCCCCGTCCCGGTGATCGTGCCACCCGTCCCGGCGCCCGCGACGAAATGCGTCACGCGCCCGCCGGTCTGCTCCCAGATTTCAGGACCGGTCGTGGCTTCGTGCGCGGCGGGATTCTCCTGGTTCCAATACTGCCCGGGCATCCAGGCGCCGGGGGTGTCCTGAACCAGACGCTTCGCAACCGAGTAGTAGCTCTCGGGCGACTCAGCCGGCACGTCCGTGGGGCAGATGACAACGTCCGCGCCGTATGCTCGCAGCAGGGCCTGCTTCTCGGACGACTGCTTGTCGGCCATCACGAATATGGCGCGGTAACCCTTCAGCGCCGCGGCAATCGCGAGACCATGCCCGGTGTTTCCGGAGGTCGGCTCAACGATGGCGCCACCGGGCCGAAGCAACCCGTCACGTTCAGCGGCCTCGATCATGCGCAGGCCGATCCGATCCTTGACCGAGCCGCCTGGGTTGAGCATCTCGAGCTTGGCCAGCATGAGCGGCTGGCGGTCTAAAGGACCGAGATCGCGTGTTACGTGGCTTAGTCGAACGAGAGGCGTGTGGCCGACCAGGTCAAGCACCGAGTCGGCATAGCGGATTTGCGTTAAGGCGTCGGGTAGAGATAGCGCGAGCGTCATGGTGGGCGTCTCCTGACGGGCAGACCGGGGTGTGAGCCGAGAGGGCGTTACGCGGCTCCGCCGGAGTCGTCAGGGATGCAGAAAGGCCGCAACGCTCATCGAGAGTCGCGGCCCCGCGAAGCTCTTGCCTAGGCTCGCCTCAGATCACGACGCACTCGGGCAGGGGCTTCATCCTCAGACGGCGGGGCCGCCGGCAACACGCGCAGCTGTAACGAGCGGACTTCATGCGGGCAGTGAACCACGCCCACCTGAGAAGCACATGAGATGTGTCGTCACGACTTCTCAGGCGTTTCTAAGCTGGCTCACGGGCTGGTCTCAGGCAAGTCCGGGAACATGGGAGACAGTGACTCCCACGGGGTCTGACCATGCACGACCACCGCACCGAACCGGCCAACTTGACGGCCACTCCCCAGCTAGCGCCGAACGAGGGCGGGCAGCCCACGGCATCGCACTCCATGTGGTTGATGGCCCTCTGCTGCGTGCCGATGGTTTTGATCGCGATCGCGCTTCTGGTGGGTGCATTCGGGGCTCGCTAGGCCGGCAATCGAGAAAGGAATGAGCGTGGCACGACGGCAGGCTAAGACGCGCCCCTCTGCAAACGCCCGATCAAAGTCGGCCTCCAAAGGCGCGCCAACGCTGCCGGCTCAGCAGCCCACTCGTGGTGTGCCCCCCGCCCACGAGCGCCCCGAGGCGGTTGAGCGCGAAGCGCTCGTTATGAGCCATTGGTTCGATTCGGGCGAGGCCGGCGAAGCCCACCCGGCCACAATCCGGCTGAGCGGACGGCGGGCCGACGTGCAGGGCTACCTGGGGCCGGCCGACACGTTCACCCACGAGGAGACAATCGACCGCGTGGTTCCGGGCAGCGGCTCGGTCTCGATCAGTTCCTTTGTCTACGGGCTGCAGCCAGGCGAGTGGAACGTCACCGGCGAGCTGGTCCGGTCGGGTAGCGCAACTGGTCAGCGCGCGCGTCTGCGCCCTGAACCGCTCAGCCCTGCCACCTGGTCTTGGCGTCACTGGTCAGTGCAGACCACGCCCCCAGTGCCAGTCAAGACGCGCTGGGCCTTGACCGCGCCGCTGGCACGGATCCCGGCCGTGGTGCCGGGCAGCTACACGGCCCTATTCGTCGTCGGGCTGATCGTGGCCCTCGCCTCTCAGCTGGCGATACTTGCGAGCGAGCAGATAGCGGTGCCGCGTTCGGTATTGGTATCGCTGCTCGCACTTACGGCGGGCTTCATCGGGGCGAAGTTGTGGTACGCCGCGCTCCATCCAGACGAGTCGATCCTCAAGGGAGGCTGGGCGGTCGACGGCTTCCTCGTCACCGCGCCGGTCGTCGCGATCGTCGCGCTCGTCGCTTTCGGTCTACCGATCGGCGCGTATCTTGACGCCACGACGCCGGGCCTGTTCTTTGCTATCGCGATCGGCCGCCTCGGCTGCTTCCTGACCGGCTGCTGTTCGGGCCGGGTCACCTCGTCGCGCTGGGGGATCTGGTCGTCTGACCGGCGGATCGGTGCCCGCCGCATCCCGACGCAACTCCTCGAGTCCGGCGCCGGTTTGCTCATCGGCCTCGCCGCGCTGCCGCTCACCCTGATCCACATGCGCGCCGTCCACGGCGCCGTTTTTGTGGCCTCGTTCGCCGTCTACCTCGTCGTTCGCCAGCTGCTCCTCCGGCTCCGAGCGGAGTCCCGTCGGTACCTGTGGCAGCGGAGCCCACTCGTGCGCCAGCACTCGTAATGACTCACGTAGGCCATCCGCGCCGAGCCTTCTAGGCGCACTCTCAGGTCTGGCTCATCGCCATCTCAGCCGGCTGCACGATCCTGCTGGGAAATCCTGGAAGTCCAGTGGCGCCCCTATCCGGTAGGCGCAACTCAACATGCGCTGCCGTGTTGCCGAGTCGTCGCCTGCGTCGCACTTTCTGCCAACTGTGAACGTTGCTACACCGAATTCGAGGCCAGACATGACCAGCCGATCCACTTCAAGGTTTCGAGCCGATCGTTCATTGACTGCCCATGAGCCGGCGGCCACAGGTGGCGGACTTCCTCGGTGGCTCCGGATCGGTGTGTTTGCCACGCTTGTTCTCGTCGTTGGGATCGTAGCTGCCAACCTGGTCATAGGCAGGCTGCAGCCACCCGGTGCGCCCGAAGCGAATGCTCTGCAGGTCCACGTGAGCATGGCCGGCTATGACCCCGATCAGCTGACCGTCAAGGCCGGCCAATCGGTCAAGATCCAGCTCGCCAGCATGGACACGTCGATGCACAGCGATGGGGGCGGTTGGCACCAACTCGCGATCGATGAGTTCGGAGTGAACTGGAAGGTTGGACCCGAGAGCAGCCAGGTGTTCAGCTTCACGGCGCCGGCGGCGCCCGGTACGTCGCGTTGCTCGTACTCGCCAGCCGGCCGGGCCTCATTCGTGTCATCAACCGCTGGCATCTCCAGCATGCGGGCGGCAGCAAGCTGGTACTCGCCATCGTCGTCCTTGCCCTCGGGTTCACGATCCTTGTCACGGTATGAGGGCCCCGCCGACGCCACGTCAGGCGGCCCGCGCCTCATCGTCAAGGCAAGGCTCGGTACCCAGATCGTCGTAGCGCTTCCAGCGATAGACGAGCGTGGAGACGATCCAGCTGACCACGAATAGGCCCACGATCGCGGCACCCAGGAGGCCCATGTCGAGCTGTCCGGCGACACCCCAAACACCGCCGGACAGGCCAAGCTCCGCGCCGATGACGTTGAGCGCCTCGATGCCGCCGATGACGAAGGCGATTAGCACCGAGACCAGGGTGATGTTGAGGTTGTAGTAAAGCTTCCGGATCGGCTTGACATACGCCCAGCCGTAGGCTCCGAGCATGAGCACGCCGTCGGTCGCGTCAACGAGGGACATGCCCGCGGCGAAGACGGCCGGCAACAAGATGATGTACCAGATCGGCACGTGGGAAGCCCCGGACGTCGCGGCCAGCCCCAGCAGGGCGACCTCGGAGGCCGTGTCGAAGCCGAGCCCAAATAGAACGCCGAGCGGGTACATGTGCCAGCTCTTGCGGATCATCCGGAGGGCCGGGCGGAAGACCCGGGCCAGCAGGCCCCGGTTCGACAGATAGTCTTCGAGCGACTGCTCGTCGTACGACCCACCGGCCGAAACCTTGCGGAACATGCGGTAGATGTCGAGCAGAACGACGAGGTTGATCAGGCCGATGACGAGCAGGAAGCTCGCCGAAATGGCCGTCCCAATGAGGCCACCGGCCGACCGAAGCGTCGGCACGTCGCTCACGAAGGATGCGGAGACGGCAATCACCACAGATAGGGCGACGACGATCGTGGAGTGCCCGAGCGAGAAGAAAAGACCGACCGCGACCGGCCGCTGGCCGTCCTGCATGAGCTTGCGCGTGGAGTTGTCAATGGCCGCAATGTGGTCCGCGTCCACAGCATGGCGAACGCCGAACGTGTAGGCGAGGAACGCAGTTGGGAGCAGGATCGGGTACGCCGCCGCGGCGATGAATACGAGCCCCCAGGCCGCCAGGTTGAAGACCAGCAGGAAGGCGTAGAGTCGAACGAGGCGCTGCCTGAGTTCTGGAGAGCTGCTAAAGAGCCGAGTTGCCGTGAAGATCACTGTTATCTCGCCTTCAGGACGCGGACGCCGAGGCTGCTGCCGTCCGCCGCGCCTTCCACTCTATACTGCGCCAGTGAGTAATTGCCACTGGTTGCAGCATGCGTTCCGGTTGGTGGAGAAACAGATATGAATGCCACACAACGAATCCCCGCGGACCAGCTAGCCGAGCCATGGTCGGGCGTCCCGGAGTGGCTTCGGGCACGTGGCCTTCGATGGACGCCGCAGCGACGCCTGCTGATCGAGGTGCTGTCCGGTATCGACGGCCACGTCACTGGCGCCGACCTGGTCGAGCGCTGCCGGAGGCTCGACCCAGAGACCATCCCTTCGACGGTCTACCGCACCCTCGACGTCCTCGAGGAGATAGGCTTGGTCAGACACGGCCATGGAGCGGACGGTCGTGAGGAGTACCACGTCCTGCCGGCGGTCGAGCACGGCCACTTGTATTGCGGCGGCTGCGGTGCCGTCGAGGAGATCTCAGAGGACGAGGTGGCTGCCGTAGCCGAGCTGTTCGGTTCGCGCCATGCCTTCGCTGTCGACGGCTCGCACATCACGATCGTGGGCCGGTGCAGAGCATGCCAGGGCACGCTAGAGACGTAGAGCCCCGTAGTCGCAAACTGTGGCCGTCGTCGTGGCTCGAGGACGGCCACAACCCGATCGCGGACGACGTCAGCCGTGTTGGGCCCCGGTCCGCCGCGGCCAACGATCTTCGGTGCTCCGATGATCGCGTCCGCGTAGACCCAGACGGCGTTGTCGATCGTGGTCGGATGTCCCGAAGATGGACGCGCGTCGCGGTCCCGCTCGGTCCGAGGATCCACGCCGCGAGGCCGTCGCGCACGTGGGCTTCGGACGCGGGCGGCGGCAAGCGACGCGCAGCAACATCCGGAAGTCGTCACCCGCCCTCGGTCCAAGCGCGCCGGGGGCCCAGACGAGCCGGCCCAGCTAAGCAGCTGCGACAGGTCTCCGTCAACCGTTCGGGAGGCCATCTTCATCGATCCCGGGTCTGCCAGATGAAGATCCGGCCAGGCCAGGCGGCGGCGATCGCGAGATTCGAGGGCATCAAGGCCAATTCCGCAGCAGACCTGCTATGCGGAGTTCCTCGACGATGCCCTGGCACCGTCCTGAGCGTCGTGAAAATCAGGCGGTGGTTGACAACCAACCGTTCGCAAAACCTGCGCGCCGCAATCCCCGGACGAGATAAGGACATTGCTTCATCAGTTCCCAGAGGAAACCCGAGCGGTAGTTCTCGATCATCAAGACGATCGGCCCCTGATCGAGTCCGTAGTAGCCTGGCGAATGCCAACCCTGCCCATCCCGAGAGCCGTCCCTGAAGGTCGGATTGAAGCTGCACCGTAAGCCGTACTTGCTCATCATCTGCGGGTGTGCTTCGGTGAAGTGGCGGATCGTCGGCAGCACGATCTCCGGCGCGAACGGCAGCGAGGCGACCGCCGCCCAAGGGGCGATGGTGCCGTCGTCTGGGCCATACGGGACACTCCGCGCCTTGTAGTCGTAGAAGCGGCGCTCGACTCCATCGATCCGGCCAGTGGCCGGACCGGGGCCATCGCTCGCCGTGATGCCCCAGCAGTGTTTGCTGTAGCCCTTGAATTGTTTCGGGTTGCGGATCGCGTATTGCTGTTGTACGAAGGTGGCGCGGCGGCTGTTCTCAAAGTAGTCGATGTCGCGCTCGCGCATGTAGTCGTCCTGGATGCCGCGAAAATCTATCCAGACGTGTGAGAACTGATGGATGAAGAGCGGTCCGGCATACAGGAACTCCTGGCCGTAGAGCTTCTTCCAGCGGTACGTCTGCGTCCAGGATTCGTAGCTCTTCTCCGGTAGCGGGTGCGTCGGCGATCCCAGACCAAGCGCGTATAAGAGGATGGCCTCGTTGTAGCCCTCCCACCGGTGTTTAAGAAATCCGCGCTCAGGCGTCCATCCGTGGGCCACAGTCAGCCTGCCGTTCTCCGCCCACTGCCAGTCAACGCGATGGTAGAGGGCATCGGCAAGCGTCCGTATCTCGCGCTCTTCGTTCGCCGAGCCGTTGAAATAGGCGGCGGCGGCCAGCGCTCCGGCGAGCAGGAACGTCGTATCGATCGTTGAAAGTTCAGACTCGCGCGCCCGCCGACCGGTTTGCATGTCCAGGAAGTGATAGAAGAATCCCTTGTTGCCGGTCGCGTCCCTCGCCTCACCCTGCGGGCTGTCCCACAGAAACCGGAGGACCGTGAGCGTGCGTTCCATGGCCTCGGTGCGGGTGATGAATCTGCGTTCCACGGCGACAACGTATGCGGCGAGGGCGAAGCCGACGGCGGTAATGCTCGACGGCGCTCCCTGGCGCGTGCTGTCCGACACCAGCCCGTTCCGAGGGTTGGTCTCTTCTAGGAAATATCCGAATGTGTCGCGCTGGAGTCTGTCCAACGCGTCGTCGCCCGGCGACTCACGACTCATTCTGGACGCCTCCGTCCGCCTGCTCGAGATCGAACGCGACCGGGATTGAAGCCGTCCGCATGCGCGATCTCCCACATCACGCTCTGCCACTTGGCGCGTAATGGTAGAAGATCACCTTTGCGCTAGGACGCTGGACTACCCTGGTCATAACCCTCCAGGTACTGTCGGCACCGACGTCGGTGGCCTGAATCTCAGGACAGCAAAGTGGAGATGACAGAATGATGAACGGTGTTGGTTGGAGCACGGACGGGGCAGGCTGGATCTGGATGATCGTGGTGGTCATCCTCGTAATTGTCCTGATCTGGTTCTTCACTGTCGGCCGCCCTGGACGCGACCAGTCGCCGAAGGACGACGCGGCAGAGACGCTTCGTTCCCGTTTCGCCCGAGGAGAGATCACAGCGGAAGAGTACGAGCAGGCTCGGCGCGTGCTCGGGATCAAGTGAATTCGGTGGCGCGGCCCTGACTGCAGGCATGCTTCTCAGACCACTGGCCCGGGGGCGATGAACGGGCGGCTGAGCCAACCACAAGGCCGGCATCCGGTTCACTGGCCATAGCGACGGATCCCTTCGAGCCTGGTCCGCTTGAGTAGGAGCGCGTTCATGGCCACCAGGAATGAGCTGCCGGCCATGCTGATCGCTGCGATCTCAGGCCGGAGGACGAACCCGAACCACGGGTAGAACAGGCCCATCGCGATCGGGAAGGCGACCGTGTTGTAGCCGACGGCCCAGACGAGGTTCTGGCGCATCTTCCGGACTGTCGCCCGACTGAGGGCGATCGCGCCCAGGACGTCGACAGGGTCGCTCTTCATGAGCACGATGTCGGCGGTCTCGACCGCCACGTCCGTGCCGGCGCCGATTGCGATTCCGACGTCCGCCTGGGCTAGCGCCGGTGCGTCATTGATCCCGTCGCCAACCATCGCCACGAGCTTACCCTTGGCCTGGAGTTCCTTGACCTTGGCGGCTTTCTGGCCGGGCAGAACCTCGGCGAACACGGTGTCGAGCCCGAGCTCGGCAGCGATGCGGTCGGCGATCGCTCGGTTGTCGCCGGTTAGCATCGCGACCTGGATGCCGAGGTTGTGCAGGCGGTCGATCGTCTCCTTTGCACTCGGACGCACGGCGTCGGCGATGGCGATCAGACCCCCGGCCTTGCCGCCGACGGCGACGCGAACCACCGTGCGTCCCGCGCCCTCGAGTTCGTCGGCCCGGGCAGCCATGGCATCGAAGTCGATACCCCGGTCGTGCATGAGCTTGGCATTCCCCACGAGAACTGCCCGACCATCGACCTTCGCCTCGAGCCCAAGGCCCGGGACGGCCTTGAAGTCGGACGCGTCGACCAGTACGAGCTTGCGCTCCTTCGCCGCGTCGACGACGGCTCGAGAGAGCGGATGCTCGCTGGAGCCCTCGGCCGAAGCCGCCAGTCGGAGGACCTCGTCCTGACTCACGGGGTTGCCGGCGACGACAACCTCGGTCACTTTCGGCTGGCCGATCGTGAGCGTGCCGGTCTTGTCAAAGATGACTGCGCTGATCTTGGAGGCCTGCTCCAGGGCGGTCGCGTTCTTGAATAGGATCCCGTTGAGTGCGCCGAGGCCGGTCCCGACCATGATCGCGGTCGGCGTCGCCAGGCCAAGGGCGTCTGGGCAGGCGATGATGATGACGGTGATGGCCAGTGTCAGGGCGAAGATGAACGTCGACCCACCGATCGTCAGCCAGCCGAAGAACGTCACCAGACCGAGGATGACGGCCGCGGCGACAAGCCACTGGGCGGCTCGGTCGGCCAGTCGCTGAGCCGGCGCCTTCGAGTTCTGGGCCTGCTGAACGAGCTTGACGATCTGGGCCAGAGCGGTGTCCGCGCCGACCTTCGTGGCCTTGAACCGGAACGTGCCGGTCTTGTTGATCGACGCGCCGATGACGTTCGAGCCGACCGTCTTCTCGACGGGGACGCTTTCGCCCGTGATCATCGATTCGTCGACGCTCGATGCGCCATCGACGATAACGCCATCGACCGGGACCTTGTCGCCGGGTTTGATGAGGACGACGTCGTCGAGCACGACCTCCGATGTGGGGACCTCGACCGGCTCGCCGTTGCGGATGACAATCGCCCTGGGTGGCGTCAGGTTGAGGAGCGCTTTCATCGCGTCCGAGGCTCCGGCCCGGGCGCGCATTTCGAGCCAGTGGCCGAACAGGACGAACGTGAGCAGCACGACCGCCGCCTCGTAGAAGACCTCGCCCTTGAACAGGAAGGTCCCAGCGACACTGAACAGGTAGCCGCTGCCGACTGACAGCGCGACCAGGACCGACATGTCGAGGGTGCGATGCCGGAGCGCTCGGTAGGCGCCGACGAAGAACATCTTGCCGCTCCACAGGACGGCAGGCGTGGCCAGGAGGAAAGCCAGGATGTTCGCGTCGACGCCGAACGGCGTCCCCACGCGGATCTTGAAGACCTCGGTCGCCAGCGGCGAGTAGAGGAAGATGGGGACGGCCAAGACGAACGCGACGATGAAGCGGTTCCGCATATCGCGGACCATCGCCTCCATCGTCATCCCGCCGCCGTGGCCCATGCCATGGGCGGTCTGAGCCATCTCACCGGAGACGGGCGCGCCCGCGTCCGGGGCGGCCGGGGCGGCCGCCATTGCGTGGCCGGCGTGTTTGTCGTGCGGCGCGGTTCCAGCTGGTGCGGCCGGGGCGGCCGCGTGGGTCGTGGCGTGGCCGGCGTGTTTGTCGTGCGGCGCGGTTCCAGCTGGTGCGGCCGGGGCGATGGCAGCGCCGATGGCCGCCGTGCGTTCGTCCTGGCAGAGATGGCTTGGCACGATCTCGCCGCCGCAGGAGCAACCGAACGCCTCGATGAGCTGTCGGACGTCGGCCGCGTCCAGGGCTTTGTCGTCGTAGGCGACGGCTACCGTCTGCGAGACTGGATTTGCCTCGGCCCGCTCGACTCCCTTGTGGCGGCGCAGGTATTGCTCCAAAGCACCTGCGCTACTGGCTCGCAGGAGGCCTCCGGCGTCGAACACTCCACTGCTCATGAGATTCGCTCCCTTCAGACTGCCTCGCCCATGGTCCGGCCGTTCAGCCATGACGTACACGGTCAGGATATTGCTGACCGTCGTGTGCTCTCGTCGACGATCGTAGTTGAGGCGCCTGAACCCGAGATGAGGCCGACCTGAGAGATCGGTGAGGTCTTTGGAGGTCGGTCGTCTCATGTGCTAGACCAAGGACCTGTCCGGCCCCTACAAGTCGTTTATCGACGGCGTCGTGATCCCCAACGGCCAGCTGTTTGGGTACCTGGTCATGGCCGGCGAGCTCGCGCTCGGCATCGTCCTAATGGGGGCCGCTCTACTCTGGATAACGCGCTGGGCGCACATGGGCTTCACGGGCCGGAAGCTCGTCCTCGGTCTGATCGTGCTGGGGGGTGTCGTCGCGATCTTCATGAATGTCAACTTCCACCTCGCGGGCAGCGCGAGCCACCCCTGGCTGATAGCCGCAGATCCGAACGGCGAAAGGGTCGATCTCGACAGCCTGATGCCCATCATCCAGATCATCATTTCCGGAGTGGCCCTCGTCTTCCTGCGCCGGCTCCGCTCGGCGGGTCCGGCCGTCGCCTGACTCAGCCCGCTCTCATGCAGCTCTCAGATTTACGTGGGATGATCGATCGATGAGCGACGCCGCACGTATCCTGGTCATCGACGACGACCCGAAGATTCGGTCGGTCGTCCGACGCGGGCTCGTGTACGAGGGCTTCCGTGTTACGGAGGCTGGTTCGGGCGAAGAGGGGCTCGACAAGGCCCGCGACCAGACGCCTGACCTCGTCGTTCTCGACGTCATGCTGCCGGGCATCGACGGTCTCGAGGTCTGCCGGCGCCTGCGGGACGCCGGCGACGAAGTGGCGATCCTGATGCTTACCGCTCGTGACGAGGTGAAGGATCGCGTCGAGGGGCTCGAGACGGGGGCCGACGACTACCTCGTCAAGCCGTTCAGCTTCGAGGAGCTCCTGGCCCGCGTTCGGGCGCTCCTCAGGCGGCGGCCCACTCAGTCCGGCGAGAAGCTCCGATTCGTGGACCTCGAGCTCGACGTCGACGCCCGCGAAGCTTGTCGCGCCGGTCGCTCGATCAGCCTGACCACAACTGAGTTCAACCTGCTGCTCCTCCTCTTGCGCCATCCTCGCAAGGTTCTAACCCGCGACGTCATCATGGACCGCGTGTGGTCGTACGACTTCGGCGGCGAGTCGAACGTCCTCGAGGTGTACATCCGGTATCTACGCAATAAGCTCGAGGCCGGGGGCGAGCCACGCCTGATCCACACCGTTCGTGGATCGGGATACGTGCTCAAGGAGTGAATCTCTCAGTCCGGCGGCTGCCGATCCGGACGCGCCTCGCGCTCATCTATACGGGCCTACTCGTGGCCGCGCTGGCGATCTTCGGGACGGGTACCTTCCTCGTGCTCCGCGAGCAACTCCAATCCTCGTTCAATACGAGTCTCATGGCCAACGCTGAGCACGCCGCTGGTGCATTCGCCCAGGACGTCGGAGCTGACGGCAAGCTTCATCCGACCGCGCGCCTGCTTAATCAGTTCGCCTCGACCGGCGGGCGGGTTGAGATCCTCGATCCGGCCGGAAATCTCGTTCTCGACTCGGCCCCGGCCGGAACGCTACCGTTGCCGGTCCCCGTCAGCGACACTTCCGCGGGTATCCACGCCCAGGACGCCCACGCGGTAACCGCCGGCGGCGAGAGCTTCAGGCTCGTTGTTGAGCCGATCACTGGCCCCGGACAGAGCGTCGCCGGATACGTCGTCTGGGCGGCATCGACGCGCGACGCCGACGACCTTCTCCGCACCGTTGCGCTCGTGCTAGTGCTCGGGGGTCTGTTTCTGACCGCCCTTGCCTTCGGCGTTGGGTCACTGCTCGCCCGACGCGCCCTCGCACCGGTTTCCGACGTGACCGACACGGCCAGGGCGATCTCGCTTTCGGGCGACTTCGGAGCACGTGTTGAAGCGGCGGGCTCGGGTGGCGACGAGGTGTCGGAGCTGGCCGTGGCGTTCAACGAAATGCTCGCGGCGCTCGAAAAGAACCATCAGGCCTTGCAACGCTTCCTCGGCGACGCCTCCCACGAACTGCGCACGCCGCTTACGACCCTTCGGGCGAGCCTCGAGCTGGCCGCCCGCCCGGCCCTACCCGCCGACGAACGCGAAGCCCTGCTCGCCGATGCCCGGTCCGAGACGGTGCGGATGGCTGGCCTCGTCGGCGATCTCCTGTCACTGGCTCGTGCGGAGTCGGGTGCCCGCCTCGAGTTCGGCCCCGTAGAGCTGGATGCCGTCCTGCTCGAAGCCGTCCGGCAGGCTGGTCCAGCCGCCCCACACGTGCGGATGGAAGTCGATTCGCTCGAGCCCCTGGTCGTCCAGGGCGATCGCGACCGCCTCAAGGAGCTCTTGCTTATCGTCCTCGACAACGCCGGGCGATACACCCCGGCGGGCGGCATGGTGACGGCGAGCCTGCGCCTGGAGGATCAGAATGCCCGGATCGACGTCTCGGACACGGGCATAGGCATCCCCGAAGACGACCGCCCGCAAGTCTTCGAACGCCTTTACCGAGGCTCGGGTGCGCGTTTGCTGCGCCCCTCCGGTACCGGTCTCGGTCTGGCCATCGCGAAGTGGATCGTGGAGGCCCATGCGGGCTCGATCACCGTCTCCCCGCGACAGGCGGGAGGTACGGTAGTCTCGATCACGCTTCCGGCTCCGGGCCACTGAGAGTTACTCGCCGGCGATCCCTGACGACCCGATAGGGCTTCCGTAGGCCCGCCGCGCGACGATTAGCTGGCGGCCGATGACGACGACCCCAAGGGCGTTCATCCCCAAGCTGAGTGCGATCAGTGGTGTTCGGTAGTCGGCCAGGAAGACTGCGGCTGCGGACAGGCCAAGCAGCGGCAACACGTCCACGAGATGGTGGGCGCAGCATGCCAGCATGGCCGCCGTCCCGGCTCCGGCGCTCGCTGCGGTCAGCGCGCCCGACGCACGATGCCTCGAGTGGATTGCGCGGAGCTCGATGAACAGACCGACCTGCGTTCCGAAGCCGACCGCAATGGCGAGGACGAAGGGAAGGTCGGCCCGCAGCTGATCGATGGCGTGCCCGAAACCCTGGGCCAGGCTTATGAGACCCACGTACAGAGCCACCAGCCCGGCCGCGCCGGTGGCGCCCGCGACCAAGGAGCTCACCCACCTGGGGAGCGTCCGTTGCGTCATTTGGATAGTGCCCACTTGAAGTCTCTGGGCGAGCTGTCGCCCACCGCCGGTAGCTCGAGTTCAACCCAACTTGAATTGGCGAATAGTGCTGCCGGTGAGGCTCCGAACGAGAGCTTGCCCTCGCGGTGGTGGCCCGAGGCTCCGCCCTCCCAGGTTGGCCGCGATAGCTTTTCGCCATGATCGTTGGTCAGCGTCGCGGCTGTCAGGTCGACAGACGACAGGTCGATCATATGGTTGTCCATCTTGACCTCGAACACGGCGCCCGTGCTCGGACCGGCCCAGGTCACGTCGATGGTGACGCTTGCCCGGTTGCTGGTCTGAGTCGAATTGCCCACCGCGGGCGGAACTCCGGCGGACACTAACGGTGCACTCGCGCTGCCGGTTGCGACCTTGGGGGTGACGGCGGCCGAAGATGCGGAGCTGCATGCGCCCGCCAGGATTGCGATCGATATCACGAGGAGCGGCCGAAGTGGGTTTCTCATGCGGCCATCTTGGCCTCGGAACCTGATTCCTACCTTAGCGCAGGGTGAGGAATGTACGAGACTCGTCGGCCGGCGGAGGAGGGGTATCCCCGGCTGCACCCGAGATGCCGTGTCTCAGCGAAGCCCGAGCCGCCCGAGAACGCCGCGGCGTGCCACGGGAACGAACGGTTCGGCCTGTTCCACGCGGGGCTCATAGCCGGCCTTGCGAATCGCTTCGGCGATCGCCACGAGGGATGTCTCGGCGGAGTCGAAGCGGACGGTCGCGGAGTCGGATCCGAGGTCCACCTTCACGGTCTCGATACCCTCGATCTTTCGGATGGCCTTCGTGATGTGGGACACGCACGACGTGCAGGTCATGCCTTCGATCGGAAATCGCACGTGCTCGGTCATCACATCGACCCGCCGAGGGACAACAGCAGCCCAAAGCTCATCGCCATCACGCCTAGCGCCAGCGTGGCCTTCACGACCGAGCCGTTCTTCTTGTTCCAGCGACCGATCGTGCCGAGGACGCGGCGGTTCGACACAAAGAGCAGGAACAGCAGCAGCGGGAGAATGAACGCGATGTTGTAAAGCGCCAGGAGCGCCAACCCGACGATCCCGCCACCCGAGGCGTGGAGCACGGCCGTGACCGAAAAGTACATCGCCCCGGAGCACGGGACCGTGCAGATGCCCACCAGAATGCCCGCCATGAGCATCCCCGCGAGACCGCCGCGCTGCATCGCCTTGTTCATCCAGCCGTGCGTCCCGGACGGGGCTGCCATCGTTGGGCCCCAGCCCGGCAGGAATACGTCCTTTAGCATCCAGACGGCCATGACGAGCGCGAACACCGCCGCGATGCGGGCGACGATGTGGTCGCGCCCGAAGCCCTCGAACAGCGTGTATAACCCGAGCCCGAGCAGGAAGTAGGTGACGAATACGGCGCCGACGTAGAGCGAGCCTGCTCCGAGGAGAGTCCGGCGCGCGAACGGCGTCGGGCGCCCATCGGCGGTCACGGCATTGACGAGCGTGAGGGTGTAGGTTGCGAAGAGGACCAGCAGGGCATAGGCGCATGGATTGAAGCCGTCGGCGAACCCCGAGCCGATGACGAGGGGTGCCGTAAGCGTCCCGAACCGCGGCGAGGAGAACCCTGGCCCGAGCAGGACGACCAGGGACGACGAGGCGGCGATCGCGGCCAGCCCGCCGAAGAGAAGAAGCGCCGCCTTTGGGGCCCCGGTGTTTTCGGCCAGCGACACCCACGGCTTCGTGTCCGTCTGACCCGCCATTGCCTAGGCCTCGACGTGGAGCGTGGCGTGCATCTGAGGGTTGTCCTTGCCCCCGCAGCAGCTATCGCACCAGAAGTCGTAGTCGCCGGGCGCCATCGGCGCGACCAGCTGGACGGTCTTGCGGCTCTGAGCCGGCAGCTCGAGGCGCACCTTGAGCGTGTCCGATACCAGGGAGTGGACGCCGCCGGTGAGGTGCATCGGCGCGTCCTCGTTCCACCAGTCGAGAGTCAGCGTCTGGCCGGCTTTGGCGTGCAGGACGTTCGGGTTGAAGCCGTCCATGCTGATACCCATGGTGATCGCACCCGAGACGTTCGTCTTGTCGCGCTGGCCCATGAACACGTTGCCAGCCACGTAGACTCCGCCGCCGACAACGATCGCCGCGATCGCCAGAAAGGCCGCGATTCGCAGCCTGCTCGGCCGTGGCGTGACGTTCGGCTTGGCTGTACGTCGCCGGCCGGCGACCGGGACCTCGTCCTGGGGGGCGTTGCGCACCTGCGCGCGGTGGGCGGCGCGGGTAGTCATGTCGGCACCTATATGTTTCCGATCGGTGCGCGGGGCACCGGCTTATTGGATGAGGCCGCATCGTGCCACCCCAACCTGAGAGCAGTGTGAGAGCGCCCTTCGGGTTGGGGCCAAATGAACTGGCGGCCTCCAGCCTGCCTCCTCTTTGCCAACGCTCAGCCGACTCTCAGATAGGTCTCATTACCGAGGCTCACGATCCGGGTTACAGACCGCGCTGCAACCCGAAGCCGAGAACGTCGATGAATGAATCCACCTCCGCCTCCACCTCCACCATCCGATTCCCTGTCGAGGGCATGACCTGCGCCTCGTGCGTGAACCGCATCGAGCGTTACCTGCGCAAGTCGGACGGAGTTATCGAGGCCACGGTCAATCTCGCAACCGAGTCCGCAAGCGTGCGATACGACTCGGCTCGCATCACTCCAGCCGGTCTGGGCCAGGCGGTTGAAGCCGCCGGCTACGATGCGCGGCTCGACCGGGCCGAGCACGGCGGAGCCATCGCCGATAGTTCAGCGGCCGGCCTTGCTGCCGGACCCGTGGCGGGCTTCCTAACGACCGCAGATGCGGCCGCAGACTCACGAGCGAAGTCGAGGGGCGAGGCGACCTACGCCGAGCGCAACCTCGCCGAGACGCGCCGACACCTCATCGTAGCTGCCGTCCTTACGGCTCCGCTCATCGTCGCCCTGGCATCCATGACGATCGCGCCCTTCCTGCCGCACTGGCTCTCCAATCCGTGGCTAGAGCTCGGGCTCGCAACACCCGTGCAGTTCTATGCGGGTCGCGGCTTCTACGCGGGCGCCTTCAAGGTCGCTCGCCATCGCGCGACCGACATGAACACTCTTATCGCCGTCGGAACGTCGGCGGCGTACGCATACAGCCTCGCGGCGATCCTCTTCCCGGCCTTCTTCGAGGCTGCGGGCGTGGTGCGGAACGGCGAGATGCCGCTCTACTTCGACACGTCGTCGGCGATCATCACCCTCATCCTGCTCGGCCGGTTCCTCGAAGCCCGCGCGCGTAGCCACACCTCCGACGCGATCAAGAAGCTAATCGCACTGGCGCCGCGTTCGGCTCGCGTCGTCCGCGATGGCGTCGAACTCGATATCGCGGTGGAAGAAGTCATCGTGGGGGACCTGGTCCGGGTCCGTCCCGGCGAGCGAGTCCCCGTCGATGGATCGGTGGCGGACGGTTCGTCGAACATAGACGAAAGCATGGTCACAGGCGAGAGCATGCCGGTCACCAAGGCCACCGGCGACGAGGTCATCGGCGGCACGATGAACGGCTCCGGGTCGTTCACATTCGAGGCCCGCCGGGTCGGCCGGGACACCGTGCTCGCCCAAATCGTCCGCCTCGTCCAGGAGGCTCAGGGAAGCAGGGCGCCGATCCAGCGGCTCGCGGACGCCGTCACCGGATACTTCGTTCCCGCCGTCCTGGTGGCGGCCGGGCTGACCTTCGCGGTCTGGCTTGTCGCCGGACCACAGCCCGCCTTCAACCTGGCGCTGCTGAACATGGTCGCGGTGCTGATCATCGCGTGCCCGTGCGCACTCGGGCTAGCGACGCCCACATCGATCATGGTTGGCACGGGCAAGGCCGCCGAGCACGGAATCCTCTTCAGAAACGCCGAGGCCCTCGAGCGGCTGCACCAGGTCAAGGTGGTTGTCCTCGATAAGACGGGCACTTTGACCGAGGGCCGACCGCGTGTTACCGACGTGGTCCGCGTCCCGGTCACCCTGACCGAAGCCGCTGTCGTTGCCCTCGCGGCCGCCGCAGAACGCGGCTCCGAGCATCCACTCGGAGAGGCGATCGTGCGGTATGCGACGGAGGAGCGCGGTCTCAGCCTCGCCGACGCAACTGATTTCACGTCCGTGAGCGGCCAGGGCATCGCTGCTCGGGTTGGCGGACAGAAGATCCTCGTGGGGCGCGCCGGGTACCTGAGCGATCAAGGCATCGACCCGTCGCCGCTAGCGTCCGCAGCAGATCTGCTGGCCGCCTCCGGGAAGACCCCCGTGTACGTCGCGATCGACGGCAGCCTCGCCGCGGTGATCGCGATCGCCGACACCCTCAAAGCCAGCTCGTCAGCCGCCGTGGCTCAGCTCCGTCGCCTGGGTCTCCAGGTAGTCATGCTGACCGGCGACAACGAGACGACCGCCGCGGCAATCGCTCGCGAGGCGGGCGTCGACCGCGTCCTCGCCGATGTTCGGCCCGACGAGAAGGCGGCCCAGATACGGCGGCTCCAGGCCGAGGGCAAGAAGGTCGCAATGGTCGGCGATGGCGTGAACGACGCACCGGCCCTCGCCTCAGCCGACGTCGGGGTGGCCATCGGAACCGGCACGGATATCGCCATCGAGTCCGCCGGTGTCACGCTCATGAGCGGCGACCTGCTGGGCCTGGTTACCGCGTTCGCTCTATCGAGGGCGACGATGCGGAATATCAAGCAGAACCTCTTCTGGGCCTTCGCCTATAACGTGGCGCTCATCCCGCTGGCCGCCGGAGCCCTCTACCCGTTCAACGGAGTGCTGCTCGACCCAATCTTCGCGGCAGCGGCGATGGCCCTTTCCAGCGTGACGGTCGTCTCGAACGCACTCCGTCTGCGTGGGTTCCGCGCACCAAGGGATGCCCGGGCGATGGCGCGCTGACTTGTCAGGGCGAATCTCAGCCGTTCGTTAGGTCGCTCTCACATGCGTCTCAGCCGCGGCCGCTGTACTTATCACATGCGCACCTCGTCATCCTTCATCGAAGACTCCGGTCGGGCTTCGCTCGTGGGCGTCGAGGGCGAATCGGATCCGTCGCGCTCGAGCACGCGCAGCGCCTTCGCCGCAAGCATCGGAGCGCGGGCGGGCGTGGAGCCTCAGGTTGTCGATATTTGGGTCAATCGCGGATACCAGCCTGCGCAGACCGTGGCCGCCGCCGACGCCCCGCTCCGTCTCGTCTTCCACCGGCACGATGCCGACCTCTGCACGGAGCGGGTCGTCTTCTCGTCGCCGCGCATCGAGCGCCGCCTCGTAGCCAATGGGACGACCGTTGTCGACCTGCCTGGCCAGCCGCCGGGCATCATCCGGTTTACCTGCGGCATGGGCCGCTATCGAGGCGAGATCGCACTCGTCAAACGTCGGGCGACACGGGTCCCGCGCGGCTGGCTGCTCCGCTCGCTCGCGGCGAGCGCGGCAGCGATAGCTCTGCTCGCCGGTATCGGGTTGCTCCAGGTCGAGGCGGCGGCTGGCGTTGGCGTCCTCATCGCGGGCGCGACAGCAGTCGTGTGGGTCGAGTCGAGATTCGCCAAGACCCGTCCCTCCAGCCAGTCCTGAGCGGGATCCCAATGCCTTTCAGCATCGACATCGACCCCGTCATTACCTCATTCGACGGGCTCGCTATCAGCTGACCCTCAATATGGAGATCGCACTGCCATGAACGTCCAGACAAATGAGCACACCACCGTCGCACCCTCGAGTCACGAACATGGGTCGGTAGCTGGGGACGCACACGAAGCCCACGCCATGCCCGCCACCGGCCGTCGCGCGGACGGCGCGGGCGTCACGGCTCTGGGCACGGTACTCGCCCTCCCCCGCACGGTCCGAATCATCGGCGGTGCAGGGGTGGTGATCGGCGGGCTGCTTGCGGTTGGGGTGCCACTCGCGACGCTCACGCCGCTCCTCCTCCTGGGTGGGTGCCTCAGCATGCACCTGTTCATGGGCCACGGCATGAGTCACGGCGAAGGACACGGCCAGCATGAGACAACTGGCGCCGCCGGCGCCGGCCCGGCCGAGGACACGTCACCCCGGAGGGATGGGTGATGCTCGCCGTCCGGGAGGACTTGGTTGTCATCGACTCGACCGCCCAGCCGGCGGGCACCTGCGCGGCCTGCGGCCAATCGATCGGTGTGGGCGAGGGCGTCACGGCGATATACGGCGGGCGGTTGCTGAGGTTCCGCTGCTCCGGCTGCCTGGCAAGCTTCCGCATCGAGCCCAATCGCTACATCTCAGCGCTCGACTACTGCTGCTCGAGCGATAGGTGCCAAGAGTCGCCCGCGAGCGAATGGGCCGTGTGACCGTCCCGGTGCAGCACGCGCTGGGCGCCGCGACGTAGGTCATTTCGTGCGTCGCGGCGACCAGCTTGGCCTACATCGACGGCTTGTGCGAAGGATCGAGATAGCGGCCGGGATCGTCCCCGAACTCGAGCTTGCAGCCACGACCGCAGAAGTAGTAGGTCGTGCCTTCGTGTTCCGTCGTCAAGCCCTTCGCGACAGCCTGCTTGGCGTCGATGGTCATCCCGCATACGGGATCCTTGATCTCGCCGGGCTGCGTTGACATCGAATGCTGATCCATCTGGACTCCTTGCGGTCAATTTGGCTTCCTGGGCAACTAGTGGGGATTAGGTCGCGGCCGGGCTAGAACCTCCCGCCGGCAGCTCACCGAGGAACTCAGCTCGACAGCCGCGCGAGCAGAAGAAGACCGTGGCCCCGTCCCGCACAAGGCGGCGCTCGAGTGCGATCACGTCACCGATGCAGCCCAGGTCGAGAAGCCGGATTCGGATTAGGCGCTCGTCCATAGTCATGATCATGTTTCGCTCCGCTTAGCACCACCTGAGCCGATGCTTAGGACTTCGTGAGAGTCGCGGACACTGGCCAGCGCGCGAGCCGCTGCGAAATCAGGCGACCGGCAGCGCAACCACGAAGGTTGAACCCGTGCCAGGGCCACCCGATTCGGCCCGGACGCGCCCATCCATAGCGGTTGCGAGCGCCAGGGCGATGGCCAGGCCAATGCCCGATCCGCCGAGTGCCCGCGACCGCGAAGGGTCCACACGATAGAAGCGTTCGAAGACCTGGGCTCGCTGCTCGGGGGTGAGGCCTGGGCCCTGGTCGACGACCGAGAACTCAATGGCGTCACCCGATCTGCGAGCCCGGACGGCGACGCCAGCTCCGTCAGGGCTGTAGCGGATCGCGTTGGACAGGAAGTTACCGAGGATCTGGATCAGCCGGTCGCGGTCCGCCAGCACGGTCAAGCCGCTGGGAACGTGGGTCTCGAGCGCGATCCGGCGCGCAGTCGCCTGCGGCGCGAACCGCTCGACCGCGGCGGTTGCAACGGACAAGGCATCCACGGGCTCGACCTTGAGCGGCAGCTGACGAGCTTCCGCACGCCACAACTCCTGCAGGCCGTCGACGAGACGCGTCAAGCGGGCCGTCTCACCCCGGAGAAGGCGCCAGGTATCGTCGCCGGCTGCGATGACGCCGTCTTCGAGGCCTTCAAGGTAGCCGTCGAGGGTGGCGAGCGGGGTCCGCAACTCGTGGGCCACGTCGCCAACCAGCTGCATTCGGCGCGCCTCAGTCGCTTCAAGTGATCCGCTCATGGCGTTGAACGCGGCCGCCAGCTCGCCGATCTCGCCCGCTCCAGCGGCTGGGACGCGCTCCCTGTAGTGGCCCGCCGCGATCCTCCTCGAGGCGCTGGCAAGGCGGATCACGGGCTCCGCGATCGCACCCGATACGGCGAGGCTGAGCACGACCGAGGCCCCGACGGCGATCATGCCGGCGGCGATCAGAGCGTTGCGAAGAGCATCGTCAAAGGCGAGTCCAGTGGCCGAGTCCATCATCGAACCCATGACGCTGCCTGACGGGTGGCCCATCGCCTGGGCAAAGTAGCCGGGGCCCACGACGCTGACCGCGACGACGACGGTGCCGAGCGCCGCACCGGCCACGACCAGGTTAGTCAGCAGCAGCCGGGCACGAAGCGAACGAAGCCAGCGGTTCATGACACCATCAGCCGGTACCCAACCGCCCGGACGGTCTCAATAAAACGGGGCGCGGTCGGGTCGTCACCGAGCTTACGGCGCAGGTTGGCGACGTGCACGTCAACGAGATGGTCGTCGGCGACGAACTCGGATCCCCAGACACGGTCAAGGAGTGCGGTGCGGCTGACGACGAGTCCGGGGTCGCGGGTGAGGGCGGCCAGGATGCCGAACTCGGTCGCCGTCAGTTCGATCGAGGTTCCGTCCACTCGGACGCTGTGGCGAGGCTCATCGATCTCGAGACCCGCCGGGGAGGAGATCCGGACGGTGGCACGAGGCCGACGGAGCAGGGCCTTGATCCGTGCCACCAACTCGCGCGGGCTGAATGGCTTGACGAGGTAGTCGTCCGCGCCAACCGACAGGCCTACAATCCGATCGATCTCCTCCGATCGAGCCGTCAGCATCAGGACGTAGGCGTCGGAGAACGCCCGCACCTGGCGGCAGACCTCGAGGCCGTCGATGCCCGGCAGCATCAGGTCGAGCACGATCACGTCCGGCGGGTTCGACCGCGCTCGCTCGATGGCGGTCGGTCCGTCGATAGCCACGTCGACGGTCCAGCCCTCGCGAGTGAGGTAGCCGCGCACGAGTTCAACGATCGGGGGCTCGTCGTCTACGACCAGAATGCGTGTGGGCGATGCTTCGGGCATGGCTACAGCATCGCCCCTGAGGCCGGTCGATGCCAACTCATTTTCAACAGGCCCGGCCCAAAAGTCAGCCGACGACCGTGACCGTCCCGCGCATGCCCGCCTCGTAATGGCCGTCGGCGTGGCAGGCGTAGGCATAGGGGCCCGCGCCATCGAAGGTGTATGTCAGCGACTTCGCCTGCATCATCCCGATGTCGGCGACTTCAGGGGTACCTTGGCGGTTAGCCGCCACAGCGTCCGCCGGACCGACCATGAATTCGTGGACGAGCGGACCCATGCTCGTGACGACGAAGGTCACGGTCTCGCCGCGAGCCACCGTAATCGTCGACGGGCTGAAGGTGTAGCCCGGACCGGCGAATACCCGGATCGCTCGGGGCGAGGCCGTCGTTCCGGAAGCGAACCCAGCCGTTCCAGGCTGAGGCGTCGCGCTTGCACTTACGCCGCTCATCATGCCGGCGCCACCGACGCCCATCATCCCGGCGTTGCCGTTTGAGTTGCCGCCCATCATGCCGCCGATGCTGCCGGCGCCGCCGCCCATCATGCCGGCACCATTGCCGCCCAGTCCTGGTCGACCGAGCATGACGGCGCCCAACGCTACCGAGCTGATCGCGAGCGCGCTGACGGCGAGAGCTAGCACTAGCCCGTTGGGTACGTGGATATCACGAGGCATTCGATCGACTCCTATCGCTTGTCGAGCAGGACCGTTCGGGCCTGCTCGAACTCTTCCTTGTTGATCTCACCGCGCGCAAAACGAGCACGCAGAATCTCCATCGCGTCGGCCTCGACCGGACGGTTCGGACTCCGGACCACCAGCCAGACCATCGCCAGAAGGGCGACGATCCAGACAGCCATCCAGACCCAGCCACCGACTCCCCAGGACATCATCAGAACCGCCTCCGGTATCGGGCTGGTAGGTCACCAGCACATCCCCAGACTATCGGAGGCAAGTCACAAGTCCATGGAGATCGGCTCACAACCCCGTCAAGATTCGGTCAAGCCAACTGGAGTCGGTCGGCGCTTGCCGGAGGCGTTCGAGTTCGACTTGAGGCGCCCGGATCAGGAGCTGGCGCTGAGGGCGGCGTCGATCGCGGCCTCGACCCAGGAGCGCTCATGGACGCCGCGGAGTCCGGAAGTGGTGTAGTAGATGCGGCAGCTCGGCGTGTAATCGCCCCCCGGGTCTCGGAAGCCGGGCATCACATCGACCCCGTTAACCCAGATCGTGGGCGAGCCGGGAAAGCGAAGACGCCTTGCGATCGCCGGATCGCTCGCGTCGATGTCGCGGACGGGCGCACTAACGCCACGTTCCCGGAGCACGTCTTTGAGCATAGCCCGGGCCGCGACATGGTTCGGGCAGTCCTCGAACCACAGGAACTCGATGTCGATCATGGGCACTCCTAACGATGGCGGCGCCTCGGGACCCGCCTGGTCGGAATGATCCCATGTCGAAAAGGCCTGTGGCGCTGCGCGCGGACTGCTTGTCGAGCGCTACCGGCGGTGGCGGCGGCCCCCGCGACCCTGGCTGCGCGATGCGATCGCGATTCCGACCACAAGCGCAGGAGTCAACGCCGCGAGAGTTACAAGACGCGGCGCACCGGCCATCCACAGACCTGCCCCGACGCCCACTGAGAATGCCATCAGAAGTTGGAGCCTCGGATCGGACAACTCTTGGAGCATTCTCACGGACTCGGCAGCTCCCTCGGCGCCGACCGAGGCGATGCCGGGCAGGCGGGTCCCTACCTCATCGGCAGTAGCCCGCGCACCGGCCAGCGCTGCAGCTGCGCCTTCCTGCGCCTTCGTCGCGAACTCCGCGGCCGCGTCTATCACGTTCTTGGACACATCACTGCCGGCTTGACGGACTTCGGAAGTCTTCATCGTTTGCTCCTTGTGGTCATATTTGACCTGTTGGTGATCTTTGAGTGCCTTAGCGGGGCTGAGTTGCCTCGGCCAAGATCTTCGTGGCCGCATTTGGTGCGCGGCCAAGCATCGACGGCCGGCACCCGCTGCCCGTCGATGAAGTCTAGGACAAAGGCTCCGTCCTGGCCACCGAACAGGCCGTCGTATTCGCCCGACTATGGGCCGCCGTGAGCCTCATCTTGCGACCGACGCCCCACCGATCACCGCCAGAACGGCTCCGTGAAGATCGGCAACCTCCATGTCGCAACGGCCACCTCCGGTCCGCGAGGCTGGCCCACCTCCGACCAGCACGGTCGCGAGCCCGGGCGTCCGCGCGGACCCGCAGCGGCTTCGGTCTCCGACGATCAGCCAGGCCGGCGTATGGCTCGAGACACCGGGCAGCGGCTGGTCGGCGTGCCGCAGCCAAAACGTCGAAGTACACGGATGCCATGGTGGCCTCCAGGCAGGTAACCGAGTCATTGGCTCTGTGGCCCGTAGAGGTGTTTCGTCCGGCTCGCAAGATCGTCAGCAGCGGCCGGACTCAGAACGGTCGGCCGCGCAACCTTCGAGCACCTATCGCAAGTCGGCCGCGGTTCGACCCAGTGGGCCAAGCCGCGACCGACTCATGAGCGACCGTTTCAGCGGGAGTGATGACGTTCCGCGTCGCGCTTGGCGTCGTGGGCGCCACTCCGCACGTCGTCACCGGCGTTCCCGACCTTGGTTCGGGCCGCATCGCCGATATTGGCGACGTCGTCCTTGAGGCTGTGACCGTCAGCCTCGCGGGCCGTCTTTCGGACTTTATCGGCGCCTGCTCGGAGAACCTTCTTGGGGGAATCCATCAGATTGAACCTCCACTTTGGATGCGGCCCGTATTTGCGGCCGTGTCACCAGGCTAAGAAGCGACGGGCTTCGAAGCAGTACTCCGCGACCCTGCATACGTTTCAAAGGCCTCGCAGAGCGCCTCGGTTCAGACTGCTGAGCGGCCCCTCAGGAGCTGGGCCACCACGACGATCACCACCAACACCAGAAGGAGATGAACGGCCGAGCCGCCGATGCTGCCGAGAAGGCCCAGCAGCCAGAGAACCAAGAGGATCACGACGATCGTCCAGAGCATGAATACCGTCCTTTCCGACGCGAACTGCTCCATCCAAGGAGACGACTCGATTATGAGCCGCGTCGTGCATCAACACTATGGCATATCTGCCGTGATTCGAGGTTCATCATCAGCGCCGAGCACCAGCGGCTGCGTGCTCAAATCACTACCTCCTCAGGGTGTCCGCGGCCCGTCCGTTTGCCAGGCCACATTGCCGCCCAGGGTAGTGTCTTGCACGGACATTGCAATGGCTGGTAGGCCTTGGTTCACGGTGAGGAACGCCTTGCCTGGTAGGTTCAGAGGCCCGACCAGACGCTGCATCACAACCCAACGCGAAGGACCAGCGACCACCTCTTCGTCGACGACGGTCGTCTTCTGGCCGGATGGTCTGCCGATGCGGCACGACCAGTGCCCGATGGCGCAGACCCTGCGTGAGGGTCGTCCTGTCCGCGGAGGTATGGCCTTCGCGGAACGACCGGATGGCACGAGGATCGCCTTCGAGGCCTACCCAAGCCCCCTCCGAAATCAAGACGGCAAACTCGTCGGCGCGATCACTGTTCTCGTTGACATCACCGAGCGATTGGCGGCCGTGGAGGCGCTGCGGTCGAGCGCTAATGAGTTGCGCCGCTCGAACGCAGTCAAGGACGAATTCCTGGGCCTCATAGCTCGAGCCTCAACTCCTGGAACACGCGCTCCGCAGGTCATGCGGCGCCTTCGAGAAACGCAAGAATCGAAAGGTCATATTCAAGCGCAAGGTCCGCGGCCACCTCGTCGTCGAGGCCGACCGGATCTACCTTGACCTCCTCGTTACGAACCTTCTGAGCAACGCCGACAAGTACAGCCCGCCCGAGCGGCCCATCGAGATGGTTCTGGACTCCGTCGACGGCGAGGCCCTCGTCTCGGTTCTCGACCGGGGCATGGGGCTGGCCGGGGCAGACCACGACCAGCTCTTCACGCCGTTCTATCGGGCCCCTGGCGCCAAGCGACGGGCCAGCGGCATGGGCATCGGGCTGGCCGTCTGCAAGCGAGTTGCGGAAGCCCAGGGTGGTCGGATGTGGGCCAATTCCCGATCCGGCGGCGGTGCCGAAGTGGGCTTCTCGTTGCCCTTGATGCAGGACCCGGGCGACTGATCCCGCGCCGCGGGGCCGCGTCCTTATGGATGCGCCGAGGCCCTACTCGGTCAGCCAGAGGGCGATGTCGCCGGCCGAGGGGATGCGGCCATAGCTCACGACCTTGCCGTCGATGACCAGACCCGGCGTGCTCATGACGCCGTAGGCCATGATCTGCCCGTAGTCGGTAACCTTCACAACCTCGGCCTCGACCCCTGCTATGGCGACCGCCTCGCGGGCGACCTTCTCGAGCCGGACGCAGTTGGCGCAGCCGGGACCCAGGACTTCGATCCTCTTCATGGTGTTGACTCCTTCTTTGAGGGTTGCTCTGTCACGGAATGAGGAGATTGAACAGGTAACCGATACAGAGGATCCCGATCGTCACGACCGTGCCGAAGACCGCGATGAGTGGCCAGCGGATGACGCGGCGCAGGATGATGAACTCGGGCAGGCTGATGGCGGTGATCGCCATCATGAAAGAGAGGGTCGTGCCGAGCGGCATGCCCTTGCCGAGGAGGGCCTGGACGATTGGGATCGTGCCCGCGGCATTGGAGTAGAGCGGGATGGCGATCAACACCACGATCGGCACGGCGAGCGGGTTGGATCGACCGCCGATGGCGGCCACGAGCTCCGTCGGGGCGTAGCCGTGGATGAGGGCCCCGATGCCGATGCCGATCAGCAGGTAGGGCACGATCCGTCGAACGAGGTCCTTCGTGTACGCCCAGGCATCGTGAATGCGATCTTCCCAGGTGAGCTGGACCGCCGCGATGGTCCCGCCCTTGCCCTGCAGCGCCCAGACATAGTCCTCCACATAGCGCTCCATGCGAAGCTTGCCGATGATGAGCCCACCGACGATCGCCACCGTTAGTCCGGCGGCCATGTAAACGAGAGCGATGCCGGGTCCGAAGAGGCCCCATAGCAGGACCAGGGCGACTTCGTTGACCATAGGTGAGCTGATCAGGAAGGCGAAGGTGACTCCCAGCGGGATGCCGGCCTCCACGAAGCCGATGAACAGCGGCACAGCCGAGCAGGAGCAGAACGGCGTAACGATGCCGAACGAGGCCGCCGCGACGGTTCCGCCCACTTCTCCCCGTCCCGCTAGGGCCGCCCGGACCTTCTCCGGCGGGAAGAAGCCGCGGATCAGCGTCACCGCGGTGATGATGCCCAGGAGCAACAGCAGCACCTTAGGCACGTCGAGTAGGAAGAAGGCTATCGCCTCACCGAAGTGGCTCCCCCGCTCGAGACCGAAGACCTTGAAGCTCAGCCAGTCCGCGAGCGGGGCCTCGGCGAACCAGGCGACGAGCCAAGCAACGACCGCAACGCCGACCGTAATCTTGAGTGGGAGATGGAAGCGGCGGACGCGGTCGAGGCTTAGCGCGGTCATCGCGTTGGCTCCAGAAGGGTCCTTAGCTGCGCTAGCGCCGCCGTGCAGGCGGTTTCGTCGCGCTCGTAATACACGCGCCGGGTGTCGGCAGGCGCTCGAGTGGCCCTGACCAAGCCGGCGTCGCGGAGACGGGCCAGGTGATTGCTGACGTTGTTGGAGCGCTCGTCGAGAGCCGCGGCAAGTTCGCAGACGCAGTGCGGACCGCCCTGCAACATGGCCAGGATGCCAGCCCGATTGGCGTCGGCCAGCAGAACCGCGATGGCTGTTGGCGCCTCGACGTTGGGCGGGGAAAGCGCGAGACGGAGTTCCGGCAGGACCGGTGAGTCAACGGCCATCGGAGGCCTCCACTAGAAACATGTCACTGGGGAGTGTATCACCCACGGCTGATATATATACGGGGACGGTCGGCCCGTCTTTCACGGGCTGAATGTCACCGGGGTTCATCGCCTCCTGACGGAGTGGCACCGAACGCTCGCGCTGGCGATCCCCTTCGAGGCCGACGGACTCCTTTTCCTCCTCGTCCACGGCAGCCCTGTGCGGATGAACAAGCACCTCTACGTGCCGCGAATCGCAGCGGCGGGCGCCTCAGCTCCGCCGCTCGAGGGCCAAGCGTGTCCCTATGATTGGAAGGAACAACGCCCTCGCAAGCGGCTCGACGCCCGGCCCATTTGGCTCGCAATCTCTCGGAATCGCTCAACTGCATCGGCGCAGAGCGCGTATGACACGTTCGAGCCGCAGCGTTCAGAGCGCACCCAGCCCGCCTCTCGGAGCACCCTGAGGTGATGCGAGAGTGTCGACTGTGACACGGTGCTGCAGCACTCGATGAAGTCGCAGGCGCAGACAGATTTCTCCGAACTCAGCTCGCGCAGGATGGCGAGCCGCGTCGGATCGGCTGCGGCTTGAAGGAGGAGGATGTCGGAGTCGATAGGTCGATGCATGGCGTCCGCAGATCTTCGTGGAATCGCCGCTCGTCAGCGGTAACGGGCGGGCAGGTTGCGCACTTATCGTCGACTCACATTGGGAGGGACTCGGGGACGCCGCTCCGATCGACTCCAACAACTGGCTCGCCGAACCAGCGCCTGGAGAGCCGCATCGCCGCCCAAACGAGCGCCAGCATGACGGGTACTTCGATGAGCGGGCCGACTACCGTCGCCAGCGCGACAGTCGGCGAGAAGGCCGTGATCGCGATGGCGATGGCGATCTCGAAATCCCGGCCCGTCGCGTTGAATGCGACCGCCACGGCGTCGCGATAGGGGAAGCCCAACCGCGAACCGATGAAGAGCACCATGAAGAACATGACCGTGAAGAAGAGTGACATCGGGATCGCCATTTCCAGGACGATGCCGGGGCGCTGCAGGATGAGGTCGCCCTTGAGCGAAAACATGACGATCAGGGTGAACAGCAGACCGAGTATCGAGAGGGCGTTCAGGCCCGGCTTGAGCCGCTCCATCGCCGCCTCGCCGCCGCGGCGCGTCACCGCCATCCGGGTCAGCACACCGAGCAGAAGCGGCAGGCCCAGGTATAGCACGACGGACTCGGCGACGACCCAGACATCGAAATTGACGTTGCCGATGAGCAGGCGGGCGTAGACCGGGATCAGCAGCATCTGGGCGACCGAGTTCAGCGCCACGAACACCAGAGCCATGGGCGTGTTGCCCTTGGCGAGGAACGTGAAGATGATCACCATCGCGATGCAGGGGGCGAGGCCGTATAGAACAAGCCCAGTGTGCAGCTCCTGGTCGCTGACGAAGATGTTCGCGAGGCCAAGCATCAAGAACGGCGCCACGAGGTAGTTGAAAAGCAGCACGACGCCGAGTTGGCGCGGCGATCGAAACGCAGCACCCACTTCGCCCAGGTGGACGTTCGTCATTGCCGGGTACATCATCGCGAAGAGCCCGATCGGCACGCCGAGCGAAATCGCGCTGGGCACGCTCAGGACGAAGGTGCCGCCGGCGATCGCCTTGATCGCATCGATGGGCGGCGTGAGGGCGAAGTCCGAGATGGACAGCCACTTCCCGATGCCAATACCGATCGCCATGCTGATGACGACGAAGAACGGCAGCAGCCGGAAGTCCTCGAGCTTGGCGAGAAGGCGAGTGGCGGTCATGGGGTCTCCATTGGGTCGAGTGCTCCTGCGATCAGCAGCTCTTGGGGGCGACTATCTGCGCGTAGTCGAAGCCCAGCGAAGCCGTAATGCGGCGCGCTACGACGGGCAAGAATGCCTTGACCTCGGCCGTCGCCCGCAGGTGGGCCATGATCGTCGCGCATCCTCGGATCGCCTCCTGGCTCCTCCGGAATGCGTCGATCTGAGGCTGGGTCGGTGATTCGCCGCTCTGCTGGAGTCGCACGAGGGCGGCCTGATGCTCCCGCATGTCGGCCAGAAGAGCCTGTGCGCCCGGGTCGGCATCGAGGGCTTCAGTGGCCGATTCATACGCGGCCACAGCCGGAGCGTGACGAAGCGTCCGGGCAAAATCCAGCGTCGCCTGATGAAGTGCCTGGTCAAGCATTGCAGTTCTCCCTCAGCCGCCGCAGCAGCCGCCGGCGCGGCAGTTGGCGGCAAAGTCGATGCCGATCTCGCCTGTCACGAGCCCGGCTGTTTCGCGGCAGATCTCCTCGAACTCGGCCTGCGCCGCGAGATATTCGGCGAGAGTGGGGAAGCCGAGCATCGTCGATTGAAGCCGCTCGATCTCGGCCCGCTGGTCGGCGTCGAGCGTCCCGAGCCTGATCTCGATCTGCAGATCGGCGCGGCAGCGGTTGAAGGCTTCGATCGCCTCCTGCGCCGCGTCGTCGACGCTGAGCCCGGCACCTGCCTCGTGAAGCCAGACGAACGCCGGGGTTTCGCGGAGCGCGGTCCCAAGAGTCCCTGCCGCGAGGAGCACCTCGGTCTCGGTCGCGCGGCTGACGGCCCCAAGCTCGGACGACTGATCCACTGATAGTAGGGTCATTACGAGGCCTCCTTCAGGCAACGAGTGACGTTACGGCAAAGAGTCGGTCGACGAGGTCGTGCACGCGATCGAGCCCGGCAATCTCGGTCTCGAGCAGGGGCACCTCGAGGACGGGGGCGTTGAAACGTCTCTGAATGTCGGCGAGGTAGCCCTGCTGCATCTCGTAGCGCGCTCGGGCAAACGGCGTCTGGCAGACATCTTGGGAGAGGACCATGTTGGCGACCACGAGCCCCAGTGGAATCCCGACCGTTCCAAGCTCGCGGATCGCCCGCTCAGCCTCAACGATCGGAGTCGCCTCGGGATACATGACAAAGGCGAATGTGCTCTGGGCGGGGTCGCGCATCATGTCGATTACGCGCCCGAAGCGAGCCTTCGCGACGTCGTCCGCGGCGGTCGTCTCAACCGAAGCGAAGACCTTGACGTCGATCTGGCGGCTCCAGGCGATCGGGAGCTCCAGCAGCCGCAGCGTGTGCCCGGTCGGGGCGGTGTCGAAGACCGTCATGTCATAGGTGTCGCGGCTCGCGAGGTCGATGAAGCGGTCGAACGAGGCCATCTCTTCGGTGCACGGCGAGTCGAGCTCTTCTCGCATTGCGGAGATCGCATCGGGGCTTCGGCCGCGGGCGAGGGCGTCGGCGATGATCCGCTCGGTGTATTCGGCGGCGGCGGCCTTCGCGTCGACGCGCGCGGCCCATAGTCCTTCGACTCCCGGGACCGGCGACGGCTCGGGTCCGACAGTCGCGCCGAGGACATCACCTATGTGGGCCGCGGGGTCTGTGGTCACGAGCAGTGTGCGGTGGCCCTGGCCGGCGAGCCAGAAGGCTGTCGCACACGAGACGACAGTCTTGCCGACGCCACCTTTTCCGGCGAAGAAGATCGTCCGCGGCCGCCCGGCCGGCAGAAGGGTCGCGAGTGCCGAGGCAGTTTCGGTAGGTCGGGTCTGCGCGGTGGGGTTGATCTCGGGCACCCCAAAGATGGGGCGGGCTGCCCCAGCATTTCGCAGCAGCGGAGCGAAAGCGCGCAGCCTGGCGAGGCCACGCACCTCGCCGTCGAGAAGCGGCATATGTCGCGCCGGCATCGGGAGCTGTCGCTCGATCTCGGCGAGGTGGAGCTCCTGCATTGCGATCCTGGCGGCGAAGAAGGGCGAGGAAGCCTCCTCGCGCGGCAGGATGCCGTTCACGATGATTTCGGTAGTAACGATGCCGAGCTTCGCAAGTTCGGCGCTGGCCCGCCGCGTCTCGGAGATCGCGGTCGCCTCCGGATGCAGCACGAAGACGAACCGAGTTGACTGCCGATCGCGAAGCGCAGCGAGGGCGCGCTCGTACTTGGCCTTCGCCTCGGCGATGGCGGCGGCCGGCCCGATGCAGGTCTGACCGGCTCCAGCCTCGGCTTCGGAGATGCTCCTGGTCCAGGCCTCGGGGAGTTCGAGGAGCCGGACTGTGTGGCCCGTGGGCGCAGTGTCGAAGATGATGAGGTCGAAGCCCGCCGGAGCAGCCTCCTCGGATGGAGCGTTGGGATCGAGGAAGTCGGCGAACCGATCGAATGCCGCAACTTCGGCCGTGCATGGCCCGGCGAGCTGCTCCTCCATGACGCGGACGATCTCCGGCGGGAAGATCTCGCGCAAAGGGGCGAGCGTCCGATCAGTGTATTCGGCGGTCGCCTTGTCGGGATCGATCTCCATCGCCCAGAGGTTAGCCACGCCCCCGATGGGCGAGACGGCGTGGCCGATCGGCTGCTCGAAGACATCAGCGAGGTTCGACGCTGGATCTGTCGTCACGATGAGGACGCGTCGGCCAGCATCGGCTTCGGCGACCGCCGTCGTGCAGGCCATAGTCGTCTTGCCGACCCCACCCTTGCCGGAGAAGAAGAGAAACTCGGTCACGGTGTGTGCGACTCCTTTGGAAGGGGACGTCAATCGGGACAGACGACGGGAGACTCAGCCGGCCGCGGCAAGCGCCGTGTGCAACTCGTCGAGCGTTGGGTATGCGTCGGTCTTGACGATGCGGCCGCGTACGACGGTAATCGGCAGGACTTCGAGCTTGCGGGCCCCGATGGCCTCGTAGACCTCGCGGTTGAGCAGGAAGGCCTGCGGGTCGCTCGTCATCATGTGGCGCACGATGGTGTGGCCTTCGGATTGGAGCGCGAGGATAGCCTCGCCAAGATCGACGAGCGTCGTGTCGAGAACGGGTCCACAGAGTCCGGTTGGACAGCACAGCGGCGGGTCGAAAACCTCGACATCGATGGTTGTGGCTGTGGCCGTGGTGGTGGCTGGATCGATCACGGAACAGGTACCTCTGTGGCTGTGGGGGCCGGGACGCCGGTTGAGAGTGTTTCGGCGACCGCACGTTCGATCGCCGAGATGTTGAGCTTGCCGCCCGCGAACCGAGGGACGCCATCGATCAGGACAAGCGGCGGAATCGAGCCGCCGACGACGAGCGTTTCGACCTCTGGGTGATGCGCCATCTCGGGGCTGAAGAGGTCGATGTACGCGAAGCGAACCGCCGCTCCGAACCGGTCAGACAAGCGTGAATGCACCAGTTCCGCGGCGGCTCGCCACGTCTTCGTGCTCGCACAACCCGCGAACGGTGGCGACCCGACGATGAGGACGCTGCAACTCATGACGGGACCTCCGCGAGGCGCCCTAAGTCGGGCAGCCTGGTTGCGCCGAACCGAACTCCGCGTTCGGGGCCGCATTCGGAGCACAGACACGCGGCAGCCGCCTCGTCGGTCGGCGTGAGGAGGACGGTGACGGCCGCCCGCAACCGTTCGAGGGCGTCGAGGTCGAGCGAGTAGTAGACCCACCGGCCGCTGCGGCGCTCCCGCAACAAGCCGCTCCCCCTTAGTACTCGCAGATGGTGCGAGACGAGTGCGGGGCTCAGGGCGAGCGTGTCCCCGACATCGCACACGCAATGCTCGCCGTGGCTGAGCAGAGCGACGATCCGCGCCCGGTTTGGTTCGGCGATGGCTTGGAGATTGGTCATGACGTCGGGCGTGAGGCCGGACGCGACAGGTTCGGGGATCGTTGAATTCACCGCGTTATTCTAACAGGCGTTAGTACAACGTGTGTTTGTGCGTCGTGTGTCCGCTGCTGCCCACCGGCCGACTCCGGCGACCCACCACCGCGCCGCTAGATGAAAAGCGTGGAGTCCGCCTCGGTCATCAGCTGCAGGGCAGTGGCCGCGCCAACCGGCTCGCCCATGCCGTCGATCAGGTCCTCACGCTTGAGGCCGAACATGTCCATCGTCATCTGACAGGGCAAGAACGTGACGCCCACTGCCTGGGCCATCTCGAGCAGATCCTTGGGCTTGGCCACGTTGTACTTCTTGGCCAGCTGAAACATCATCCAGGGGCCCATGCCCATGAAGTTCATCTTGCTCAGCTTGCGGTGGCTTGCGCCCGGCCGCTGCATGAAGGACATCATCTTCTGCATCCAGTTCTCACCGGTGATGCGCTTCTTATCCTTCACAAAGGTCTGGAGTCCCCAGAAGGTGACGAAGACGGTCGTCTCCATCTCCATGGCGCCGGCGGTCGAAGCCAGGATCATGGTCGCCCAGGTCTTCTCCAGCTCGCCGCTGTAGCAGATGATCACGAGCTTCTTGGGCTTGTCGACTGCCTCTGCGGTCACGTTATGTTCCTTTCGCGTGGCGGTGGGCGCGCCCCCTGCGTCTGCCGGATTGCTACTTGTGGCGGAGCACGAAACGGAACTTGCCGTCGACCGCGCCCGACTCGACGAGCGTGTGGCCGGTCGACTTGGCCCAGGCGTCGAAGTCCTTGACCGAGCCCGGATCGGTGGCGATCACCTCAACCAGTTCGCCCGACGCCACGGTCTTGACCGCCTGAGACGCCTTGAGAATTGGGAGCGGGCACGACATACCGCTGGCGTCCACCTTTATCTTGATTTCCATCGATCGTCCCTTCCGAGTGCTGCTTGCGCGGCTAGATGAAAATGATCTGGCCCTCGCCGGCGTTGATGTAGAAGGCGGCCACGCCCTCGACGCCATCGACGATGGGATCGAGGTCCGACTGCTTCAGCTTGAGGATGTCCATCGAGGCGGAGCACGCCTGGATGTCGACCTCGCCCAACTCCTTGGCCATTCGCAGGGTCTCGATCCAGGTGGCTTGGCCCGCCTTCGCGGCGGCCGCGACGGCAGCCTTGCCGGCCTCTCCGGCTTCGGGCGCCAGGCCGTGATTGGCCATGATCCCGTCGGCCCGGAAGGCATTCAGCCCCCAGAACTGGAGGAAGATCTTGACCGGCCGGCCCAGGGCCGCGCCTCCAGCCGCCAGAACAGCGGCGGCCGCCAGCTTGTCGTCCGTTCCGGAGAAGAGCACGATCGAGATAGTTTCGTCCATCGCGGGCAGCCTCAGCTAGCTTGAGTGGTGGGTCCCGTCGAGCCGGCGGCTGCGACGGCGGTTCGCTCGGCGACGAGTTCGCTCGGCGTTCGGGCTGCGGCGACGGAAAGACGCGCCAACCTTCGAACCAGGACGCCACGCATCGTCTCGCAGGCCGCGATTATCTCGGGGTCGCTCAGCCGGTAGCGGACCTCACGTCCGTCCCGCTCGGCCTCGACGACCCCGGCCGCGCGCATCAGCGCCAGGTGCTGCGAGACATTGGGCTGGCTGATGCCCATCTCTTCGGCCAGACGCGAAACCTCGCGCGGACCGTCGGCCAGGAGGTGGATGATCTCCAGCCGCCTCGGGTTGGAAAGCGTCTTGAGAACTTCCGCCTGGAGCGTGTAGACCTCGTCCATGCGGCCGAGTCTCGGTCATATGCGCAGGTGCGCATAGGTGCGCGGGGCCCCAACCACGCGGGCCGAATGGCAGGATGGTCACTCCGGCGCGAGTGGCGGTGACGGGACGTGGATTGGGCAAGGCAGGGCGGGGCCGATTGGCGCTAGAACGCCGGCAGCCGAGGGCTCGGGCGCTACTTGTTCGAATCGACGACTTCGATGATGTCGCCCGACGAATAATCGACGAGGACGGCGAGGGACGTGTATGGAAGCCCGCACGAAGGTAGCGCGGCTCCCGCATGCGGCGTGCATGACGGGTTCGGCACGAGCACCATGACGGCCCAAACGAGTCGATCCGATGGAGCGAGCGTTTCACCCGGATCGAACCCACCAATCGAAACGAGCTTGCCGTACGCCTGGGTCAACTGGTTCGGGTAGCGAGCGCTGGCAATCGCGATCGCCTGCGCCTCGGTGATACCGCCTGATGGCGTGGCGACTGGCGGGATCGTCGGCGCCGGCGGCACCGTGGCGCCTGGATTGTCCCCCACCCGAGCAGCCCGCACCGACCAAAGATGAACCTGAAGCGGACCATAGGCAACCATGCTCCCCTGTCCGACCTCGGCCTGCGTCTCGGCGAAGAACCCGTCTCCGAATGAGAAGAAGCTATCCCCGACTGTGAGCGACTTCGTGAGGACCTCGTACGGGATGGCGGTCGACTGCCAGGTCACACCGTCCGGCGACGTGATGATCGGCGCCCATGGAATTGGCCCGCCTGGCGAAGCGCCGAGTGTGACCCAGCGGCCCATGGCGTAAATCATGCCGTTGGTCCAGTTGCCTGACGTCTCGCCTGCGCTCGTCCAGGTCCTCCCGTCAGGCGAGCGGATGACGCTCATGTGGGTGGTGGCCTGGTCGTACGTGATGCCGACGAAGCCGTCGGGGCCGGCCTCGACGGTGACGACCTGTTTGGCGGGATGGAGCGTCGTCCAATTGCCGCCATCGTCGGTTACCGCGACGGCCCCGCCGCTCGTGACGGCCACGATGTGGCCATCGTGCCCCACCACGTCGACGGTCGCGATCGATGTCGCCTGCCACGAGGTACCGTCGGTGGACGTGTAGGCCGACAAAGGGCCCATGGACGAGTCACTGAAGGCCGCGTCGAGTGCGACGACGTAGCCGTTGCTCGTAGCCGCGATAGACCTGATGCCACTTTGAGGCAGGCCCTTGGGGTCGAGCCGACTCCAGTGCAGCCCGTCGGCGGAACGCCAGACAAGCGGGCTGGGCGCCTCCGGCTTCGTGCTCTCTGTCATCGGTAGCACCTGCCTGCCTACGGCGAGGTAGCCGGCTGGTCCCTTCACCAGACCGGTCATCCCGACCATATGGGCCGGATCTCCGCTTGCGAATGCCGATGCGTCGAGAGGTTGAAAGGTGAGCCCGTCCGACGATAGCCACAGGCGCGCTTGCGCCGTCCGGCTCGTCCCGAGCACCAGAAGTCCCTGATCGATTGGGAAGAGGGCGAGGGCTTCGACCCCGTCGAACGCCCCAATGCCAACTTCCTGCCAGGCCAAACTACCCATGGAATACGGCGCGCCGGTGCCGGACGGCGTTGCCGGGGCAACCGAAGTCGCGGCTGCGCTTGACGATGGACCCGCTGGAGTCAGCCCAGGCGCGACGGGCAATCCGGTAGAGCCCACGCCCGGACCGGCCATCCGGACGCCGACGGTCATCGCCAGCGTCGCGGCAATCACGAGACCCGCAAGTCCGAGACCGACCCACCGTCGCACACCGAAGACCCCGCGCACACGCACGCGCTCCCGATCCGGCCCGGCCGAGACGACCGTGGTAGGCAAACGTCGAAGCGCATCGGGAGCCGGCGGCCGCGGGGAGGTGGCGAAGAAGGCTCGCACACGCTGGCCCAGCTCGTCGTTCTTCATCGTCCCGACTCCTCTCGTTCGAGTTCGGGGCGCATCCGCCGGCAGGCCGCCCGCAGCCGCCACTTGACCGTCCCGCTTGGAATGCCCATGGTCCGGGCAATCTCCCCCACAGACCGATCGTCCCAGTAGTGCAGCACGACGACCGCCCGCTGATCCGGGCCGAGGAGTCGCAGCGCGCGGCCGACGGCGTCGCGCGCCAGCACCGTCGCGAACGGGTCGGCCGCCTCCGGCTCGACGCCATCGAGCGGCACGAACGGCGCAATCCGACGGCGACGGAGGCGATCCCGGCAGACGTTCACAACGATCCGGGTTAGCCAGGGCCGGAAGCGATCTTCCTCCCGCAAGCCATCGAAGCGGGCCCAGGCCCGGGCGACCGCCTCACCGGCCGCATCCTCAGCCTCCGACGCATGGCCCAGGAGGTAACCCGCCAGCTGGTAGGCGCGGTCAATCTCGGGCCCGAGGAGTCGCTCGAAGCGCTCCAGGGCGCTTACCGTCGCCGCCACGCCGACGGTGAGTGGCAACTCCATCGCTCTCCCTCGAAGACCGCGACGAGTTGCACCCGCCGCTTCATCTATCCAGACGAAGCATGCGCCTCTGCGGTTGGGTTCGTTTGGTCGATTTCGCCACGAGGAGGCCGGGCGCCGCGCCGCCTCCGTCGCCGACGGCCGCCACCAACTTCGAGGGGAGAGTCGCTACTTGCAGACGTTGGCGGAGTTGGCCGAGCAGGCGAGGTTGAAGGTGCCGGACACCGTGGCCGTCTTGCCGGTCAGCTTGAGGTCGGGGCCTTGCTCGGCGATCTTGATCTGGAAGGTGCCCTCGAACTTGCTGCCATTGAGGGTCGTGACGTTGAACGCTCCCGGCTCGGTGATGTTCCAGAGATTGGTGCCCTTGGGCGCCACAATGTCCAGAAGGCGTGCTGGCCACGTTCGACCACGACCTCGGGGAGTGGATCGAACCCGACGGCTCCGAATGGGAGGGCCTCGATATGGTTCCGATGGGGTAAGGGCCTCTACCTCGTCCTACTCGGACGGGGCATCGAATCGGAAGCCGATCCGTCGCTCGACTGGCACAGTCTCCGGTGTCTCTGTGGGGTCCCTGAACCGGACCGCGACTATGGAGCGAACCGGGATGAGCCAGGAGGTCACTCCGTCATCGACCGTCACGGGTTCAGTCTCGTTCTTGACCGTCGCCCGGTAGACCATATCGAACGCCGCCATCCGGAGATCGGGTCGGTCGCCCGCCTTCGCCATGGCCCGAACGGAAGGGTTTCTGGACTCCATAACCCAACGCTCGGGGACCTGGAAGGGAATGGTGATACCTCCCCCGAGGAGGAGCTCCACTTCGAAGTTCGGTCGGTCCACTGGGCGCCGTCCTTCCTAGTCGATGCAGGGGACATAGTCGCAACTGCAATATCCCTCGCGGCAGTTGCCGTGCGGGATGTGTGGCTCCGCCAGTTCTATTCGGATGGGCAGGCGTCGTTTCGGGCCGCGCGCACACACAGAACAGGCGCAGGCAATGATGTCCACCCGACTTACGCCCGCCGCCAAGTAGCTGCGAAGCTCTGCCTTGCCGCTCTCGCGCAGCAGCGTCACGACCTGCTCGGGCGCCTGATCGACGTTGGCCTCCCTGTATTCGTCAAGCGCCAACTCCGAGTAGACCGCGGCGAGCGTGCCCCAGTCGTTGCGGCGGATCAACTCAATTACCGCCCGATTCGCTGCGGCGCGGAACACGTCACGAGGCGTGTAGCCCGCCTGCTTGGCCGCAAGCTCCCTCTCGATGGCGACGAAGCCCGCTTCGTCGGTGAACTGGCGAGCCTTGTCTATCCAGCCCTGACGAGCGCGGGCTGCGTACCACGCCTCTTTTTCCGCCTCGAAGGCCGGGATGTCCTCCTCGCAGATAACGACTCGCGTGCCGTCGGCGCGGCTGCGGGGGATGATGGGCTTGCGGCACGAAGGGCACAGGCGGCGACGGGGCGGGATCGGGTCGAGAACGACGCCGCAATGCGGGCACTTGGCTCCAACGGACGCGAAAACAGCGGGCTCGGCGGCTGGCGATGACGGCGGCTCAACCCGAGTCGGTTGCGTTCCGGTGAAGCGGCGTAGCAATCCCACGCGCCAATCGTAGTCCGGCGTGAGGCCCGTTGCACCGAGTTGTCTACCCCCTCAGACGGCGGGCGCTTCTTTGCCCTCGATCACAGTCAGGTCAAGCTCGAAACCGGCAGCGGCCAGCGACGCCTTCAACTCGCGCCAGGCTTCGTCCGCGTCGATTGGCTCGCCTTGGTTGTCGGCGCCGTGGACCGTCAAAACGGCGCGCTCCCACAGCATATCCAGCAGGGCTTGGCGTTCCTTCTTCTCGATTGCCACGGGCCTCCTCCTCGGGTTGGTAGGCGACAACTCTACCTCCCGCCAAGGGTGGATAAGTCCCCGACGGTGTGGACCGTTACAGGTTGCCGGTGATCCTGGGGGCGGGGGGGTATATAGG
>CABDYL010000120.1_pt1 | contig 61304 bp, 60 predicted proteins | sample 3131931 | NCBI WGS metagenome assembly CABDYL01 (sample SAMEA5534337, study PRJEB31848) | metagenome | biome: tundra; feature: field; material: soil | place: USA | collected 2013-05 | depth 0.45 m
TCGCCATATGGCACGGCCTGCGCCGGTCGCATCCCTTCCTGGACCCGCGCCTCTTCGCCGATCGAGTCTTCTCGTCGGCGGCCCTGATCTCGCTGCTGACCGGCTACGGCCTGGCCACGGCAATCGTCGGCGGCGCCGTCTTCGTCGACCGAGTGCTTTACGGCGGTCCCGAGGAGCAGCGCATAGTCCTTGGGGCGATCGCCGCGGCCATGGCCATTGGCGCTCTGGCGTCAGGGTTCCTGGCCAGGCTCATCTCGCTGCGGTTGCTAACGCTGGTCGGCCTGGCGCTCAGCACCGGCGGCCTGGTCTGGATGTCGACGTGGACCCCCGACGTGGCCACCAACGCCTTTGCGGCGTCTGGTGCGGTCTTTGGACTCGGCTTCGGGCTAACCGTTACGCCGCGGTCAACGGCGGCGGTTGAGGCCGCTGGGCGAGCCGCCTTTGGCGCGGCGTCGGCGACCGTGACCGTGGCCCGAATGATCGGCATGGCCATCGGCATGGCCGCGCTGACCGCGTACGGCTCCACCACGATCACACGCCTCTCGAACGAGATCTACGGCTCGGGCGACCAGTACAAGCAGTACATCCCGGCCTACCTGCGCGATCGACCCATCAACGACGGCCTCGTGGCGCAGGCACTGGAGCAGTGGGCGGCGACGAAGGCGGCCACGATCATGGTCGGGATCTTCCTGGTGGCGGCGGTCGTGACCCTTATCGCGGTCGTGCCTGCACTTGTCTTGAGAGTCAGGCACGGCCGAGACGGCTCGGGCGAAGGCGGGGCAGCGGAGGAGAGTCAGCATGGCGAAATCGCCTTCTAAGGCCGAGGCAGTTGCAGCCGCCAAGGTGGCAGCCGCCGAGTCGGCCGCCCAGTTGGCAGCCGCCCAGCAAGCCGCGGAGCCGGCCGCCCAGTCGGCCGGGGGCGTTGTCCGCCTCGTCATCATCGAGGCTCGCGTCTGCCGCGAATGGGAAGGCGAGTCCGCCCTGGCCGAGCTGCCGCAGGCGCTGGTGCGTCGTACGGCGCGCCTGTGGGTGGATGTCTGTGCCGGGACGCCCGAGTTGAAGTCCAGGGTGGCCGGTATCCTGGGCTTCCATCCGCTCCTGGCCGAGGACATCGCCGAACGGGACCAGCGGGCAAAGACCGAACAGGTCGGCGACCTTCTCCATCTGGTCATGTTCTCGCTCGGCTTCGATCATGGCGAGATCTACGAACGCGAGCTGGACTTCGTGTTGGGGGGGCGCTTCCTGCTGACGAACCACAGCAAGTGGTGGGATCCGCGCGCAACACGGCACCTGCGGTCCGGCGTGGCCGAGGTTCTGGCCCGAGGCCCCGACCACCTACTGTGGGCCCTCTCCGACGACGTCATCGACAGCTACTTCCCCATTCTCGACCTGCTAGGCGACGAGATCGATGCCCTCGAGGACCAGGTGGTTACGAAGTCGGATAGGACGCTCCTGGAGCGCCTCTTCGAACTCAAGCGCGACCTGATCCAGATCAGGCGGGTGACCTCACCCCAGCGCGAGATGTTCAACCTTCTGTCGAGCCGCGAGGAGAAGGTCATCTCGGTTGAGGAACGGCTGTACTTTCGCGACGCCTACGACCATCTGATACGGCTCACCGACGAACTCGACACCTATCGGGAGCTGGCCTCCGCCACCCTCGAGACCTACCTCTCCACGGTCAACAACAACCTGTCGTCGATCATGAAGCGCCTGACCGGAGTGACCGTCGTAGTCGCCGGGATAGGGGCCATCGGCGGCATCTTCGGGATGAGCGAAGCCCAGGCTGCCTTCCGGTTCGACGAGGGGCCCGGCTTCTGGATCGTGGCTTTTGCCAGCCTCGTTCTGGCAGGCCTCGCCGCCGCCGTGCTACACCGGATCGACTGGATCTAGGACGGGCTCGCTGAACCGAGGCTACGGCCGGCAGCCGCTCGCGCCCGCGGTCTTGCACTTAGGGGCTGTGGGACAGACGTTGCCCTTGCCGGTGGGATGGGCGTCGGCCTGGCTGGCCGCCAGCACGCCGATCGGTTGGGCGACGATCTGCAGCTTGGTCGAGCTCTCGAACTGACCCTCGGACGTCTGCAGCCAGAGCTGGTCGGTGGTGGCGCCGCGTGGCCGATCCAGTGATGAGGAACTTGGGGAGACGCCGCGGATGACCTCGCTGATCTCGTAAATGTGGCGCCGGTTGTCGTCGGTGTAGACCTCCGCCAACATCCCGATCATCGCATCGCCGTTGCTGACTTTTGATGCCGTCAGGAGCGGCAGGAACATGCCCTTCTGGGCGTGAGCGTAGAGATAGGTCGTTTGAGGCAGCCCGGGATAGGCCAAGATCTTGTCCAGGCTCAGGTATTCGGCCACGTTGCAGAGCGGGAATTGCTCGTTCGGCGGGGACGTAACGATCGGCAGATCTATGCCGAGGGCCGGGACCTCGATCCGAGTTGCGATGGCAGCCTGAATCCTGGCGCCACCCGATGGCCCGGATGACTCGAGCGGCGGCAGACTGTAGACCGCAATGGGCTCGGACGGGCCGGCCGAGGCGGTCGAATACGACCCTGCGGCGACGGGCTGGAGGTAGTAGAAGAGCCCGGCGACGATGAGGAAAACGCCCGCCCCGGTGAGGAGAACCGGGACCAGACTGAGGAGATCGCCGAATAATCGAGTGGGCGGCCGAATAAACGAGCTAGGACGTCGCATGGACCGGCATGCTAGCAGGCGCCAGAGCGTTCCGCCCCGGGTCTGACTCCCGATGGCAGGGGCGTGTATGGGATGGAGCCGGCCCGGGCCTGACATGGATCGTCGATACTTGGTAACCTCAGACTATGTTTGGTCGAATGCAACTCATCTTTGGGGCCCTCGCAGGAGTGGTCACCGCCCTGGTCGTCGCAATCGCGGTCGTTGTTGCCTGGCCCACGGCCAGCCCCTACGTTCCGCCGAAGCCCACGGCAATGGTCATGCCCAGCGACGCACCCTCGGCTGGGGCATCCGCTTCGCCAACGCCGTTCAGTACGGCGAAGCCGTCAGCGACGATTGGCGTCGTTGGCGACCAGTAGGCGATCGCCGGCTGACCGGCGAGACTAGACGTGGAGTGCGTTCGCGGCGCTCGTCGCGGCGGTTACGATGGCCGGGAAGAGTCCGAATATCAGCGTCGCAACGCAGGTGACGGCCAATCCCGCCCGGAAGAGCATGCCGGGTGAGGTGGGCTCGGCCTCCCCGGCCGGGTCGCGCATGTACATGTACGTCACTACCCGCAGGTAGTAGAAAGCCGCCGCGGCCGCGTTGACCATGGCCAGCACGGCCAGGGCCGTCAACCAACCGCCGGCCTGGATGGCTGCCAGGATCACGTAGGCCTTTGCCCAGAAGCCGGCGAGCGGCGGGATGCCGGTCAGCGATAACAGGAAGATTGCCATCAGCGCACCCAGCCACGGATCGCGCCGGCCCAGGCCGGCGAAAGTGGAGATCTGGCTGCTCACCCCAGGTCGGCGCTGCAGCGCGGTCACGATCGCGAACGCGCCCATGTTCATGAACGTGTAGGCGGCCCCGTAGAACAGGATCGCCGAGAGGCCGCTCTGCTGGCCGCCCGCGTATGCCGCCAAACCCACCAGGATGTAGCCGGTGTGGGCGATGGAGGAGTAGGCCAGCATCCGCTTGACGTTGTCCTGCGTGATCGCCACAAGATTCCCCAGCGTCATCGTGGCGGCGGCAAGGACTATCACGATCGGCAGCCAATCGGCCTTGAGCGGGCCGAGCGCCTCCGCGAAGAGGCGCAGGACGATGGCGAAGGCCCCGACCTTGGGCCCCACCGAGAGGTACGCGGTCACGGGCGTCGGCGAGCCCTGGTAGGCGTCCGGAGTCCAGTAATGGAACGGCACGGCGGCCATCTTGAAGGCTACGCCTGCGGACATGAACGCCAGGCCCATGGCCAGGCCGGGCGAGAGCGGGCCGCCTGCCACCACTTTGGCGAGGGCGGCTGCGACGCCATCCACGCGCGTCGTACCGGTGATGCCCCAGACGTAGGCCAGGCCGAAGAGCAGGATGGCGCTCGAGAACGAGCCAAGCAGGAAGTACTTGATCGCGCCCTCGGTCGAGTACGGGTCGCGGCGGGCGAAGCCGACCAGCATGTAGCCGGGCAGGACCATCAGCTCCAGGGCGACGAAGAGAAGCAGCAGGTCCGTCGAGGCGGCGATGAGCATCGCCCCGGTCACGGCGAAGATCAGGATCGCTGCGAACTCAGCGATCGGTAGGTCGCGCGACTCCAGATAGTCCACGGCGAAGAGCAGCGTAAGGATGGCGATCGAGACGAATAGGAAGTCCAGGAAGACGGTCAGGTTGTCCAGCGAGTAGGCGCCGCCGAAGGCTTCGCCGGAATGCCCCGCTTGAGCCAGGAGCACGACGGCTACGACGCCCAGGCCGCCCAGGGCTGTCACCAGAATGGCGTTGCGGCGGCCCGGCAGAATCATGTCGACGATGAGGATCGCCGCCGCCACCAGCACGGCGACAACGACGGGAGCAATCGTTCCGAGGTCCGACCAGTTCATCGCTCGACTCCCCTCATACGCCGACCGCGACTCCGACGGCCGCCAGGAAGACCTGGGTCGGCGCGCGGAGGAGATCGAGCACGAGGCTTGGGAAGAGCCCGAGCAACACGATCAGGAACGCCAGCGGAGCGAGCGTGATCAGCTCGGTCCGATCGAGGTCGGTCAGATGGCCGCCGAGGCCCCGGAAAAACTCGGATAGCTCGCCGAAGGCGAGCCTCTGGAACATCCAGAGCAGGTACGTTGCCGCCAGGACCATGACGATGATAGAGGCGACGGCGATCCCAGGCGCCAGGCCGAACGATCCGACAAAGACGAGGAACTCGCCGACGAATCCGGAAAGGCCGGGCAGGCCGGCTGAAGCCAGGATGAAGAAGCCGAAAACCGTGGCGTAGATCGGCATAACCGCCGCAATGCCGCCCATCTTGGCGATCGATCGATCGTGGGTGCGCTCGTAGATCACGCCGACAAGGAGGAAGAGCCCGCCCGTGATCAGGCCGTGGTTGATCATCTGAAGAACAGCTCCCTGCAGAGCTGCGGCACTGAAGGTGAAGATGCCCAGCGTCACGAAGCCCATATGGCTGACCGAGCTGTAGGCGACGAGGCGCTTGAGGTCTGGCTGAACGATCGAGACGATCGCGCCGTAGACGATGGCAACCACGCTCAGGACGATGATCGGCCAGGCGAAGGTGTGGGCCGCGAACGGGAAGAGCGGAACGGCGAAGCGGATCAGCCCGTACGCGCCCAGTTTCAGAAGCACGCCCGCCAGGATCACCGAGCCTGCCGTCGGTGCCTCGGTGTGGGCGTCGGGTAGCCAGGTGTGGAATGGGAACATCGGGACCTTGATGGCGAAGGCCAGGAAGAGGGCCAGGAATGCCAGGATCTGGAGATCGTTGGCGAAGTGGCCGCCGGCCGCCCACGCCGCAAGGGCCTGGTAGTCAAAAGCACCAACCCAAGAGCCGGCGTGGCCGGTTTGGTACGCAAAGGCCGTGGCCAGTATCGCGACCAGCATCAGCAGCGAACCGACGAGCGTGTACAGCACGAACTTCATCGTCGCGTAGAGGCGGTTGGCGCCGCCCCAGATGCCGATGATCAGGTACATCGGCACGAGGACGATCTCCCAGAAGATATAGAAGAGGAAGAGGTCCAGGGCCACGAAAACGCCGATCATCCCGACCTCGAGGACCAGGAAGGAGATCATGTAGCCCTTCACTCGGTCGTTGATCGGCTTGAAGCTGGCCAGGATGCTGATCCACGTCAGGGTCGTCGTCAGAACGACCATCAGGACGCTCAGCCCATCCACGCCGACTTTGTATTGAATGCCAAAGGTCGGGATCCAGTTACTGGCGTCGATGAATTGGAAGCCCGCCGGGCCAAACGCGAAGGCGGCCAATAGCCCGAGAGAGAAGACCCAGGCCAGGAGAGCGAAGGCGAGCGCCGTGCGGCGGATGAGATCGGTCTCCTTCGATGGCAGAGCGGCGATCAGCAGCGCGCCAACAAGGGGTGTGAGGATGATCAGGCTCAGGATCGGCATCGTCCTACCTCCACCTGACCAGGATCAGGAGATAGCCGACGACCATGGCGATCAGGCCGATAGCGATGCCGAGAGCGTAGTTCTGGACCCGGCCCGTCTGGACGTGGCGCAGTCGCGCGCCGGCCCCGGTGGTTACGGCCCCCATGCCGTTGACCGTGCCGTCGATGATCGTCCTGTCGAACCAGAACGCGGCGGCCGCGAGCTTGCCGCCCCAGACCACGAACAGCAGGTTGTTGAGGTCGTCGAACCACCACTTGTTCGATGAGCCGCGGTAGAAAAAAGCCAGGCCGGGCCGGGCGCTGATCTCGCGGACTCGATCGGGGCGTGGTTGGGCGCGCAGGCCCAGAGCCGGCATGTCTACGCCGAAGAGGCGCCAGGCCAGGACGATCGCAATCGCCACCAGGGCCGTGGTCCCGATCGCCAGCACGCCATCGATGCCGAAGAAGTTGTAGGCCGCCTCGGTCCGGCCGCTGGCCGCGATGGTGTGCTCGAAGATCGGCGCCAGCCAGGTGTGGAGCAGTCCTGACTCGGGCGGGAAGCCGATCAGCAGGCCCAGGAAGACCGCGGGGATGGCCAACAGGATGAGCGGCCGCGTCATCGACGTCGGCGACTCGTGGATGTGGCCCTCCTTCTCGGGATCCACGTGGCTCTGGCCCCAGAAGGTCATGCCCATGAGCCGGAACATGTAGAAGGCGGTCATGCCGGCCACCGCGAAGCCAAGGGCCCAGACCCACAGAAAGCCGTTCTTCAACGCACCGCCCAGGATCTCGTCCTTGGAGAAGAAGCCCGCCAGCGGCGGAACACCGGCAATCGCGACCGAGCCGATGAGCATCGTCACATACGTGATCGGGATCTTGCGGGCCAGGCCGCCCATCTTGCGCATGTCCTGCTCGCCGTCCACGGCATGGATGACGGAGCCGGAGCCGAGGAAGAGCAGGCCCTTGAAGAAGCCGTGGCTCATGAGGTGGAAGATCGCCGCCGTCCAGGCACCCACGCCGAGCGAGGCGAACATGTAACCGAGCTGCGAGAGCGTCGAGTAGGCCAGGACGCGCTTGATGTCGGTCTGGGTGAAGGCGATCGAGGCGGCCAGGATGGCCGTGAAGATGCCGATGGCGGCGACCACGACCATGACCTCCGGCGCGGTGCCGAAGATCGGATTGCAGCGGGCCACGAGGTAGACGCCGGCGTTGACCATGGTTGCGGCGTGGATGAGGGCGGAGACGGGCGTGGGGCCCTCCATTGCGTCCGGCAGCCAGACGTGGAGCGGGAACTGGGCGCTCTTGCCGACGGCGCCGCAGAAGATCAGCAGGGCGATGGCGATCTGCCACTCGTGCGGAATGGTGCCGACCTTCTCGAAGACGGCCTGCATGTTCAGGGTGCCGACCTGGGTCCAGATGGCCATGATCCCGAGGGCGAAGCCCATGTCGCCGACGCGGTTGACCAGAAAGGCCTTCTTGGCGGCGACGGCCGCGGACCTGCGCGGGAACCAGAACCCAATGAGCAGGTAGCTGCACAGACCCACGAGCTCCCAGCCGGCGAAGACGAGCAGGAAGTTGTCGGCCAGGACCAGCACCAGCATCGAGAACATGAACAGGTTCAGGTAGGCGAAGAAGCGCCAGCGCCCCGGGTCGTGGGCCATGTAGCCGATCGAGTAGAAGTGGACGAGCATGCCGATGGTCGTGACCACGATCAGCAGGCAGGCGGTCAGCGAATCAACGTAGAAGCCCATGCTGGCGCTGAAGCCGGTGGCGGGAATCCAGTTCCAAAGGGTGATGCCCGCGCCGTGGTCCCCAAAGCCGAAGCCGTGCGAGAGGGCGCCGAAGGCGACGACCATCGAGACTACCCACGAGGCCACGACGGCCCAGATGGCGACCTTGTGGATGCCCTTCTGGTTGCTCCGGCCGAAGAGTCCCGTGAGGACGAAGCCGACCAGCGGAATTAGAGGGATGAACGGGACCAAGTAAATCATCGGCTCAGTCCCGCATCGTGTCGTACTCGTCAACGAGCGGCGTCTTCTTGTTCCTGAATATCGCAATGACGATCGCCAGGCCCACCGTGGCCTCGGCCGCGGCGACGGCTATCACAAGCAGCGCGATCACGGCCGCGTGCGTCTTGAGCGGGGCCACGAAGGCGCCGAAGGCGAGGACGGTCAGGTTGGCGGCGTTGAGCATCAGCTCGATCGACATCAGCATGCTTATGGCATTGCGGCGGGCGAGGAAGCCGAAGGTCCCGATGGCGAACAGCAGGCCCGACAGGATCAGGTAGGAGTCGAGCGAATTGCTCACGACTGATCCTCCTCACGGCTGCTGGGCTCGCGCCGGGCGAGGTAGACCGCCCCAACCACGGCCGCGGTCAGCAGAACGCTAACGACCTCGAACGGCAGAACGTAGTCGCGGAATAGCAGGTGGGCCACGTCCGAGGTTGCGGTCCAGAGCCGCTCTCCGGCGGCGGGCCAGGTCGTCGCGAGAATGGCCGCCGAGATCAGGACGGCGAGGACGACGGCGGCCAGCGCCGCGGCCCAGGTCTGGGTCTGGAAGACCAGCCGGTTCGGGGCGTTCTTGGTTTGGGTCAGCATGATCGCGAACAGGACCAGGACGCTGATCGCGCCGATGTAGACGAGGACCTGGGCGGCGGCGATGAGCGGGTTGCCGAGCATTACGTATATCCCGGCCAGTGACGCAAACGAGACGATCATGGCCAGACCGCAGCGGATGATGTCGCGCATGGTCACGACCAGCAGCGCCGACACAAGAAGCACGGCGGCCAGGCCAAGGAACAGCACGTCGTCCCAGCGGATCCCGGTCAGCGGGATCGAGTCACCTATCGGCATGCCACGCCGCGCTCCTCGACTCTCACTATCGTTTGGCCTTCCTGCCGTCGCTGATGACCCCGGCGAGAGACGGTGGCAGTGCCGGCAGCAGTTCCTGTGCCGGCGTCTCGAGTCGTCCCTCGGCGAGGGCGTGGGCCATCCAGTCGCGCTCGCGTCGAATGTATGTCACTTCGGTCTCGCGGTCGATCGCGGCCAGCCCGATCAGATCGATCTGGGGATCGCTTCGGTCGGTGTGGGCGAGCTCGTTGTCCTGGCCGCCGCGGAGGGCATCGTACGGGCAGGCATCGACGCAGATGCCGCACAGGATGCAGCGGCTCTCGTCGACGTCGTACTTCTCCAGGACTCGCGGCTTGGGCATTAGGGCGCCGGTTGGGCATGTTTCGGCGCAGCGGCCGCAGGAGACGCAAGGCGTGTCGTTGAGGCTCATGTCGAGCGGCGTCGTCACCAGAGTGTCGAAGCCGGTCCGCATGAAGTCGTAGCAGGCCGCGCCGACGACGTCGGCACAGACGGCCGCGCAACGTCCGCAGTCGATGCAGCGAGACGGCTCGCGCAGGATGAAGGCGTGGCTGTCATCGCGGATGTAGTCGTGGTTGGCGCCGGTGAAGCGGTTCTCGGTGACGCTGCGGAAGCCGGCGCCCTGGTCGTTGCCCGGCTCGAGTGTCTCGAGAGTCGTGCCGTATTCGATGCCGAGGCGACGCAGGTCGCAGTTGCCGATCGCCTCGCAGGTGCACTGCAGGCAGCGCGTGGACTCGGCCATGACTTCGGCCGCGGTGTACGAGATCTCGTACTCGGCGTAGGTCTTGGATCGTTCCTTGGCCGGGAGCGACTTGAGGCGATGGCGCGCTTCCTTGGGTTCGTCGGTGTAGGGCACGATCGAGAGGAAGATCGGCTCCACTTCGGCCAGCGTCTGGCGGTTCCGCAGCTCGGATAGATCGTTGCCCCGCAGGAACGCGTCCACGGCGTAAGCGCAGCGGCGGCCTTCGGCGACGGCCTGAACCACGGTCGCGGCCCCGATCCGGACGTCACCGGCACCGAAGACGCCGGGCCGGCCGGTCTCGAAGGTGACGGCGTCGGCGCGCAGCTTGTACTTGACCGCGGCCACGCCCTCGTTGCCGGGGCCGATCCACGCCAGATCCGGTGCCTGGCCGATGGCCAGCAGGACGCGGTCGCACGCGACCACAAACTCCGTCCCGGGGGCAGGCTCGGGTCGTCGGCGGCCGGACGCGTCCCGCTCGCCGGGCTGCATCCGGATGAACTCGACGCCCGTAACCTTGTTGTCCGCGTCGACGACGACACGCGTTGGGCCGGCCTGGAAGATAGCTCTGCCGCCCTCCTCCAGAGCCTCGTGGACCTCGCTCGAGGCCGGCATGTCCTTCATATCGCGGCGGTAAACGAGCGTGACCGCCTTGGCGCCCTGACGGATCGAGGTGCGCCAGCAGTCCATGGCCGTGAATCCACCGCCGATGACCACCACGCGACTCTTCTTGTGGCCCGGGTAGGGCAGGCCGAGGGTGGCGATCTTGAGGTACTCGAGGCCGTCGATGACCCCGTCCGCCGTGTCGTTGGGGATGTCGATCTTGTTGGTCACGTAGCAACCGGTTGCCACGACGGTGGCATCGAAGCCCTGCGCCTTGAGGTCGTCCAGGCTGAAGTCCGTGCCCAGGGCCTGGTTGCAGACGAGGCGGCCGCCGAGCTTCCAGACGGATTCGTATTCGGGGTCGAGGACCTCGGCCTTGGGCAGCCGGTACTCCGGGATGCCGTAGCGGAGCATTCCGCCGGCCAATTCGTTCTTCTCGAGGACCGTTACGTCGTGGCCCGAAAGGAGCAGGTAGTAGGCGGCAGACATGCCGGCCGGCCCGGAGCCGATCACGGCCACGCGCTTGCCGGTCTTGGGCGAGGTCTCGAACGGCAGCGGCGGGTCGATGCCTTCCTTCTGCGCCGCCAGGACCTTGTCGCCGGCGTAGCGGTGGCTGTCGCGGATGGCGATGGCCTCATCGACTTCATCGCGGCGACAGTGATCCTCGCACGGCGCCGGGCAGACTCTGCCCAGGATCGAAGGGAAGGGAATCGTGCGCTTGAAGATGCGGGCCGACTCTCGGAACTGGCCCTCCGCATTGGCCTTGAGGAAGCCCGGAATGTCGATGTGGCTGGGGCACTTGTTCTGGCAGGGCGGCAGGCAGTAGGCGTTGTGGTCGCTGAAGATCAGCTCGAGGTTGGTCCGCCGCAGCCGCCGGATCTCCTCGGTCTGAGTCCGTACGACCATCCCCGGTTCCGCGGCGCGCGAGCACGAGATTGGCGGATGTTCCTCGCCCTCGACCTCTACGACGCACATCCGGCAGGCGCCGAAGCCCGGCAGCTTAGGCTCGTAGCAGAGCGTGGGAATCTCGATGCCGTTGGCCCGGCAGACTTCGAGGATCGTCTGGCCCTCGCGACCCTCGACGACGCGGCCGTCCACCTCAAGCCGGAACGCGGGTGTCGAGAGCGGGCGCTGCGGTGCCTGAGCCGTGATCAGGTGTTCCGCGTGCGAGTCGTCTAGCGGCGTGACCGTGTTGAATGGCGTCTTGGCGTCGGGCCGGCTGTCGACGCGGCCGGCGTCGTCGTTCCATGTCGAGCGCTGATTCGGTGCCGGTCGGAGTAGGCGGCGAAGGTCGACCGCGGTTTCGTCGTGGTTCTCGACGCGTGTCAACTCCAGGGACGCAGTTGCGGGAGCCACTGGATTGGTGGACGGCGCCTGTTCTGGACCGGAAACCACGGCCTGGTCGGCCGAGGGCGGGGCGGAGGGGCTGGGGCGCTGGGTCGGTTCACGCATGGGACGCCTCGGAGGACCGCCCGGCTCGGGTCTCGGCCTTTGGGTGGCAGATACCGGCGGGGCAACTGTTGCGGAGGATGTGGGCGTCGAGCTCGTCGCGGAAATAGCGGACGACGCTCTGGAGGGCCAGCGTGGCGCGCCGCTCATGGTCGCAGAGAGCGCTTTCGACGATGTCGTGCGAAAGGTCAAGCAGGCGGGTGACATCGTCGCCGCGCGGCTGGCCGTCGCAGAACCGGGCACCGATTTCGGCCAGACGTCGCAGCCCGATTCGGCACGGAATGGTCTTGCCGCAGGCCTCGTCGGCGCAGAAGCGGGTCAGGACGGCCGCCAGATCCACCACGCAGCTGTGCTGGTCGATCACCACGATCGAGCCGGAGCCGAGGTGGGCGCCGGCTTTCTCGAGGCTCTCGTGGTCGAAGATCACGTCTAGGCCATCGGCCGGGAGGATGCCGCCCGACGGACCGCCGACGAGCACGGCCTTGAGCTTGTGCCCGGACGGGGTGCCGCCGGCGACTTCGACGATCTCGCGGAGAGTGGCTCCAAACGGAACCTCGGCGATGCCGGGATGGGCGACCGCGCCCGAGAGCTGGACCAAGACCGTGCCGGCGAAGGCCCGGGGCGATGTTTCGTCGAAGCCGGCCAGGCCGCCATTGAGGATCGTCGGGATCGCAGCGAAGGTCTGCGGGCCGTGGATGAGGGTGGGTTTGCCGAACAGGCCGCGCGTCATGGTGTATGGCGGCTGCTGTTCGGGCTGGCCGCGCTTGCCTTCCAGGCCCTTGAGTAGGACTGTCTCCTCGCCCAACATGTACGCGCCCTGAAGCGGCTTGACTGAGACGTGGATGGGTGTGCCCGTGCCGAGGACGCTGCTGCCGAGATAGCCCGCCTCTTCAGCCGCGGCGATGGCAGTTTCGAGGACGCGGAGGGTGTCCACGGCCTCGACTCGAACGGCCACGATGACCTCGCTCGCGCCGATGGCGAAGGCGGCGATCGCCGCTCCCTCCAGGACGGCGAACGGGTTGTTCTCGAGCAGGACGCGGTCCGTGAGGACGGCCGGATCGGACTGGTAGGCGTTGACCACGACGTAGTGCTGGTCGGCGGCTGTGCCCGCGCAGACGCGCCATTTCTCCCCAACGCCGGCGCTGCGTCCGGGGCCGGGGCCGCCGCGGCCGAGCATTCCCGACTCGGCGATGGCCTTGATCACATCATGGGACGTGAGCTTCTCTACGGCCGCGCGCAGGCCGGTGAAGGCCCCGGCCTCAACGGCCGCGGCCAGGTCGGTGGGATCAGCCGGCAAGGTTACCGGCAGCAGTAGACGTGGAAATCTGGGCGGGGTCGGCAGAATGGTTGCGGCAGTCATGCCACGCTCCTGCCCGCGACGTTGGTAGTGGCGGTAGGAGCGGCGGCCTCGCCCGCGGGGCCACTGCCCGCGGGGCCACTGCCCGCGGGGCCACTGCCCGCGAGGCTGCGGGCCCAGGCCGCGGCGCCGGCGACGGTCACGTGTTGGGGCTGCCCGTCGAGAGTGACAAGCGGCGATGCGGCCCCGGGGAAGTGGGCCGGCACGGATTCCAGGGCCACGCCACCGGTCGCGGCCGGGCGTCGGCCGATCTCCGTGCCCAACTCCTTGGCGAGTGACCTGGCCACGCGGCCGGCACCGGCGAGGACGCAGGCCGTGCAACGGCAGACGGCCACGGTGCGGCTTGGCACCTCGAAGCGGAATTGGCGGTAGTAGGTGGCCGTGCCGTAGATGAGGGCGTAGGGCGCGCCGGAGACCTGGCTGATGCGCATGATCGCGGCGACGGGCAGGTAGCCGTAGACCCCCTGGATCGCCTCCAAGATCTCGAGCATCTTCTTGTGATCGTAGTCGAAGCGCGCCAGGATCGGGTCTACTGGGGTCGTGTCGATCGCCTCAAAGTGGGCGTAGGAGGGATCGGGTACCGGCCGCCCGGAACGGCGGAGGGCCGACTCGTCGCGCCGCTCGGCGTATGTCTCGGCCGCGCCCCAATGGATGTGGAATCGGCCCCGCATGTCAAAGCCGCCCATGTCGATGCACTCGACCGGGCAGGCCTGGGCGCATTGGAAACACGTCTCGCACTTGATGTTGCCCAGCTCGTCGTAGAGCAGCTGCAGCCGGCCGCGGAAGCGGACGGCCACGTCCGGCGCCACCTCCGGGTACTGGATGGTGGCCTTTGGGGCAAAGAAACGGCGCAGCGTCAGCGCCATTCCCTTGGCGATGCCGAGGCCGGGAACGAGGCTCATCGCGCCCTCACCCGTGGACCAGCACGACGGCGGTCGCCGTCACGAATAGATTCAGAAGCGAGGCGGGTAGCAGCCATTTCCAGGCAAATCCCATCAGTTGGTCGACACGGACTCGCGGCAGGGTGGCCCGCATCCAGATGAAGACAAAGACGAAGAAGTACGTCTTGCCCATGAACCATGTCAGACCGCGGACCGAGTCGAAGGCGATGAAGGCGGCCAGGCCGGCTACGGCCGCGACGACCACGAGGAGGAGAAGTAATCCGAGACCCATCGCAGCGCCCCAGGTCCAGGCCCGGCCGCCGAAGATACGCACGAGCAGGGCCAGGAGTTGAGTGCCGCCGAAGCCGACGGCCAGGATGATGCCGGCCCAGCCGAAGAACCCGAGCGCGAATGGATCGAAGGCGTTCAGAGTGGTCGGCCAGGGCCAGTTGAACGGGGCGGTCCAACCGCCGAAGAAAATGGTGGTGGCCAGGGCCGAGACGATGAAGACGTTGACGTATTCGGCGAAGAAGAAGAAGCCGAAACGCATGCCCGAATACTCGGTCGCGAAGCCGGCCACGATCTCCGAGTCGGCCTCGGTCATGTCAAACGGCGTGCGGTTTGCTTCGGCAGTGGCGGCGATGAAGAAGATCAGCAGGGCCAGTGGCTGCTTGAACGCGAACCAGTCCAGGGCCGAGCCGGATTGAGCCGCGACGATGTGGTTGAGGCTCATCGTGCCGGCCAGCAAGATCACGCCCACGACCGAGAGAGTCAGTGGGATCTCATAGCTGATGATTTGCGCAGCCGAGCGAAGACCGCCCAGGATCGAGTACTTGTTGAAGCTCGACCAGCCGGCCATCAGCAGGCCTAGCACCGTCAGGCCGCTCATCGAGAAGATGAAGAGCAGGCCGATGTTGAGGTCCTGGCCGAACAGACCAGGGGCGAAAGGGATGACCAGGAGGGTCATGACGCTGGCCAGGTAGGTCACCACGGGGGCCAGAGTGAACACGGTGATATCGGCGCCGGTAGGGGAGAAGTCCTCTTTGGCGAGAACCTTGAGGCCGTGGATCACGCTCATTGCGGCGCCCCACGGACCCACGCGGTTCGGCCCCACCCGCAGGTTCATGCGGGCGATGACCTTCAGTTCGAGGTAGATGATCAGGAAGGCCGTCGGGACGGTGATCAGCAGAATTACCGTGACGGCCACGAAGAAGCGGACGAGTGGGATGTTGGCGCCGAGGAAATCCACGATCGGGGGGCCAAAGATGGCGAGGCCAAGCACGCTGGTCACGGCGCCGCCCAGGGCGAACACCGCCAGAATGAGCAGGCGATCCTGAATCGTCGTCCGTTCCCAGGCGCCCCGCGGCATCCCGCGGACGACGGCCACCGACTGTCGGATGAGTAGTTTCGGCGGAGCCCTCACTTGTCGATCCCGCCCATGACCGGGTCAAGCGAGGCGACGATGGCCATGGTGTCGGCCAGGAGGTTGCCGGGCAGCAGCGTGGGCACCGTCGCGAGGTTGACGAAGCTGGGGTCGTGGATTCGGAAGCGGAAGGGCTGGTCGGAGCCGTCGCTGATGGCGTAGACGCCCATCATGCCGCGCGGGCCCTCGACCGCAGCCCACGACCGCCCGGGCCGCGGCCGCAGCAGTCGCGGCAGCTTGGCCATGATCGGCCCGTCCGGCATGTTGTGGAGGCACTGGTCGATGATCTTGATCGACTCGCGGACCTCATCTACGCGGACGAGGTAGCGAGCCAGCGAGTCGCCTTCCTCGCGGGTGGGGACGTTGAACTCGAGGTCGGGGTAGACGCTGTACGGGTGGGCACGGCGGACATCGAACGGCACGCCGGATGCGCGCAGGTTCCCGCCCGTGACCCCAAAGCGGAGGGCGGTGGCGCGGTCAAGGACGCCCACGCCGCGGGTCCGCCGGACGAAAATCTCGTTCTCGTTGAGCAGCGCCGCGTTGGCTTCGGTCTGATTTGCGGCGCGGCTCATCCAGTCGCCGAGGCGGCTCAGGAAGTCGTGATTGAGATCGCCGTTCACGCCGCCGATGCGGAAGTAGTTGAAGAGCATCCGGGCGCCGGTGAGGGCGGCGAGCATTTCCACGATCTCGTCGCGTTCGATGAAGCTGTACAGGATCGGCGCCAGGCCGCCCAGGTCCAGGGCCAGAAATCCCTGGAAGAGTGTGTGGCTGGCGACGCGGAGAAGCTCGGCAGAAAGAACGCGGATGTACTCGGCCCGAGGCGGCACCTCCACATCCATGAGCTTCTCGAACGACAGGACGGCGGCCCACTCCTGGAAGAGCGAGCTGATGTACTCGAGTGGGTCGACCTGGTCGATGACGTGGTAATAGTCCGAGTTTTCGCAGATCTTCTCGACGCCGCGATGGAGATAGCCCAGGACCGGGTCAACGTCGACGACCTGCTCGCCCGAGAGCTTGAGAACGAGGCGCAGGACGCCGTGGGTGGCCGGGTGGTGCGGGCCGAGGTTGAGGAACATCTCGCCGTCGCCCAGGGTGTAAAACTCGCTCTCGCGCTCGGTCTGGGGCGGGTACGGCGGGATCGGCTCGAACAGCCCCCCAACCTCGCGGTCGAGCATGATGCGCGGGTCATCCGCGGAGCGCTGCTGCTCCTGCGGGCGAGGCTCCTGCGGGCGAGGCTCCTGCGGGCGAGGCTCCTGCGGGCGAGGCTCCTGCGGGCGAGGCTCCGTTCGGACGGGACGGGTCGGCATCTCTATCCTCAGCTCACCGGGGCCCGGCGAACGGCCGCGGCGGGATCGTCGGCCAGATCGGCCGGGAGATGAGTCCGCTCCATATGCCTCACACCAGCACCAGGGGATCGGGCGGCGTCATCCGGTAGCAGGAAGTCCTTGCGGAGCGGGAAGCTCGTGTATTCGGGCGGCATGAAAATGCGGCGCAGATCGCGGTTGCCCTCAAAGACGATGCCGAACATGTCGTAGGCCTCGCGCTCGAGCCACTCCGCGCCCTGCCACAGGAACGTGGCCGAGGGAGCGCGCGGGTCTTCACGGGAGATGCCGTCGGCGATGATCCGCAGCCAATCGGAATTCATCGGGCTCCAGAGGTGATACACGACCTGCATGACCTCGCCTGTGTCCACGCCGGCGAGGTCGGCCAGGATTTCGAAGCGCAAATCCAGGGAGTCGTGGAGGATCCGGAGTACGTCCGGCACGGCCCCCGGTTCCACTCGAATCTCGGTCTCATCGTGGCGCTGGTAGATCGGCATCCGCATGTAGCCGTCCAGGCGCGCCTCGAGTCGGGCCTTGAGGGTTCGATCCATCGGTCAGATGTCGTCCGGTGCGGTGGGGCCGATCTCGCGCTCCGGCCAGTGACCGCGGCGGTCCTTGACGAGCTGGCCGAGTTGCATCATGCCGTAGATAAGGCCTTCCGGGCGCGGCGGGCAGCCGGGAATGTAGACATCGACCGGCATGACGCGGTCGATACCTTGAACCACCGAGTAGCTGCGCTTGTATCGACCGCCCGAGACGGTGCAGTCGCCCAGCGCCACGCACCATTTGGGCTCCGGCATCTGCTCCCAAAGTCGGATTAGCGGCCCGGCCATCTTTGTCGTCAGCGTCCCGGCTACGATCAGCACGTCCGCCTGGCGAGGCGAGGCGCGGAAGGGGAACATGCCCCAGCGGTCCATATCGTTCTTGCTCGTCGCCGCCGACATCATCTCGATGGCGCAGCAGGCCAGGCCCGAGAGGAGCGGCCAGAGGCTGTTCTCGCGGATCAGATCGAGAATGTCGTCCGCGTTCGTGGGGATGACCTGGAGGCCGCCCCAGCGTGCGTCGTCGCGGCGGCCCAGATCGGTTTCACCGAACTCACCGAGGTGGGTGATCTCGGAGCCCCCGCCGCCGTCGTAGGCGAGCGGGTTAGCCGACTGCCACATCGTGTTCGGGACGACGATCGGCGCAGTCAGGGAGCCGGGCTTCGCCTGAGCCAGTCCGCGGCCGGGCGCAGACGCGGGCGCCGACGCGGGCGCAGACGCGCGCGTCCCTGGCTTCGCGGCCTTGCCGCCCTTGGGCCCTCGATCTCCTACCGCCACGTCAGGACTCCCTTCCGCCAGGCATAGGCCAAGCCGAGCAGCAGCACCGCGACGAAGGTACCCATGCTCACGAGACCGCCGACGAGCAGGTCGCGGAAGACGATCGCCCACAGGTAGAGGAAGACCACCTCAACGTCAAAGGCGACAAAGAGAAGGGCGTAGATGTAGAACGAGATGCTGAGGCGGCCCCAGGTGTCGCCGAAGGTATCTATGCCGCTTTCGTAGGGCATGCCCTTGTGGCGGTCGCCGCGATTCCGGTGCGACACAAACCAGGCGAGGCCGATCGTCAGGAAAACGAACGAAACCCCCGCGAAGGCCAAGCCGACTACGTACCAGACGCCGGTCATCGTTCTCCAGGCCGGCCCCTACCCACGGCCGGAAGTCGCGGCTTGGGGCGCAGGTATGGTCACACATAATCGCGGGGCCGGGTTCAATGCCCGCTCCCTCACGATCCAGGCGTCAGTCTAGCAGCAGGACTCGGCGCAGGCCGCTGGCGCGGGTACGTGCTCACGGCGGAGGCGCAGGGCGGATCTCCTGGAGTCGCTCCACGGGCGTCACGGCGGAGCGGCGGCCAGGACGGTCGGTGCCCGAGACGGCCTGTGCACGGGTTGGCGCCGCCGGAAGTTTCCCAATGCACATCAGCGCATCATTGGGCAGGCGGAGAGGAGGCGGCGAGCGTTGGGATCCGCTCCCATCGGCTCGGGGAGCCTATTTGGCGCAACTCGGGGCGAATCGGCCCCGAATTGAGCTCCCCTGTAGGGCAAGTCGGCTCAGCGGCGACTCGGGAACCCTCTGCGGGGCCCAATGCCTGTGCCCAATGTCGTCGTGATGCACAATCGGCAAGATCTGCGGGTCCACGGCCGCAGGCGTACGTCAGAATGGTTGTATGAGCGCCGATCGCGTCCTCAGTTCCTGCGCCGACAGCACGGCCGCGGCCTGGATCGCGCCGCGGCTCATGTCCTTCGGGAGTGGCGTAGGCGCTCTCGTCCCGCCTGTGTTCGAGTCATACGCTCGCATCCTTCATCCCGCCAGAGCTCAGGATGGGTCACCGGTTCGATGGGCGGACGTGGCCGCCTGGTCTGGAAGGGCCGTTCACTCTCTGGCGCAGTGGGTTCCGATGGCGTTCCCGCGAGAGTCGCCGTCGCTCGCCGCCGCGCCTTTCCGCGACGCGCCGTCTAACCGAGACATACCACCCGCGACTCTGACGGCTCTATGCGATGTTCTGGCCCGGCACACGACGACACCGGACGACTGCTGCTTCGGCCTCTGGGAGGGCTACGGCTGGATCCCGAAAAGGGCGATGCCGCATGCCAGGCTCGACGTGGAGAACCGGTCGTATCTCCTGTTCGGGGGACCATTGAGTGCAGTCGGGCAGATCGGCGACTGGCTGGGCCCGCACTTCTATCGACAGGTCCCCGAACTCTGGTGGCCGGCGGACAGGAGTTGGTACGTCGCCGGGGACACGGACCTGGACTCAACGTACATCGGCGGCTCGACCGAGTTGGTCCACGAACTAGGGACCGATCCGCGCCTGGAAGCCTGGTCGATCTCTGCAACCGACCCGATTGACGCCGGTAGCGATCCGATCAATCGGGATTGGCCGCCGCCACGCCCCTAGCTACGCTCCATGATCAGCACTCGGAAGCGGCCCATGTGGCGGGGGTCGAGCATGCGGACGATGCCGGAGCGGGCGCGGGTGTACTCGGCGAGGGTCAGGTCCGGCGAGGCTTGCAGAGCCTGCAGTTCCAACTCGAGGCCGGCGGCTATGAGGAACTCCTGCTGTGTGGCCAGGTGTTGGTCCGAGAAGCCACGGCGCGCGGCGAGCTGCGCGACCGCCGTGAAGTCGACGTGGGCGGTCAGGTCGGTCAAGCCCGGGTCGGCGAACGGGTTCTCCACGACGCGGTGGCCGCGGTAGCCGAGGAGCGTCCCGGCGAGGCGGCGCGGGCCGTACAGCTCGGCAGCGTCGTAGCCATAGTCGATCGCCAGGATGTGGCCGCGGGCGAGTCGCCGGGCCACGTCGTCAAGCCACGGCGCGAGGCCCAGGCAGATCTCCGCGACCTGGCCCTCCGCCAGATGACCGGTGACGCCGTCATCGGCTAGGCGCTGGGCGAGTTCGGAGGTGCCTGGCTCGGCGGCGATTTCGGCAAATCCGTCGCGCCAGACCACGTACAGCTCGAGCAGCTTGCCGTCGCGAAACACGACCCGATGAACGGGCAGCGCGTCGAGGAACTCGTTGGCGAGGACGACGCCAACTGCGAGCACCGCGGGCGGTTCGGCCCCGAAGTCCAGGACTCCGGCAAGCCCGGCTTCGTCGAATCGGCGGCTCAGGTCGGCCAGCCGGTTCGGGCTCGATTCGATCGGCTGGTAGCGGACGGCGTCCAGGAGGTCGGTCGAGCCGTGGCGCCGGAAGCCCTCGAGGATCGACAGCGCCAGCGTGCCCGAGCCTGCGCCGTACTCGATCAGGCTGAATGACCGCGGCCGATCCAACTCGGCCCACATGGTCTCGATCCGGCGCGCGACGGTCCAGCCGAAAATGGGGTGGGTTTCGGGCGCCGTCAGAAAGTCGCCTGCGTCGGTCGGTCGGTCCGAGGTCTGGCGGTAGTAGCCGAGCCGAGGCTCGTACAGAGCCATCTCCATGAACCGAGCGAAGGCGATGCGGCCTTCGGGCGCACGATCGATTTCGGTTCGAATGAGCGCGACGAGGCCGGCCGAACGGTCGGCAGCCGCCCCATCGGTCGGAGGAAGGCGATCGGGGGTCATCGAGTCCCCGCACGAGCTCGCCGCGCGAGCAGGCGCAGGCCGCCGTTCATCATCGTGTGGCCGCCGAGGATGATCGGGTGGTCGGCAGGGGCAGCGGCGGCGGATTCGGTCAGGGCGCGCAGCCACGGATCGGCGATCGACGCTGGTGCCAGCAGGTCCGAGGCGAAGCGATCCTCCGCCGCGGGCCAGGCCGATTCCGCGAAGCCGTGGCGGTGGGCGAGCAGGACGCGCGTGTCGATGACCGCGGCGTCGGCCAGGCGGGCCGCGATTTGGGCCAGCGCTTCGGGGCCGTCTCGGTCGAGCAACTCGCCCAGGACGGAGCGTGGTGGTCGGGAGTTGGTGGTAGCGCCGGATTGGGCGAGCTGAGTGGCCGCGCGGAGGCCGCGCTCCTCGACCAGCGCCCGGACGCGACAGGCGACACCGCTTTCCAGCCAGCGGAGAGTGGCGCTGGAAACGCGTCCGGCGACGAGCAGCTCGGCGCGGCGATTGGTGATGACGTCCGCTAGCGCCGCCAGCCGCTCGCCCAGCCGCTCGTCCAGCCGCTCGCTGATGAGTGGCCCCGCCGCGTGGAGGTCGCGCCCCGCCGGCTTGCCCAGCACGATCAGGTCGAGCGGCGTGTCGATGTCCACGCCGAGCCGCCAGCGAGAGCGTAGGTCCGTGACGGCCACGCCGGCCTGCTCCTCCAGCCACCGCGGTAGGGCGTTGTCGGCGGGGAGTGGCGGGAGATCGAGCAGATCGGCCGCCCGCGAGATCGCAACCACGTCAGCTGAATAGCGGTTGTTCGCGAGTGCGTACCCCCCCGGCCCCGCGGCCACTTCCACAAACCGCCGCAGGTCCGCCGCCCGGGCCAGTGGAATGCTGCCGGATCCCAGGACGATGAGGCCACCAATGGCGGCGCCCGGACTCGCGCCCGGACTCGCGGCCGTGCTCGTGGCCGTGCTCGTGGCCGTGCCGCGCCCCTCAGCGCGTACCCGCACCGCTGCCGCCAGCCGCCACCCGAACGAAAGCCCGTCCGGCGGCCCTGCCACGATCTCCGCCACGTCGGCGCCGGCTGCCAGGAACGCGACCCGCTGCCGTTCCGCAAGCGCGTGGCGCGCTTCTGCGAGCGCGCGAACCAGCGGCCCGGCATCATCAGGGGCCGCGGCGTGGAAAATGAGCACGACAACGGGGCGCACGAGCGGAGTCTAGCCGCGACGCCCCGCTGCGCGGCAGTCGCGCGGCAGTCGCGCGGCAATAGTGGAGATGGAGCCAATGGGCACGGTTCGGGCATACATCGGACTCGGGGCCAACGTCGGCAATGCGCGAGCCGCCCTGACGGCGGCCGTCCATGCTCTCGCGGCGCTGCCGGGCGCCGCTCTGGCCGGTGTTTCGCGCCTGTACGTGACGACGCCGGTGGAAGTCGCGGATCAGCCGGACTTCCATAACGCCGTGGTGGCGCTGGACGTGCCAGCCGGTCCGGGCGGTAACACCGGCCCGATTGCGCTGCTGCTCGCCCTCAAGTCGATCGAGCGTGCGTTCGGTCGGCAAGAGCGGTTTCGCTACGGCCCACGCGAACTGGACCTGGACCTGCTCATATTTGGCGAGGAGCAGATGGCCGTGGAGCGGGTCGCGGAAGGCCGCTCTCCGGACCCGGCCAAGGCCACGCGCCTGCTCGAGGTTCCGCATCCGGAGGCTCGCCGCCGTCTCTTCGTCCTGGCGCCGCTCGCGGATCTCGCCCCGGACCTGATTCCGCCCGGCTGGCCCGAGTCGGTCGCCGTGGCTCGCGCCCGCCAGGAGTCGATCGAGGGTGTACCGGCCGTCCGCCCGATCGCCAGCTGGGATGTCGACCGCGGCCGCTGGATTGAGGTGCCGGTAGTTTCCTAATTCACACCTGATGGGCGTCTGGAAAGGAATCAAGGCGGCACCGTCCCGTAGGGGCCCGGGTGAGGTGCAAACCCGAGCTCGGGCGTCTTGCTCGTGCGTGTGTGAGAGTCCCGCAGCCGCGGAACAACGCCGTCGGCCGCTAGTCGTCGACTGCGGCTTGCCAGATGTAGTCGTAGTGTGAATTCGGCAACTTCGGCCGACCAGCCGGATCGAACTCGGTCGGCCGCCCCGGAATGGCCCGTTCGGCCGATCCCTGGGCCGGACGATCGTTGCTACAGCCCAAAGTCGATCTTCTGCTGGCCGGCCTGCCGTCCTGGCGCCCTTACGAAAGTCCGAAGGCGGTCAGGATCAGGATTTGGATGACCCTAATGCCACTTGAAGTGCTTGGCCCCCGGCTCACCGCCATCGCGCTCCCTCAAGCAAAAACGCGGCGTGGCGACAGACCCCCCGTCGGCTCTGTGGGCTGCCGACCTGTCGCCCGCCACGCTCCTTGGCCCGGAAGACCGGGCTCCCTTTCCTCCGACCGACCGATCGACCCTCACGCCCGATCGGCTGTCACCCGTATATTCGCGTCTGGAGGCCCGCCGGATCACCGACCCGGGCGCGTTCAGTGGCGGAAGTGGCGCCGGCCCGTGAAGACCATGGCCAGATGGTGGCGATCGGCGACCTCGATGGCCATCTCATCGCGTGTCGAGCCGCCCGGCTGGATGATCGCCGAAACCCCGGCCTGGGCCGCGATCTGGATTCCGTCCGGGAAGGGGAAGTAGGCGTCGCTGGCCATCACCGCCAGCCTGGCTCTGTCGCCGGCTCGGTGAAGGGCGATCTCCACGGCCGTCTGGCGGCTCGCTTGGGCCGCGCCGATTCCGACCGTCGCGGCGTCACGGGCCAGCACGATCGAGTTGGACCGAACGTGACGCACCGCTCGCCAGGCGAAGAGCAGGTCAGTCAACTCCTCAAGCGTGGGCCGCCGCTTCGTCACCACCAGCAACTGCGTCTTGTCGAGCCCCAACTCATCTTTCGTCTCGACCAGCAAGCCACCGGCGATGCGCTTGAATTCCAAGTTGGCGATGCCGTAGTCGCGCGGCCCCTCGATGGGGTTGGGCGGCACGGCCAGCAGGGCGATTTGTGGCTTCTGGGCCAGGATGCCGATGGCGGCCTGGCTGAATGACGGTGCCACGACCGCCTCATACGAGTTGGCGGCGATCTCTCGCGCGGTCGCGCCGTCGAGGTCGCGGTTGACGCCCACAATGCCGCCGAAGCACGTCGCCGAATCCGTCTCGAGGGCCTTGCGGCAGGCCTCCACCAGCTCATTGGCCGACGCCAGTCCCACGGGGTCGGTGTGCTTGACGATCGTGACAGTCGGAACGGTGAAGTCCATGGCGATCGCAAAGGCCGCATCCAAGTCCAACAGGTCGTTGAAGGAAGGCCGCGATCCTTGGATCAGCCGAGCATCGGCCAGCGTGCCGGCCCGATGGGTGGTCTCGCGATAAAACGCGGCCCGCTGGGCGGGGTTCTCGCCGTATCGAAGGTCGTCGACCTTCTCGAGGACCATGGCCAGACGCGTCGGGAACATGTCGCCGGCCACGTTCGACAGATAGGCCGCGATCTCGGCGTGATAGGCCGCGACGATTCCGTAGGCCTCGGCCGCGAGCCGCTGACGAAGAACCGCGGAGACGGAGCCGCGCTGGCGCAGATCGGCGATGACCTGCAGGTATCGGGCCGGGTTGGCCACGGCCGCAACCGCGGCGTAGCTGCGGGCAGCCGCTGCGAGGAGCGCCGCACCGCCGACGTCGATCATCTCGATGGCCTCGTCGATAGGCACCAGCCGGGCCCCGACTTGCGGGGCGAACTGGTTTACGTTGACGGCGACGATATCGATCAGGCCGATCTTCTGGGCCTCCAGCTCGGCCAGCTGATCGGGCCGGTCGCGTCGGGCGAGGATGCCGGCGTAGATCGCGGGGTGGAGAGTCTTGACCTGCCCGCCGGCGATCGCTTCGGAGCCGGTCAGTTCGGAAACGGGCCGGACTTCGACTCCGTCGTAGGCGAGAGCCTCGCGCGTGCCTTCGGTCGCGAACACCTCGACGCCGAGGGCGAGCAAGTCGCGGGCGAATGGGCCGATGCCGTCGCGGCTTGCCACCGAGAGCAAGGCTCGCACCAGGCCAACCTCCTACTGCCTGAAGTCCGGACGCGCCGTCTGTAGCTCCGTTACGCCGAAGCTCGGCCCATAAGCGGCTTTGCGTCAGGCACCGTATCTTCTGGGTTGCCGGATTGATCCGAGTATAGCGCTCGGGCATGGCATACTCCGCACACGCGGCCGTCTACCGGTCTTCGCGCCGAAGCTCGGCCACCGTTGCCAATAAGCGCCTATCCAGGTCAACTGACCGTCAAGACTCAACACTCGGAGGGTCCGCGTGAACGGCCCGTGGAACCAGATCAACCTGCTGCTGTCCAGTTTCAATAAGAGCAACTTCCCGGCCATGTACGAAGTGACCTGGCAGCTCGCCTTGGGGCTGCTCGTGCTGGCCGTCATCTTCTACAACTTCCAGGGCCGCCGGCTGCATGCCTATTCGGTCTTCCTGGACCTCAATGAGTGGCTGATGTGGACCTCGGTTGGGGTCTTCTCGATGCTGCTGATGTTCGCGGTCTTCAATTTCGACTTCATCTTCGTGCTGCCGACGATGGTCGGTGGCGCCGTCCTCTACATCTGGATCCGCTTCATTCATTTCCCGCCGCTGATCCGGGTCTACGAGGAGCGCCTCGCTCGTCAGCGCTACTTCCAGCGGACGAAGACGTCGCATACCGAGACGACGATCCGGTCCCGGCCGGCGACGGCAAAGCCCAAGCGCCGCCGCCGCTAGCCGTGCGCTTGTAGGTGCGCCCGAATCCTATGGAGATCCGCCGCTTCGGCGTGGGTCATCGACGACCGGACGGTCCCCCGGGAACTCGCGGCGTGGAAGGGCAACAGATCCACGTTGATGCCCGCGGCGTGATCGCCGAGATGGCCCTGCGGCCCCACGCGGTCATCCCGCCCCACACCAACCCCAACCTGACCTACTTCGTGGTCGTTGAGGGCGGCGGCTTCGTGCGCGTCGGCGACGAGACTGCCCGAGTCTCGGCTGGAGAGGCGGTCGTCTGGCCGCCCGATGTCGTCCACGCCGCGTGGACGGAGCTGACGCCGATGCGGGCCATCGTCGTTGAGTTCGCCAGGCTGGCGGCGGCGGGCTCAACAGCGCCCGAGGCGCTCCTGCTCGAGGGCGCGGCGATCGAGCCACCCGTAGTTCCGGCGCCTGCCGATGGCGCGCTCGCACCCAAGCCCCCGATCGATCCTGCCGGCCACCGATCGAGCGAAAGCGAGCCCTGGTAGGCGACGCTGGAGCGCGCCGGCAGCTAGCCCGCGGCGGTTCTGGACTCCAGCGGCCGAGATAGCACCAGGCGATCCTCGCCGCGCGCCTGGATGCGGCGATCGACTGCCAGATCGGTGAAGCCGTTGGAGCGGAAGAACGCCCTGGCGGCGATCGATGACGGATGAATCGCGGCGTCGGCGAGCGTCCAGGCCAGCAGACGCGTGTTGCCCGCGGCCCCGGCGGTCCGGGCCACGGCCGCCGTCAGGCCACGGCCGATGCCACGGCCGCGGAGGTTCGGGGCCACGGCCAGGAGCGTCAGCTCGGCCGGGCGGTCGTCGTCGGGCAGAGTCAGGCCGTCGAAGCCGCGTGGATCGTCGCTCGCCCGCGGCCGATCCCACGGCGCCCAGCTGGCGAGGCCAACGACGCGGCCCGAGGCTTCGGCCAGGATCAGCTCGGATGCGGGCGGCAGAGCATGCGCGAGATCCGGCGCCATGGCCTCGATGAATTCGGTGATTGCCGTCGCGTCCGACGCGCCGGCCGTTCGGATCGTCGGTGTGTCGGGCGACATCTCGGCTGGCTCGGGCGCCGCAGCAGTTGGCGCGTATTCGGCCGCCAGCAGCGCCCCCAGCTGGCCGAGCATTCGGGCGGTCGCGCCCCACACTCGCTCGCCCTCAACGGGATAGACGCCGTAGCGAATCAGCCGCTGGCGGATCGTGCGCTCCTCCAGCTCCACCGGGGCATCGGGCAGGAACGCCTCAACCGGTGCCTCGATGATGCGCGCCACCTCGTCGGGCGCCGGTCGGCATACGGGGCGCCGAGCCGCAAGTGCGACCACGGGCGTGATCCGGTAGCCCGAAACAGTGAGGGCGAAGACCTCGAGGCCGCCGGTCACGCGCAATCCGCAGACCTCCGGATCGAGGCCGACCTCTTCGGACGCCTCGCGAAGGGCAGTGGCTATCGGATCGGAGTCACCCGGATCAGCGGATCCACCGGGGAAGCTGATCTCGCCGGCGTGCTTGCTCAGATGCGAAACGCGGGCCGTCAGAAGGACTCGGGCCTGATTCTCGGCGTCGGGGAAGAGCAGCACGAGAACCGCCGACGGCCGGCCGCGCCCCGGCGTGACGGGTTTGGCGGCGCTTTTCGGGGCGGTTGCGGGCGCCCACACCTCGGGCGAGTCGAGCCGAATCGGCGTGAGGATCTCAGGAGCCGCGGGCAATTCACGCGGCAGCGCCTCGACCCTCTCCCGAACCAACTCGAATCTCACGCCGGGCAACCTCCGACTACGTCACGATCCTGGCTCCACGCCGGCCTCAGCGGACAGGCCTGGAAAGAGCCCGTAGCATCATCGCATGACCAAGATCGACCGCCCGTCGGCTCTTGGACTTGCCGCCGAGACGGAGCTGCGGGAAGGAATACTGCCGTTTTAGGCCACTGGAAGTGCCCCTACCACAACGCCCGGGCCATGCTGGAGATCACCGAGCGCACGCGGAGGCTGGCTGCCGCCCGCCCCAGCTAGTTCGACCGCTTTGGCCCGAAGGCCAAGGCTAGTTCGCCCGCTTCGGCCCTTCGTCCTCGACCTTCTCAGGCGCCCAGACTCGGTCCACCGCGCCTGCCACCCCAGCCGCTGGCTCCTTCGCGCCGTGGACGCGAGCGTCGCGCCGGTCCGCGGCATCGGCCACCACCGTGGCGTCGCCCGAACGGAAGACCAGCACGCCGCCGATGGCGTCGGCGGCGCCCACGACCGTGGTCCCGGGCTTGAACTCGCTGCGTAGCAGGGCTCGGGCCAGCGGGTTCTCCACGAGGCGCTGGATGGTCCGCTTCAGCGGCCGCGCCCCGTACGCCGGGTCCGTTCCCTCGCGCACGATCAGTGACCGCGCCCCGGGCGTCAGCTCCAACACGATCCCCTGCGTGGCCAGCCGTTTCTGCAGGTCTGTGACCAGCAGGTCCACGATGGCCGCCAGATCCGCATCCGTCAGCGAGTGGAAGACGATGACCTCGTCTATGCGGTTGAGGAACTCGGGCCGGAACTGGATGCGCAGGGCCTCAGTGATGTGGCGCTTCATCTGCTCGTAGGACGTGGCATCCCCGGCATCGCCGCGCTCGGTAAAGCCGGAGATGAACTGCGATCCCACGTTGCTGGTCATGATCAGGACGGTGTTTCGGAAGTCCACCGTGCGGCCCTGGCCGTCCGTCAGCCGCCCGTCGTCAAGGACTTGGAGCAGGATGTTGAATACGTCCGGGTGAGCCTTTTCGATCTCGTCGAGCAGGATCACCTGATACGGCCGCCGCCGGATCGACTCGGTGAGTTGTCCGCCCTCCTCGTAGCCGACGTAGCCGGGAGGCGCGCCGACAAGGCGCGAGACGGAATGCCTCTCCATGTATTCGCTCATGTCGATGCGGGCCATGGCCGTCTCGTCATCGAAGAGGAACTCGGCCAGTGCGCGGGCCAACTCGGTCTTGCCGACGCCCGTTGGGCCAAGGAATAGGAACGACCCGATTGGCCGGCGCGGGTCCTTCAGTCCTGCGCGAGCCCGCCGAACGGCATCGGAGACGGCCTGGACCGCCTCGTCCTGGCCGACCACGCGGCCATGCAGCAGATCTTCCATGTGGACGAGCTTTGATGTCTCGCCCTCGAGAAGCTTGGTAACGGGCACGCCCGTCCAGGCGGCCACGATCTCGGCGATGTCGTCCGCAGTGACCTCTTCCTTGAGCAGCTGATTCGGGCCGGAAAGGGCGCCGATGGCCGCCTCCTGCTCCTTGAGCCGGGTCTGCAGCTCGGGCAGCCTGCCGTACTTGAGCTGGGCCGCCGTGCCAAAGTCGGCCTCGCGTTCCGCCTGTTCGATCCGAACCGCGAGCCCTTCGATCTCCGACTTGGTGGCCCGCAGCCCACCGATGGCGTCCTTTTCGCCCTGCCAACGCTGCTTCATGGCCGAGGCTTGCTCGCTCGTTTCGGCCAGCTCGCGCTCCAGCACCTCGAGCCGGGCCTTGGACGCGTCGTCCGATTCCTTGCGCAGGGCCTCGCGCTCGATCTCGAGCTGGATACACCGGCGTTCCAGCTCGTCGAGCTCGACCGGCATCGAATCGATCTCCATCCGCAGCCGGCTGGCCGCTTCGTCCATGAGATCGATGGCCTTGTCGGGCAGGAAGCGGTCGCTGATGTAGCGGTTCGACAGGCTGGCCGCCGCCACGAGCGCCGAGTCCGTGATCCGGACGCCGTGGTGGACTTCGTATTTCTCGCGCAGGCCGCGCAGGATCGAGATGGTCTCTTCGACCGTCGGCTCGTCCACCAGCACAGGCTGGAAGCGCCGCTCGAGGGCCGCGTCCTTCTCGATGTACTTGCGGTACTCGTCCAGCGTGGTGGCGCCAATTGTGTGCAGCTCGCCGCGGGCCAGCATCGGCTTGAGCAGGTTGGAGGCGTCCATCGCGCCCTCTGCCGCGCCCGCACCGACGACGGTGTGCAACTCGTCGATGAACAGGATGATCTGGCCCTCGGCGTCCTTGATCTCCTTGAGGACGGCTTTGAGGCGCTCCTCGAACTCGCCGCGGAACTTGGCCCCGGCGATGAGCGCGCCCAGGTCCAGCGAGATGACCCTCTTGTCCTTGAGCGTCTCAGGCACGTCGCCGCGGATGATGCGTTGGGCCAGGCCCTCCACAACCGCGGTCTTGCCCACGCCCGGCTCGCCGATGAGAACTGGGTTGTTCTTGGTGCGGCGGCTCAAGACCTGGATGACGCGGCGGATTTCCTCGTCACGGCCAATTACCGGGTCCAACTTGCCCGCCCGCGCCTCGGCCGTGAGGTCGCGGCCGTACTTCTCCAGGGCCGCGTATGTGGATTCGGGTGTCTGGCTGGTCACGCGCTGGCCGCCGCGGACGCTGGCCAAGGCCTGCAGGATCGCCTCCTTGTTTGCCCCGTGGCGGTCAAGCAGCGCCTGGGCCTCGCCACCGCCCTCGGCGATGGCCAGCAGCAGATGCTCCGTGGAGACGTAGTCGTCCTTGAGGCGGCGAGCCTCGTCCGAGGCGCACTCGATGGCTCGGCGGAAGCGTGGATCGGCGCTGAGCGAGCCGCCCTGGATCTTCGCTCGCTTACTGAGGGCCGCGGCCAGTTCGCCTCGGAAGGCCGGCACATCCGCACCGAGGCGACGCAGCGTCTCGGCAGGGATGCCGTCGTCGGCCTCAACCAGGGCTGCGAGGAGGTGCTCCGAATCAAGCACCGGACTCTGCAGCTCCTCGGCCAGCCGCTGCGCTGCGACGATCGATTCCTGGGCTTTCTGGGTGAAGCGATCGAGATTCATCGGCGTCTCTTTGCGATCATGCTTTGGTGCGAGGGTTCGGTTGGACGATCTGGCGCAGGAACTCCTCCGCCGCCGTTCTCTGCCGGCCCTCCAGTGTTGGGGGCAGGATGACCTTGACTCTGGCGTAGAGATCACCGGCGCCGTCACCCTTGAGGCGGGGCATGCCCTGGCCGCTCAGACGAAACGCCTGACCAGACTGAGTCCCCGCCGGGATCTTGAGCAGAACGCGACCGCGGAGGGTATCCACCTCGACCTCGCCGCCAAGCAATGCCTCGCCGAGTGTGACTGGTAATTCGCGAGTCAGGTCGGCGCCGCTGCGGGTGAAGACGGAATGGGGCTGAACCTTGGCGATCAAGTACAGATCCCCGGCGTCCCTGCCGGAGCCCGCCTTGCCGCTAAGGCGGATCTTCCTGCCGGTTTCGACGCCAGCCGGAACCTTCACCTCGAGGCGCTTGTCCCCCACCTGGACCAGTCGAGCCGAGCCGTGGAAAGCTTCCTCGAGCGTGAGATCCACCTCCACCTCGACGTCCTCGCCGCGGTGCGTGCCCCTGTGATGAGCCGTGGGCTCAGTCGCACGACGGGAGCCGCTGCCGTCCGTGGCTGAGCTCGCTCGTGCCGTCGATCCATTCGGCTGGTCCGGGCGCCGTCGAGAGAAGAGGTCCTCGAACGGGCTGCCCGATCTGCGGTTGCTGCCGGTGCGGGCCGTCGTGGCCGTAGCAGCAGAATCGGCCGCCTGAGCGTCGCCGAAGAACGTGCGGAAGAAGTCAGAGAAGTCCTGTCCGCCCGCGCCCCGGAATTCGTAGCGGACGTTTCCGCCCTGTCCGCCACCGTAACCGGCGAACGGACTGCCCGGGCCGAATGGGTCGCCCCCAAACGGGTTGCCCGCCGGGCCTGGGCCGGCTGCTCCAGCGCCCCGGGCTCGCGACACCTGCTCCCAGTTGGAGCCGAGCGCGTCGTACTGCTGGCGCTTCTTGGGGTCACCCAGAACCTCGTGGGCCTCGTTGACTTCCTTGAACCTGGTCTCCGCGGTCTTGTTGCCGGGATTCTTGTCAGGGTGAAGCTCGCGGGCCAGCCGCCGATACACTTTCTTGATCTCCGCCGGAGTGGCCTTTCGCTCTACCCCCAGAGTCTTGTAGTAGTCCTTGTATTCCATTGGGTCACCGCCGTCGTCGCCCACGGCCGGCCGAAATCGGAGGCCGAGGCAAACCTGTCGCTATTCGATTGTCGGTCCGCGGGCCGGCGGTGTCTTCAGTGGAACCTCAGACCGGCCAGTGCTCGTCGTCGGCCGCCAACTCGCTGGCCGCGTGGACGGGATCCGACCGGACCTTGCTGCAGATCGCGCACTGCTCCATGTTCGTATCGAGTGGGAGTTGCGGGCCGCCTGCTCCTCGAACGCCCACCGCTCGCGGAACGTCGAACGGAACGTTCATGCGCTCCAGGAACGAATGCGGTGCCTCTGCGTCAACCGATCTCCTGTCGCTGCCGTTCATGTGGCCCTCCTTGTCGTCTGGTCGTCGACTACGTCGAAACTCAGACCGGCCAGTGCTCTTCGTCGGCCTGGAGCTCGCTCGCGGTGTGGATAGGATCCGATCGCCGCTTGCTGCAGAGTTCGCAATCGTCGGGGACGCCGGCTTTTAGGAACGGAATCTCCGGTCCGCCCCCCCCTCCGGCCCCTCCGGCCCCGGAGCCCTTGGGAATGTTGTAGGGCACGTTCATCCTCTCGACGAACCCGTGCGGCTCCTTGGGATCGACCGACTTCAGATCGTCTCGGTCCTTGTCCATCTGATCTCCCCTTCCTGGGCGTTGATGAGTGGCAACCGACCTAGCCCATAATCCCGTACTGGCTGCCCGTTCCGACTCCTACGCCATAGCCGGTGGTTGATCTGCCGGGGGCGGGAATCCTCGTCGGACCCCAGCTTCGGGATCCGTCTCGGCCCCCTTGCCGCCCTCGGCGGTCTTGCCCGGGTCCGTGGGCAGCGGCGTCGGCTTCTGCCGCAGGGCCGACTCAAGCACCTGCTCCATGTTTTCGACGGTCACGATCTTGATCTGCTTGAGGATCTCGTCGGGGATGTCTCGCAGATCCTTCTCGTTCTTCTTCGGCAGGATGACCATCCTGGCGCCCGACAGGTGCGCCGCGAGGATCTTGCTCTTGAGCCCGCCGATTGGTAGAACCCTGCCGCGGAGGGTGATCTCACCGGTCATTGCCATGTCCTTGCGAACGGGGATGCCCGTGAAGGCGCTGATCATGGCCGTGGCCATCGTGATCCCTGCCGACGGGCCGTCCTTGGGGATGCCGCCCGCCGGCACGTGGATGTGTAGCGTGTTCTTCTCGAAGACCTCGCGCTTGATGCCCAGTTGTGAAGCGTGGGCGCGGATCCAGGACAAGCCGGCTCGGGCGGACTCCCGCATCACCTCACCGAGCTGGCCGGTGAGGATGAAGTCTTCCTTGCCTTCCATGAGCGTGACTTCGATGGCGATCACGTCGCCGCCGACCTCAGTCACGACGAGTCCGGTCGCCGACCCGATCTGGTCCTCGGCCTCAAGCTCGCCGTATTCGAAGCGCTGCGGCCCAAGGTATGCGACGAGTCTCTTGACGTCGACTACGGTCTTGCGCTTGCGGCCCTCGGCTACTGCTCGGGCGACCTTACGCATAACGTTGGCGATCTCGCGCTCGAGATTACGGACGCCGGCCTCGTGGGTGTAAGAACGGACCAGCTCGACCATGGCCTCGTCCGTGATGGCGATCGTCTTCTCGGTCAGGCCGTGGTTCTTCATCTGCTTGGGGATGAGGAACCGCTTGCCGATGCCGATCTTCTCGGTCTCCGTATAGCCCGGCAGCTGGATGACCTCCATGCGGTCGCGCAGCGGCGCCGGGATCGGGTCGAGCAGGTTGCCCGTGGTGATGAACAGGATCTTGGACAGGTCGAAGGGCACCTCCAGGTAGTTGTCCTGGAAGGTGTTGTTCTGTTCCGGATCGAGAACCTCCAGGAGCGCCGAACTCGGGTCTCCCCGGAAGTCCATGCCGATCTTGTCGACCTCGTCGAGCATGAAGACCGGGTTGTTCGAACCCGCCGTCTTGACGTTCTGGATGATCCGGCCGGGCAGCGCGCCGATGTACGTGCGCCGATGGCCGCGGATCTCCGCCTCGTCGTGGATGCCGCCCAGGCTCATGCGCACGAACTTGCGGCCCATGGCGCGAGCGATCGACTTGCCGAGCGAGGTCTTGCCGACGCCGGGTGGTCCGACGAAGGCGAGGATGGGACTGCGCAGCGTCTCAGCCAGGCTCCGGACGGCCAGGTACTCGAGGATGCGCTCCTTGATCTTCTCCAGGCCGTAGTGGTCCTCGTCGAGGATCTTGGCCGCGATCTTGATATCGAGGTTGTCCGTGGTGGAAACGTTCCACGGCAGGGCGACCAGCCAATCGACGTAGGTTCGGATGATGCCGACCTCTGGCGAGGCCGACGGGATTCGGCTCATACGGTCGATTTCCTTGAGCGCCCGAGCCTTGACTTCCTCCGACATACCGGCGGCTTCGACCTTTTCGCGCAACTCGTTGATCTCGGCCTGCTGCGGGTCATCCTCGCCCAGCTCGCGCTGAATTGCCTTCAACTGTTCGCGCAGGATGTACTCGCGCTGGGTCTTGTCCATCTCGGACTTGACCTCAGACTGGATCTTGCCTTTCAGCTCGAGGATCTCGATCTGGCGGCCCAGGAACATCGAAACGATCTTCAGCCGCTCAACGACGTTTGTTGTCTCGAGAAGCTCCATACGCTGCTCGGTGGAGAGGTCCGGGCTGTAGGCGACCATGTCGGCCAGCAGGCCGGGCTCGTTGATGTTGCGGGCTGCGATGGCTGCCTCTGGCGGAACCGGGGCGCCATTGGCGACGTACTGCTCCATCTGGGACTGAACCGTCCGCATCAAGGCTTGGACCTCGATGCCTTCGGGCGTCACATCCTCGACTTCTTCGACCTGGACGATGATGTAGGGGCTGGTCTGGGTGAAGCCCAGCACGCGCAGTCGGCCCTGGCCCTGGACGATGGCTCGCACGGTGCCATCCTGAAGGTGGACGACCTGAGCGATCTTGGCCAGCGTGCCCACGACGTACAGCTCCGAGGGCTCGCCGATCTCCTCACGCTCCGCCTGGCGCTGGGTTACGAGGGCGATGGGCCCGTTGGAGGCCACGGCCGCGTTCAAGGCAGCGACGCTCTTCTCGCGCCCAACCTGGAGCGGCACGATCATCTCGGGAAAGATGACGGTCTCGCGCAGGGCTACGAGCGGCAGCTCCCGGGGGCCCGACACGGGGACGCGCGGCTCTTCGTTGTGAACGTGTTCGTCAGCGCGTGCGCCTGACGTGTCGTCCTGGACGCGCAGCTCGTCATCGTGAACGCGCTGTTCGTCCTTGACACGCTGCTCGTCGTCCTTCTCGGCCGGCCGGTCAGTCACTGGAATCTCCATATCGAGTCGTGGTCACGCGGGTGGCCACTATACGTGTGATGGGCCTGGTGGCCGGCTCAACCGGCTGCTCATCCTGGCCGGCGATCCGGCCGTTGTGTGAGCCGTATCGCCCGCCCTCTAAGTCAGAGGTTTCGGCTACTCGGCGCGTTGTAGTCTCGGTGGATTCACCCGTATGTTGTCCGAGCGCAGCAGCTGCCGCGCTGGCCTCGCGGGCCTGGTTCTCGTCGAAGAGGGCCTCCAGAATTCGGGTTCCGAGCCTCTCTTCGATTTCGAACAGGAGTCGTACTCCCGCCAGATTGACACCTCGCTCTTGAGTGAGGCGCCTGATCCAGAGGATGCGTCGGATGTCATTTTCGGAATAGAGACGAATGTTGGTGGGTGTCCGGGCGGGCGCCAGGAGCCCTTCGTCCTCGTAGATCCGGAGCGTTCGCGGGTGAGCCTGAACCAGGCTTGCGGCCACGCTGATCACGAAGCACGGGCGCTCCGGGTCCTGCTGGAACCTTCGATCGGTCATGGGCGCCTACTTGGCCTCGACGGGAGCCGGCCGGACGTTCTGGCTGGCCCCTGCAAACTGGGCTTGGCTAGTAGTGATCTTGATTTGCCGCGGCTTGACTTGCTCTGCCTTCGGTATTCGAAGGGTCAGGATGCCATCCTCGAAGGTGGCCTTGGCCTTGTCCGGCTCCAGATCCGCCGGCAGCGACAGCGTCCGCACAAACCGACCACGCCGGATTTCCTGAAGCAGGAGCCCTTCTCGGGCAGGGATCATCGAGCTAGTGTCGCCAACGATGGTCAAGGTGTTGCCCTCCACCGTGATCTCCACTTCCTGTGGCTTGACGCCGGGCAGGATGGCCTCGACCACGACGTCGTCGGTGGTTGTATAGACGTCCACCGGCACGAGCTGCCCCTCTCCGAATTGCCACGTCCGTGGGCTCCCAAAGTTCTCTTCAAAGAGCCTGTCCATGGCCTGGCGGAGAGATAGATGGTCGCCGAACGGGGTGCGACGAACGATTGTCATTGGTAACCTCGTGATGTCGTCCCTGGACGCTAGAACCTTGACAATGCCATTGTCAAGGGTATTGCGTGAAATCGGGAACTAAAGTTATCCACAGCCCGTGGCGGGTCACCACAGTCGCATCGCTCTGAGACCCTGTCTCCATGATCCCGGAACGGGCCACGCCGGGCGCGATCCAGCCCGCGCCGCCGGGCGCCTGAGCCGCTCCTGAGCCGTCAGTTCGAGCGGTCGGTCTCGCCCAGCAGGATCCGGTGAAGCTCGGCCTCGCATTCCGTCCGGCCGATGCCGATGACCTTGTCACCCTGCTTCAGCTCCGTATCGGAGCGAACCGAGAGGGCCCGATCGGCTCGGATGATGGCGAAGATTGAGCAGCCGTCCGGCAGTTCCAGGCTGCCGGCCAGGCGGCCGATCGCCGGCGAGTCCTCGCGCAGCTGGGCTTCGACCAGTTCCAGTTCGCCGCCGCCGAGAACCGCAAGGTGGAGGAGCTCGTGGACCGGAATGTCGGCCTCGATAGAGCCCAGGATCATGCGCGTCGGCGAGACGATCTCATCCACGCCGAGGTGCTTGAAGAGACCCTCGTTCTTGGGGTTGTTGACCCGGGCAATGGTGCGCGGGACATCGAAGTGGTGCTTAGCCATCTGGCAGATCACGAGGTTATCCTCGTCATCGCCCGTGACTGCGGCCACGATGTCGGCCCGGTTGGCGCCGGCCTGGCCGAGGTACTTGCCCTCACAGCCGTCATGTGAGATGACGATGGAACCGATTTCTTCGGTGATTTGCGCGGCCCGAACCCGATCGCGCTCCATCAGGGCGACTTCATGGCCGGATCCGATGAGCTCGCGGGCAAGGAAGTATCCGACCTTGCCGCCGCCTACGACGATGACGAACACGTCTGCCTCCTACCCGCGGTCGCCGCGCCAGCGCCGGAAACCGGGGCGCTGAGCTCGGCCCGGATCGACCTCATTTGTGATGACGGCCTGGTGACCGGCGCGAGGAGCCGGGACCTGCTCCGGCGAAGCCGCAGCGGTGGAGACAATCGGAATGCCCTCGGCGGATGGATGCGGATGCTCAGCACCAGGTGTTATTGGAACATCAATGCCGGGGCCGGTCTGCATCGGCAGGTTTAGATAACCGGCGACCGAGCCAACCATGAGGTTGGTCCGACAAAGCGTGACTATGCCCAATTCAGCGTAGGCAGCGGCCCGGACCGGGTCGTTGATCTTGGCGATGACCTGCGGGACACCGAACGATTCGATCGCCACCTGCGCGGCCATGACGTTGCGGTTGTCGCCCTCAGTCAGCGATAGGAAGATGTCGGCGCCTTCGGCACCGGCTCGTCGCAGAACCTCTTCATCCGTGCCGTCGCCGCGTACCGCGGAGCCCTTGAACCCCTCCGGAAGCCTGTCGAACGCTGCGGTCTGGGTGTCGAAGATGATGACCTCATGCCCCTCCGCGTCGAGGTTCTCAGCCAGCGTCGACCCGACGCGGCCGCAGCCCACGATTACGACCTTCATTTCGACTCCTTGCCCATCGGCTCACGCACCACCCACACAGCGCAGGGGGCGTTCTTCAATGCGTAGGTGACGGCTCGTCCGACAGCAAAGTCTCCGCCGAAGCGGGTCTTGTATGGCAAACCGAGGATCAGCAGGTCCGCCTCACGCGCCTCAGCCTCGTCCACGATGGCGGCGCCAACGTCGCGGGCCTGCACGAGCACGGACTCAAGCTTGGCGTGGAGCTGCTCGGCGACTCCCTCGGCCATGTCGAGGACGCGTTGCGCCTCCTCGGACCGTTCTGCGACGTCGGCGTCGAGCGGCTGTGTCCAGTCGAGTTCCACCACGTGCACGGCAACCAACTCGGCATGGGGAGGACGGCCTATTTCGATGGCCAGGCGGACGATGGTGTCATCGACAGGGCCACCGTTGAGGGCAATCACGGCGCGCCGGAAAATCGGTGGATTCGCCTCGGGCACCGTTCCTCCGTTCTCGTCACGAGTCGCGGCTGTCAACCGCGCACGAGGCCGAACGATACCACCGGCACGCAGATAAGTACGGGCCGAAGGTCAGGACACCGAGAACATCCGAACGAACGCCGGGCGTACTGGGCCGCTACGCGCCTAGCTGCGTCCCCCGGCATCGGGATCGGCGGGCGAGCTGTCGTCTGCTGCCACGAGCGTCCCGGCGGGGTGCGGCTGATCGGCGGCGATCGCGGCCGCGGCTCGCGCCTCTTCGCGTCGGTACGGCACGTTGATCACGACCGTGTGCGGTCGACCCAGCAACGCAGCCCGAAGCTGTTTGGCGGCCTGGTTGTAAAGCATCCGCTCCCACCAGCTCCGAGCGACGTACTCGGGGATCAGAACGAAGGTGATCGGCTTCTCTTGCTCGTCGGGCCAGGAGCGGTCGAGCACGTCCAGGTAGGCCACCACGGGCGCGATCAGGGCGCGATAGGGCGATTCCACGAGAACCAGCGGTACGTCAGGCACGGACTGGGTCCACGTCTCTCGGACGGCGTCGCTGCGAGTGGGGTCGTCCGAGACATAGACCGCCCGAATATCTGTGGTGATGGACCTGGCCACGTTGAGCGCCTGGACCACGGCGCGGTTGACGCCGGCGATTGGGATAACCACTCGGTTGTGGCGGTGCGGCTGCGGAACGGCCGCGCCGGGCTTCATCTCGAGCGAGCGGGCTGAAGCGGCGTACTGGTGCTTGACGAACATCATCATCGCGATGAGCGACGGGATGAAGATCAGGACCATCCAGGCCCCGGTGAAGAACTTCTCGTACGCCACGACAACGAACACCACGCCGGTCAGGATGGCGCCGAAGCCGTTCACCAGGCTTCGCCACGCCCAGCCGGAGCTTCGCTCCTTGCCCCAGTGAATGACCATGCCCGCTTGCGACAACGTGAAGCAGATGAAGACGCCGACCGAGTAGAGCGGGATCAACGCGTCCACCGACGCGTTGAAGGCATAGAGCATGACGATGGAGACCGCGGCCAGGATGACGATGCCCCATGAGAAAGCCAGCCGGTCGCCCCGGAAGGCAAACTGACGCGGCATGTAGTCATCCTTGGCGAGGATTGCGGCCAGGCGTGGGAAGGCGTTGAAACTGGTGTTGCAGGCCAGGAAGAGGATCAGGGCCGCGCTGATTTGCAGCACGATGAACAGCGGGAAGAAGCCGCCGTTGAATACCGCCGCTCCAATCTGGCCCAGGATCGTGGGGCCTGGAGTGACGGTGGCACGGACGCCGTACTGGAGGCCGACGAACGTGAGCCCGATGAAGATCACGCCCAGCAGCAAAGCCATGATGATCAGCGTGTTGGCGGCATTCTTGGCTTCGGGCGGCTTGAACGCCGGCACACCGTTGGCTATCGCCTCGACGCCGGTCAGGGCCACCGAGCCGCCCGCGAAAGCCTTGAGCAGCAAGAGTATGGTGAATGCCTGAACGCCGGCCGACTCGGCGAGCGCCGGAGGGGGGAGGTGGTGCGCCGAGCCCGTGGCCGTGTTCACTATGCCGACGCCGATCGCCAGAAGGGCCATGCCCACGAACAAGTAGGTGGGCAGGGCAAAGATGTTGCCGGACTCGCGGATGCCTCGCAGATTGGCCGCGGTGACGAGGATGATGACGATCGCGCAGATCTCGACCCGGAAGGGATTGATGGACGGGAAGGCGCTGCCCAGGTTGGCCAGGGCCGAGGCGCTCGAGACCGCGACCGTCATGACGTAGTCCACCATCAGCGCCGCCGCGGCAATCAGGCCGAAGTTGGCGCCGAGGTTCTCTCGGGCGACGACGTATGCGCCGCCGCCGTTCGGATAGCCACGGCAGACCTGGCGATAGCTGAAGGCAACGATAGTCAGCATCAGGGCGATCGCTGCGGCAACCCAGATCGACCAGGTCATCCAGGCCAGGCCGGCCAAAACTAGGACGCGCAGGATTTCATCCGTGGCGTATGCGGAAGACGAAATCGCGTCCGAACTGAAGATCGGCAGAGCCAGCTTCTTCGAAAGCCTCTCGTCGATTTCTTGGGCGCTCGAAAGAGGCTTGCCAAAGACGAACGCTCGAACGCGTGCCAGGCGCCGACCGAGGGCGGTCGTGGGCGCGCTGGCGGCGGCTTTGGCCACCATCACGCCGGGGCCGGCGTAGCGGAAGAAGGCGGAGTGCGGTCGATTGATCACCATGCGCCGGTCGCCGAGCTTGCGGCCTTTGAGTGGGGGGCGTGGAGGTGTCATCGAGCGCTTATGCCTCTGTGATGATTGATCGAGAGCGGGCCTCGCATCGGTTGGTGGCCAGAGGTCGACGCCCTCGTTGCCTGCCACGCGCTGCCGAGACTGGGAGCGTATCGCGCAAGCCTAGAAGGCTAGCACGACGGCCCATGCCTGGATGAGGTAGCAGCAGCCCAATCGATCATAGGCCGTCGCGAAGGCGTCGCGCTAGCCAGGGAGGAAGACCGGCCGCCAGAATTGCTGCCTGCGTAGTCTCGATGTCGTAGGCGACCCGCTGCCACGTGACAGCAGCTGCCCCCGTGTCGATCAGCATGTAGCTGGCGGCGGGATCGCCATCGCGGGGCTGGCCGACACTGCCTGGATTGAGGAACGCGCGGCGCTCATCCAAACCGACGCGACTCCCCGGCTCCATGGGCCGAACCTGAATGTGGCCGTGGTCCTCGCGAAGGATCACTGGCACGTGGGTGTGGCCGACGAGGCAGTAGGTCGTGGTAAGGACGACCAGGTTGTCGCGGGCCGCGGATGCCGTGCGGAGGTACTCGAAGAGGGGCTCTCGTGGGCTGCCGTGGACGAGCGTGAAGTCGCCGCTCTGGAGCTCCAGCCGCTCCCGCAGGGCGATCAGGTAGGCGCGCGTCTGTGCGCTCATGTGGGAGCGGGTCCACTCGGCGGCGGTGCGGGCGTCGGGAGTGAAGCGCTCGATCGACTCGCCACCGCAAGCGGCGTCGTCGTGGTTGCCCTTGACGCCGATGGCCCCGACATCACGCAGCCGCTCCACCACGCCGTCGGGCTCGGGGCCGTAGCCAACCACGTCACCGAGGTGCCACACGGCGTCGACGGTCCCGAGGGAGCCCAGCACCGCTTCCAGGGCCACGAGATTGGAGTGGATGTCCGATAGAATCGCGATGCGCATTCGCAACTGCCTCTACAGCGGGCGGCGGCTACGGGCCGCGGGTTCGCGCGGAAACTCGCGGGGAGTTTCGGCGAGCTTTTCCACGACCACCAGAACGTGATCTTCGAGGCCAGGCACGACCACTGGCTGGAGGCGTATCAGGCGGCCGCGCAGCTGGTGGATGGCCCTGTCCGCCCGGGCCAACTCATCGTTGATTGGCCGCTTCTTCCAGGCCACGAGCAGGCCCCCGATTTGGAGCAGCGGCAGGGCCAGTTCGGCCAGTTCGCTCATGTCCGCCACCGCTCGCGCCACGACTGCCTGCCAGTAGCCGCGATGGCGCGGGTCGGCGGCCAGGGTTTCGGCGCGAGTTGCGGCGACGGCCACGCGATCGCCCAGCCCCGTAGCTTCCACGGCCGTGGCCAGGAACCGGGCCTTCTTGCCGACCGACTCCACGAGCAGTGCCCGGCGCGCCGGAAGGGCCACCGCGAGGGTCAGTCCCGGGAAGCCGCCGCCGCTGCCGATGTCCAGGAACTCCTCCACGCCGGCTCGGCGCAGCAGAGGCAGGGCAGTCAGGCTGTCCAGGACCTGATCTCGCGCGATCATCTCCGGGGCGCGAATCCCGCTCAGGTTGATCGCCCCGTTCCAGGCCACGAGCAGGCGGACGTGATCGCTGATCACCTGCAGCTGAGCCTCGGAGACGCCGGGATCGTCGCCCGAACCCGAACCCGAGCCGCCGGAGATGGCGGGCAGTCCCGCGCGGATCGCGGGCAATCCCGCGCGGATCGCCTTCCAGTAGCCCTCGGGCAGCGGATCCAGGCCGTTAACGCACGTCGGGAGCGATTCGCGATCATGAGGCGGGGCCACCTGTAGATTCCCTGTCCTCATAGCCGCGCCGCTCCCGGCGTTGGCTTAGCTCGCACCCGGCGTACCTCGGTCTTCCCGCGTCGGTCCAGTCATCGGCCGGGTTTCCCCAGGCCCCTCGCCAACGCAGTTACCCGTGCGACGGTCCGCAGCAGCGGTGCGGATGTCGGACAGTAGGCGTCGGCCCCTATGGCGTCAACGAGGTTTTCCACCAAACGGGGCGACTCGTCCACAAAAGTGGATAACCTCCCAAGCAGATCGTCATATGTGGACGAAGTCACAGATGTTCAGAACGTTCACGCCCGAGGTCGAACGGGCTTTCCCAGGGTCCGGCGGACGACATCCAGGATCTCCTCGACATAGCGATCGGCGTAGCCCTGCTCGGCCGCATGCCGCACGCAGACCTGGACGTGGTCTTCGAGGATGAGAAGAGCGACGGAGTCCACCGCCGCTCGCAAGGCTGCCGTCTGCTGCAGGATGTCAATGCAGTATTCCTTGCGCTCAATCATGCGCTCGATGCCGCGGACCTGGCCCCCGATGCGGCGCAGTCGCCGAATAAGGATCGCCTGATCGCGTGAGTAGGCGTGCCGGAAAGCCGAGTCAAGCTCGGGACTCTCCGTCAAGTCGCGCATAGCCTCGGCGAGACGGTTCGAGGAGTCTTCCGGGCTCGATCCCGGGGATTCTTCCTGACCTGCCAACTCGACCTCACTCCACGCCGTCTTCCGGGCTCGAGCCCGACTCTCTCCAAACCGACGGCCAGCGGCAATGATACCCCCGGGGAGTATGCCGGGCAATGTTGGGCGGAGGTCCGGCCGGCGAAATCGCTTGTTTCCGCGCCGTCCGGGGCGTCCTTGAATCCGCCGAGCGGATAGACTTGGAGGGTGGATCCGCGAGAGCAGTTGAGCCCGAGCCGGGCGGAATGACCGACGAGCAATTGACGAGAAGCCAGGCTGGCCTGGCTCCCGGTCCGCTGCCGGTCTATGGCTTCGCCCACGCCAGTGAGGCCGAATTCGGCCGCATTCTCGACTTCTATCAGGTGGCCTGGGAGTATGAGCCGCAGGTTTTCCCAATCCTGTGGGATCTCGACGGCAATGTGCTGGAGAGCTTTGCCCCGGACTTCTTCCTGCCGGAAGTGGGGCTCTTCGTTGAGTTGACGACGCTCCAGCAGCGGCTGGTCCGCAAAAAGAACCGGAAGGTAAGGCGCCTTCGCGAACTCTATCCAGGCCTCCGGATTAAACTCTTCTATGCTCGCGACTTCAGGGCGCTGATGCTCAAGTACGGCCGCTCCGCTCTTTTGTCGGGGCTGAGCGGAACGCTTGGACAGGTGGTGCCTCACCAGGAGCAGCCGGATGTCGACGATTCGATGGCTTGGGGTGCCCGCCCGGTCGGACTCGAAGTCGCCGCAACCGGCGCCGCCGGGTCGCAACCTAATCCCGTACGCCGCTCGCGCGCCTCGCGTCGCCGCGCCGGGCGGAGGGCCGCCGCAGCCGCCGCTCATCAAGCTGTCACCATGGTGACAGCCGACGTCACCCTGAGTGACGACCGCCGTCTCGTGATCTAAGAGGTAGCGATGAAAGTCACCCGGGACCTCCTCGCGGACATCGCCGAGGTGCTGCTGACCGAGGAACAAATCGAGAGCAAAGTGACTGAGCTTGGGCAGCGGATCAGCGCTGACTACGCCGGCCGCGAGTTGACCCTGGTCAGCGTGCTGAAGGGATCCCTGCCTTTCATGGCGGACCTGATGCGCCGTATCAGCCTGCCGCTGCGGATAGATCTCATGGAGGTCTCGAGCTACGGTGGCACCAGCACCGAATCGTCCGGATTGGTCCGGATCCTTAAGGACCTGAGTGCGCCAATCGAGGGGCGCGACGTCCTCCTCGTTGAGGACATCATCGACACGGGCCTCACACTCAACTACCTGATCCGCTACCTCAAGGGCAAGAACCCGCGTTCGATAAAAGTCTGCTCGCTCCTGGACAAGCCCGCCCGCCGGTTGGTCGAAATCCCGATCGACTATGTAGGTTTCGAGATCCCGGACGCGTTCGTGGTGGGGTATGGTCTCGACTTCAGTGAGGTCTACCGGAACCTCCGCTTCGTGGGCGTTCTCCGCCCGGAGGCGTACGAGTCCTAAAGGGGCCGCAATGCACTACGCAACACCCATGAGAGGCCGCTGGATCGTGGCGATCGGGGCGATCATCCTGGTCGGCTCTTCACTGCTGCCCTGGTGGCAGATCGGCGGCGGCGTGGGCGAGCTGTCCACACAGAGCGGTGTCGGCATCTCCGACGGCCGGACTTTCCTGATGTTCCTCGTCGCGGTCGCCTGCCTGCTGCTGGTGACGCTGCCTTTCGCTTCCGAGAAGCCAATTCCCATAGATCACCCCGTGGTTTACCTTGGCCTGCTTGCCCTGGCGGCCTTCGCCTACGTGTGGCGCGTGGCCCTCCTGGCTCAGCTGCTGCTTGTGCCGTGGCCGCCGACGCGAGGCTGGGGCTTTTGGCTGGCTGCCGTGGGTTTGATCTTGCTGGCCCGCGGCGTCTTCGAAGTCTTCGAGGAGCGCCGCCGCCGGTTGTATTAGCCGATCGCCGGCATGCGTCGGCAGACGGCGCTTAAAACGGGACCACTTCCTGATCGTGGCGTGCTTGACGTATAGTTGTCGTAGGCGATCCAGATGCATGGGCACGGTCGCCAGCCTACCGAGGCGTGGCTGTTCGAGCGGGAAAGCCGCTCGCCACCCCGAGAGCACCGGCACTGAGCAAGCAACGTCGGCCAAAATGTGGCTGTCGTGACAGTGCGATCGCCCTCGTCTTGAGGTTCCTGGTCGAGTGGAGTACCTGGCTAGACAGGCCCGCATTACCGACATTGATCGGCTGTACGCGCTTTGCGCGGACAAAGGGGTTGTGCCTGGCGGCGACTCACCAATCGACGCGATCGGCCTGATGCGCCAGCTCGTATACCTCCCGAATGCGAGCGTCGCGCTCGTTGAAGCGGGGCGCCAGTTGGCGGGTGGTGCAGTCCTCGGACTGCGGCCATCAGTCCGAGTCGGCGGGTTCGTTGGCACGGTTGACTTGCTGGTCATCGCGGATGGCCACGACACGGACAGAGTTGCCGACCTGCTCATCGAAGAACTGCTGCTCTCGGCACGCAGAAAGGGCTGCACATCGGTCGAAGTCATGTTGACGTCAGAGTCCGACTACTTGTCGAACTGGCAGGATCATGGTTTCACGAGGGCAACCACCAACACCTACCGAACGGCGGTCGTCGTAAGGGCGCCGATCAGCCGCTGAATCGACCGGGCAGCCGAGCAGGAGCCAGTTGCGACTGGCTTTGGAGAGCGCCTGCCCCTGGGCTACATGGGCACGCGACAATGTCGTGGGCCCGCAACCAAGGAGTTCATTCGTGAGTAAAAACGTCGCCGTCTTCGTAGACGTGGCGAACATCTTCTATGCGGCCAAGGCAGCGGGCGCGGATATCGATTACGTGACGCTGCTCAAGGCGGCCGTGGCCGGGCGCGACTTCGTTCGAGCCTATGCATATACCGGCCTCGATCCTGACAACGAGAACCAGCGCAACTTCCATTCCTTCCTCGCTCGTCACGGCTACAAGGTCGTGAGCAAGGACATTCGCAAGTACGGCGACGGCAAGGTCAAGGCGAACCTCGACATAGAGCTTGTCGTCGACATGATGAAGACGGCCCGAAACCTGGACGTCGCGATCGTCGTTAGCGGCGACGGCGACTTTGCGCCTGCCATCCGCGCGGTGCAAGAGATGGGTGTACGCGTCGAGGTCATCAGTTTCCGGGGCAATACGAGCTCCGATCTAATCGAGGTCGCCGACGCCTTCTACGACATCACCCAAGTGGCCCGCGTGGATCACGACTCCTCACGCTCCGGACGTCGGGTGGCCGGTGACGACGAAGACCTCTCAATGACGGAAGTCCCGGACAAGATCACCGAGGGTCGCGGTGGCAGAGGTCGTGGCGGACGCGGCAGGGGCCGCAGCGGACGCATCGATGCCATCGAGGAAGCGGTTGTTGTCGCGCCTCGCGCAGAACGGCCTGCGGGTCGCGTCCTGGCCAGCCGTCCGGCGCCGCAATTAGGCGGTCGCCTCGTGGCTCTCCCCGGCGAGAAACTCTCCCGAGCCAGCGGCTCAGGTGAGGCTGCGGACGAGGAACTCCTCGATGAGGCCGTTGCGGGCGAAGCCCCCGTGAGCGAAGCCCCCGTGAGCGAAATCGCTGACATTGAGACCGCCGAGGGCGGAGAGGATGTCGATTCCACGGGTCGCCGTCGGCGACGCCGCGGCGGTCGCGGCCGAGGCCACGGTCGCTCGGGCGAGTCGCTCGGCGAAGCGGGTGAGGGCGAAGCCGGCCAGGCTCCCGCAAGCCAGGCTCCCGCAAGCCGGGCCCCTGCGGTCGCGGCCATTGTTGGCGAAGCCCCTGCGAGCGAGGGCGGCGAAGGCGAAGCGTCTGCGCCGCGAGCTGTGCGACCCAACCAGTTCGGATCGGTGTGGGACTCGCAGATCGGCATGGTCGGTCGGCCCCCGCGAACGGAGCGCGCGGCTCCGGCTTCCTCGGACGAGGACGACTTCGCCGAGCCGGAGATCCCTGAATACCTGCTCGCCGAGCGACACCGCGGTGGTAACGCCGCTCGAGGTGGTCGCAGCGGAGGCGGGGGCGGAAACCGCGGAGTCCGGAGTGCGTATGCCTCGGCCGTCGAGCGGGAACGCTTTGGTCGGTCGTCGTCCACTTCGTCCTCTTTGTCGGCGTCCCGCTATTCGGAGCCGGCACGCCAGTCCCAGCCTCAGCCTCAGCCCCAGCGACGCCGCGATGAGCGGCCAGCACGTCAGTCGGGGCCCATGCCGCAGCGCGGCGGAGGCTTGCCTCGCGGCGGTGGCCGAGATTCGTCGGAACCGTGGAGCGAGGTCCCGCCGGAGCTTGAGGAATTGCTGCGCGCCCAGCTCTCCACGAAGCTGAGTCGGCCGACTGGGGCTAGGAGCGAGGCCCCTGCGGGCGCGTCTCCTGCAAGCGCCGTGCCGGACGAGGCCGTCAGCAATGGCGAGCGTGGTGAAGCTCCCGTTGCCAAGACCCGGTCCGCGGGCCGAGGCTCCCGCAAGCCGGTCGCTGCCGAGAGCGGAGCCGAGTCCGGCGCCGTCTCAGCGGGCAGCGATGCCCCCGCGCCGAAGAAGCGCGCCCCTGCCCGCCGCAAGCCGGTCGCTGCCGAGAGCGGAGCCGAGTCCGGCGCCGTCTCCGCGGGTAGCGCCGTCTCCGCGGGTAGCGATACCCCCGCGGGCAGCGATACCCCCGCGCCGAAGAAGCGCGCCCCTGCCCGCCGCAAGCCGGTCGCTTCGGGCGAGGCTCCTGCTGGCGAGGCTCCTGCTGGCGAGGCTCCTGCGGGCGAGAAGGCTGGCGAGTAGCCAGCGCATCGCCCATGGCGTCGACCATGAAGAACGCCGCAACTCGCGGCCAACCGCGTGCCCTGGCCGAGATCGCATCCATGGTCCTGGGCCAGGCACCGCACGCCGTCCTTCTGTCGGGTCCCGGCTCGATTGGCAAGACCACGCTCGCGCTTGACCTGGCCGCGGGCCTGCTGTGCCGTGACCCAGATCCGGCCGAGCGGCCCTGCCGAGCCTGCCGCGGCTGTCGTCTGGTGGCGAGTGGCAACCACCTCGACCTGCATCGGCTCGCCCCAGAAGGGCCGGGTAGGCAAGTCAAGATAGGCGCCTTAACCAACCCGGACCCGGGCACGGCTCGCCACCTCATCGGCGAGTTGGCGCTCCTGCCCGCAGAAGGCGGGGCGAGGGTCGCAATCGTCGAGCAGGCCCACCGTCTCAACGAGGAAGCCCAGAACGCCCTGCTCAAGTTGCTCGAGGAGCCTCCGGCAGGCGTCACGATCGTCCTCTGCGCCGACGACGACGAATGCCTGCTGCCCACTGTCCGGTCGCGCTGCGCTCGCGTCCGTCTCAGCGCCGTGGGGAGCCGCGAGATCGAAGACTGGCTCGGAGAGCTGGGCGTGGCCGATGCGCCTCACGCGGCGCGGCTGGCCCGTATCGCCGCCGGCCGGCCGGGGTTGGCTCTGGCCTATGCCCGCTCAACCGTAGCGGAGCGATTTCGGGGTGAGATTGCGCGCGGCATTCTGGACATGTTGTCTGCCCGCCGCCAGGCCAGACTGGCCGCCATCCGCGAGATGATGAAGTCGGCGGTGGCGTTGGATGCGGCCCTGGCTGTGGCGCGTCGCGACAACACGGCGACGGATTTGGGGAAGGGCCCGAGCGGCCCCACTGGCACGTCAGGACGCGGTCGAAAGGGCAAGACGGCACCGAAGATGCTCGCAACGATGGCGGCCACCGAAGTTGGAACTGCAGATGCACCAACCTACGAGGCTGACGATGTGGCCCCGAATGATGAGCTTCTTGCTGGAAAGCTGGCAGCCTCGGACCGCCGTGCGGCGGCGGCCACCCTGATGGAGATCTGGGCAGCCGTGGGACGGGACGTCGCCATCGTCAAGGCGGGCGGCGCGCGCCAGCTCCACGAGCTCGGGCTGGTGGACGAGCTGCGGGCGATTACTCCGGCCGTCTCCGGCGTCACGCTCATGGGCTTCCTGGCGCAGCTCGCCACGGTTGCCACGCAACTTGACGAGAACGTCAACCCTGAGCTTGCGCTGGACGTTCTGGCACTGGCCTGGCCGCACATCGAGTCGGGCAGCGCCCCGGCCGTAAGCAGGACCGCAGCCACTCCCGGCTCCCCTCACCCTGTGGGACCGCGGTGAGCAGCCGCGAGACGGCCCGCCTCGAGGTAACGGTGCGCGGTCGCGTTCACGGCGTCGGCTTTCGCTACTACGTCGTCTCCCGGGCTGAACGGCTCGGCCTGACCGGCTGGGTCTCCAACGAGCAGGACGGCAGCCTGCGGTGCGTCGCCGAAGGCCCTCGGAAGGACCTGGAGCTGCTGCTCGAGGCCCTCAAGAAAGGCCCCGCATCCGCATTAGTCGATGACGTCCTGGAGGCCTGGCTACCCTACACCGGCCGTTGGGGAACCTTCGGTATTCGCTCCTCCGGCCACCGCGGCGACTAGCGCCCGCCGCGACTAGCACCCGCCGCGACCGCGAACCCGTCGGGGACCCCGGTCGGCGAGCGAATTGAAGGCGATTGGCTAGGGCAGGGCGCGCAGGCTGCCACCGTCGATCGGGACGAAGGTGCCCGTCTGATAGCGCGACAGGTCCGAGCAAAGCCACGCGACGTACGCTGCCAGCTCGTCCGGCTGGCCGTATCGACCGGCCGGAATGGACCTCTCGCTCTGGGCTCGCACCTCTCTCGGCGTGATGCCCATCTTCGAGGCCTTGGCCCTGTCCAGCGTGGCCACTCGTTCGGTGTCGAGCCGGCCGGGGATGACGCCGTTGACCGTGACACCGTCGGGGATGACCTCCGGTGCGATCGTCTTCAGCCACGCCTGTAGCGCGCTTCGGCAGGCGTTGGAATATGAGAGCTCCGGGATCGGCTGCCGTATCCCCGAGGACAGTATCGATACGATCCGACCCCAGCCGCGTTTGCGCATGCCCGGCAACAGCAGCGTCGCCAGTTCAATCGGGGTGATCGCGAGAAGCTGGAACGACCGCCGCCAATCGTCGGGATCGGTGTGAGTCGCCTCCGACGCGATCGGGCCGCCCGCGTTCAAGATTGCGATGTCGATCTGGCCCAGACTCCGCTCCGCTTGCCAGGCAACCTTGGCGGCAGTTGTCGGATCGGTGGCGTCGCCGGCAATGGTCACCACGACCACCGAATGCAGCTGCCGTATCTCGTCCGCCGCCTGTTCGAGCGCCTCGCCGCCGCGCGACCAGAGCGCGAGCTTGCAGCCCTCGGCTGCCAGACGTTCCGCAGTTGCCCTCCCCAGGCCAGCGGATGCCCCTCCAACCAGGGCGGTTCGACCCTTCAGACCAAGGTCCATCTCGCTCCTCACGTAATCAAGTCATCCAATCCTGCCACGCTGCCCGTTCCGCCGCTACGCTTAGGGGGTGAACGATGCAGATCAGGTCGTAGAACGAGCCGTCGAGGCCTACCGGGCCCTCGCCGACCTGGCAGAGACCATCGAGGATGAGTGGCAGTACGTCACCGACCTGGCGGACGCCTATCTGCCGAGCATCCAGGCCCTCGCCGACTCGGGGCAGACGTTCACGGCGAACCAGGTCACTGCCGCGGATGAGGCCGCCACCGAGATAGGCCTGATCACCGATCCGCACAAGGCCATCGACTGGCTCTCCACGTTCCCGCACGTCCTGGCTCTGGCCCTCGGCGGTGACGTGGGCGACGACGCGGTCAGCGTCGGCGGCGCGGGTGCTGACAGATGAGGTTCCAGGACGCCGCCAAGGACGCCCGCGCCGTCGTGTACGCGGGCATCCAGGCCGACCCGCTCGTGGCCCGGGTGGCAGCGCTGCTGGCAGCGGCCACCACGGCTGAACGGTGGTTGGCCCGCGCGGCGATGAACGGTGAGCGGACGGAAGCCGACATCTGGCGGCGAATCTTCCCGTCTTTATTTGGCGAGGGCGCGGCCTCGGAGCTGCGGACGCGGGCGGAGCAGATTCTGCAGGCGTCGCTGGAAGTGGCCAATCGCGGTGAGGCGGCCCGGAGCAGCTACCGGGGCGCCGTGGTCGAAGAGCTGACGGCGCGCCTGCTGGTGGCGGGCGCCGCTGCGGGCACCCCGGTTCGGCGCGAGAGGCGCGTTCTATTCGACGGCGTCCCGGCCGAGATCCACCCCTACGACGTCACTGTGGAGTCGGCGACGCGACCCCAGGTTTACGATTGCAAGTGGGGCGCGCGCGGTATCAACGCCGACGTCCTCAATCAGCTCGACGACGCCCGAGCGCATGCGGCGGACGAAGACCTAGAACTCGATGTCGCCATCGTCGTCTTCGACGCCCGCCGTTCGTGTGAGATCAGGCTCGATCGATCGACCGCCAACCGCGCCGGCACACGGCTCGTGGCGCTCGGTGAACTCGACTGCCTGGCGGAGCCTCGCGCGTGAGCGAGGTGCCGGAGGACTCGGCGGCTGTGCCCGACGGGTCGGCAGGCGGGGCCGACACCATGCCTTACCGGATAGTCCGGCCGTACCGCGTCCGTTTCGAGGAGTCGACCGCCACCGAGACGATGCGGACCGCGATCTACCTTGCGTGGGTTGCCGACGTTGCCTGGCAGCACTCGGTCGCACTTGGCTTCGGGCGCGATTGGTACACGCAGCGCGGCCTCGTCTGGCTCGTCAGGGCGGTCCGTCTCGACGTGCTGCGGCCGATCAAGACGTACTCGAGTGTGCTGGTGGGCACGCGCGTTTTCGGGTACCGCCGCATCTCCGCACGGCGCCACTGCGACGTCCGCGACACCACGGGGGAGCTCCTGGCTCGCCTGGAGATCGACTGGGTCATGACCAACGATCGAGGCATCCCGACGCGCGTCCCCGAAGAGATGCTCGCGTTCGTGGCGGACGGCTCGCCCAGCTTTGAAATGCTCAAGGTGATTCTGCCCGAGGCGCCGGCCGGGGCCGCCGAGCGCCGGGTCCGCGTCGCGCGGCGGGATCTGGATCCGATGGACCACGTCAACAACAGCGTCTACCTCGACTACCTCGAGGAGGCACTCGAGGCCGCGGGTGCAGGCGAGCTGCTGGTTGCCACTCGCCGTCGGTACGAGGTGGACTTCGTGGCCTCGGCCGAGCGTGACGAGGTGCTTGTCGACCGGGCGTGGCCGCTCGAGGGCGGCTGGGCATACCGGCTCAGCCGTGATGACGGCACAGAGATCTTCCGCGCGAGAGTGGCCGCGCTGCGAGAGCCCTTGCCGGGGTAGCTCAGCCGCGAGCTATCCCTTGAGGGCGTCGTCAGCCTTTGGCTGGTCGGCAGCAGTCGTTTCGGCCGCCGCGTTTTCGGCAGCGGTGCTCTCGGCAGCGGTGCTCTCGGCAGCGGTCGACTGGCGCGACGCCTCAGCGGCTCGTCGGAGATCCGCGGCCAGATCCTTGCTCCGGGCAGCGAGCTTGTCGCCCACCGTCCCAGTTACGTTGGCAGCCTTGTGAGCCACGGGCCCGGCGTTCTCGGCGGCGATGGCGGCAAGTTCGGCAGCCTTGGCGGCGACGTCGCGCAGCACCGGCCCGGCCTGGCGTCCAGCCTGGTCGATCATCTCCTGGAGCTGGCCAAGCCAGCGCTCGCCGAGCTCGCGCGCTCGTCCCGCCTGATCTCGCAGCGGGCTCTGGCCGGCTGGTTCGCTCCTTCTGGGCTCGCCGGCGGCCGTCGCGTCGGTCTGTCCGGCCTTGTCGTTCGTGTCCATCTCAACACCTCGTGCTAGGTGAGGTTTCGCTGCCCCTCTATATCTGGCATCGGCAATCGTACGCCTTGGGGACGTTGGACGGCCTGGTGGCCTCCATTCAGATGGACTTGATTTGCCCGACAGGGGTTCGGCTGGATCAGGGAACGGCCCCACAAAGCCCCAACGGCGCGCTCAATCCGGTCGCCTACGTTGAATCGGGACCCCTGGCTCTTGTCTGCGAGGTAATTCGGGAGCCATCCTGCGATTCGTACATCGGCCGGGGAAGGCCGAGGAGGTGAGCCGATGATCGGCTGTTGGCACGCGTTGCGAAGGGACCAAGCGCGTCACGTTGTGATTTCGCTCGGCACTCGCGTGGGCGGCTACGAGTTGGTCGTAGAGCGCTGCGAGGGTGAGTCCTGCTGGCACTGGGCGGTGCTAAGCCACCTGGGCCACGAGATGGAAGGCGGAACGGCGCCCGACGCACATTCCGCCGAACGACTGGCGGAGGAAGCTGCATTCCACATCCATCCGCCGACGTTAGGCGATTGGGTCGCACGCTTGATGTGACGAGGCGCGCCCGGTATTGGGACCCGGTATTGGGTGGTTCCCGACGCTAGACCTTGTCGTCGTCCGGACCGCGCCACGTTGAGACGCGCTTCTCCAGTTCGGGGTCTTCCCATGGAGCCGCGAGGTCGGCTAGGTCTGTCTCCCCAGCCGGACCGACAGGGTCGAGCAGGCCGGACTCGAGCGCCACGAGGGCCTCGCTAGAAGGGGCACCCACCTCGATCGACTCGTCGCCGGTCGGATTCATTACTAGCGTGCCGGCGTTGACGATCTCAGCCTCAAGTTCCATCTTGCGCATCTCGAGGCGCACCTCGTCGCTCGGCGGCTCGAATGCGGTGCCGCTAGCCGGAGTGCCGTCGTCGTCTGCCTGCAGCCAGGCCTTGGGCTCGAGGTCGTCCGGGATCCGACCCTCGTCCGGCCCCGGGGTAGCCGCTGGGTCCACCACGGTGAGGACGGGGATTTCCGGCGCAGCTGCCCCTTCAACCAATGCGCCGCAATTTGGGCAGGCGCCGGCGCCGGCAGGGATCTCAGTTGAGCACCAGGGGCAGATGCGGGAGGTCGTCTCGTCCATGCAGTGCACCGTAATCCTTCGCGGCCCCTTGGCCAATCCGACAATCTGGCCATGGAACGACCATGACCCCGGGAGCGAACCGCCGGGCGCGTCAACGATAGGCGACCGCGGCCTCAATTGCGCGCCTCGTTTGCGCGGCCGGTCCGGCTCGGCCGGCGGATGCGGCCGTGGGCCACATTCGACGACTAGGACGTTGAGGAGCCTGACGTTAGCCCACTTGCCCGCCCGCCGGCTGCCTCGCCCGGCTCGGACCGCGCACCAGGCTGGCCACGATCCCCAGGGAGCAGATGACCGCCGCAACCAGGAAAGCGTCGTGGATCGCGCCCGCCAGAGCCACGTTCCGCATGGCGGCCGTGGGCGCGCCCCCTCCCAGCGCTGCCAGGTGTACGGGCAGGCGCGTTGCCACGATCGCGCCGCTCAGAGCAATGCCGAGGGCCTGACCGTTGACGCGCATTTGGGCCAGAGTTCCCGACGCGGTCCCGATGCGCGGCCGGGGCACCGAGCCGAGCACGGCGCTGCTGTTAGGGCTCATGAACAAGCCCTGGCCCAAGCCGAGCAGCACGAGCCGCCAGATGAGGTCCGGCAAACCGAAGTCGACCGGGAGCAGGGTCAGACTCAACAGACTCAAAGCCATGATCGCCATGCCGGTACTGGCCAGGACGCGCGGCCCGAAGCGGTCAGAAGCTGCGCCGCTGAATGGTGCCACGAGAGCCATCGTGATCGGCACGGGCGTAAGCAGGAGGCCGGCTTCGATCGGCGAGAAGCCGCGGCCCTGCTGCAACAGGAACGGCAGCAGGAATGTTGCGGTGAACAGGCCCGCAAATGCCACCACTACGCTAACCAGGCCGGCCGTGAAGGGCCTGATTCGGAAGAGCGCGAGATCGACCATCGGCTGGATGGAGCTGCGTTCGACGCAGATGAAGGCCGCGCCCAGGACGACAAAGGCAATCAGCAGGCCGACGACTGCCGGGCTCGTCCAGCCCCACTGCTGGCCGTCGCTAAGGGCAAGCAGCAGCGCGAATAGAGCGGCGCCCGACAGCACGGCTCCCCTCGCATCGAACGATTGGCCTTTGCCAGGTGTCTCGGCCGGGAGGACGCGCGCTGCCCAGAGGATCGCCAGCAGTCCGATAGGCGCGTTGATGAGGAAGATCGCCCTCCAGGTGCCGACCTGGGTAAGGACCCCGCCGAGGGCCGGCCCCAGGCTGAGGCCAATTGAAACGCTGATGCCGTTCAGCCCCAGCGCTCGGCCGCGTTCAGCCGCGGGGAAAGTCCGGGCCACGATCGCCGGCCCCATGGCCATGATCATGGCCGCCCCAACACCCTGGATGACGCGGAAGCCGATCAAGGCGGTCTCGTTCGGGGAGGCTCCGCAAAAGACGCTGGCCAGCGTGAAGACCGCGAAGCCGACCAAGTAGACGCGCTTGAAGGTCAGGACTTCGCCGAGCCGGCCGAACGGCAACAGCAGGCTGCCGATGACCAGTAAGTAGGCCACGACGACCCACTGGATCGTCGTCAGGTCTACGCGGAAGTCCGTCTGCATCGCCGGCAGGGCGATGTTGACGATGCTGCCGTCTAGCGTCGCCATCAGCGAGCCGAGCGACACGCTCGTGAGGATCAACCACTTGCGTTCCATCAGACGCATTTTGACCGCTAGGACATGAGCTTGATGAGTTCTGCGGCCAGCGGAATGGCGTCCGGCGCGAGTTCAATGTTTCGGAATATGAAGCCCCTGAAGCCGGCCTCGATGTAGGTCTGGAGGTAGTCGACCGCCTGGGGTGGTGTCGCCACCTTCACCATCGCTCGGCGCTCCGGTGCCAGACGCTCCAGGGCGCCTGCGGCGTGGGCCTCGTCCGGAACGAGCAACACGGGCGACATCACCGTGCGCAGGATCGTCGAGGGATCCCGGCCCTCCGCCTCGCAATGGGCCAGCAGGACGTCGTTCTTGTGCTTGAGTTCGTCGAGCGAGCCCCACCAGTTCGAAATGTCGGCATAGCGGGCCACGAGCCGGAGAGTCTTGCGCTCGCCGCTGCCGCCGATGAGGATCTGAGGCCCGCCCGGCTGGATCGGCCGCGGGCTGTTCAAGGCGCGCTCGATTCGGTAATGCTTGCCCTCGAAACTGGGCCGCTCCTCAGTGAACATCAGCTTGCAAATGTGAAGGGCCTCGTCGAGCAGCTCCATCCGCTCGCCGATGGGCGGGAAGTTGAAGCCGTAGCCGATGTGCTCGGACTCGTTCCAGGCCGCTCCGAGACCCAGGACGGCCCGCCCGCGGGAGATCGTGTCGAGCGTGGTGACGGTCTTGGCCAGGAGCGCGGGATTCCGGTACGTGACGCCGGTGACCATCGCGCCGAGCTTGACGCGGCTGGTTCGGGCCGCCAGAGCCGCTAGGGTGGAGTAGACCTCGAGCATCGGCTCCTGTTCCCTCCCGGCCACGCCGATCTGATAGAAGTGGTCCATGGTCGTGACGAGGTCAAACCCAGCGGCCTCGACGGCCAGCACGATCTCCGCCAGCCGCTCGAAGCGGGCGTGGTCCGGCACGCCCGGGTAGCTGAAGCTGGGCGAGTGATAACCAAAGAAGGGTTTCATGGTGTCGGTTGCTCCTGCTCGTCATGGACCTCGGTGACACAATCGTGATCCTTCGCCGCCGGTCTAGCGAGGTCGGGCCGACTTGGTCCCGAAATTGCCCTTCGTGCCGTCACGTCGTGTCTCCGGCGCCCGCGATGACAGCGAGAATCTCCGCGCCGTACCGCTCGAGCTTCGTGGGGCCCAAGCCACGGATGCGGCGAAGAGCCGGCAGAGTGCGTGGGTGCGAGTCGGCGATCTCGGCGAGCGTCGTGTCGTGGAAGACGACGTAGGCCGGCACGCCGTCCTCGGCTGCGCGCTCGCGGCGCCAGCGGCGGAGCGCTTCGAGGAGCGTGTTGTCGGGGGTGGCTACGGCGGCGGTCGAGGCCATCGGTGCCCCGGGCAGAACTCGGACGCGGCCCGTAGTGCCGGTTGGACGGGCCACCTTCGGCTTCGCCGGATCGAGTGCCGTCAGGAACCGCGACGGTCGGCGCGACGATGACGACAGCGCCAGGAACTTTCGCGCGCGGGTGATCCCGACGTATAGCAGGCGGCGCTCCTCGGCGACCTCCTCGTCCTCCTTGGCCTGGCGGATCGGCAGTACGCCTTCGTCGAGCGCTGGCAGGTAGACGGCGTCCCATTCGAGGCCCTTGGCGCGGTGGTACGTCAGCAGGTTCACGCCATCGGCCGAGGCTGCCGATTCCGCAGCCTGGCGGCCGTCGAAGTCGGCGAGGACGGCGTCTATCGTGAGCGCCGGGTCCGCGGCGGCGAGGTCCGTAACGATCCCGATCAACAATTCCAGCGAGGCGGCCCGCTCGCGGCCTTCCTGTCCGGCGTCGGCGGCCACGTCGTCCAGCCCCATCTTCTCGACGAATAGCCGCTCGATGGCGCTGACTAGCGCGTCGTCCGTCTCGGCGAGTTGCGCATGCCGCAAGAGCCGCAGTGCCTCGCGGACCTCGCGGCGGTCGAAGAACCGGCGGCCGCGAACGGTGAACCCGATGCCGGCGCGCGTCAGCGCGTCCTCGATGGCCGGCAGCTGGGCGTTGATCCGGACGAGCACGGCCGTTTCTGTGAGGGTCACACCGGCAGCGGCAACTGCGCGAATCCAGGCCAGGATGTCGCGTAATTCGGCCTCTGAGTCCGTGAAGCGCCGAATGGAGGGTGGTGGTCCGTCCGGCTGGGTCGCCCGCAGCGCGCCCCGCACGCTGCTGCCGCCGTCACCGCCGCCCATGCCACGGCCGACGCCGCCGCCGGTGATGAGTCGGTTGGCGAGTTCCAGGATCTGCGGGCTGGAGCGGTAGTTGTCGGCCAGCGTGACGATATGCGTGCCGGGATGCCGCTCGGCGAATCCCAGAAGGAACTCAGGCGTGGCGCCGGTGAAGGTGTAGATCGTCTGGTCCGGATCGCCGACGACGGCGAGATCGCGCGATTCGCCGAGCCACAACTCGAGGAGTCGTTCGGCGAGCGGGTTCGTGTCCTGGTATTCGTCGACGCTGAACCAGCGCTTGCGAGAGCGGACGATGGCGGCGGCCTCGGCGTCGCCTTCCAGTAGCTCTACCGTCTGGACGAGCATGTCTTCGAAGTCGAGCCGACCGGCTGCCGTCTTCGCTCGCTCGTAGTCGCGGTAGACGCGGGCGAACAGCTCGGCCGGTATGGGGGCTCGGTCGCCGCCTTCGCGGACCCACTGATCGGGCCGGATGCGGCGGACCTTGGCCCACTCGATCGTGTCGGCTACGTCCTTGGACGGTGTGAAGCGATATCCGCCCGGCAGCCGGCCGACCAGGGGCACGAGCAGGCGCAGTTTCGAGTCGAGGATCGTGGGCAGGGGCGCGCTGTCATGGCGGCTCGGCCAGAAATGGCGCAGCTGGGCGAGCGCCGCGGCGTGGAAGGTGCGGGCCAGTACGCCCCGATGACCGAGCGAGGCAATCCGTTCGACCATCTCGCCCGCGGCCTTGTCTGTGAATGTCACGAGCAGGATCTGGTCGGCCGGGATCACGCCGGTTTCGATGGCGTATGCCGCCCGCCGGCTGATGACCCGCGTCTTACCCGAACCCGCCCCGGCGATGATCGCGAGCGGCCCGGACGTCGCGGCGACGGCCTCGCGCTGCGATGCATTGAGGTCTTCGAGTAGGCGTTCGGGGGAGGGCGTGGCGGTCATCTCGGCCAAGGTACTCGACGGAACGGTCCGAGGGCCTAGAAGCCATCGCCGCGGGAGAGGCGTCGGTGAACTTCCTTTGCCCGCTGATCGGCCGACGCACAGCTCCACCGTGTGCGTAGGGCAAGAAGTGGTGCGCCCGACAGGATTCGAACCTGCGACCTTCGGCTTCGGAGGCCGACGCTCTATCCGCTGAGCTACAAGCGCACGTGTGACTCCAGTTGCCGTGTCTCTGTGGCTTCTCTGGCAGTGCGAGTGCCGGATCGCACGCCGCCGATAAGCGCGCGATAAGCGCTGCCTCGTACAGTCCGACGCAAACCAGCGGTGTAGATAAGTTCGCGGGTCTTGTCCACCGCGCATCCCCGCCACGACGGACTCCGGCAGCTAAGATGGCGCCATGGCGATCCTTCGTGGCCTACCTGGCGAAAACATGGCCCCGACCCGAACAAACGGTCGCTTCACCGTGCCAGGCGAGTTGACCCGACGGCGGCTCGGCTTGGGCGTGGTGGAGCGCCTCTCGCTCGATTTGGAACCCCTGCCGGTTATTGCGCCGTGGCCCGACGAGCCCGCGCACCCGGACCGTCGCGACGACACGCTTCGCCCGGCCATCGGGCGTCTTCGACGCGCGGACCGATGGGATGCGCAGGCCGACGCGGTGCTGTTCGAGGGACCATGCGAGAACCTGCTGGCCTCCATGCCCGATGGGTCGGCTTCGCTCGTGGTCACGTCGCCGCCCTACAACATCGGGAAATCCTACGAGCGCCGAACGTCTCTGGATCAGTACCTCGACATGCAGGAGCGTGTCATCACGGAAGCAGTCCGCGTCCTGGCTGACGATGGAAGCATCTGCTGGCAGGTTGGCAACCATGTTGACCGGGGCGAGATATTCCCTCTCGACGCCCTCCTGTACCCGATCTTCAAGCGGCTCGGACTGCGGCTCCGAAACCGGATCATCTGGCACTTCGAGCATGGGCTGCATGCATCGAAGCGGTTCAGCGGGCGCCACGAGACCATCCTCTGGTTCACGAAGGGTGAGGGCTACTACTTCGACCTTGACGCGGTGCGGGTGCCGCAGAAGTACCCAAACAAACGAGCGTTCAAGGGACCGAAGCGGGGGGAGCTGACGGGTAACCCGCTCGGCAAGAACCCCGGCGATGTCTGGGTGATCCCCAACGTGAAGTCGAACCACGTCGAAAAGACGGCACATCCGTGCCAGTTCCCGGTCGAACTGATCGAGCGATTGGTATTGCCATTGACTCGTCCGGGCGACCTCGTTCTAGACCCGTATGGGGGCGTCGGCACAGCCGTAGTCGCCGCAGTCCTGAACGGTCGCAGAGGCACGATGGCCGAGATAGTCCCTGACTATGTCGCCATTGCCCACGAGAGGCTGAGCCTCGCCGAGCGCGGGGAGATCAGGACCCGGCCGATGAGCCGGGCTGTCTACCGGCCGCCGCAATGAAGATCGGCGCGTTTCACTCGCATCTGAATGGCTGGGAATGGCTAAAGGTTCGGCGCCCAGGCATGTGGGAGGAGATCGAGGGGCTCATCGCGGCCATCGACGCGGAGGCTGCGCGTACCAAGGAAAGCCGCGAGAAGACCATGATGGGGCGAATGCTCTACTCGCCGGATTACCTCAACACACGCTTTCATGAGGGCTTCTCGGCTGCTGGTTGGGCCGAGAGCAGAGCCACGTACTACATGACCGCCGACTACGAGCTAGTCCGAGCGACCGTGACTGAACCGCCCGATGAACAGCGACGTCAGATCGTGGCGGCGGGCAAGGTGCCCATCTTCAGCTAACCAAACGGACTTCGTGAAGGATCGCGTCGCCGTCGAGGTTCAGTTCGGCAAGTACAGCTTCATCGCCTACGACCTCTTCGTGAAGCACATGGCGTTCTTTGTCGGCGACGTTGCCTCGCCGGGAGCGGGCCGACGCGGTGAAGCTCCGGAGCCGACGGGCCCGGAACGGACGGTCCATGCCCGACCTCTCCGCTGCCCCGATCCGGGCTATCGTGTGACTGACATGCAGGAGGTCCCCAGCGATGACGACGACCCAGGATGGATGGGAGCGCTATGGCGGCACGCTCACGCGGGCGATGGCCGAGGTCCTGCTCGAGTTTCCCGACGAGGTCCGGCCGCAGGCCCTCGAGGTGGCCGACTACTGGATCAGCGTCGGGTTCACGATCGGCTTGGAGCGTCCGCACCAGGCTCGGGAGCTGTTGGAGTTGATCGAGGCCGACGAGTCCGAGCGAACCGCCCTCGTGGAGGACGCGGCAGCGTTCATCGAGGAGGCCCTCGCATGAGGCGGCGCGGACTCGTGTCGAACCTCTATCGGGCCGCGCGCCTCAGCAACGACATCTCCGTCCTCACCTCGGGCAACCCGAACCGGATCGCTCGACGGGCGAAGAACAAGATCGTCGGTCGCGCCATGGCCCGCTCCGGCTTGTGGCGCCTCCTCTGGGGTCACTGACGGTCCGCCCATAGACGGGCGCCAGGTCTGCCGCGATGCCGTCGCCGTGGCTCCGTCCCCTTCGCGGTGGGCCCTGGCCCGGTGATCGTCTTCGACGTCGTGCTCACGCTGGCCGTGGCCACGACGTCGCCATTCCAGGCGGTCCCGATTGCGCTCGCCGTGGCTCCGCTCAGGACCCTCGCGCTGATCGTCGACGATCCCGCCTGAAATCGCTCCTGCTGCGCGCCCGGGAGCCCACGCTATGAACGGATCGTGCCGCGTTTGGCGCTTGGACCGATGCCTCCTTCGCACGGGGCGACTCACACGCGACCCCCCCGAGATGCGTGGCCTTGGCCGGCGGCAAGAACCTAACCACGTTCATTGACTGACGGAGCGTCCAGCCTCGACGGGCCGACGGGGGCCGTACCCTTCTGTGGCCGCCGTCAGACGTCGCCCAGGATCTCCGGCGCCGCGTCAGGATTGCGCTTCCCCATGCCCGGCGGGTCGTCGAGCCGGTCGCTCTCCTCCCAGGCCGGTTCGCCGGTCTCCTGATGCCGCTCACGACCCGCCTCTCGTCGCTCGTGGCGCGGTGGCGGCTCCGCTGCCGACGCATCCGGCGCGCCCGTCAGGGTTCGCTTGATCCAGGACAGCAGCGACACCAGGGTCTCCTCCGCGACGATCGAACGGCGTGGCTCGACCCCGATTGTACGTCTCCGCGTCAACCGCCCGCCGCCAGCCTCGACTGGCCGACGGGAGCCGTTTGTCGTGACCTACAGCCCTGTACCCGTGCATCCCGTGCGTTGCACGGCGCCTGGGGGCAACGCACACCGACCGGGATGGGCAACCTTGCCGCTGCATGGCTCAGGTCAGTTCTCCGCGCCCTTGATGAGGATGGAGGCCGAGTCTTGGGGCCCGGGCTCCATCTGCGAGGGGTGTTGGCCTAGTAGTCCATGTCCCCGCCATAGCCGCCGCCGCCAGCGGGCACGGATTGCTTCTTCTCCGGCAGGTCGGTGATGAGCGCCTCCGTCGTGAGGACCAGCGCC
>CABDYL010000130.1_pt1 | contig 60048 bp, 53 predicted proteins | sample 3131931 | NCBI WGS metagenome assembly CABDYL01 (sample SAMEA5534337, study PRJEB31848) | metagenome | biome: tundra; feature: field; material: soil | place: USA | collected 2013-05 | depth 0.45 m
GGTTCTTCTTGAGGTTGTAGTACCAGACCGGGTTCTTCGGGGCGCCGCCGAGTGATGCGACCACTGCGTAGACGCCCTCGTGTTCGACGCGCATGAGGGCGGTCTTGCGGAGCTTGCCGGTCTTCGCGCCGACCGAGGTCAACACGATCACCGGCCTGCCCCGAAGATCACCGCCCTTCTCACCATTCGTCGCCTCGTACAGCTCGGTCTGGTTGCGCGCCCATGCGGCTGTGCTCGGTTCGTATTCTCCGGTGAGTGGCATGGATCCATTCCTTCTGTGTTTCGCCTGCGGCACGGCTGTCAGCCAGGCGAGATTACGCCTCTATCCGCCCGGCGGCCACGGGCATGATCGATGCATGGCATCGCTCCTCGCCACGTCGGTGCGACAATACCGGCGGCTTTGACGCGTTCCACGGGCGTAGGAGATCGGGATGGCCGCCACACGGGTCGGGATCATCGGGTCAGGTTGGATTGCCGGAGTGCACCTGCGCGCACTGTCGGGCTTCGACGACGTCAAGGTCGTCGGCATCGCGTCGCGCAATCCGGTTTCTGCAGGCCCGTTGGCCGAGTCCGCCGGCGCCCGCGTCTATTCGGACTATCGGTCCATGCTCGACGGCGCCGAACTCGACGCCGTCTTCGTCTGCCTGGCACCTTACGCGAACTGCGAGCCTGCGCTGGCCGTCGCAGAGCGCGGCATCGCCCTCTTCGCTGAGAAACCGCTCGGCGTTGATGAAGACTGGCCGGCACGTATCGCGAAGGCGGTTCACGAGAAGGGCATCGTGTCTTGCGTCGGCTACCAGTGGCGTTATCTAGAGGTTGTCGATCGGGCTCGCGAGCTCCTCGAGGGCCACCCGCCCCAGCTGGTCATCGGCTCCTGGCTCGGCGATACACCCGGCCCCGCGTGGTGGATTCGAAAGGATCAGTCGGGCGGTCAGATAGTGGAGCAGGCGACGCACGTCTTCGATCTGGCTCGATATCTGGTGGGTGAAATGGAGCCCATCGCGGCCGTAGGCCATCGGGTCCCGCGGCCGGCGTACCCCGACAGCGACATCCTCGACGTCACTGAAACCTCGGTGCGCTTTGCGTCGGGCGCCATCGGCTCCTTCTCGACTACGTCTCTGCTCGCCAGCACCCACAGGGTCGAACTCGACATGATTTCGGACGGGATGGCCCTGACGTTGGAGGTGCTCAACCACCGGCTCGTCGTCCGGCTGGGCACGGAGACAACCACCCTTGCCCCGCCGTCCGAGTTCGACACGCCCTATCAGTTGCAGAACCGGGCGTTCATCGATGCGGTCCAGGGGAAGCCGAACAGGATCCGCTCGCCGTACGACGATTCCCTCCTCACGCACCACCTGACGCTCGCGGCGTCGCGCCTCGCGAACGAGGCAGCCTCGGCCTGAGCGTGGGCGCGTCGCCACCGCGAATGTCGTCCTTGGTGGCGGAGTCGGCGACACTCATTGCCTCACTGGCGCGCGTTCACCGGGCACAGCGCCGTGAAGTCGCACCAGCCGCAGGAGCGCTGGCTGGGAGTGGGGGAGAAGTCGCTGCCACGGATCTGACGGGCACGAGACGCCAGATCGGCGCGGAGGGTGTCCAGCGCGGCGTCTGTGTGTTGTGCGCTGGCGCGCTGGCCCTGCTCCACGGCGTAGAGGGTGACCCGTTCCGGCAGGCCCAGGTCCAGCGCATCGCGGCAGGCCAGGGCGTAGATCGAGAGCTGCAGGCTCGACTCGGCTTCCTGGGTCTGACCCGCCTGGCCGGTCTTGTAGTCGATCAGCTCGACTGCGCCCGATGGCAGTCGATCGACGCGATCGATGAAGCCTGTGACGACGACGTGGGCGTCCGGGTCCAGCTGGATCCGGAGTCGGAAACGCAGCTCCTCGCCCACGGTTTCGGCTTGATGGGCCGATTCGGCTGCCCAGAAGAGATCGAGCATCGGCTCGGCGCGCCGGCGCCAGGTCTCGGCGTCCGCCTCGGCAGGCAGCGACGTCCGGGCCCAGGCAGCATCGTAGCAACGGGCCAGGTCCGCTCGATCCGGCGGTTGCTCGCCCCGGGCCAGCCGCTCGCGCCGCTCCCGCGTGAACGTCTCGAACGCGCCATGCGCCGCCGACCCGAAGTCCATGGCCGGTCGAGGTTGATCTGCCGGCAGCCGGCATATGTAGCGGAAGGCATATTGCCGCGGGCACCGCTCGAACGTGTCGAAGGCGCTGTAGCTGAACCAATCCGGCGGCTCAACTAGATCGTACGGCGACCCCCCGGCGGCCACATGCGCTGCAATTGTTTGCGGATCCGGCTTGGCCGATGGCGCTCCACGAGCTTTGTCCGCTGCGCCCCAAACAACATTCGTCATAAAGGCATTGTGCGCCGGCCCCGTGCCACCTAGCGTGTCACGGGCACCCGACAGCGCACCGGAACGCGCATCCGCCCCACCCGCATCCGCGCCTTCTACACCGCGACCGGGCGCCCCGTCCGCAATCCCCGCCGATTGGACCGCCTCCCTACTTCCTGGCGCCGGCCGACTTCAGCTGCTCAGTCATACGATCGCCCGTCGTGACTGCTCCGAGCGAGGCGGACGAAACCATGGCCGCGTACTTGGCCATCACGCCGCTCTTGTAGCGCGGGGCCGGCGGAGTCCACCGGGCGTGCCGCGCCTGTAGCACGGCGGCGGCAACGTTGAGATCCAGGGCGTGGCGGTCGACATCGATGACGATCTCGTCGCCGTCCTCGACCAGCGCGATCGGGCCGCCCAGCGCCGCCTCCGGCGCCACGTGGCCGATCATCAGGCCGTGGGTGCCGCCGGAGAAGCGGCCGTCGGTAAGCAGTGCGACGTGCTCGCCCATCCCCTCGCCGACGAGCGCGGCGGTGACCGACAGCATCTCCTGCATCCCGGGCCCGCCGACCGGACCCTCATACCGGATCACGATCACGTCGCCCTTTTCGATCAGCTGCTTGCGGACCGCGTCGTAGCAGGCGTTCTCGTTCTCGAAGACTCGCGCGGGGCCCTTGTGGAAGCGGCGCTCGTGGCCGGCCAGCTTGATGACGCAGCCGTCGGGCGCCAGGCTGCCGTGGAGGATCGTCAGACCACCGGTCGCCTTGAGCGGCGTCTCGATCGGCACGACGACCTTCTGGCCTTCCGTCTCGACGGTCGCCGCCGCCGCCGAGTCGATCGTCCCGCCGTCGACATTCGGCGTGCTGCCGTCGATCAGGCCCTTCTTGAGCAGCTCGCGGGTGACGAGTGAGAGCCCGCCGGCCTCGAACAGGTCGGCCGCGGAATAGCGTCCGCCGGGGATCATGTCGCCCACGATCGGCGTCCGATCGGCGATCTTGCCGAACTCGTCGATCTCGAGCTTCAGGCCGTACTCGTGCGCAATGGCGAGCAGGTGCAGGACCGCGTTGGTCGAGCCGCCTGTCGCGGCGACGCAGGCGATCGCGTTCTCGATCGACGCCCGCGTAACGAACTCTTTGGGCCGGACATCGCGCCGGATCAGGTCCATGACGACCTCGCCGCAGCGGTGCGCGGCCGCGTTCTTGTCCGGATGCTCGGCCGGGATGCCGTTCAGGCCGGCAGGCGAGAGGCCCAGGATCTCCATGACCATCGACATCGTGTTGGCCGTGTACTGTCCGCCGCATGCCCCGGCGCCGGGACAGCTGACCGACTCGATCTCGTACAGCTCCTCGGCCGACATCTTGCCGGCGCGGTAGGCGCCGATCGCCTCGAAGATGGTCACGATCGTGGCGTCGCGCTTGCCCTTGTACATGCCCGGATAGATCGTGCCGTTGTAGAGGATCAGGCCGGGCCGGTCCAGGCGGCCCAGCGCAATTGCCGCGCCCGGAATCGTCTTGTCGCAGCCGACCAGGCAGACGACGCCATCGAGCATGTGGCCGCGGACGCACAGCTCGATCGAATCCGCGATGACTTCGCGGCTGATCAGGCTGGCCTTCATCCCCTCGGTGCCCATGGACGTCCCGTCCGAAACGGCGATGGTGCTGAACTCCATCGGCGTCCCGCCCGCCGCCCGGATGCCAGCCTTGACGTGCTCGGCCAGCCGGCGCTGGTTGTAGTTGCACGGCATCGTCTCGATCCAGGTCGTGGCCACGCCGATGAGCGGCCGGGCCAGGTCCTTGTCGTCGAAGCCGATGGCCTTGAGCATGCCGCGCGCGGCGGCGCGGTCCGGGCCGTCGGTCAGCGCGGCGCTGTGGCGCTTGGCCGGATCGCTAGGAACGTCATAGGGCAAAGGGCGAGGGGCATCATTCGACATCGTGGCTTCTCTCCGCAGGGGTGGGCGGGCGTTTTCGGTCGAACCCAAGTTTAGCCCGAGTCTGTCGGCGGGCGGGCGGCGGACGGCTGGCGGGCGGCGGCCGCCCGAGCCTGCGGTCTAGCCAAAACCCGGGACGACCCGCTACGGCCTCGAGATCAGCCAGCCCAAGGCGGTGCTCGGCCTGGACGAGGTCCCCATCTGGATGGCGACGGCCAGCGCCGTGCGCGCTCCGTCCGGGGCCGTTGAAACGGCCACCACCCACCACTGCCGGTATGGCGGCAGCTTGGCGAGGTCAACGCCAGAGCCGGGTTGGAGACTGATCGTGGCTCCGGTCGCAGATCGATCGACGACGAGGAACGGACCGTCCGTTGCGGCCGGCCACAGCTCCACGGTGACGGACCCAGTTCCGGTTGGCCCGGGCACTCCGTAAGTGAACGTGCCGTTTGGTTGCTGCTCCACGCTCAGCTGCACCTGAGTTCCGCCCGGGGCGAGTGGCGTTCCCGGCGTGGCGTTCGGGTCATAGTCGAACAGCCGGACGAACGGCAGCAGGGTAATCGCTGCCACCACCAATGCGGCCGCGGCGACACCTCGCAGGCTGTATGCGCCTTGGCGGATCTGCTGGGGCCGAAATGTGCCGGCAACGAAGGCGACGGGCACCGCCAGCAGAGTCGCAACGGTGAGTGCGTCCTCATAGCCGGGTATCACCAGAACGATGGCTAGCATTGCCGCGGCCCCGCCGAGCGCCCATCGCTTCCCAAGCGCGGCTTCGCTGCGATGGCTGATCCGGGCCAGGCGACCCAGGCTGATCCGACCGGCCGCAAACGCCCCGACGCACAGCATCAGGGCCGGCTGACTCGTGTTCCACTCGGCGGAGCGGAGCACGAAGAGGTGGAGTCCTGCCACGCGGCCGAGCCCCATGACTATGTCGGCCAAGCCCGGCGCCAGGGCGAACGGCACCACCGACAGGGCCAGCCAGAACACCATTTCACCGACGATCTTGAGCGCCCCGCGGCGAATGCCGAGCTTGAGCCGGCTCGGCGTCTGCTGCGCCTGCTCAATGGAATGAGCCAGGTTGCGCGACGGTCCCAACCGACCCACTGCCTCGGCCGCCGCGGCCTCAGAGTCGTAGCCTTGCCGCTCCAGCGCGTGAGCGGAATCCCGCAGGTGGTCCGTGATGTCCTGGCGGACGCGGGCCACCTCGGCCCGAGGAAGGTCGAGGCGAGCGCCAAGATCGTTCACGTAGGCTACAAGGGCCGCCCAGCCGGGCCGGTCGGCCGGGCTGTTGGTCGAGCTCGATTCGGCTGCGGTTGGCGGTTGGTCGTCGCTGTCCCGGTTGGTTCGGGGCGCAACCGGCGCCACTGGCGCCGCAACCGGCCCTACCGGCGATGCGGGCGGCGCTACTGGCGACACCCCCTTGCGGGGCACGAACCAGGAGCCGGCTTCGGGGTTGGGGCTGACGGCTCGACGATCCGCCTCGTGGGCCGATCCGGGCACTCGCTGGTCCCCGCGCGAGGCTTGCGCAGACGCTTCCTGGTCATTGGCGCGCCCCGACGCGGTCGCCCTCAGGCGGTACTTGCGCCTGGTGCGCTCCCCATCCTTCCAGTCGCTCTGAACCAGGCCTTCTCCTCGAGGTGGTAGAGCGTGGGGTAGAGGCGTGGTTCGGTGAGCTTGCCGGAGGTGCCCAGTTCCGCTGCGAACCGTCGCCAGATCTCGAAGCCGGAAAGATACTGGCCCTGCAGCACGCTAATGATGGCGTCATCGATCCCTGGCTCAAAGGTCACAAGGCCGTCCCATCTTGGTGCCATAACTTGTACCGTCCCGATACCGTTCGACGCAGCTTGCCGGCCGCGCTCAGAGTGTAGGCTGCCCATCGGTTCTCGGGTCGCGGAGCGGTCAGGGCGCGGCCCGGCCGGCGGAAGGCCCGGCCGGCGGAAGCCACGCCGTGGTTACCCACGTGGCTCGCCTCCGCGGCCGCCGCAATCACGTGCTGATCGTGGCGTGGTTCTGTTCTCGCGCGTCGAAACTCCGTGTTGGTTCCGGCGGCCGGTGGACCATCGGTAGGAGACTCAGGCGCCCAGCTGAACGGAGGCGCAACATGACCGCGGCTTGACCTTGGCTGCCGCGCCGGCTGCCGCCCTGATGGCGTCCATATCCCGGCCAACGCCACGCGCTATTCTTAGTCGCCCCGTCCCGCAACAGCAGCCCGTCCGGACCGCGAGACGGACGGGTAGAAGGGGGATTCGCTTGACCGACCTAAGCCAGGCGATCCAGACCTCATGACCGGCGACTCTCTGGCCAGACTGCGGACCGCCTTCGGGTTCCGTGTGATCTTCCGCATCGGCCCCGTGCGCCTTCTCCGAGCGTTTGCCGCGCTGGCCGTCATCTCCGCCTCCGCGTACTGGTTTGGTCACTCGGGTTGGAACGCGGCGGCCATCGGCCAGGACACATGGAACTACCTGGGCGCGGGCGAGAGGCTCAACGCCGGGCATTCGATATACACGCTGGTCTCCGGTGATCGACCGATCCTCGTGGCGCCGGGATCGACCGTGCCGCTGGTCTCGCCACCGTTGGTTGCCGTGCTGTGGCGGCCTCTGGCGCTGCTGCCGGACTGGCTGGCAATGTGGGCCTGGTGGGCCGCCAGTGCCGTCGCGATGCTCGCAACGACGATGTGGATCGTCCTGAAGGGTCGCTGGCAGGCTGTGCTGATGGTCTTCGTGCTGGCTACTGCTTTTGGCGAATGTGCCGTAAGCGGGAACCTCAACTCCTTCCTCGCGCCGGCCCTGGCGTTGAGCTGGTGGTCTGTCCAGATCGGGCGATCGGGCGTCGCCGGACCCCTGACTGCACTGGGCGCAGTGCTGAAGATCGGCCCCGCAGCCCCCCTTTTATGGCTTGCGGTTCGCCGAGAAGGCAGGGCCGTCGTAGCCTTCGCCATTGGAGCGGCACTGTTGGCCGTGATCAGCCTTCTTGGCGCCGGGCTCCAAGGGCACCTGGACTTTCTGTCGGTTGCAAGGGGCAGCACCGATGCGGCCGCGTGGGGCGGCAGCGTCCCGGGCGTCCTGAGCCAACTCAAGGCTCCTGAGGCAGTGGTCCGACTGAGCATTCCGGCGGTGTGGATCGTCGGAGCCGCGCTAATCTGGGCCCTACGCCACCATCCTGCAAGGGCCTTCGCCGTCGCGGTGATCCTCGCCGTCTGGGGCACGCCTGTCGTTCATCTGACGGCGGTCGCGCTGCTGCTGGCCGTCGCGGCACCATTCACGCCCGCACCGGCATGGCTCGGTGACAAAGTTGCCGCGTCCGCCCGTCAGGCTGCCTGAACGGCAGGCTCGGGCTCTGGCTTGGCGCTCTCGCCGAGCCTCCACACGCGCAGGTGAAGCACCAAGGTCATGATCAGTCCAACGAGCGCCACCGGCAGCGTGCCGATGGCGTGGATGAGCACGACCGCAGCGAGAGCCCGTGCTGGGTCCTGGTGGACGAGCACGAGCGCGCTCACCCCGACAAACTCGTATGTGCCCACGGAACCCGGCGCGGCAGGTATCGCGGTCGAGAGGGCAATCCAGGCAGTTACGAAGGCCGCCTGCGGCCACGGAATGCTCAGCCCCACCGAAGTCGCTACGGCCATGAATACCGAGACGGAGCAGACGTACGCGACCAGTGTCGCGGCCACGGTAGTGAAGAGGCCGCGCGGGCTTCGAACGGCGTCGGCGCCGAGGATCAAGCGGCTGAGCGGCTCACGCAAGCGGGCTGGGATCAACGGCGCGACAAGCTCCGGATGCCTCGCGGTCAGCAACGACAAGCCGCCACCCACCAGCAAGGCGGCCAGGCCCAGGCCGACCCACAGAGCGGCCAGACCCGTGCCGAGAGCGCCGGTCACGAGCAGGCCAAGACCGGCCGCGACGACCAGGATTGTCACGCCGTCGGCGAGGCGCTCGGTGACGATTGATCCGAGCGTGGCCATGCGGGGAAGTCGCAGCGCCGAGGCGGCCAGATAAGCCCGCGCCACGTCTCCTAGCCGCATCGGCAACAACGTGTTGGCGAAGCAGCCGACGCATGTGTACGCGAAGGCCTCGCGATACTGCACCTTTCCCAGAGGCGACAGCAGGAAGCGCCACCGCCATGCCCGGGCGGCGATCTCCAGCGAGGCTAAGCCGACGGCCAGAGCCACGCCTGGGAGTGCGACCCGACCAAGGACTTGAATGACGGTCGACAGGTCGACCCGACTAAGCGTCGCCCATGCGCAGACGGCACTGACGGCGATACCGATGACCACGCGCGCCGCCTTCGCCGAGCGACGGTCTCCAGCCGTCACTCGTTCGGGCGCCCGGTCCGCTGTGTTTGGCCGTCGTCGCACGACGCTGCGGCCGCCGCGGCGGATGTGGATAGGAGACCCGATTCCTCGAACCAGCGGACCGTCTGCTCGAGACCTCGATCCAGGGCCACCTGGGGAGACCAGCGCAGCATTAGGCGGATCTTCTCGATGTTGACGACGCGACGGCGGATGTTGTCGATGTCGCGACGGTCGATGTGATCGACCGTGATCTTGTGGCCGGAGGCTCGCCCGATTGCCGCGGCGAGGTCGTTCACGGACGTCTCAACACCAGTCCCGACGTTGAACACTTCGCCCTCGGCTCGCGGGTGCGTGGCAGCAAGAAGCGTCGCATCGACGGCATCCTCGACAAAGGTGTAGTCGCGGGTTTGCCCACCGTCGCCGTGGATGCAGAGGGTCTGGCCGGCATTCGCGGCGATGAGAAACTTGGAGACGACGCCACAGTACGGGTTCTCGGGGCGTTGGTATGGGCCGTAGACGTTCGAGTACCGGACCACCGCAACCGGCAGACCGTAGCTCTCGTAGAAGGCCATGCAGTAGTGCTCGCCGGCGAGCTTGCTGACGGCGTAGGGCGTGAGCGGCACGAGCCGGTCATCCTCGTTGATCGGGATCGAGCGAGGATTGCCGTAGACCGAGGCGGATGACGTGTATACGACCCGCTCGAGGTTCGAGTCGCGTGCAGCGAGGAGGACGTTGAGCGTGCCGCCGATGTTCGTGGCGAAGTCGTCGCGGGGGTTCGCCGTTGAGGCGATGATGTTTCGGGCCGCCAGATGAAAAACGACCGTGTGGCGCTTCACCAGGTCCCGGACAACAGGCTCGTCGGTGACGGATCCCTCGATGAACTCGGCGCCGGTCGGGATGGCGTCACGCCGGCCCGTAAAGAGGTCGTCCAGGACGGTGACCCTCGCCCCTGATTCGATCAGCCGTCGAACCAGTGCCGAACCAACGAAGCCGGCACCGCCGGTCACCAGAACCCGTCGGCCGCCGAAAGCACGCTCGAGCATCATCAGTGCTTGACCCTCAGTCGTAGCAACAGAGCCGGCCGGAATAGACGCCACCAATCGCGCAGGCCACGCATCTTGGTGAAGCCGCTGAGATGGTACCGAACCGTGACCGGGTACTCGACCACCCGATAGTGGCCCCTGATGGTCCTGTATAGCAGGTACGGTTCAAGCTCGTAGCTGTCCAGCCAGGCCTGATCGATATCGATCGAGGGGTCGTCCAGGATCATCGCGCGGAAGACGCGGAACCCGTTCGTTGCGTCCGTGACGTGGTGAAAGACCAGCAAGCTGAAGACGAAGGAGTAGAAGCGTGTGCCGAAGTTGCGGCCGCCGATCGGCCCCACCACATGGCCGCCTCGCATCCAGCGAGAGCCCTGGACGTAGTCGAGGTCCTGCGCCAGAGCGAAGTCGAGAGCCCCCACCAGATCAGATGGCTCGTGCTGATCGTCGCCGGACAACAGGGCCAGGTACGGCCGACCGCGCCCGCGGGCGCATCTGAAACCCGTCCGAATCGCCGCGCCCACGCCGCTGCGGCGCTCGTGTCGTAGAACCACGGCCGCGCCGTGAGCTCGCGCCTCGTCGCCCGTGGCATCCGTCGAGCCGTCGTCCACGACGATCGCCTCGAAGCGGCCGTCGGTGGGCCACTTATCGAGCACTCGGCCGATCTTGCCCACTTCGTTAAGGGCGGGGATGATGACCGCGACCAACGGCTCCACGGCCGAGGGCACGTAACTCGATCTGATCTTGGCGTCTGGAGCCGAAGGCTCCTGACGCACGAGCCGTGGCACGCTGACATACCCCCTGGCTGGATGACGCCAGCCACTATCCCAGACTGGATTCCGTTGGGCTACGAGGCAATGGTACCGGTAAGCCACCCGGCGAGACGGCATAGGATGCGCACAGCGCGCATGCGCCGCTCGTCCGATTATCGCGAATTGCCGGGAGCGTGGCTCCGCGAAGACTGCTGGGCGAACCGTGCGGGCTGCCGGGGCATTTGCGGCAGTAACGGGCCACGGCGAGAAACTGGCGGAGACGTCTGGTCGCTCGCAATCGGGCCGATCCGGCCGGGATCATCCCAGACCAAGGTGCGGCCTCCGGTGCCAGTTGGGAGCCACGTTGGCAGCCTCAGGGATTGGAACCGGGGCTCGCCGTCGACCCTTACTCGTCGGCCGCGCTCCCGTACCGCAGTTGGTCGAGCCATTGGGCGAGCCGCGCAGGGGTCGTAACCCATAGGCGTTCGTCTGCAGCAACGGCATCGAGGAGTCGGACGTACGCGTCCCACATCCGCTGCCGCGACGGGTTCACCCAGACCGGATGCACGTTCAGCACCGCGACACCGCCGACTGAAACGATGTACTCGATCTTCCGCAGCCAGCACGCTAGCGCCCGCTCGGGCGACAGACGGTGGACCTGGAGCAGGAACACGTCCTGCGGCAGCGTCAAGGGGATCTCGAGGAGCGGGCCGATCGCGAACGGAAAGACCGTAGCGCACCCCGCGCTGAAGCCGTAGGCCCCCCCGCGCTCCGTGTCGGGTAGCGACATGTCGTAGTCGAACGTTTCGCCGACGGCCGTGCGCAGGTCCGGCGACATCAGGAGCTGTCCGGATCGGAAGCCGCGCATGAGGCGCTGCGCCCACGGGCTGGCCTCGAAGACGGTCGCAAACGCGCCCACGGCCTCGGCCGCGGAAAGTGTCGGAAGGCGTCCGTCGTGCCCGATGTCGTGGCAGTACAGCTCGGCGCCATTGGCGACCATGTCTTCTGCGTATGCCTGGGTCGGCCAGCTGATCCTGGGCACGAACCCCACAGCGCTCGGCAGGCCGCGCACGTGCTCCGCGTCCCGCAACGCGGCAATGAGGCCAAGCTCCGGCCGGCTGTCCACATCGTGGGTGAGCAGGAACGCGGCGCGACGTCCCTCAGGCCAGGCCGGACGTTCCAGCGGCACGCCCGCTTCGGCGGTTGCCCGTTCCCAGCCGCTCGCCCGCTGTCGGTCGACGCTGCTCTCGATGGGCCACGCCGGGAACGCCGTGCCTTCAACGCGGCGGGCTTCGAGGCGGTATTTTGCGCCGAGAAGCGCCGTTCTCACATGGAGCGGGACGAGCCGGTAGGGGATGGGAAGCCGCGCGAAGAGCGGAGCCGCACCCCCGTATCCCGCTAGCAGGCTCAGCTCCTGCGCGTCGAGCGCTGCGGCGGACGGGTTTTCCAAGCGGCGTCGCGTGGCTTCGCGTCGGGCCTCGGCATCCCTCACAGTCAGCCAGTAGTACGAACTCTCTGCGGGCACGTCACAGTGCCTTTGCCTCGATACTTGGGCCATCATGAATCCACATCTCCCATATTCGGCCGTGGAGGGGATACGATCCTGCCATGTGGAAGCCCAGGAAAGCGTAGAGGCGCGTGACCGCGGTATTTGAGGCGAGCATCCGTGACTTGAAGGGAACCGCGCCCAGCTGCATGAGCCGGTCCGTGGCGCGCTGAAGCAGGAACAGGCCCAACCCCACCCCCTGGTAGCGAGGGGCAACCTGGAGACTGATGACCTCGGCGTTGATACCGCCTCCGAGCGGGTTTCTGCGCACGTCAAGCACCGTTGCGAATAGGTCCCGCAGTATTCGCGGTCGCCGCACCGAGGCCGCGATCGCGAGCCGCGCCGCAAGAAGCAGGCGACGTCGGAAGACCAGCGTGAAGAGGCGGTCTGCGTCCGTTGTAAGGCTCACAACCCCCACCAGCGCCTGGTCCAGTTCGATGACGTAGGTTTCCGCAATCGGGCTTTCAAGGATCCCCCGGTAGTAGACCTGCTCGAGGAAGGCCGGGCCCAGATCGGCGAGCAGCCCTGGCGTCCCGCTCCCGTGATGGATCGCAGCGATGGAGGCAAGGTCGTCCGCACCGGCCGGCCTGATGCGGTCCATGCCAACGTGTCGCCGGATGTGTTCCATCGCCGGGTCTCTCGACAGTTCGTGCGTCACTGGCACAGTGTGATGCCTCCTGGCGCGCTGATGTAGCACGCGTGAAGCATGTCGCAGGCGGCTTGTGCTCAACTGCCCCGCCCGGTATTGTCGGACTCGTGAGACCGCCAATGCACATTCCAGCCACCCATGTCCTCGAGGGGGCCAGCGTCTCGTCTGCCCTGGATCGCTTCGACTGGCAGGACCGGGTCTTCGCGGATCGACCCCGACTGTCCGAGCTTCTCGCCATACGACCCTCCTGGCCCGTACGAAGGCTGCACTGCCGAGTCCACCGCAACGCACCGTTCGAGCATGTCGCCAATGCTGCTCGCCCGTTCCTAGCGTACGCGGGATACGAGATCGAGTACGAATACAGCGACTACGACGATTCCTTCTCGTCGCCAGCGGCAGGTACGGCCGATCTCGAGGTCGTGTGGGTGGACTACACGCGGTACCGGGGTGTCCAGTTACCAGCCGACCTCGCGGAGTGGCTTGGCGGCCGCATCGCCCGGATCCGCCAGGAGAGCGTCGCGCCGATCTTGCTCGACCTCTGGGATTCCGACGAGGCGGACGCCGGCGAGGCGAACGCGCGGCTCAGGGACCTTGCGGCAGGAGTGCCGGGTCTGCACCTCTGCGACGTCGGCAAGATCCATCGCCAGCTCGGGTACGCGTTCAGCGACGCGCGGATGGCGGGAGTCAGCGGCTGGATCATGAGTGCCGCCGCCACGCTGATGATTGCACAGCGGTTCGGCCTGGTCTGGTTGCCTTCAGCTGTCGAGCCGCGGATCAAGGCTGTCGTGCTGGATCTGGACGACACCCTGTACGATGGCGTCATCGGCGAGGACGGGGTCGCAGGGGTCTCGATCTCCGAGGACCACTGGCGTCTACACGCAGAACTCGTCCGGCTTGCGTCGGAGGGAGTGTTCCTGGCTGTCGCCTCCAAGAACGATTCTCGCGATGTCGACGAACTATTGGCCACCCGCCCCGAGTTCGGCATCTCGCCCGCTGACCTCTCGGGCGTTATCGTCGGCTGGGACAGCAAGGCAACGGCGATCGCAAGGTTGTGCGCATCGCTGCACATCGCCGCGGACGCGATGCTCTTGGTCGACGACAATCCCGGCGAGTTGGCCTCGGTGGCGTCGAGTCACCCTGGGATCCGACTTCTTCGCGCGGGAAGGCCCGCCGACACGCTCCGCGCATTGCAGATATTCCCCGGCTTGGCAGGCTACCCGTCGTCGGAGACCGACGCGCTGCGGCGCGCGGACGCGCAGGCCGCCGCCGAGCGCACAGGCGACTTGGAGTCGTCGCTCGACCCAGTCGAATACATACGCTCGCTGCGAATCCAGCTCACGTTCGTCCTTAATCCGCCTGGCCAAGTGCGGCGGCTGCACGAGCTGTCCACGAAGACGAACCAGTTCAACACCGGGCTCTTGCGGCTCACCGAAGCCGAGGTTGCGGGGCGGCTTGCAAGCCCTAGTCATGCCACCGCAGCGGTGCGTCTCCGCGACAGGCTATCAGACTCGGGGATCATCGCCGCCCTCTTTGCGACGGTCCAAGGATCGACCCTAAAGGTGGACGAGGTCGACATCAGCTGCCGGGCACTCGGCCGCGGCGTGGAGGACGTGATGATCGCGGAGGCGGCGTGTCGCATCGCCACGGAATCGGGCTGCCGTATGGTCTCGTTCCGCTTCGCGGACGGGCCGCGAAACGAGCCCGCGCGCGCGTGGCTCAAGCGCCTGCCAGCGGCGATCCGCCGGAGATCGGGCGAGGAATTGGAAGTCGCGGTACAGGTCGATCGCTTGGCCCAGGTCGCGCGGGGGCCCCTGCCGATCGAGATCGTGTGGGACCCGGTGGACCCATGAGGGCCTTCCCTGACGTCGCTGCAGTCCATGCCGAGGTCCTGCGCGTTCTCGGGCTCGTGCTGGAGATCGATCCGCCTGAGAGCGTGCTCGTGCGCGAGACTTGCCCCGAGTGGGACTCCCTCAAGCACGTCCAGATCGTGTTCGCGCTCGAGGATGCGTTCGGCGTCGCGTTCTCGCTGGAGGAACTCGCCGAGCTGAACGATTCGGGGACGATCACGCGACACGTTGCGGATCGGCTGGGGGCGTGACCGGATTGGATGGATCCCTTCGTTTGCAGTAACGCCGAGCCGCTCAGCCGCTCCGTCGCGGAGATGATGGGGTGCCGTGTTCACCGACCGGCTTGGGCGAAATGGCCTGCATCTGCGAGGTCGGCTTGCGTCAGACTTGTGCGGTAGATGCCTCCGCCGGAGGTTGGCGTCCCGGCGACGTGTATGGAGATCGAGGCTTGAGATTGTCGCTGGCCCGTTTCGACCCAACGCCATGGCGGCTGCTCGGCTGGGGCATTGCGACGATCGGCTTTCTGTGCGTCGGGTTCGTGACCTGGTTCTGGCTGAGCCATGCGTCCGGCCAGACTCCGGGCGATACCCAGAACTACATCCTGGCTGGCCTGCGGCTCAACGTCGGCCACCCGCTCTACGGCTACGGTCCCGGTGACGTGCACGTGGTGCCGATAAGCGGCGGAGCCGACTACCCGCTCTTCTCGCCGCCGCTGATCGCGGTCCTCTTCCGGCCGATCGTACTGCTGCCGGCGAACGGTCAGTACATCTGGTGGGTGAGCATGGACGTACTGGAGATCCTCGCGATCATCGCGTTGGTTCTACGCGCGCCACTCGCCGCTGGGCTAGCTCTCATCCCGCTGAGCCTTTCAGTAGGCATGGCTATGCAGGTCGGTAACGTCGACTGCCTCGTGCTTCCGGGTCTCCTGCTCACCTGGTGCTGGCTAGTACGAGGGCATAACGACCGCGCCGGGCTGGCCATCGCTCTTCTGGCATCGCTCAAGTTGACGCCGGTCATCTTCGTGTGGTGGCTCTTCGTGACCGGTCGGCGCCGCGCGGCCGGAGTCGCGATCGGGTGCGGCATCGCGCTCGCGTTCGTGGCAATGCTCGGCAGTGAACCGATGATCTTCCTACGGTTCTATGAGGTCACGATGGCGAATCTATTGGCGCCCGCGAGCGACCTTGGGCCGCCGGGTCTGGCCCGAGCCATCGGGCTGCCCGCGATTGTGGTCGCTTGGCTCCCTCGGGCGGTCCTGCTCGGCGGCGCCGCAGTCATGTGGGCAACCCGACGCCGGCCGGGAGTCTCGTGGGCTACCGGTGCCTTCTTGATGTGGTTAGCCTCACCTGTGGTCGCCCTTCACACGCTAGCCCTGGCATTGGTCGCCATCGCTCCGCTGGCCTGGCCTATGGCGCCCGATCGAGTCCGCGAACGCCCAGGCGATGACCCGGAAGTCTCCACGAAATCGAAAGCTGGTCCGAACCACGCCACGGGCGAGGCTAGCACGCTAGTAGCCGGCACCTACCGCGCTGTGACGGCCTCGGCGCGGGTCTCGACGCGAGCGTCGTGGGCGGCCTCCCAGGCCTCGATTGCTGGCAGCTTGGCGAGGACGTAGCCGATCTCGTCGGTGCCGGCCAGAATCATCGCCCGGGCGAACGGGTCGATGTCGAAGCCAAACGACGTGCCATCGGGCAGTGTGACCGTCAGTGCGTCGAGATTCACAGTCCACTCACCGTCCGGGTTGGCAGCAACGAGCGTCTGAAGCGCCACGTGCCGCTCGGCCGAGACGACTATCGGCAGGAGCGCGTTCTTGAGGGCATTGCCCTTGAAGATGTCGGCGAAGCTGGTCGAAACGATGGCCCGGATGCCCCACGCCCGCAGCGCCCAGGGGGCGTGCTCGCGCGAGGAGCCGGAGCCGAAGTTGTCACCGACCACGAGAATCTGGCGGCCGGCGTTGTGCGGCTCATCTATGAATGAAACCGGCTCGCGGCGCTTTCCGTCCGGTGTGAAGCGCCAATCGAAGAAGAGCGCGTCGGCCAGGCCGGCTTTGTCGGTGATCTTGAGGAAACGGGCCGGGCAGAGCTGGTCCGTGTCGATGTTGGCGCGCGGGATCGAGATGACGCGGCTGGTGGTCTTGACGAACGGTTCGGGCATGTCAGTTGGCCTCCACGGCCGCGGGCGGCGGGGCTGCGGCGCCCACGGCGGCACCGGCCAAAGTTCGCGGATCGGTCACCACGCCTGTGATTGCGCTGGCGGCAGCTGTGAGCGGTGAGGCGAGGAACGAACGTCCGCCCTTACCCTGCCGCCCCTCGAAGTTGCGGTTCGAGGTGCTTATGCCGTACTGGCCGGGCTCGAGCTGGTCGCCGTTCATGGCGATACACATCGAGCAGCCCGATTCGCGCCACTCGGCGCCGGCCGACCGGAAGACCTCATCGAGGCCCTCGCTCTCGGCCTGCTTCTTGACCTGTTGCGAGCCGGGGACGACGAGCACGCGCAATCCGTCGGCCACGTGGCGGCCACGCAGGACCGAGGCCGCGGCCCGCAAGTCCTCGATGCGGCCATTCGTGCACGAGCCGATGAAGACGACGTCGAGCTTCTGGCCGGCGATCGAACTGCCGGGCTGGAGTCCCATGTACTTGAGGGCGCGCTCGAAGTCCTCGCGGGCCGATGGTTCGAGGTCGGCAACCGAAGGAATTCGGCCGGTCACCGAAATCCCCATGCCCGGGTTCGTGCCGTAGGTGACCATCGGTTCGAGCGCGTCGCCGTCGATGACGATCGTGCGGTCGTAGGTCGCGCCTTCGTCGCTCGGCAGCGTCCGCCAGCGGGCGACCGCCTCGTCCCAGGCCGCTCCTTGCGGAGCGAACGCCCGGCCCTTCAGATACGCGAACGTGGTTTCGTCCGGGGCGATGAGGCCGGCTCGGGCGCCGCCCTCGATCGACATGTTGCAGACCGTCATCCGCTCTTCCATGGACAGGGCCCGGATGGCGTCGCCGGTGAACTCGAAGACGTGGCCGGTGCCGCCCCCGACGCCGATTCGGGCGATCAGGGCGAGGATGATGTCCTTGGCCCCGACGCCCGGCCCAAGCCGCCCGTCGATGCGCACCTGGAACGTCTTGGGCTGGCGTTGCAGGAGCGTCTGCGTGGCCAGGACCATCTCGATTTCGGTCGTCCCGATGCCGAAAGCCAGCGCCCCAAAAGCGCCATGAGTGGCGGTGTGGGAGTCGCCGCAGACGATGGTCATGCCGGGCTGCGTCAGCCCCAACTCCGGCCCGATGACGTGGACGATGCCGCGCGTCGCCGAGCCCTGGCCGTGGAACGGAATGCCGAACTCGCGGCAGTTTTCCTCGATCTGTCGGAGCTGCTTGATGGCCAGCTCGTCCACCATCGGGATCGACGGATCGGTCGTGGGGATCGAATGGTCCGCCGTGGCGACGGTCTGGCCCGGCTTTCGGACCTTCAGGCCGCGCTCGTGCAGGCCGGTGAATGCCTGCGGGCTGGTGACTTCATGAACGAGGTGAAGATCGATCGCGAGAATTGCCGGCGCGCCGGGATCGGACGCCACAAAGTGGTCGTCCCATATCTTCTCCACCAGGGTGCGCGGTCTGTCAGCCATGTCCTGCTCACGATCGAGTTGCCCCGCCTCACCGGCTGACGCAGGTCAGCCGCGTGGACAGGGATCACCGAGGTTACCACTCCCTCGGCCGCAAGGCCGGAGCAAGGCGGCCGCACGCCATCGCATGCGTCGATGAGGCCGCCCGATGACCGCAAATCGGCGGGACCGTACCATCAGGAGGGTCGCTTGCGCGCTGGTTCGGACGCTAGTACGACCCGACATTCACGAGGTAACGAGTGGGGTATGCGACCGCCGGTCGGCTACAGTCGGCTCCGTTTTGGAAGGTCATGCGATCGAGGTGGTTGTACTGAACTTCCATGAAGGCTGGTGCCGTATCCGGGTCCGCGCGGAAGGACCAGGTGGCCGCGTAGGTTCGCCCGACTTCGATGGTGTCCCACCGGATCTCAAGGACCTTGGCATCGGTTTGTGGCAGGCCAGACGATGAACTCCAATTCCAATCAGGGGCGCTGGCAAACGGCCGGGTAGCCGGTCTCCCATCGATGCTCAGGTTGACCGGACCGGCCAACGACGACCAGGGACTCTGGCCAAAGTCGCTGTGATGGATCATGCCCCCTCCGGTGTATCTATCGGGTGGGTAGGTGTTGGCCTCGCCGAGCCAGGCCTGGAGAAGGTCGCTCTGGTTCGCCCAGACCGCGATCCAATCTCTGGCCCCGGCCGCGCCGGCCAGTCCGTCCGGCAGCAGATCCACGCCCAGCCAGTGGAACTCCACTCGCGCCGTGACGATAACGTAGTCCGGCGTGCGGTCCATCTGGCACCCGATGCTCAGCTTGAGACTATCCGGGCCGACCTGAGTCGGATCGCCCGTCGAATTGGCAGCGGTTGGTAGCGCGAACCCGGCGACGATCATCGGGATCAGCAAGACGAGCGCCCAGCGATGCGATGGCCCGGCGGTCTTGCCCCATTCCCACAGATCCGAGTCGAGGAGCGGGCCGCTTGCCAGAACGACCGCGCCACACAGCAGCCAAAATGCCGCCTCCGGCACCGCACCGTGCATCAGGAACGCCTGGGTAATCGCCGCAGCCGCGCCGAATCGGCCGAGTACGAGCGGCCACCCACGTCCCCGGCCGAGCAGCCAGAAGGCGAGCATCGAGGCCACAACCCCGAGGGCAAGCCCAACGGAGGCCGCGACGGCTCGGCCCGCTGTGAGCGTTGGCACCCAGACGAGCAGCATGGCGGCCTGTTCGGCCGCGATCAGGCCCAGGAGCAGGCGGACCCGCGTCAGGTCGCGGGGGGCGGGCAGGTTGGGCGAAGCGGCGCGGCTTGGCGAGGCCGTCGCCGCTGGCGAAGTCGAGGCGGTCGTCATCACGGCACCAGCGGCGGGGCTGGGACGCCCACGCCGGGCCTGTCGCAGGTGGCGACGGCCTGGATCCGGAACCGATCGAGATGGGCGTAGCTCACGACGGCCATCGGCGGGTACTTGCCGGCCGGTGTCGGCCGGCCGTTCGCGGTCAGAAGCGGCGAGAAGTCCCACCGGACCGTATAGGTGTTGCCGGTGGCGAGTGCGCTCTGCGGGATCGTGTATCCGCCGAATCCGCCGCCAAAACCCGCCCAGTATGTGCTGCCCCAGAGCCAGTCTGTGACCGGCGAGCCGTCGGGGCCGGTGATAGTCGGTTCGCCGGAGATGTAGGCTCCCGTCCCCGGGCTGATGTCGGTGAGCGCGCCCGCGTACTCGGTGACGTCCCAAGCCGGTGCCGAGATCACGCCGGCGGCGATGCCGTCGTAGGCCGACATCATGCCCTGCCCGGCGTAGGGATCGGCCTGCCCGGGGCGGCGGAGAATGCCGTTTGGCCAGGCGTCGAGGCGGTTCCATTTGAAGTGCGCTTCCACCGTATACGTTGGCGCGCCGGTCGCGTCCACGCCACACGTTTGGGTCACGCTCATGGTCAGGTCCTGCGGCCCAACCTGCGTCGGATCGGGGAGGAGCGGGGCGATCGGCGCCACGGCAAAACCGGCGACGAGTGCCACCGTCAGCGGAATCGCAAGGCGGCGCCGAATCGGATGCGACTGGGCCACCCAGTCCTCCAGGTCCGGCCCGATGGCCGGCAATGCGGCGACGAGCGCGAGTACGCCAAGCAGGTTGATGTTCACGCCTGGGCCTCGGACCAGGTCGAGCATTCCCACCAAGAGCCAGGCGGAAACCGTCACGCGAGCGAGTCGCAAGGCCCAGCGTTGGCCTCGGCCGATGGCCCGAATGGCGAGGATCGCCGCTAGCGAGGAAAGCGCCAGGGCAACCAGGGCGACTAAGAGCCGAAGGGGAGTCAGCGTCTGGAGTGCCCAGACGGCGCCGGCCACCGCCTGGACGATGACGGCGACAAAAAGGAGTCGCAGGAGCATCGAGCCTGCCGGCTCCTCGGAAATCGCCGCGGCGACGCTCGGCAGCAAGACGCCGATCGTGCTGGCGTACAGCCGCGAGTGGAAGGCACCGGTGATGTCGCGGCCCAGGGCGGATGGCTCGCCAAAGGCCGCGATCGCCTGGTCGAGGGCGATCTCCGGCCGCTCGGCCGCCCCAAGTCCGTCCTGCCAGCGCTGCCAGAGGTGGCCGTACAACTCCTCGGCCATGTCGGCCCGGTCCGACGCCCGGACGCTCGCTCGGTCGAGGATGGCCTCGACGTGGGCCTGCAGCCGCCTCTCCAGCGTCAAGCTTGCGCTCATGACCCCAGTAGGGCGTCGGCCGCGGTCCGGAACCGCTGCCAATCCGCGCGCCCCTCGGCCAGCGCCCGCTCCCCGGATTGCGTCAGGTCGTAGTAGCGCCTGCGCGGCGCGCCGGCCCCGACTTCCACCCAGTGCCCGGCGACTAGACCATCGCGCTCTAGCCTTCGGAGGGCGGGGTAGACGGTTCCTTCGGGCAGATCGATGACTTGCTCGCTCGTCTCGCGAAGCTGGGCGACGATTTCGTAGCCGTACATCTCGCGCCGTCCGAGCAGCCCCAGGATCAGGAGCCCGAACTCGCCCCGCGACAATTGCGGCCCATGAGATCCAGATGCGATCTCCGCCACGGAGCCTCCTTCACGGCCCTTGCGACGCCGTCCCGCCCGACTCGGGTCTACCTAGCGTCTCTAGGCGTCTTACCTAGCAACTGTAGGTAAGGGAGGCGTGCGCGTCAAGAGGTTTCGCGCACGCAGATCCCGCGGCGCCCGACCTACGCCAATTCGAACGAGCTGCGGAGGCGGATGTCGCGCGAGGAGTGGCCAACCTGGATCTCGTAGCGGCCGGGCTCAACGTGCCAGTGGTGGCGCTTTACATCCCAGAAGGCGAGGTCGCGGTCCTCAAGGGCGAGCGCGACTTCGGCCAACTCGCCTGGCTGGAGGCGGACCACCGCGAAGCCCTTCAGCTCGCGTGGAGGCCGAGGCAGGGGCGCTCCCTGAGGCGAGACGTAAACCTGGACGACTTCCTTGCCTGGCCGCTTGCCGGTGTTGCGGACCTTGACGTGCAACTCCAGGGGCTCGCCGTCGGCCAGACCGTCCGAGGCAACTGTCAGCGACTCGTACTTGAAGGTGGTGTAGCCGAGTCCGTGCCCAAAGGCGAAACGCGGCTCCACTCCCGCGACATCGAAGCCGCGGTAGCCGACGTTGACTCCCTCGCTGTAGACGAGTTCCTCGTCGGCGCCCGGGGTGGTGTCGTAGGCCGGGAAGTCCGCGGCGCGGCGAGCCAGCGTCACCGGTAGGCGGCCGCCCGGCTCGACGATGCCGAGCAAGACGTCGGCCAGGGCGTTGCCGAACTCCTGGCCCGGCAGCCAGGCATAGATGACGGCGGCAACTTTGTCGGCCCAGGGCAGGTCCATTGGGCAGCCCGAGTTCACCACGACGACGGTCTTGCGATTGACCGCGGCGACCCTCTCGACCAGCTCGTCCTGGCGGCCCGGCAGCGTGACGGTCTTGCGGTCACGGCCCTCGCTCTCCCAGGTTTCGTCGGTGCCGACGACCACGATCGCGACGTCGGCGGAAGCAGCAGCGGCCACGGCCGCTTCCAGAAGATTGCGGCCCTCCCGGGAGGCGCAGCCGATCGCCAACAGACTGGGGCCATCGGTGTTCGAGTGGGCCTCGGCCGAGATGAGGACGCGCTTGCCGGCCTCGAACTCGAAGGTGCCGCCTTTCTCCTTGGCCTCGAACACAGCCGTTGGGATGTCGACTCCGCTGGGAGCATCCCATTCGTCGGCGGCCGGGACGCCATCGACGAGGAGGCGCCGACCGCCGATGCCGCGAATGGCAACCTCATGTGGCGCGGTGACTTTGGGCGTGAGCCAGGCGGAGATTCGGACGGCAAAGTCGTTCTGGACCAGCCCTGCCGGGAGGTCGCCGAAGAGGTGGACGTCGCTCGATTGAACGTTGTAGCTGGCGACCGGCTGGCCGACCGGCTCCTGGCCGCGATAGAACTCGATCGTCAGACCGGGTTTGCCGTCGAGATCGGTCAGGTCCATTCGGGTGACCGGCGGCAGGAAGAGGTCAGTACCGGGGCCCGGCTCGTGGACGATCTCCACTGCCCCCGGGAGTGCCGCGCGTAGACCTTCGAGCGGGCTTATGGCATACGGGGCGCTGATATGAGCGGCACCCCCGCCCTGGGTGCACGGCGTGGCCGCGTTCGGACCCACGACCGCGACCTTGCGCAGCGCCTCGACTGCCAGCGGCAGGACGCCGTCGTTGGTGAGCAACACGAACGCATCTGCGGCCGCGCGCCGGACGAGAGCCGCGGCATCGGCGTCGGACAGGTGCACGGGCGCGAGTGGGTCGGTATCGGCCGGGCGGGTGCGGGCAGTCCGCGCAACTTGGCCGGCGACTGTCTGGTTGACCGGCAACGCCCCAACCCGCGTGGCCAGAGTCAGCACGTGCAGAGCGGCGCTGTTGAGCGTCTCCTCATCCACCTCGCCGCGTCGCACGGCAGCCGCCAGGTGCGGCCCGAGAAAGCGCGGCGGACCGGGCATCTCCAGGTCGAGTCCGGCCGTGGCATCGGCCACGGTGTCGTGAGCGGCATGCCAGTCGGACATCAGCACGCCGTCCCAGCCCCACTCCTCGCGCAGCACCCCGGCGATGAGGGCGGCGTTGTTGGAGCAGTGAACGCCGTTGATGCGGTTGTATGCCGCCATCATCGACCACGCCCCAGCCTTTGCCACTGCCTCGAAGGGGGGCAGATAGACCTCGCGCAGGGTCCGCTCATCAACGATGCAGTTGACCGTGGTCCGGTGGGTCTCGGAGTCATTCGCCACAAAATGTTTGGGGCAGGCCGCCACGCCCTGCGATTGCATGCCCGCCACGTAAGCGACAGCCAGCCTGGCGATGAGCAGCGGGTCCTCCGAGTAGCACTCGAAGTCGCGACCGGCCAGCGGTGAGCGGACGAGGTTCAGGACCGGGCCCAACATGTAGTGGATGCCGGCGCGCTTGGCCTCGGCGCCGATCCGCGCGGCCACTTCCGCGACAAGTTCAACGTCCCAGGTTGCCCCGAGGGCCGTGCCGCATGGGGTACATGTGGCGCTCGAACCCTTCAGGAACGTTATTCCGCGGATGCCATTGGGGCCGTCGAGCGTAAGCATCGGCCCCAGGCCTATCGAGTCGACGCCGGCGGCGTGCCAGGCGTCGATGCCGGAGGTCAGCTGGGCGCGCGCTTCAATCGTTAGCGACCGCACCAGTGCGTCCAGTCGCTCGATCGGAATCTCAGGCGTAGTGTCGGTCGGCTGCGTCATGCGTCCTTCCTGATTGCAGTGGCTGGGTGAATCGTACTCCGCGGGTCGGTGAAAGGCAGCCTCGTTTGGCGGGCTCACCGGCGGACTTCGGGTGGCCTACGCTTAGACACGATGGCTGAATGCGGGCCAAGCTGGGAGGGCAATCGTGGCGACTGCAGACGAGTCTACGTGGCGGGCATCTGCCGCGGCAGACAATGTCAACTCGGCGTCCGAGTGGGGCCAGGAGTTGGGCTATCCGGAATGGATTAAGACTTTCCTGCCGGCCATCCACGACACCTTCACCAAGGGCAACAAATACGTCATGGTGCCTGCCCTGAAGATGGGCCTGGGGCGCTACGCCTCCAACCCATTTACCGGCTACCTGATGATCCTGCGAACGCGCGGCCGCAAGAGCGGCGAGATGCGGGACGCCCCGCTCTGCTACACGATCGTGGGCGAGTACGTGTACTGCGTGGCCGGCTTCGGGCGGCAGACGCACTGGGTTCAGAACGTTCTGGCCGACGCCAACGTTGAGGTGATACTGCCGAGTCGGGCATTCTCTGGCGTGGCCGAAGAGGTCGTAGATGAGACGGAGCGCGGCCGCGTGCTTCCGCCGCTACTGCGCAGCATGGGCGTGATTGCCGGGATGATGGGAATTGGTAATCCCTGGCGCGATGCGCCCGAGGCGATCGCGGCCAAGTGCCAAGGTATGCCGCTGGTTCGCGTCCGGGCCACCGGCATCGCCGCGGGCCCCGAGGATCCGGGCGGCCGTTACTGGGTGGTGCCTCTCGCCGCTTCGGCCTTGTTGACGGTGTGGTGGCTGAGGGGCCGCAGTCGACAGAGGCTAAAAACATGACCGACGGCGGAAGGCTAATGAGGGTCGAGTGCCGACGGCAACCAAAGGTTCGGGGGCGGTCCGATGACGGATTGGCGTCGTAGCCTCGACCATGCCCGGCCGGTGGTCGGTTATGTCCGGGCGATCTTCGTTCGTCTGTTCGACCAGAGCGGCAAGGCGAACAAGGGCCTGACGGTTGGCCTCGGTCTCGTCGTTGGAGGCGCCTGCGTGCTGGGCGTCCCTGAGCTACGCGCGGTCTTTCCCGCGGGCATCGATCTCGAGATCCCGCTGCGTGCGGCCTCGCACTGGGCGAGCGGGGGTCAAGCGTATCCGCCGTCGGCCATGCTGGTGCAAGGCGGCCCCGACCTGCCCTACCTGTACCCGCCGTTCCTGCTGCCGCTGCTGGCTCCAATCGCCACTCTTCCGCGCGAAACGGTCACCGGCTTGTGGCTCATCCTGTGCTTCATGTGTGCGGTCTGGACTTGCCGCAGGCTGGCCATTCCCTGGCTCGCCGTTCCGTTCGTCCTGGCTTGGCCGCCCTTCGCCGAGGGTCTGATCACAGGCAACGTCCAGATCATCAGTTTCGCCGCGTTCGTAGCCCTGCTCTACGAGCCGGTGGACGGAGCGCCCCGGCAGAGAAAGTTCCTCCCGCAACGCGACGCCCTAAACGGCATTCTTGCGGGAGCCGTCGGCGTCCTCAAGACCACGCAGTTCCTGCCGGTTCTCTATCTCGCCCGGCGCCGCCTCCGCGCCGCGTTGCTGGGTGTGGCTATTCTTGGGGTCGTGGCTCTGGCGACGCTGCCGCTGACCGGTTTGCAAATCTACGGCGATTGGCTGTCGCAGCTACAGCGCGCCGCCGACCCGGCATGGGCAATCGGAGGAGTGGCGCTAGGACACCTCGTCGGCATTCCAGACTCGATTCCGATAGCTGTCGGGATCGCCCTAGCGCTGGCGATCCGAGGCAGAGACTCGGCAGCTTGGCTTGGGATTGCGCTGATCGTGGGAACCCCCAGCGTCCATGGCTACATATTCCTGTTTCTCCTGCCTGGGCTGCTGACCATTCGGCGCGATGTTGCTATCCCGGTCGCTGCGCTGTTCATTGGGGTCTACCACGGCGTCGCGTGGTGGATGGCCTTGGTTTTTGTCGCCTACTTCCTGATAGCCATGAGCCGCTGGCGGGGGCTGCGAATTGTTGGTCATGAGCCGGCCGCGCCGCTGCCGGCGTCCGCCCCAGTCCTAGACCTGCCAGGCCAAGCCTGACGTGAACGTGATCCCGCGATCGATTCGCTCCGCACGACTGAGCCCTATGGCCGGCCGAATCCTGCTGGACGCGGGGCTGATCCTCGGTGGTGCCCTGGCTTTTGCCGCCGTTGCGCTTGTCGTCAGCCGCGATGGCGGTCTCGCCTACGACACGCGAGCCTACTGGCTGGCCGCCCGGCATGTTCTCGACGGCACCGCGCTCTACTCGCAGGCCACAGTCTCCGACCTGGGTGCGTATAAGTACCCGCCGATCTTCGCTCAACTGTTTGTGCCGGCGACGATCCTGCCCGAGCTGGTGGTGGCCTGGCTCTGGCGCATCACGGGCGTCCTGTGTCTCCGCTACATGGTCGGATCGTGGAAGGCTGCAATTGTGGCCTGCGCCTTCATACCTGTTCTGAGCGAATTGAGTTTGGGAAACGTCACGCTCCAGATCGGGGCGGTGCTGGTTTTCACCCTGCGGGATCGACGAGGGGCCTACCTGCTGCCCTGGGCGGCCGCACTGAAATGGGGTCCAGTGTTGCTCGTCCCGTACCTGTGGTTTCTCAAGCCTGAGTCGCGCCGGCCACTGGTCATTGGAACGGCCGTGTTCGCCGTCGCGTGCATTGCCTCGGGCCTGGTCGCGCCGGGACTGTGGGGGGACTATGCGGCAACGTTCGGCTGGGAGAATGGCGCCACCATGTCCGGGTTCGCCGTAATCGCGATCGTGCCGTCCTGGGGGGGCCTCGACTTTCTCCTCCGCTTCGCTATTGCCGGGGCCGCGGCGATCTATGCCGTGTACTCCCGTAAGGCTTGGATAGCCTACGCGGCTGCTGTGATCACTTGCCCGATCCTGGCTTGGTTCCGATTCGCTCCGCTCGTGGCCATATGGCGGATCCGCCGGTCGGCCGACCCTGAACTGGGTGCGGACTCACCGGCCCTGACGCGCGGGTCGTGACATGACCGTGGCTTCCCCGGCGGTCCTGCTGGCCAGGATTCGAGCTCGCCTGCCGCTCTACCGCAAGCCCACCATCGTGGGGCTGTCCATCTTTGGATACGTCCTGTTTGTCTGGCTTATGCTCGTGGTGCCCGCCTCGCCGCACTTCAGCAGCGTTGTCGGCTTCGACTCGTTCGCGTATTGGAACGTGGATGCCATGCATCCGTACACGGCGCCGCTTGGGACGATCGGGTCGTTCACGTACTCGCCGGCCTTCGCCCTGATCGTCAGCCCGGCGCACCTGGTCCCTTTCGCGCTCTTCTATGCGGTCTGGGCCAGCTTTCTCATCGTCAATCTCGTCTGGCTGACCAGGCGGATGGCGTTGGTCTGGCTGGTCTTCCTGCCGGTTCCGCTGGAGCTGTACCACGGCAACGTGAACCTGCTTCTGGCAAGCGTCTGCGTCCTGGGCTTCGAGTACCCGGCCCTGTGGTGCATCGGCCTGCTGACGAAGGTCACGCCCGGAGTCTCGCTGCTCTGGTTCGTCGTCCGGCGGGAGTGGCGATCGCTGGCCTGGGCCCTGGGCGTCACGGCTGTCATCTCGGTCGTGTCGTTTGCCATCGCCCCGAGTGCGTGGTGGGACTGGGTGAAATTCCTGACGACGTCGCAAGAAACGGGCGCGGGGGCTAACGATTGGTACGCGTTCCTATTTCCGCCGCTGTGGCTTCGTGTCGTGGCCGCCGCCATTCTCGTCGTCTGGGGCGCTCGCACGGACCGTCGCTGGGTCGTGCCGGTGGCCACGATGGTGGCCATGCCTATCATCTGGGTCACGACGCCGGCCATCCTGGTGGCGATTCCGAGACTCAGGAAGAAGGCCCTGCCGACGACCGCGGGTCTGTAGGTGGGCCCGCGCCGCCGAATCGCAGACGCCCGGCGGGCGGTCGCTCGCTGCCGCACCCTCTTGGTCGGACTGTTCGAGCAGGGAAGCCCGGCCAACACGCGTCTCACGCTGGGGCTCGGGATCATCCTCGGGGCGCTGTGCCTTGTCGCCGGCCGCTACATGATCCTGGAATTCCCAGCCGGCATCGACTTCGAGATCCCGCTGCGGGCCGCCTCGCGCTGGGTTGGCGGCGGCGAGCCGTATCCGCCATCGGCCATGCTGGTCAACGGCGGCCCGGACCTGCCCTTCCTCTACCCGCCGTATGTGCTGCCCCTCCTGGCCCCGATCGCCGAACTGCCACGTGATTTCGTGACGGGCATCTGGCTGATTCTGTGCGCGGCGTGTGCTGTCTGGACCTGCCGGAGGCTTGGGATCCCGTGGCCCGCCGTCCCGTGCGTCATGGCTTGGCCGCCATTTTCGGAGGCCCTGGTTACGGGCAACGTCCAGGTATTCAGCTTTGCCGCCTTTGTCGCCTTGTTCTACGAGCCCGCCGATGGGCGAGCCCGGTACCGGACGTTCCTTCCGTCGCGCGACGGCCTCAACGGTGTCATCGGGGTGGCGGTCGGCGTCCTGAAAGTGGCGCAGATGCTGCCCGTCCTCTATCTGTTGCGTCGCCGTTGGCGGGCCGCGCTGATTGGCGTTGCGACGCTGGCCGCTCTGACGATCGCGTTACTACCGCTCACCGGCCTATCTGTGTACGGCGACTGGCTGGCCCAATTGCGCCGCGCCGCAGATCCCAGCTGGACAATCGGCGGCGTGGCATTGGGGCGGAGCGTCGGCCTGCCGGACATCGTGCTCATGGCCGGCGGGATTGCGCTCGCGCTTTCGGTGCGTGGCCGCGATTCGGTGGCGTGGCTCGGTATAGCAATGCTCGTCGCCACGCCAAGCGTTCACGGCTACACGTTTCTGTTCCTCGTGCCCGGTCTCCTGACGATCCGGCGCGATTTCTCCTTTGTCATCGCGGCCATGTACCTTGGCAACTACCACACCGACACCTGGTGGATTGGGTGGCTGTTGGTGGTCTGCTGCCTGATTGCGGCCAATCGCTGGCCGTGGCTCCGCTCGACTGCCCCCGCGACCAAGGACCCTCGGTCCGGAGGAAGCCCAGCCCCGTCAGACCGCCGTGGCGAGGAGCCGTCCGTAAAGAGTGGCGCTCGATACAATCTGCTCGACCTCGCCTCCATGCCCTCGACCCAGCCCAGATCGAGTTAGCGGAACAGGTCAGCAGGGGAGTCCTGATGTTCGATCGGCTCGGCCGGCTCGTGGTCCGGCTTCGGTTCGTCTTCGTCGTCGCCTGGGTCGCGGCGGCCGTGATCATGGGCGCGCTGGCCCCCTCGCTGTCGCAAGCCGGCTCCGCCGATGAAACGAGCTTCCTGCCGCGCGACGCCGAGTCGCTGGCAGCTCGCCACGTCATTGCCGCGGCCTTTCCGGCGGACTCTGCGCCGGCCTCAGCGCTGGTCGTCTTCTCACGTCCGGGCGGCCTGACCGACGCCGATCGAGCTGCGATAGAAGGGCTGCGTGCCTACTTCGAAGGCAGCGGCCACCCCGACGCGGTCCAACGCTACGTCACGGCCGAAGGCTCTTCCTCCCTGGCCTCCGCGCTGCGCAGCCCAGATGGCGTTGTGGAGCTGGCCCGTATCGACATGTCCACGCCGTCGTTCCTGCCGCGCACGAACGCCGCGATCGACGTCATTCGCGATCATTTCGCCAAGCCCGGCGTGCTGCCGGCGGGCCTCATCGCTCAGGTCACGGGCCAGGCGGGGATCGGCCGCGACTATCTCGCCGCCATCAAAGACGGGACGGAGCGAACGACGCTCGTCACGATCATCCTCGTGGTTCTGGTCCTGCTGCTGATCTACCGCGCGCCGCTGGCCGCGCTGGCTCCGCTGCTCACCATCGGCTCGGCCTTCCTGGTCTCGCGGGGGTTGCTCGGCCTGATGGCCCAGGCCGGCTGGCAGCTATCGTCCGTGCTCGATTCGTTCATCGTCGTCATGGTTTTTGGCGTCGGCACCGACTACACGATCTTCTTGATCTCACGCTTCCGCGAGGAGCTGGGCCGACACAGCGCAGAGGTAGCGGTCCAGGTGACGGTCAGCCGCATCGGCGCAGTCATCACGGCCTCGGCGGCCACGGTCATCGTTGGCCTGGCGTCGATGGTCGCGGCCCGGTTCGGCATGATCCAGTCCACTGGCCCGGCTCTGGCGATCACGATCTTCGTTACGCTCCTGGCAGGCCTGACGCTGACGCCCTCGCTGCTGGCCATATTTGGGAGGCGCATTTTCTGGCCCCTGCATGAAAAGACCCGGACCGCCGAGGATGAGGAGCGCGGCTTCTGGGCGGCGCTGGCGCGACGCATCACGGCTAGGCCGGGGCTGCTCGCGGCCGCGGTGCTGGCGCTCCTGTTGGTGCCGGTTCTAGCCCTGCCACAGCTCAAGCAAAACTTTGACGTCCTGCACGAGCTGCCGGCCGGGGCTGAATCACGTCAGGGCTACGACACGCTGAGTCGGCACCTGGCCGAGGGCCAGCTGATGCCACTCACGGTTCTCGTACAATCTGCCGGCGGCTCGCAGATAGACCTCATCTCTGGGCGGGGCCTGGGCCGTATGGAGGCGCTGGGCAAGTCGATTGCGGCAGTGCCCAATGTTCAATCGGTACGGAGCCTGGTGGACCCGCTGGGCCAGGGCAAGGTCTCAGACCTGCTTCGACCGGCCGTCCAGCTGCCCATGGCCGCGACGGCGTTCCGCAAGCCGCCGAGCGCCGATCTGAACGTCCAATTGGGCGATGCCAGTGTGGCCGGCATTCAATCGACCGCGGCCTATGTGGGTGGGCTTGGGGGCGCCTTGCCGAACCTCCCGGATGCGGATCTTCGGGCGGCGAACGTCGACCTCGAGACGCTGGTGGCCGGTCTTGTCGACGCCCGGAAGCAGGTCCTCGTCACGAACCAGCTTGACGCAATCGTGGTCGAGCTTCGGGCGGCTGCAGCAGCTGCCGCGGCGGCCGGCGCCCCGGGCGGGTCGGGCGCCGCCGCGCCGACGGACGCAGCGGTTCAGTTGGCCGCGCTCAAGGCCTATCTGGCCGAGCTGGGAGCGGCCCGGCCCTCGGTCAAGTCGGAGGCGTCGTACGAGTCCGCGCTGAGCGCCCTGGCGGCCCTCACAGTTCGCCTTGATCCAATCTCTTACGCTCAACTCCTCGGCTCGATCCAGGGTCTTTCGGCGTGGTTCGCGGCCCAGCCGACGTCGTTCTACTTCGCGCCGGCGGCTCTCAAACTCAGTGAGGCCACCCTCGCCGCTCAGCAGGCGATGGCCGCCGCGCGGCTGCGGCTGCCGGTAGAACTCGATGCGCTGGCCGCGGCGTTCACTGCGTCCGATCTCTACGCGCCACCGGATCTGCGAGCCGCCTACGTCTCAGCGGACGGCACCGTGGCCCGTCTCTACGTTACGACCGCGACCAACCCGTACGACACGAATTCTTTCGAGACGGTCCGCGCACTCCGGGCCTTGCTTGGGAAGGGTGGCGGTGGCTTTGGGACCGCCGGAGTTGGGGGCGCTGCCGGCGCTGCTGGTGGCGCGACCTCCGCCGCACCGCAGGCGTACGTGGGCGGGGCAACGGCCGAGTTCGCCGACGTCCAGGACACCATTTCGGCCGATTTCCTGAGAGTCGCCGCAATCACGATCATCGGCATCCTGATCGTGCTCATTCTGCTGCTGCGGGCCATCGTGGCGCCGGTCTACCTCGTCCTGACCGTACTCCTCTCCTATGCCACGAGTCTGAGTATTGCGGCCCTGATCCTGCAGCATCTCTTCGGCCAGGCCGGCGTCAACTACTTCATCCCGCTTATGGTCTTCGTGCTCCTGGTGGCCCTTGGATCCGACTACAACATCTTCCTGATGTCGCGTGTCCGCGAGGAAAGTTCGACGCGGGAGCTGCTTCTGGGGATCCGCGTCGCCTCCGCCCGAACCGGCACGGTCATCACCTCAGCCGGGCTGATACTGGCCGGCACCTTCGGCGCCCTGGTGACGTCCCCGCTTCAGCTTCTCTTCCAGGTTGGCCTGGCCGTGGGTTTGGGCGTGCTCATCGACACGTTCGTCGTCCGCAGCTTGCTGGTCCCGGCGCTGACAGCCTTCATCGGCGAACGTGCCTGGTGGCCGTTCCACCGCCGCCCGAGCGAATAGGGGCCGAATTACTCCGGCAAGGCGGGCCGAACTGGTCCGGTGGCAGCCTGCTCACGAGCCTACAATCGACTAACGGCTGGGCACCTCCCGACTCGTTGACGAGGGGCCGTCGACTTACGGAGGTTTGATCATGCCGGCTTGTGGCGGAAGCGGACTTCTGGGCGAGCGGGGTAGGTTCGGATCATGACTGCCGCTCCGAGACGCAAGCATTCGGCCGGCGAACCGCAGGCTGTCGCCGCCGGGCGGCCTCTGGACTGCATCGTGCTGGTCAAGCAGGTCCCAGATGTCTCCAACATCCCTGAGGACGCCTGGGACCGAGAAAAGGGCACGCTACGGCGGGCGCTGCTCGATAGCATCCTGAACCCGCTTGACCTCCAGGCGCTGACCTTTGCCCGTCGCATCACCGAGGCCACGCCGGGCTCCCGGACGATCTACCTCTCCATGGGCCCGCCGCAGGCCAGAGAGACGCTGATCGATTGCCTGTCGCGCGTCCCGGGCGAGGCGATCCTGCTCACCGACCGCGCTTTCGCGGGCGCAGATACCGTGGCCACGGCCTACTCGCTGGCGTGTGCGATCCGCAGGATCGAACGTGAGATCCTCGGTGGCAGCCGTGACTACGTGATCGTTACGGGCATGCAGTCCGTGGACGGCGACACGGCCCAGGTCCCGCCCCAGATCGCCGAGGAGCTTGGGATCGAGCACATTGCCTACGCCAAGGGCATCGAGGTGACGCCCGATCTGCGGGTCGAGCGGATCGGTCCCCAGGGCACGGAGACGGTCCGGCCCCTGAAGTATCCGGTCCTCATCACGGTCACGGCCTGCATGGACCCGCTGTATCGCTCGTTCCAGCAGGCCCGCGAGGCTCGCTCCGGCACTGTCCAGGAGTGGAGCGCTCAGTCGGTGGGGGCGGACCCTCAGCGGACGGGGCTGCAGGGATCACGGACCCAGGTCTATCGGATTTTCTCGCCCAGCGAGGAGCGGTCCGAGGCTTGCGAATTCGTCCATGAGCCGGCGGAACTCATCGAGCGCATCAAGGCCCGCTACCAAGCCAGGGGCGGCGGGGCTCGGGCGGAGGAGGCGGAGGCGTACAGCCTGGGTGACAAGACGCCCACTTATACCGGTGAGTTCTGGGTCCTTGCGGAGCGCGAGGGGGACGGTATCCGCTCGGTCTCCCTGGAGCTGCTGGGCAAGGCTCGTGAGCTGGCCGCCGGTTTGGGCGCGCTTGTGGGCGCTGTCCTGCCCTGTGACGACGCCGGGCATCTACCGGAGCAGCTGATTGCCTGCGGTGCCGACAAGGTCTACGTCATCAAGCACCCGCTCCTGCGCGACTTCCTGCCCATGCCCTACAAGGTCGCGATCTCGCGACTGGTGCGCGAGCGGCGCCCCCAGGTCATGCTCTTCGGGGCCACGCCGATGGGCCGCGAACTGGCTCCGCGAGTGGCCTACGCCTGTGACTGCGGACTCACGGCGGACTGCACCAAGCTCGAGATCGGCGACCACGCGAAGGGGACGACCTCGCTTGTCGGGATCCTCAAGCAGACGCGACCGGCGCTGGGCGGCAACATCATGGCCACAATCCTGACCAAGGATTCCCCCACCCAGATGGCGACGGTGCGACCCGGCGTGTTCCGGACTCCGCCGCAGGATCCAGCTCGGACCGGCAAGATCGTCCGCCTGAAGGCGGACCTGGCGCAGAAAGAGTTCCGCGTGCGTTCGGTCGCCGTGGAGTCGTTCACCAGTAAGGTTTCCATCCGCGACGCCGAGGTCGTTGTGGCGGGTGGCCACGGCCTGCGCTCCAGAGCCGACTTCGAGCGCTATCTCAACCCTCTTGCGGACGGGCTGGCCAGGTTGCTCGGCGCCAACGTCAAGGTCGGTGCTTCGCGCATCGCAGTCGAGGACGGTTTCAGCACGCACGATCGACAGGTCGGCCAGACCGGTACGACGGTCCAGCCCAGACTTTACTTGGCGCTTGGGATTTCCGGTGCCGTGCAGCACATCTCCGGCATGGCTGGCTCGGAGACCATCGTCGCGATCAACAAGGATCCCAAAGCGCGCATCTTCAACTATGCGGACTTCGGCATGGTGGGTGACATCGAGACCATCGTGCCGGGGCTCATCCGCGAGCTGGATGGAGGTCTCCCATCAAGCCGATAGATGTCCTGATCGTGGGTGCCGGCCCGGCCGGCCTGTCGGCGGCGATCCGTGTCAGGGAGCGCCTGGAGGCGGAAGGCCGTGACGCTTCGGTCGTTGTCATCGACAAGGCGCCCTCGAATGGCTACCACAACCTTTCTGGGGCCGCGTTTGAGCCTGGTTGCCTGGATGAGCTGCTGCCCGGATGGCAGGACGAGCGCAGCCTCCTCACGGATCACGTGATCCCGGTCAAGCGCGACGACATGTACTTCCTGGTGGGCGGCAAGGCCGTGCACATTCCTGCGGTCGTGGTGCCGCACCGGATGCACCACCGCGGCGACGTCACGATCTCGCTCTCGCGCCTGGTCCAGTTCATGGCCCAACAGGCCGAGAAGCGCGGCGTAGAGATCTATCACGGCTACTCGGCCTGCTCGCTCATCGTCGAGGGGGGAGCGGTACAGGGCGTCACCCTGACAGACGTCGGTCTCGACAAGAACGGCCAGCAGAAGCCGAATTTCCGGTCGGGCGAGGAGATCAGGGCGAAGGTCACGATCCTGGCGGACGGCTCTCATGGCGTCCTGTCGACCCAGTTCGGCGAACTCTTCGGCGCCGGGCGGAACCCGCAGGTCTATTCGCTCGGCATCAAGGCTGTCGTCCAGTTCCCCGGCGAGAATCCCTTCGGAAACAACCGAGTCCTACACACGCTTGGCTACCCGGCCCCCGCAAGTGTTTTCGGCGGCGGGTTCATCTACAGCATGGGCGAGAAGGCCGTCGCGGTCGGTCTGATCCTTGGCCTCGACTGGAAGTACGGCGACCTCAACGCCCAGCGCGAGTTCGAGCGGTACCGGGCCCACCCCTTCATCGCGCGGCTGCTCAAGGGTGGCGTGACGATTGCCACCGGCGCAAAGACGATCCCAGAGGGCGGCTACCTCTCGCTGGGCACGCTGAGCGCGCCGGGAGCGTTGGTTGCGGGCGACGGAGCCGGCTTCGTGAACATGGAGAAGATCAAGGGCATCCACTACGCGGTCCAGACCGGCATGTGCGCCGCGGACACGGTCGCCGATGCCTTCGCGACGGGGGATTTCGGGCAGCAGGCGCTCTCGCCCTATCGCGACCGATTGGCCGAGCGCGGGATCATAGCCGAGCTTGAGCACGCCAGGAACTACCGTCAGAGCTTCCGCTGGGGGCTGTTCGTCGGGACGCCGCTGTCGTTGATCCAGAGCCGTCTGCCGGTGCGCCTCAAGACTCACCCGGATCAGGAAGGCACCAAGTCTGGGGCGCGACTGGCGCGGAAGGACCCCGGCGGCATGGACCAGACGACTTTCGTGAGCTTGACGGGCTCGATCCACCGGGAGGACGAGCCATCGCACGTCAGCATCCCTGACCCGTCGCTATGCCTGCGCTGCGCCGAGCGGTTCGCGAACTCATGCACTCACTTCTGCCCCGGCCAGGTCTACCGCTGGAGTGGGGAGGCAATCGTACTGAGCCCGTCGAACTGCCTCCACTGCATGACCTGCACGGTGAAGTGCCCGTACGCCAACATCACCTGGCTGCCGCCGGAGGGCGGCGAGGGACCGCGCTTCAAGCTGATGTGATCTCGCGGCGAGGGCGGCTGGCGGGGCGAATGCCGGCGTTACCGCGCCTCGCCGAGCCTCTTCACGGTATGGAGCCGGATCCAGTCGGCGAGCGTGTCCTCGTCGAGCGAGCCCGATGCCAGCGCGACCATCGTCGTCACGACCTCGGTTTCGGCTGCGGTGAACTCCAGGCCGTTGAGCCCCAGGAACATGCCCATCGTCACGAACGCAACACGCTTGTTGCCGTCGCTGTACGGGTGGTTGCGGGCGAGCCCGAATCCGTAGGCGGCGGCCAGTGCGGCGAGGTCGGTCGTCGCATCGTAGGTGAACCGCTGGCGCGGACGTGCCAGGGCCGACTCGAGTAGATCCTCATCGCGCAGCCCGGGCACGCCGCCGTGGTTGAGCAGCATGTCGGTCTGGATTGCGTCCACGACGAGCCGCGACACCCACCGCGGTTCCCGCGAGAGTGTGGCCACGCGGCCCTACTTTGCCAGTTCGCGCAGGGCGGTGCGGTAGGTGCGCCCGACCTGGGCTGCGATCGCTAGCGCCTCTTCGATGTCCGGGTCGTAGGGGGTCAGCAGGATCCCGCGCTCGGTCTCGATCGCGATCACGGTGTCGCCGGCCTCGAGCTTCAGCCTGTCGGCCATGTCCTTGGGCAGCGTGGCCGCTATCGAGCCGCCAGCGCGCCTGAGCTTCACTGCCTGGGTCATCGGCGTCTCCATTACGAGGGTTGCAAACCACAGTAGCACAACTGTGCTACCTGACGGTCCGAGTTTTCGGACGTATCTTGGACTGGATATGATCGCCCGAGCACTCGGGTTCAAGAGAGGCCGGGGGCTGGAAGCTCAACCGGACAGTCGGCACGAATAGGCGAGAAGCGACGATGAAGTTCCTAAACAATCAGGTCCCTGCAGCCGTTGCTGGACACGGCTAGCCGACTGGCGAAGCTTGACGGCGTAGGAGTCGGGGCCGCACCCCAAGGCGGCGAGGGTCCGCGAGTCGAGCAGAAGTAACGGGTCAGCCCTAACTCTCACGCTGGACGAGGCCTCTCAGGAAGCGTACGCTGTGACGTACGATACAAGGAGGCCGCCGATGACTTCGATCACCGCCACCGAGGCGCGCAAGCAGCTCTATAAGCTTCTGGACGACGTGTCGGATTCCCACGAGCCCGTCCAGATCACCGGCAGGCGCGGCAACGCCGTGCTCGTCGGCGAGGACGACTGGCGCGCCGTGCAGGAGACGCTCTACCTCGTCTCGATCCCCGGGATGCGCGAGTCCATCATCGAGGGCTTGGCGGCCCCGGTCGATGAGTTCGCGGACAAGCTCGACTGGTGACTTGGAGGCTCGTCTACTCGAAGCAGTCCCAGAAGGACGCCTCCAGGCTCGCCTCGGCAGGGCTCAAGGGCAAGGCGCAGGCGCTCCTCGCCCTGTTGGCGAATGACCCCTACCGTACCCCGCCGCCGTTCGAAAAGCTCGTGGGGGACCTCGCCGGCGCGTACTCGCGGCGCATCAACATCCAGCATCGGCTGGTCTACCAGGTCCTCGACGACGAGCAGACCGTGAAAGTGCTGCGGATGTGGACGCACTACGAGTAGGGAGCTGGTGCCCTGACGAGGTGCTATGATCGGCACCAGAACAGGGCACTCGATGGAGGTCTGATGCGCAGCACCGTGAGGTTCTCCGAAGACGTCGTGCCCCTCGGCGACCTGAAGGTGAACCCCGGCAAGGTCATCCGGCACCTCGACGAGACCGGTCGTCCGGTTCTCCTGACCAGCCGCGGTCGCGGGGTCGCCGTCGTTCAGGGTCTCTCGGAGTTCGAGTCGGCCCAGGAGGAGCGCGAGTTCATGCGCGCCGTTATCAGCGGGCTCTCCGATCTCGAGGACGGGCACGAGCTTCCGTTGGACGAGGCAAGGCGTCGGCTCGGGCTCGTCTGAGATGGGTCGTCGGCGTATCTCGATCGCCGAGTCGGCCGTCCGGGACTTGGAAGATGTCCGCGACGGGTACGTCGCGCAGTCGGCGCCCGAGGTCGGCGATAGGCTGGTGCGCGAGATTGTGCATCGACTTGAACAGCTTGCCGAGTTCCCCGACAGCGGCAGGGTGGTCCCGGAGTTCGACACTCCATGGCTGCGTGAGTTGGTGCATCCGCCGTTCCGTATCGTCTACCGGGTCGACGGCGTCCGAGTGCGCATCGTTCGGGTTTGGCGCAGCGAGAGGCTGATGGGGCACCCTCCGGACGGCATCGGCGCATAGGCCCGCGGGCTCCCCGCGCCCCTTCCCAGCCGGCCGCCGCCGTCCGACGCCCCACTCGCCACTCCAATCTGGCGGTCTGCACTCCAGGCGAACCGCCCGCCGGGCGATACCTTCAGTACCATCGCCCCGTACCCGAAATGGGTATGGCGCAAAAGTTGATGGCTGCTGGTAAACTCCCCGAACACTGTGGTCACGAAACCCGGCGTGCGCAGCTACGGAGAACTAAGTTGGGTCTGTTAAGCAGTCGAAGCCGCAGCCACATCGCCATCGCCATTCGGGCAGATGGTCGTCACGTGCAGGTTCCGTCTGACGACCTCGGCCTGGTCGACGTATCCCTTCTCGGTCTACTTCGCTCGCTTGAGTTTGGCATTGGGCGCGTATTCGGGCTCATTACCGGCTCCCGGCGGGAGGCTGGACGGCGGGATCGGCGCTAAAGACGCAGAACCCAGAACCAACCAGAACCCTCGCCGAGCGGCGAGGGTTTTTTCATGACCCAGATCGGCGATCATGCCGAATGCCCGGCGATCCAGGGTAAGAACAGGAAAGGGACGCAGCGATGGGGATCACAGACGACGAATCGGACCGTTCGCCAAAGTTGGCCGCCGGCAGCGGGAGCGCGGTAAGCGCCGTCGGCACGAGGGTCGGCGTCGCGTCGACTGCGGGAGGGCGCCGGCGGATCGATCACATGCCTGGGGCGGGCAGCACGCGAGCCGAGGCCATCAACGCCGGCCGCCACGAGATGCTCACGGACACGCTCCGCAAGCAGGTCCTCAGCCTGGCCGAACGCGGCGTGAAGCGGCCGCGCATCGGGGCCGACGCCGTCTGCGAGGCCCTTCTCAACCAGGGCGTCGACGTCTTCTTCGGTTTCCCGGGCGGCGTGCTGCTGCCCCTGTACGACGTTCTCGGCGACTACCCCGAGCTGCGCCACATCCTGGTTCGCCACGAACAAGGCGCCGCCCACGCCGCCGACGGCTATGCCCGTGCCTGCGGCAGAGTTGGCGTCTGCCTCGGTACCTCAGGGCCCGGCGCCACGAACCTCGTGACCGGCATCGGCAATGCCATGCTGGATTCCGTTCCAATGGTCGCCATCACCGGCAACGTCGTCTCATCGCTGCTGGGCAAGGACGCGTTCCAAGAGATCGACATTACCGGCATCACGTTGCCGTGCACCAAGCACAACTACCTCGTCAGCGACCCCAACGACATTCCTCGCGTCTTTGCGGAAGCCTTCCACATCGCCCGCACCGGCCGTCCGGGCCCCGTCCACATCGACATCACCAAGGACGCCTTGATGGGCGCCTGCACGGCCGAACACCCGACCACGCTGGACCTGCCCGGCTTCAAGCCCAAGTTCGAGGGCCACTTCCGGCAGATCAAGCTGGCAGCCGAGGAGATCTCAAGGGCCGAGCGTCCGGTCATCGTGGCCGGCCACGGCGTTCTGATCTCCGATGCCACCGAGGAGTTGCGCGAACTGGCCGAGAAGGCCCAGATCCCGGTCGTGCACACACTTCTCGGCATCGGCGCAATTGATGAGAGACACCCGCTCAGCCTCGGCTTCGTAGGGATGCACGGCTGGAAGCACGCCAACAAGGTGATCCAGTCGGCCGACCTGCTGATCGCTCTCGGCATGCGCTTCGACGACCGCGTCACCGGCCACGTGCCCACGTTCGCGCCGTACGCGCGGATCATCCACGTGGACATCGACCCGGCCGAAATCGGCAAGAACGTGGCCGTGGAGATCCCAATCGTGGGCGACGTCAAACGCGTCCTGATTGCGCTCCTGCCGCAGATCCAGCCCGTGGCGCCGGAGCGGCGGGCGGCCTACCTGGGCCAGATCGCCGAATGGCGAGCCGAGTCTGAGAAGACGCCGTGGCATGGTTCCGGGGCCTGGCGCAACGGCCAGCTCTCGGCCGACTTCGTGGTCGGCGCCATCGGCGAGGCGTCGGGCCACGATGCCACGATCGTGGCCGACGTGGGCCAGAATCAGATGTGGACCGCTCGCTACGCGGGATTCCGGCGGCCGAACAGCCACATCAGTTCCGGCGGCCTGGGTACGATGGGCTACGGCCTGCCGGCGGCCATGGGTGCGGCGGTGGGCCGGCCCGACAAGGAGACATGGGCCATCGTCGGCGACGGCGGGCTGCAGATGACGGCCCAGGAGCTGATGACGCTCGTCCAGGACAATATCCCGGTCAAGGTCGCGCTGCTCGACAATCGCAAGCTGGGCATGATCCGGCAGTGGCAGGAGCTCGTGTATTCGGGCAACTACCATTCGTCCAACCTGCTCGGCCCCGATTGGCTCAAACTTGCCGAGGCCTACGGAGTGGCCGGCTTCCGGGCTTCGACTCCGGAGGAAGTGGGAGTCGCGATCGCCGCGGCTAGGGCCGTGGACGGTCCCGCCCTGGTCCATTTCGAGATCGCCGAGCAGCAGAACGTCTTCCCGATGATGCCGGCCGGCAAGGGCCTGTCCGACCTGCTCGAGGAACAGTTCGAGGAGCCGAAGCAATGAGCCCCACCGGCCAGACACCCGGCAAGGCGGCCCCGGCCCACACCGCCCCGGCCCACACCGCGCCGCCGGCCCGAGCCCTGCCCGGGCACGGCGAAGCTCATCGCCACGTCCTGGTGGCGATCGTCCTCAACAAACCCGGCGTCCTCAATCGCGTTGCCAGCCTCATGCGGGCACGCAACTTCAACATCGAGACCCTGGCGGTCAGTCACACTGACCAACCGGAAGTTAGTCGCATGACGATCACGCTCCGCGGAGACGACGTGCTGGTCGAACAGGCGGCTAAGCAGCTATACCGGCTTATCGACGTGCTCAAAGTTCAGGACGTCACCGGCGACCCAATCGTCGAGCACGAGATCGCGCTCATCAAGGTCCGCGCCGACGAACGCAACCGCGGCGAGGTGCTGACCATCGCGGAGATGCACAAGGCCAAAGTCGTGGATCTGGCAGCCGAGTCGCTGATCGTTCAGGCGACCGGCACGGAGGCAGAGGTGGACTCTCTGATCGCCCTCCTGCGCGGATTCGGCATTAAGGAGCTCGTCCGCTCCGGTACCGTCGTTATGTCCCGGGGCACCGGGTCGATAGAGGAGGCAACCAAACGATGACCGCTCGCATGTACTACGACGCCGACGCCGACCCGCGGGCACTCGCCGGCCAGAAGATCGTGATCATCGGCTACGGCAGCCAGGGCCATGCCCACGCCCAGAACCTTCGGGACTCGGGCTTCGATGTCACTGTGGTCGAGGCGAACCCCAAGGCCCGCGCCCTTGCGGACGAGGCCGGTATCAAGACCGCCGAGATTGCCGCTGCGGTCAAGGCCGCCGACGTGATCATGGTCCTGGTCCCTGACACCATTCAGAAGAAGGTGTACGAGACCTCGATCGAGCCGAACATGAAGCCGGGCCAGCTGCTCATGTTCGCCCACGGCTTCAACATCCGGTTCGATCGCATCAAGCCGGGCGAGGGGATCGACGTGGGCATGGTCGCCCCCAAGGGCCCCGGCCACCTCGTCCGCTCCGTCTTCGAGCAGGGCGGCGGCGTGCCCGCGCTGTTCGCCGTGGAGAAGGATGCGACCGGCACCGCTCGCGCGCGCACGCTTGCCTACGCTCGTGGCATCGGCGCTACTCGCGCCGGCGTCCTGGAGACCACGTTCAAAGAAGAGACCGAGACGGACCTCTTCGGTGAGCAGGTCGTCCTGTGCGGTGGCGTCACGAGCCTCATCAAGAACGCCTTCGAGACGCTGGTGGAGGCTGGCTACCAGCCCGAGCTGGCCTACTTCGAGGTCATGCACGAGCTGAAGCTGATCGTGGACCTGATGTACCGCGGCGGCATGAACTACATGCGCTTCTCAGTCAGCGATACCGCCGAGTACGGCGACTACGTCTCCGGCCCGCGCATCGTGGACGCTCGCGTCCGCGACGAGATGCGCAAGGTCCTTCACGAGATCCAGGACGGCACCTTCGCGGCCGCGTGGATCGCCGAGAACGAGGCCGGCCAGCCCAACTTCAAGAAGATGCGCGAGGCGGGTCGCGACCATCAGGTCGAGCAGGTCGGCGCCCGACTCCGCAAGGCGATGCCGTTCCTCAACCCGGTCGAAGTCGTTGACGGCCAGCCTCAAGCCGCGGCCGAACACAAGAAGTAGCTCCCCCGCATCAGCCGCGTCTACTGTCCGGCGGGAGGGCCTGCTCGAAGCAACCCTCGCTGCCGGATAGCAACCAGAAGGTCGAGAAGCAACGTGACCGATTCCGCGAACTCAGCCGGGGGCGTATCCGCCGGCACAACGTACAACCTCGTGGTCGTTCCCGGCGACGGGATCGGACCCGAGGTAATCGCGGCCGGGCGCGGCGTCCTGGAAGCCACGGGCGGGATCTTCGGCTTCCGCTTCGATTGGCGCGAGGTGTTGATCGGCGGCGTAGCCATCGACGCGTACGGTGTCCCGATGCGAAAGCAGGACCTGGGCGTCTGCAACGACGCCGATGCGGTCTATTTCGGCGCCATCGGCGATCCCAGGTTCGACGACCCGAAGGCCAAGGTCCGACCCGAGCAGGCGCTCCTGGCGCTGCGCAAGGGACTCGGCCTGTATGCCAACCTCCGGCCGGTCACCATCCAGCCCGTCCTTAGGGCGAGCTCGCCGGTTCGCGAGTCCCTCCTCGAAGGCGTCGACATGATGATCGTGCGTGAGCTGACCGGCGGCCTCTATTTCGGCCAGCCGTCCGAGCAGCGCGAGACCCCGGCGGGCCGCGAGGCCGTCGACACGCTCGCCTACACCGAGCACGAGATCAAGCGAGTCGTGAAGCTGGCTTTCGAGCTGGCCCGCGGCCGCCGCAAGAAGCTGACCAGCGTCGACAAGGCCAACATCCTTTCGTCCAGCCGGCTATGGCGGACAATCGTCGAAGAGACCAAGGTCGACTACCCGGATGTCACGGTCGAGCACCGGCTGGTGGACGCCTGCGCGATGACGCTGATCCAGTGCCCGGCGGTCTTCGACGTCCTGGTCACCGAGAACCTCTTCGGCGACATCCTGTCCGACGAAGCCAGCGTTCTGGCCGGCTCGCTCGGGATGCTGCCGTCCGCCTCGATCGGCGAGAAGCGCACGGCCCACGGCCTCCACGGCCTGTACGAGCCGATCCACGGTTCCGCGCCGGACATCGCGGGCAAGGACATCGCCAATCCACTCGCCGCGATTCTCTCCGGCGCGATGATGCTGCGCTGGTCGCTGGGCCAGCCGGTTGCCGCTGAGGCGATCGAACGGGCCGTGACCGCCGTCCTCACCGACGGCTACCGAACACGGGACCTGCTCGCCTCCACCGGGGATGCCACGGGACTGCGGCCGGTGGGTACGCGGGAAATGGGAGATGCAGTGGTCGCCGCCGTGCAGGCCGCGGGCCGATCGCCTGTCGCGCAAGGAGCCTCACGATGAAAGATCGCGTGATCCTCTACGACACGACCCTGCGCGATGGCACCCAGCGCGAAGGCCTGATCGTCTCGCTCGCGGACAAGATCAAGATTGCCCGTCGGCTGGACGAGTTCGGCTTCGCCTACATCGAGGGTGGCTGGCCGGGCTCGAATCCTAAGGACGTCGACTTCTTCGCGGCCGCCCGATCGATCGAATGGAAGAACTCGAAGCTCGCCGCGTTCGGTTCGACCCGGCACAAGAACAACCGCGCCGAGACCGACCCAAACCTGGCTGCCATCGTGGCGGCCGGGACGCCGGTCGTGACCATTTTCGGCAAGAGCTGGCTGCTCCACGTACGTGACGTCCTGGGCGCCACGCCAGAAGAGAACCTGGCGATGGTCGGTGATTCGGTGGCCTTCCCGCGCGCCGCCGGCCGGGAGCTCGTCTACGACGCCGAGCACTACTTCGACGGCTACAAGGACGATCCCGCCTACGCGCTGGCGACCCTGCGTGCTGCCCGCGACGCCGGCGCGAGCACTCTGGTCTTGTGCGACACCAACGGCGGGACCATGACCGACGAGCTGGTCGAGATCATTCGTGCCAGTTCCGCGGCGTTGGACGGTGACGCGGCGCCGGCTTCGCAGGCAGCCGCCGCCGATGTCGTCTGGGGCATCCACTGCCACAACGACTCGGAACTGGCCGTGGCCAACTCCCTGGCCGCCGTCGCGGCCGGCGTCCGCCATGTCCAGGGCACGATCAATGGCTACGGCGAGCGCTGTGGTAACGCCAACCTCGTCAGCATCCTTGCGGATCTGGAACTCAAGACGGCATATGAGCCCGTCCCGTCCGGCCGCCTGGCCGAGCTAACCGAGATGTCCCGCTATGTCGCGGAGATCGTCAACATCGCCCCGGACGATCACCAGCCGTACGTCGGCCGGTCCGCGTTCGCCCATAAGGGCGGCGTCCACGGCGCGGCCACTGCCCGCGCCAGCAGCTCCTACCAGCACGTGGATCCGGGCGTGGTCGGCAACGTAATGCGGCTCATCGTCAGCGAGCTGGGCGGCAAGGCCAACACCCAGCTTCGGGCCGAGCAGCTTGGGCAGCAGATGGATGGCGTCGATCCCAAGGCGCTGAGTCTGCTTATCAAGCAACTCGAGGCCGACGGGCTGGCCTTCGAAGGCGCCGAGGCTTCGTTCGAACTGCTCGTCAAGCGCCACAAGGCCGGCTACGAGAGCCCCTTCACGCTGTGCGACTACACGGTCCTGGTGGAGCAGCGCGGCGGGGCCGAGCTGCTGGCCGAAGCCACGGTCAAGGTGGAGGTCGCGGGCGAGGTGCTCCACACCGCCGCCGACGGCAACGGCCCCGTCAACGCCCTGGACAGCGCTCTTCGCAAGGCCTTGGGTGCGTTCTACCCGCAGCTCGACGCGGTCCATCTGGTCGACTACAAGGTCCGCATCCTCGACAGCCTCGAGGCCACCGGTGCCCAGACACGCGTCATCATCGACTCGTCCAACGGCGTTTTGGAGTGGTCCACGATGGGCAGCGGGACCAACATCATCGCGGCCTCATGTCAGGCTCTGTGCGACTCGCTCGAATTCGCCATATGGAAGACGGGCGCGGAAGTGCGGCGGCGTGATGAGCGCCATTTCACGACCATGGCTAATGGTTCCAGTGCTCGGTCGGCGCGTCCCGAATAACCCTGGGGAGGGCTCCATGTCTTCGTCAGCGTCCGGCGGTTCGGTCAAGTCCGGCGTGCCCGGTTCAGCCGAGCCGGCCCGTTCGCCCCGCGTCGCCTACCAGGGAGAGCCAGGCGCCTTCAGCGAGGAGGGCGTCCTGTCGGCCTTCGCCGCTCCGCAGGCCGTGGCTATGCCGACCTGGCGGGCTGTCTTCGAGGCCGTGAATGACGGCACGGTCGATGCCGGCGTCTTGCCGATCGAGCGGTCGAAGGGCGGCAGCGTCCGCGAGATCTACGATCTGCTCTTCAAGTTCGATGAGCTGAGGATCGTCGGCGAGGTCACGGTCCCTGTCCATCTCGCTCTGCTAGCGCTGCCCGGCCAGACCCTTGACGGGATCGAGCGGATCTACAGCATCGCGCAGGCCCTGGACCAGGCCGACGACTTCCTGCGGTCGCGGCCGTGGCAGGTCATGACCAGCTACAACACCGCCGGCGCCGCCAAGTCGATCGCCGACAAGGGCGAGCTTGGAGCCGCGGCCGTGGCCTCGGCCCGAGTGGCGCCGCTGTACGGGCTTGAAGTGCTTGCCGCCGACATCCAGACCGGCGACGCTAACCGCACCCGATTTGCCGTGCTGACTCGCGATCCGATCCCGGATAGCTGGTTCGCGCCGTCCACACTCGCCGGTCCTATGAAGACAACTCTGGTATGGGCCGTCCGTAACGTACCCGGCAGCCTCCATCGCTGCCTCGGTTGCTTCGCCGAACGCAAGATCAACCTCTCGCGCCTCGAATCGCGGCCGAGTCGGGGCGTGCGCTGGGAGTACGTCTTCTGGGCCGACATGGATTCCGATCCTGAGGCGCCGGATTGCGCCGCCGCCCTTGCCGCCCTACTGCGGGAAGCGGTGATGGTCCGCGTAGCCGGCGTCTATCACCGGGCCGCTGAGGAATAGCTCTCCGCGCGGTCGAAACGATCCGGCCGGCGCTGTCACGGGTGCGCTCGCGTCGCCGCAGGGACCTTCGACTCGCCGCCGGCCATTCGGGCCCTCCCCCGGCTAACCATTGGTCAGCCATCGAGTCACCGAGTCGAGTGAGCGAGGCTGGGACTGTCGGCGGCAGATGTGTTGCCTCCCAGCAACCAAATCTACGTCAATAGGATGACTAACGTACTGGCGCCTGCTAGTCTCCTGCCTTGTTGTTGGTCCCATCTCCGGGGGGTTTGATAGGACCGACGCTACGGATAGTCCATCCCTGCCGGTGCATCCAAGCACTTGGAAAGGGCTCCCGCCCAAACCCGGCCGACCGGAGGTACCGGCCCCGGCCGCCGCAGGGACATCCATTCGGCGGCGATCTGCACTCATCGGACTGGTTCATATCAAGGAGAGAAAGTGAAACTGCAGTTCAAGAAGCGACGTCTCGTTCCCGTGGCACTCGCGATAGTGGTACTCGTTGTCGGCAGCGGCGTTGCCTATGCGTACTGGACGAGCAGCGGTACTGGCACCGGAGGCGGCACGACGGCCGCCGGCGTCACCGACCTGACCGCCACTGTGGCGACCCCACTCAGCGCGATGTACCCGGGTGACGCTAACCAGACGATCAGCATCGCCATCCACAACCCATCGACGACGCAAACGGTTCACGTCACGACCGTGTCCGCCAGCGTCACCACGACCAACAAGGTCGGCTGCACCTCGGCCGATTTCAAAGTGACCGGCAGTCCCGCGGCTGTCAACAAAGACATCTTGAAGTTGAGCGACATTACCGTCGACGGTCCTCAGATCCAGTTCAACAACACGGCCTTTGACCAGAGCGCCTGCAAGGACGCGACGGTCAGCCTCAGCTTCACGATCTCGTAACGAGAAGAGCGTAGAGGGGCGGCTCCAGACCGGGCCGCCCCTGCTTCGCCATCCCCCACAGGCAGTCAATCGGGGGAACCTCGAGAGGACTTGGCCAGGTGATAGGCGCGCCACGCGGCAGGGAACCCAAGAAGGACAGGCGGCGCCGTTGGCTCCTGTTGCTTCTTCTGCTGCTGATCCCGTTCGCCCTGGGGGGTCTCACGGTGGAGTGGCTGCACGGCGGAACCACTGGTTCTGTGCAAGGCACGCCGTCGGTCTCGCCAGATAAGTCGTCGGCGCCTTCCGCCTCCGGCAACCCGTCCGCCTCCGGCAACCCGTCCGCCTCCGCCACCCAGGCCGTTGGTGGCGTGGAGGCTACCCCGATCCCGGGACCGTCCGCGGTCGGCAGCGGGAACGACGTGGCTCAAGCCGGCGGGTCCACCTTCAATATCGCGGGCGGTGTGGGAAGCCTCATGCCGGGCGTGGACACGGCGATCCGGCTCACCCTGACCAACCCGAACACCGTCCCGATCGACGTCACGGCCTTGACCGTGACAATAGCGGCGGACAGCACTCCGGCCGGCTGCAGCAGCGCCACCAACGTCCAGCTCACGCAGTCCAACGCCTCCAGCGCCGACCCGATCACCGTCCCCGCCAGAGGCAGCGTGACCCTGACGAGTGCGCCGCGCGCGCCGAAGATCATGCTCCTCAACCTGCCCGGCGTGAACCAGGACGTCTGCAAGAACAAGAGCTTCGCCCTGACCTACGGCGGGAGCGCCCGTTCGTGAACGCCACGGCCGCCCCTCGGAAGCATATGAGGCTGCTAGGGAAGTACGCGTTGCTTTCCGTGTTGGGTGGCCTTGCAATGGTGCTTGCGATGACCGGAGCGGTCGATGCGTATTGGACAGCGGGCGGTACAGGCACCGGCAGCGGTCCCGTCGGAACGCTCGGCGCTCCCTCGCTCAGCCCTGTCAGCCCCGGGGCCGGAACGGCGACCCTCAAGTGGAGCGCAGTCACGACGCCGGGATCGGGCCCTGTCTCCTACTACGTGCAACGGACCCCCGGGACCCCTGCTGTTGACTGCCCGACCTCGCCGACGCCGTCGGTCTTCGCCTGCACCGACAGCGGAATGTCGGCGGGCACGTACAGCTACACGGTGACCGCGGTCTGGCAGTCCTGGACGGCAACCAGCGAATCGAGGGCGGTCACGGTCATCGGGCCGCCGGTGAACACCGCGCCGCCGGCCATCGACGGCACGGCCGTGCAAGGTGAGACGCTGACCGCCAGCAACGGAAGCTGGGACAACTCGCCGACCGGCTACACGTACCAGTGGCAACGCTGCGACGCGGCCGGCTCGAGCTGCGTCGGTATTTCCGGCGCCACCTCGGTCACCTACGTCCTGAAATCGGGAGACGTCGGCTTGACGATCAGAGTCGTCGTCACTGCCAGCAACCCCTACGGCTCGGGCGCGGCAGCAACCTCGGCCGCCTCCGGCACCGTGCAGGGGCTCGCGCCGGTGAACACCGCGCCGCCGGCCATCGACGGCACGGCCGTGCAAGGTGAGACGCTGACCGCCAGCAGCGGAAGCTGGGACAACTCGCCGACCGCCTACAGCTACCAGTGGCAACGCTGCGACTCTGCCGGTAACAACTGCTCAAACATCTCGGGCGCCGCCATTTACAGCTCCTACACGCTCGTCTACGCAGACGCCGGCTCCACGATCAGGGTCAGAGTCACCGCCACCAACGACTCCGGCTCGACCGACGCGACCTCGGCACAGACCGCGCTCGTCAGCGGGAAGGCGCCGGTGAACAAGGCCCTGCCGACCATCTCTGGTACGCCTACACAGGGCCAGACGCTCACCGCCTTGCCCGGCTCCTGGGACAACATGACCAAGCCGACCGACTCCTATGCCTACCAGTGGCAGCGCTGCAACTCAGCCGGCTCGGCCTGCGTAGATATCACCGGTGCCACCTCCAACTCCTACACGCTCGTCTATGACGACGCCGGCTCGACGATCAAGGTCAGAGTCACCGCCACCAACCCCTACGGCTCGGTCACGGTACCCTCGGCCAAGTTCCCCTCCTCCGGCACGGTGCAGGGCCTGCCGCCGATGAACACCACGCTGCTGCCGGACATCGACGGCGCCGCCCCCGTGCAAGGCCAGACGCTCACCGCCTTGCCCGGCTCCTGGGACAACATGACCAAGCCGACCGACTCCTATGCCTACCAGTGGCAACGCTGCACAGGCTCGACCTGCGTAGATATCTCCGGTGCCACCTCCAGTGACTACAAGCTCGTCTTGGCCGACGTCGGCACGGTCCGCGTCGTAGTCACCGCCACCAACCCCTACGGCTCGACCTCGGCAACCTCGGCCCAGTACCCCTCCTCCGGAACGGTGCTGACCAAGGTGCCGGTGAACGTGGATCCCCCGACTATCCTCGGCGCAGCGGAGGCGGGTCAGACGCTCACCGCTGACAACGGCACCTGGGATAACTCGCCGACCTCGTATACCTACCAGTGGCAGCTCTGCGACTCGGCCGGCGCAAACTGTGTGGCTATCTCCGGCGCCACCGCGAGCACCTACCTGATCCCGTCGGCAGACATTGGCTTGACGATCACAGTCGTGGTCACCGCCACCAATTCCTACGGCTCGACGGATGCGAGCTCAGATCCGACGACGGTAGTGGTAGCGCCTGGGACGCTGACGCCGGTGAACACCGGGCTACCCCGCATCACCGGTACCGGTCAAGCGCAGGTGGGCAAAACGATGACGGCTTCCAACGGCTCCTGGAACAACTCGCCTACCTCCTACACCTACCAGTGGCTCCGTTGCGCTAAAAACGGCGGCAACTGCTCCAATATCTCGGGCGCTACCTCTGTCACCTACGTCGCGCAATCGGCAGACCACGGCCATACGCTCCGCGTAGTCGTCACCGCCACCAACGCCTACGGCTCGACGCCAGCCACGTCAGGGCGCACCAAAGGGGTCAGATAGGACCTGTCGCCGCTCACACGAACGGAGCGCCCTGGTACCTGTCGCCGTCTCTGACCTTCCCTGCCTTCCGATTGGGGGACGTGGCCCAGCCCGACAGTACCCCTCCCTTTGAGCGCTGTGTCCGCTACGCTACAGGCGCAAGAGGCCCACGACGAGGTGAGGATGAGCGGCGACACTCTCCAGGCCCAGGCGGAACTGGTTCGACGGCGAGCGGCGGATCTTGCCGGCGAGCTGTCTCGATCTGCCCGGCGCACGGCCACCATCGCCCAGGAGCGAGCAGTCCTGCGCATGCTTGGTGTGAACGGACTCGATCGCGCCGGCCGACCACTGGCCGCCTCGCTTGCAGAGCGCTACTTCGGTTCAGACCGCGATAGATTGGCTCGCGGCGTGATCCTGCCCTTCGTCGCGGCTCTGCTCGAGTACGATCTGCCGGCTCGCGATCTGGCCCTCGACGTGGCGGCAGGAGCGATCGACCTGGGACTCGAGGCCGAGCTGCTGGAGCGACCTGATCGCCTGGCCGCCGCCGAGCAAAGGGCGAGCGCCATGATCGATGCCGCGCTGGTCAGGTTCGACGCCAATCGCACCGTCAGCCGCGACATGCGCGAGGTCCTCGGTCTCCCAGAAGAGCCGTGGCTCGGGGTTGCTCTACAGGCGACCGAAGTGCTGTCGGCGGTTGCCGAGATTCGGGGCCTGATCGATGAGGGGACAGACGTCGTTGCGGTCCGCGTTCCCGCCAGCTGGGAATTCGCCGAGGCGCGCCGCCGCGCCGGTCTGGAGACGTCGGACCTCTTCGAGTTCGAGGATCGCGATCGACGCCGAACAGGCGATCGCGGTGGCGGCCGTGGCGGCCGAGGGACCGGGGGAGCCACTCAATCCAGGGCGGTGAGGGGTAGGCGCCGCCCACAGGCGACGAGGCCGGAAGCCGAGCACGTTCCCGCCGGCAGTCAGCGCGGTCTGGCCTCCTTACGCAAGGCCACGGATGACGCCGCGGCACGCCGCGGCTGCTACGCCAGTCTGATGACCGTCGCTTCGGCCTTCGCCGCGCCGGAGCAAGCCGTCGTGGCCGCCTTCGAGCGGATCGACTATGTGGTGGGGGATCCGATTCGAGAAATCGTCGAGGACAACGTCGACCCGGAACGCGCCCTGGCCGACCATGCCTTCGCGCATCGACTTCAGGCGCGGGCCGGCTGCCGGGTGGTCATCGGCTCTGGCCCTCTCGCGCTCGGTGCGGACGTGGCCAGTGGTCTGCCGTCGGACGCAGCGACCCGGTCCGGTCGAGGCCTCGCCCTGCAGGCCCTGGGAGTTGAACTGGCCCTGGCCGACGGTCTGCCGCCCGACCGACTCTTTCTCGGCGCGGTTCCGGACTGGGTCGGGGCAGAGGGCGTGCCCGCCTCCATCCTCATCGAGGCGTGGCTGCGGAGCCTGGTCTTCCACGGTCACAGGCTGGTGGTAAGCGGCCCGGCGGCCCGAACTTCGGCACCTGGCGGACCCGCCGGCCTGGTCTCCGCTCTGGCCGGCGGATTGGCCTCGCTGGTGATCCAGCCAGCGGCGGTGGATCGGGTCGATATCGTCGCCTCGGATCTGGGAGCGGCCGCAGCGGCGTCGCGTGCAATACGGGCCACGCTCGGCGACGGCCAGTTGCACGGCGACGCGGCCGATGTTGCCGATCGAACGCTCCGGTCCGCGAGCGCGGTGCTCGAGCGTCTGGCGGCGGAAGGGTGGGAGAGTCTCCTCGGGCCGCGCGGCCAGGGCGACGACGACGATGGCGGTTTGGAGAGGCTGGGCGGCTCCGCCGCAGTGGAGCGCGCCGTTGGCCCAACCTCCGGGGCGCGGCTGCTGCAGGTGCTGGGGTAGGGCCGCGATTACGATGCCCCCGCTCGAGATGCTGCCGGTGCTAGCATGCCCCGGGCCGGCCGGCTCTAGCCGGCGCAGAGGCAGTCACGGAGTAGTCAGCTGAGCGGCTCAAGCGAGCGGACGAACCCCATCGCCGGGCGGCGGGTTCCGCTGGTAGTCGTGCTCGGGGTTGTGGCCCTGGCTCTCTCGTGGCTCGGCATCGTCTACTTCGCCGAGCCGTGGGGCACGTCGGCCCTGCCGTCCGGTATGGACGCCCGCTGCTACTGGGTGCCGTCTCTCGCGGATCCGTACCTCCACTCGAACTGGCTCGATCAGATCGCCTACACCTACTCGCCGGCCTTCTTGCAACTGCTCGAGCCAATTCGGCTGCTGCCGTGGCAGGTCTTCATGGCGGCGTGGGCCGCGATCCTTATGGCGGCCATGGCCTACATGACCGGTCCGCGGTTGATCCTCCTGGGCCTCGCCTTCTTTGGGCTTATGGAGATCTGGGGTGGCAATATCGAGATGCTCGTCGCCCTGTCGATCGTCCTTGGGTTCCGCTGGCCGGCAGTCTGGTCGTTCGTGCTGCTGACCAAAATCACGCCCGGCATTGGGCTGCTTTGGTTTGCGGTTCGGCGCGAATGGCGTTCACTCGCTATCGCCCTTGGAGCCACGGCGGCAGTCGCCGCCGTTTCGTTCGTTCTGATGCCAGATGCGTGGCAGCGCTGGCCGCAGGTCCTCGTCGGCAACGTCGGGAAGGGCGGGACATGGGCCGCGGTCCCGATCCCGTTCGCCGTCCGGTTGCCATTCGCCCTGGCGCTCGTGGTTTGGGGCGCCAGAACGAACCGCCGCTGGACCGTGCCCGTTTCGGCGATGCTCGCCCTGCCGGCGCTCTGGTACGGCGGCCTGAGCATAATGATTGCCACGCTGCCGCTGCTCGGAGCGCGGTCGTGGGATGACCTGAGACGCGTCCTGGCCCAGGGTCGCTCGGAGCTCCGCACGTCCATCGTCGGCCTTCGCGCCACTGTCCGGCGCACCGCGGCAACGCCTCCACGCCCAGACTGAGGCGCGGGCCCGGCGCTCCGGGCTCCGGACCTCTAGGATTGACCTAATACCGGCGGCAGCCGCGTTCGCAGCCGTGTACAAGGAGGAGCCTTTCGTGCCCGACAGCTCTCCACTACCCGTTCGCGAAGCCGCGTGGCCGACGCTTCACGTCTCGCGGCATCCGGCGATCCTGCACAAGCTCGCGATTCTGCGAAACGAGAAGACTGAGCCCAAGAAGTTCCGCGAGGTCGTACGCGAGCTGTCCTGGCTGCTCGGCTACGAGGCCCTGGCGGACGTTGAGGTCCGGCCACTCGAAGTCAGCACCCCATTGGAGCGGACCGACGCTCACGAACTGGGCGTGCGTATCGGCCTGGTGCCGATCCTGAGAGCCGGCCTGGGCATGGTCGATGCCATGCTCGAACTGATGCCGACGGCCGAGGTCTGGCATCTAGGTCTCTTCCGCGACGAGCGGACGCTTCGGCCGGTCGAGTACTACAACAAGCTTCCGGATTCAGCGAGCGTCGACCTGTGCCTGATCCTCGACCCGATGCTGGCCACGGGGGGGTCGGCCACGGCGGCCATTGAAGTCCTCAAGCGCTGGGGTGCCTCGCGCATCAAGCTCATTAACTTGATCGTGGCCCCGGAAGGCGTCGACGCCGTCACCGCCGCTCATCCTGACGTGGAGATCTACTGCGCGGCCGTGGATCGCCAGCTCAACGAACTGGGCTACATCCTGCCAGGCCTGGGCGACGCCGGTGACCGCCAGTTCGGGACGGGCCGCGTGGGGTAGAGGCAGCGACAAAGAAACGGGCGGCCACCTGGCCGCACGTTTCGCTATTGCAAGTGGCTTGCGGCTAGGTCGCGCTTGCGGGCTCGGCCTCGGCCTCGGGCTCGGGGGCCGCCTTCCCCAGGCTCAGGACCTGGTAGACGATGATCGCGCCGAAGGTCGCCATGGCGATGCCGCCGAGCGAGAAGTCGCCCGAGTTGAGGGTCAGGTCGCCGGCGCCGATGGTCAGCGCGGCGGCCACGGTGACCAGGTTCTTGGTTACCCCGAAGTCGACCTTGTTCTGGACCCAGATGCGCGCGCCGGTGGCGGCGATGAGGCCGAACAGAACGATCGCGAGACCGCCAAGCACGGGGCTCGGGATGGTCATGATCAGGGCGCCGAACTTGGGGCAGACGCCCATTGCCAGCGCCACCACGGCGGCGATGACGAAGACCAGGCTGGAGTAGATCTTGGTCACGGCCATGACGCCGATGTTCTCGGCGTAAGTTGTGACGCCGGTGCCGCCGCCGGATGCGGAGATCATGGTCGCAATGCCGTCGCCGAGGAACGCGCGGCCGATGTATGGATCGAGGTTCTTGCCCGTCATCGCGGCAACAGCCTTGACGTGGCCAAGGTTTTCAGCCACGAGAACGATCGCAATCGGTGCGATCAGGAGGATGGCGTGGCCGTCGAATGCGGGGGCGGTGAAGTTGGGCAGGCCAATCCAGGCGGCCTTCTCGATGCCCTTGAAGCTGATGTCCGCACCGGCAGGACCAAGGTGCAGAAGGTTCACGCTGACGAAGTACAGCAGGTAGCCGACGATGCCACCGATGAGGATGGGCAGACGGCGGAGCATGCCCGGCGCATAGACGGCCACCAAAACCACGGCGGCCGTGGTCAGAAGGCCCATGGTCATGAAGAAGAGGTTGTTGGTCTGGGCGATAGCCGGGTTGACGTACCAGCTCGCGACGCCGCTCAGGTCCGCCACAGCCACGTGGGCAAGGTTGAGGCCGATAACCATGACGATGGCGCCGGTGATTACCGGGGGCATCAGCCACTCGACCCACTTGTAGCCGACGATCATGACGATCACGCCGATGAGGGCGTACAGAGCGCCCGCGGCGATGATGCCGCCAAGGGCCACGGGGATGTTGTGGCCCCCGCCGATAGCCTCAGCCGAGACGACCACGGCGATGAACGAGAAGCTCGAGCCGAGGTAGCTCGGGACTCGGCCTCGGACACAGACGAAGAAGATGAGGGTGCCGATGCCGGAGAAGAAGATGGCGGTGTTCGGGTCGAAGCCCATGAGGATCGGCGCCAGGACTGTCGCGCCGAACATCGCGAAGATGTGCTGAACGCCAAGCGCAACCGACTGAACGGCCGGCGGCCGCTCGTCGGGGGCGATGATTCCATCGCGTTTGACGGTCCATTGGAACATCCCGCGGACATACGCGGCGGCGGCTGACATGAACTCCTCCTACCCTGATTGGCTCTCATCCGTCGGGCGTGAGCCTCCCCACGAGCTGCCCGAGCGCCGGACAAGCGTGGCAAGAATTGCGCCGCTCCGTACGCCCGTTTTGCACGTTTGTGTGCCTAACGTGTGGACAAATAGGGCGCTTGGCGGAACGCCCTCGGGTAAGCTCGGGCCTTGGGATGACGAACCCGTCGCCGCTGGTTAGGATCGAAGCCACGGACGGTAGTCCCGCCCCGACCCGGAGGCAGGCCATGGAACTCAAACTCGAACCAGCCAGGACGGCGCTCGTCGTGATAGACCTGCAGCGTGGCATCGTCGCCATGCCGACCGGCCCGCGGTCGTCTGTGGAAGTCGTGGCCAGAGCGGCGCAGATGGCCAAAGCCCTTCGGGCAGCCGGTGGCACAGTCGTTCTGGTTCGGGTCACGTCCTCGCCCGATGACAAGGATGGCCTCAGGCCAATAACCGACGCTCCGGTTCAGGCCGGCGGCCGGTCACGACCGCCCGACTGGGCGGAGATCGTCCCCGAACTCAAGCCCGAGATCAACGACATCGTCATCACCAAGCGCCAGTGGGGCGCCTTCTACGGCACCGAGCTGGACCTGCAGCTGCGCCGCCGTGGTATCGAGACGATCATCCTATGCGGCATTTCAACCATCATGGGCGTCGAAAGCACGGCCCGCGATGCCTTCGAGCGTGGTTACAGCCAGGTGTTCGTCGAGGATGCGATGGCTGCGCGCGAGGCCGCCGAACACGCCCACACAGTCGCGACGCTCTTCCCGCGCATCGGCCGGGTCCGGAGCACCGAGGAGGTGCTCGCCGCGCTGAAGTAGGGGAGCCGCCGCCCGGTCCCGGACGCGCGGCCCTGGCGGCGGGTTACGCGCGGCGCAAAGGCTGAACGGGCAGCTTGAGCAGCCGATCGTCGTAGCCGAAGAGTCGGGCGAACTGGGACGGTACCCACCACCGCAGGAAGTACATCTTGCAGCCGAGGCAGTAGCCGGTGACGGCGAGCAGCGTTTGCAGCCCTGCCACGGCGCCCACCAGAACCCAGCCCACGGCGGTCAAGCCGACTATGAACGCCACGCTGCCCAGGGCAACGAAGATGCCTCCGAGCGCCTGGGCAAAGCGCGGCGGGTATTCGTGTTCGGGCTCTGTCGGGCCGAGTCTGAGCGCCTTCTTGACGAGCGGCCAGGGCCGCCCGGGAAGGAAGAGCCGCGATCCAAAGGACGCGGCGATGATCAGGTTCAGCCCAATGAGCGCAGCCAGCCAGAACTGCTGCGTGACAAACGAAATGACCAGGACGATCGCGGAAAGGCCTGCGCCGAAGCGCTGACCACGCGGGTCTATGGATCGGGCGGGTGGTGTGAGGTGTGCTGACACGGTGATCTCCAGCGGTTGTGCGGGGCGGCTGTTGTGCGGGGCGGCGCCCCAAGGTCTGGCGAACGGGTGGGAGGACGCGAGACCCGGCTGGAGGTGAGCTATCGCGGCGTCATTGACCGGCCGCGCGCCCGACCATCGCCGGCTCTCGCCAGCGACAGATACGTGGCTCGACCTCGTGAAGACGAAGCATCGCGTCGGTCATGAGGTAACCGTACCAAAGCTGACGTCGTGGTGCCTCCCCAAAGGCGGAACGTGCCGCAGCGCGCACCACCCGCTTCGGCCGGAGCGGCGGGGGTCGAGATGTTGCGGGTCCTCGGCCCCTCGGCCCATATTCCGCAACTCGGGCGTTTACATCCTTGCGCGACGCTTGCGGCATGTACCACAATGGAGCCTCGACCACGGATCGACGACTCCACCGGCTGAACAGCCGGGTGCCGGTCCACAACCCGTGGCCGGGGAGAAGACGAACTTGACAATTCAGGAACAGCGGAGCGTCACCACCGACGAGCCGGCCACCACCGAGTCCGGCGCCTTGAGCAACCGGACCGTAACCAGCCGCCAACTCGACGTTCGGCCCAGCAACAACGAGACTGCCCGCCGCGTCGCCGTCCTCGTCTTCGGCCTGATCCAGATCGTTATCGGGCTTCGCATCGTCCTATTGCTTCTAAACGCCCACACGGGCAACTTCATCGTCTCGGTCATTAACGACCTGGGCGGGGTTCTGATCGCGCCGTTCGAAGGGATCCTGCGCACCGATGCCCTTTCGCGCGGGGGCTCCGTTCTAGATGTCGCCGCAATCGTCGCCCTCGTTGGCTGGACGATCGTCGAAGCGATCGTCATCTGGAGCCTTGCCGTCTTCCGGCACGGGCCGACCGTCTCCGCCTAGATCCGCTTGCCATGTGATCACCTGCGCCGGCCGGCATTCGGCCCGCGCACTTCAAAAAAGGATGGACTTCCATGGACATTCCCCAGATGACGCTCCTTGCCTGGCTCGTCGTCGGCGCGATCGCCGGCTTCCTGGCCAGCGAGATCATGGGTACCCGTGAAGGCCTACTGCTGATGGTCGTGCTCGGAATCGTCGGCGCCATCGTCGGCGGATGGGTTGCGGCAGATCTCCTCAAGATCGCCGATGTGACCGGCATCAACCTGACGAGCATCGTTGTCGCCGTGGTTGGGGCGGTCATCGTCATCGTCCTGTACCGCAGCTTGGTCAGCCGGCGTGGCGCCTTCGGCCGCCGCGGCGCCTAGTCCCGAGCGGCGCTCCCCACGAGCATCCCATCCCGGTCTTCCTAACACCTATCCGAACGGCCGTCATCTGACGTCACTCCGACCAAAGTGGCGACTACAACCCGAACGGGTATGTTTTCATCCTGGGCCGGTGCCAAGATTCGGCGTGAAGTGCCAGATTCGGCGTAGAGTCAGATGTATAGTAATGTCGGAGATCGTCCGGCGGTGGAATTCGATGCGCCGCTATCCGCATGCTTGAAGGGATATAGCAATGGCAATCGATCGGGTCGGCCGGACCGTGGTCACCCCAGGACCCGCGGTGAGAGGTGGCTCCATGCGTCGCTCACTGACATCCCTCTTCCAGGTCCTGTTCGCGTTTGCGCTGCTGGCGCCTGTATCAATCCTCGCCACTTCGCCTGTGTTGGCGGCGCACACGGTCGCCCCGACAACGACGTGCGGCAACAGTCTCGGCAGCCAGGGCGGTAGGGGCCTGATCTGCGAGATCACCGTCGTCAACACGATCACCGTCGCCGGCGGAACCGCGTCGGTCACGATTCGCGAGTGTCTCGGCGCTGCGGGCGCCCCCACTAATGGAGCCGGCAGCGAAGGCTTTGCCTGCCAGACCGTGACGACCGCCCTTACCTCGCCGGTCACCGCGGTCAATCAGTGCAATGCTTCCATCAACGGCGGCGGCGGCACGCTCCGCTGCAGCCTCAAGATCACGAACAACTTCGTCGGCGTCAGCCCCGGTTCGACGGCCGCATCCGTGAATCAGTGCGTCGGATCCGGTGGCGGGATCACGACCGGCTGTAGCCCCTTCCCGGCCACCACAACCAGCGCCGCGATCACCCAGTGCAATGGCTCGGCCAATGGCGGGACCCTTGTCGGCATGACCTGTACCGCGACCGGCTCCATGGCCTCGGCCCTCCCCGTCACGATCACCCAGTGCAATGGCTCGGCCAATGGCGGTGGAGCCCTCATGATCTGCTCCGCCAGCTTGACCAGCAACGCCGTCAGCGCGGCTGCGAGCGCGGCTGCGAGCGCGGCTGCGAGCGCGGCTGCGAGCGCGGCTGCGAGCGCGCGCGCGGGCGGTGGCGGCGGTTCGACCGTGACACTCACTCCCACCAGCACCATCAGCGATAGTCCGAGCAACAGCTCGACCACACCGCTGCTGCCCCTGCTGATCTTCGGCTTCGCCGGTATGGGTCTGGCGGCATTCATCGTGCGGCGACGGAGCATCCGCAGCTAAGCCAACCCGAGGTCGCCTGCTGCGACCACCACTCTGAACTGACATGATCGACGGGCCGTTCTCGCGGCCCGTCGATGGTTTCGATGTCGGAGGATGCATGTGGGCGATCGGCTGACGTTCCTCGGCCATTCGACTGTCCTGGTAGACCTCGACGGCGTGCGCGTGCTCACTGATCCATTGCTCGGCCACATGGCGGGTGTCATCCGGCGTCAGGTGCCGGCTGTGCTACCTGACACGCTCACGGGTCTCGCAGCGGTCTTCATAAGCCACGGACACTGGGACCATATGGATCTCGCGTCCCTGCGGGCTCTCCCGGGCCAGCCCACCCTCATCGTTCCGGTCGGCCTCGGGCGGGTCGTCGCAAAGGCAGCACGTGGGGCCGTCCACGAACTGCGGGCGGGCGATCAAATTCAGGTCCGTAATCTGAGGCTGGAAGCCGTCCACGCCGAACACGGCCGCCGCCGCTCGCTCTTCACGACCGCGGAGGGTGCCCTGGGCATCCTCATCACCGGATCGACCAATGTCTACTTTGCCGGCGATACCGACCTCTTCCTGGGAATGGGGCAGCTGGCTGGCCGTGTCGATGTTGCGCTCTTGCCGGTGGGCGGCTGGGGTCCCTGGCTTGGCCGCCGCCATCTGAACCCGTCACGAGCGGCCGAGGCCGCGGCACGAATCTCCCCCGCCATCGCCGTGCCCATCCACTGGGGCACGCTCTACCCGCTCGGGCTGCGGCGCGTGGCCGGCCGCAGGTTCGAGGGGCCGGCCGAGGCCTTCCGTGACGCCGTTACCGCCCGCAACCCTGGCGTCGACGTCCGCATTCTGCAGCCGGGCCAATCGATGTCGTTGGGTGGGGCCGGACTATGACGCCGCAGGTTGGCCGGGCGACTGAGCCGGCGGATCGCAGCTGGATCGCCTCGTACCGGCTCCAGGCTCGCCTGATGTGGGAGTGGCGACCGGCCCGCCTTGCGGTCCTGCGCCGAACGGTCCTCTCCTACCTGGGGGCCTGTCTGGCGCTGGCGGTCACGGCCGCCTTGCTCCCGGGTCTAAGGATCGACGGTCCCGCCGCGTTGTTGCTGGCCGGACTCATCCTGCTAGCCCTCGACAGCTTCGCCAACGTCCTCCTCCAGTGGCTGCTCGTGGCGCGGCCCATCTTCTTCGCACAGGTCTTGGGCCTGGGCGTCCAGGTCGTGGCCATCGTCGCCCTCGGACGGGTGGTGCCGGGTGTAGCGGTGGACGGCGACGTGACTGCCGTCTGGGCAGCCGTGCTGCTGACGATGCTCAACAGCCTGTTCGCCGAACTTGTGGCGGTGAGTGACGACGATTCTTACTACAGCGTCCTGGTCCGGCGATTGGTCGCGCGACACTTCAAGCGGGCCAGGGAAACCACGCCAGGGTTGCTCGTGGTCCAGATCGATGGTCTCAGCCTCCCTATCCTCAA
>CABDYL010000135.1_pt1 | contig 59482 bp, 41 predicted proteins | sample 3131931 | NCBI WGS metagenome assembly CABDYL01 (sample SAMEA5534337, study PRJEB31848) | metagenome | biome: tundra; feature: field; material: soil | place: USA | collected 2013-05 | depth 0.45 m
TCGTTGGGGTGCAGCGCGAGGCGCTCGACGCGGTCGAGAGCGCGCTGGACGGCAGATCGGTGCAGTCCGAGGCGCTCGGCCAGCTCGCTGAACGTGGCCTCGGGTTCCTCCACGCGTGCGGCGGCCACGAGCCGGACCACGTACGACTGCTCGGCGAGCCGTCCATCCGACTCCAGCGCGGAAATCGCCTCGAGGTAGCGCGCGGCGGCGGCCACGGCCCGGTGCAGATTGGCCGACTCGGCATTGATGACCCGATTGATGTCGCCCCGAACCGACCTGGACACCTGCCGAGACTCCAGCTCCAGCAGCGAGGCGCCACCACCAACGACCCTCAGAAACGTACCCACGGTCTCCACGCTCTTCCAAGTGACGACGCCACGGCCGCGGCGGACGCGCTGGCTGGCAGGCATCTGCAGTTGTCCGAGTCGTTCGCACAGCTCAGTAGCTTCGTCCGGCGGAAGAACGAACTCGAGGTGTGTTCGGCCGGAGGCCAAACTCAGCGAACCGTGAGCCAGGAACCGGCCGCGCAGGTAGGCAACGCGGCAGTGCTCGGCAGCGTGGGGCCAATCGAACGGGACAGGCGCCGGCGTGCTGTCGGCCTTCTCGCCCGCCCGACCCCTGCCGAGCCGCAGCGTTAGCCGGGCGATCGCCCGGCGGCGCGGCTCGAACGCTCCCGCCAGACCGGCCTCCTCGGCGATCCGACAGCAACGACGTGGCGGATCGATCGCTGCCAACTCGGAGCGCAGAGCCTCGACGAGATCGCGCTCGGCAGTGGTCACCCGCGGCCCAAAGTTGCGATGAGCCGTCCGACCATCGCGTCGCCTAAGCCGTCCGCGAGATGTGCGAGTGGCGCCGCCCGAAGGACTCGCGCTCAAAGACTCGGATCACGGCCGCGGCCAGCCGAGCCGAGTCGTGGTGGTGGGCGTTGTCCGGATCGACAACGTCATCGAGCACAAGACGTGGCAGGGCCGTCTCCGAGTGGATCGTGGCAGGCGGCCAACGCAGCTTCACCGGCTCGGCAACGTACCCGCCCGGCCGCCTTGCGCCGAATTGATTGTTCGCCAGGACCGCGTCGATCCAGCCCGGGCCGGTATGGCGTTCCAGCGCACCGACGTGATCGGCCAGGTCGTAGCCCTGCGTTTCGCCTCGCTGCGTAGCCACGTTGCAGATGTACAGGCGCACCGCGGCAGAGGACCGCACCGCCGCGAACAGCTCGGGCAGGAGCAGGCTGGGCATGATGCTGGTGTAGAGGCTGCCGGGCCCGATCACGATCAGATCGGCTTCGTCGATGGCGCGCAGGGCGTCGTCGCTGGCGGAAACGTTCTCGGGCGTGAGCCAGATTCGGTCGATCCTGGGCGACTTCGCGATCTCCGACTGCCCGGTCACCTCGGCCCCGCCCAGCAGTCGAGCGTGGAGCGTCACGGCCGTGCCGGTCGCGGGCACCACCTGACCCCGAACCGCCAGCACGCGGTTCATCTGGCGGACGCCTTCTTCAAAGTCGTCGCCCTGAATCGACGACATCGCCGCCAACAGCAGGTTGCCAATCGTGTGGCCGCCCAGGCTGGCGTCGGCCTCGCCCGGGAATCGGTACTGGAGCAGCTCCGTCATCAGCGGCTCGGAGTCCGCCAGCGCGGCAATGCAGTTGCGGATGTCGCCGACCGCCGGGATGCCCAGCTCTTCGCGCAGTCGGCCCGAGGAGCCGCCATCATCCGCGACCGTGACCACGGCCGTGATGTTGCTCGTGAACTCCTTGATGCCGCGCAGCAGCGTGGACAGTCCCGTCCCGCCGCCTATGACCACGATCTTGGGGCCGCGGGCCAGGAAACGCTTCTGGTAGATGACCTCCACAAGCGGCTGCTCACTCTCCGAGTTGAGGAACGGCCCCATCAGAACCCGCACCGAGCGCCACGACCCGTACACGAACAACGCCGTACCGGCCGTGGCGACGATCAAGCCTCGGACCCAATACGGCACGAATTGCATGGTCAGCAGGTAGAGGACGGTCTGGCCGGGCCCTGAGAATTCGTACTCGCGATAGACCTGGCGAAGCAGCAGCGCGCCGGCGAGAGCCAGCAGCAACTCCCCGACGAAGACGACGGCGAGCCAACGCTTGAAGCCGATCCCGGGCTGAAGCCAGCGCCGCACCACGGCGCCGCTCACTCGCAACCGGGGCAAGTTCATTCGCGCTCCAGCTCTCGGTGGAAAACCGCGACGGTGCCGAAGGCACGCCCTTCCAGCCATTGGCGAAGCTTTTCGGTGATGACAATGGAGCGGTGATAGCCGCCCGTGCAGCCGATTGCGATGGTCAGGCGCGTCTTACCCTCGCTCTTGAAGCCCGGCACCGTCAGCTCCAGAAAGCCGGTCAGGAGGTCGAAGAACTGCCCGGCGATCGGCTGAGCCATGACGTAGTCGCGGACCGCCGGTGCCAGGCCGGAGAGGTGCCGTAGCGTGTCGACGTAGTACGGGTTCTCCATGAACCGAACGTCGAAGACCAGATCTGCCTCCAGCGGAACGCCGTGCTTGAAGCCAAAGCTGATGAGCTGGAAGACGAGCTGCTGGTCTGTCGACGTGTCTTCCAGGTTGGTGAAAATGCGTTCTTTCAGCTGGCGCAGCGACAGAGCAGAGGTATCGATGACGATGTCGGCGTCGGCCCGAACGGGGTCGAGCAGGCGGCGCTCCTCTGCGATTGACCCGGCGATGCCGCGGCGCCCGGCCAACGGATGGCGGTGTCGAGTTTCCGAAAATCGGCGGATCAGGACGTCGTCCCGCGCCTCCAGGAAGATGACCCGCGGCTTGATGCCGCGGCCTTCGAGGGCACCACGCATGGCAGCCAGCGCGAGGGGGGCGTTGCCGGCTCGGACGTCCAGAACGATGGCGACCTTCTCGAAACGCTGCCGATCACTCGAGACCAGTTCGGCCAGGTCCGGCAGCAGCTCCCCCGGCAGGTTGTCCATACAGGTGTAGCCGAGGTCCTCGAACAGCTTGGTGGCCGCGGTCTTACCCGCGCCGGACAGGCCGCTCAGGATCACGACGCGCTGCTTTTTGGGCGGCGAAGCGGTGGAGGAGCGGCGCGCGGCCGGCGGGCGAGGCGCTGCGGCCGACCCAACGCTCTTCCCGCCTGGACCCGCTCCGTCGCGACGAGCGCGCGGCCGTATTGCGATCTCCTCGCTCGTGCCGCCGACGCTCGTTTTCGCGGCGTCTGGCTCTCTGCTCATGCGCGGAGTGTAGCGCGCCGAGTGAACCAAATCGCGCAAGGGCGGCTGCGCCTCAAGCACAGGCGGAACGAAGTGTCTTGCGAGGACTGACCACCAGGCTCTGCGCCAACCGGTCATGAATGCCCTCGTTGCGATAGCCGTCCATCTCGCTGATCAGCAAACCGACCAGCCACAGCCTGACCGCGATCGACGGGATCTCCGGCGCCTCCGCCAAACCGGGGCGATCAAGCGACGAGTGGTCAGAGGGCCACGCGCAGCCGAACCGACCACTCCCTAGCCGCCGCGACCAAGGTTTCGGCGACATCCGTGGCGCCCGCCCTACCTGCCGCCCCAGAGATGCCGCGCGAGACGTTGACGAGCAGCCCGCCGCCGGGACGTCCGCCTGCAGGAGACGCGACCGCGGGCCCGAACCGCAGCACCGGATCCACTTCCCCACCCTGAGCGCCAGCGCCCGGGACCAGAAGGGCCAGACCCGGCGCGATGCCGCGGATGCGTTCCAGTTCCACGGGAGCGGTAGCGCCAACGACCAGGCCAACTGTCCCGCCCGGCCCCCAGGCCTGCGCCCTCCGGGCCACCCGTGCGTAGAGTGGCTCGGCCGGGGCGCCCAGTGCCGCGTCCGCGGCCACTTCCAGGCCCTGCAGCTCGCCCGCGCCCGGGTTGGACGTCCGGCAGAGCAGATACGCGAAGCGGTCGCCGCGCGAAATGAGCGGCGCGATGGCTTCCGACCCCAGGTACGGGTTGGCCGTGACCGCATCGAAGCCCAGGATGTCGTACAACGCCACGGCCTGGCGAGCGGCCGTGGAGCCGATATCGCCGCGCTTGGCGTCGGCAACAAACGGCACGTCCGACGGCACGCGACCGCGCAACCGCTCCAGGACCGCTAGGCCGGCAGACCCAAACGCCTCGAAGAAGGCCAGGTTTGGCTTCACCGCCGCGGCATACGGCAAAGCCGCATCGAGCAGCACCTCGCAGAACCGTTCGATGCCGGAGAGGTTCGGGGCAAAGCCCTCGGGCAGCGCCTCGGGCGAAGGATCGACGCCGAGGCAGAGGACCGAGCCGACGTTTCGTGTGCGGGCGGCCAGACGCTCGAGGTATGTCTCCATGGCCGGAAGGTTAGCCGACCGGAGAGAGTCCCATCACGATCGCGAGCCAGCTGACTGGCTTTCTGCCAACTGGGTCGTTACCCGCGACGCCGACGGGGTCGGATCGGAATACCCTTCAAGCTGAGCGCCTTCGGACGATACGTCAATGACCTCGAGCTGGACGGACTCGAACCCTCCGAAATGGCGAGCCGAGGCTCGGGCGACGACGTCGATCCGGTCACCTTCGTGGAGCATCTCCGCCAGATCCGGCCTGCGGAATGCCACCGCGTCGAGAACGTCGCGCGTCCGGCCCAGAACGAGCTGCGTGGCCCCGCCTTTGGCCGAGCGAACCCGGACCACCCTTAGGCCACGGACGGCTACAACCGGCGTCGGATTACCCGTGCCCGAAGGCTCCAGCAGCGTCAGTTCGCGGACAAGGCTGAAGTCGACGGCGTCCGCGGGCAGCACCATATCCAATTCCAGTTCCGGAGGTCCATCCGGTCGCGGTGCCCCGCCCGAGGTGAGGGCGAGGAACCGCTCCGCAAATTCCGGCCAGCGGTCCGAGGCGATGTCAAAGCCGGCGGCGGCGGCGTGACCGCCATGGCGAATGAGCAGGTCATCGCACTCGATCAGGGCCTCGGCCATGTTGATGCCACCACCGCTGCGGCACGAGGCCCGGAGCGTGCCGGCATCGGCGTCCAGGGTGGTCGCGACGACGGCCGGCCGCCCGAACTCCTCTGCGAGGCGGCCGGCGATCAGGCCAATGATGCCCACCCCCCACTCGCCACAGACGAGCAGCGCGGTCGGGAGGCCGGCGGGGGCGCGAGCAGCGGCCGAGGACACTTCCGGTTCGAGTCCCAGCTTTTGGCGCGCCTCGGCCAGGGCCACCTTCGTCACCTCGCGGCGATCCAGGTTGGCCTTCTCTAGCTCGGCGGCCAGCTCGTCAGCCGTGGCGCGGTCAGGTGCCAGAAGCAGGCGACCGGCCCGAGCCGCCTCCCCCATCCTGCCCGCGGCGTTGAGGCGCGGCGCGATGCCAAACCCGATGTCGTCCACGCTGAGGCGATCGCGGGCCAACCCTGCCCGCTCCACGAGCGCGGCCAAACCGGGACGCGCGCCGCTGCGGAGCCGCTCCAGTCCTATCCGGGCGATGACGCGGTTCTCACCGAGGATAGGAGCCATGTCCGCAACGGTCCCGATGACCGCCAGATCCGCGAGGTCTCGGACGGCCTGCGACATTGCCCCTGTGCCCGAGGCGGTGGGACCACCACTCCCGTCTCCCAGCTCACGCAACAGCAAATGCGCGACCTTCCAAGCCACTCCGGCCCCCGTCAGATGCCGCTCCGGGTACTCGCTGTCCGCCCGTTGCGGATTGACCACCGCTACGGCCGCCGCCGGCCAGATTGCCGCGTGGTGGTGGTCCGTGACCAACACGTCGATGCCGCGGCCCCTGGCAATCTCGATCTCCGCCGCGCTGCTCGTACCGCAGTCGGCGGTCACGATAAGTGTGCGGCCCTCGTCCGCGGCCCGATCAATTGCCCGCAGCGACAGGCCGTGGCCGTCGCCGAGCCGCTCCGGCACGTACGGCGCCGCATCAAGCCCGATTGCGCGCAGCGCGATCACGAGAATGGATAGCCCGGTCAGCCCGTCCGCATCGAAGTCGCCATACACGAGGACTCGCTCGCCATCAGCCTGCGCCCTGGCCACGCGCGCCAGCGCCGGCGCAGCGTCCGGCAGTAGCGATGGGTCGTGCCAGCCCTCCTCGGGCGGTGCCAGGAACGCGGCCAGATCGGCGGCCGAATTCACCCCTCGTCTCGCGAGAAGACTCAACAGCCGTTCCGAGACCCCGCGCTCGGCAGCGAGCACCCGACAGGCTGGATCTACGGCAAGTGGCACAGGAAGTCGCCAGCGAAAGCTCGAGACAATCATGCCGTTCAGGATGACACTCCGCGATCAACCGCGGCTTATGTGCGACTTATCGGGCCCTCGCAACGCCGCGGGCATATCTAATGCGTGGCGAGCAGCGCGAGCTACTACCCGCGCCGGCCGCCTCGAAGAGTTGCCAGGTACACAGCTCGTCGGCGGTCCTCCCACAGCTGCCAAACCACGAGGATCGGGCTGGCGTTGAAGATCGAGGAATAAGTGCCCGAGATGATGCCGATCAGCAAGGCGAGGACGAAGTAGTGGATCGCAGACCCGGCAAAGAAGAACAGGGCGAGGAGGGTGATCACGACAGTCATGCTCGTGTTGATCGATCGGCCGAAGGTCTGCAGGATCGAGTGATTGACGATCTGGTCGAACGGCTCGCCGGCATGGCGGGCCCTGTTCTCGCGAATCCGGTCAAAGACAACGATCGTGTCGTGCACGCTGAAGCCGATAACGGTCATCATCGCCGTCACGAACAAGGCGTCGATCTGGGTTCCGAACAAGGTGCCGAGGATCGCGAAGATGCCGACGACGACGATGACGTCGTGGAGCAGAGAGACGAGGGCCGCGGCGCCAAACTTGATGCTCTGGAACCGGATGCCGATCCAGATCAGGATGCCAAGGGAACCAAGGAGGATCAGCAGGACGGCTTGCTGGATGAGTTGGGCGCTCACGATCGGGCCGACGGTGTTTTGAAGCCCGGTGCAGGTCAGCGGGCCGAGCTTGGGGTCCGCCTGCATGGCGGTGGCGAGCTTGCCGAGTGCGCCGGTTTCCGGAACAGCCAAGGTGCAGGCCCTACCGTTCTGGTGCGTGCTGGCGATCGTGTTTGGTGGCAACGTGGCGGAAGGGCTCGCGCTGGGCACGGCCGACGCGGCGCTGGGCACGGCAGACGCGGCGGCGCTGGGCACGCTAGAGACGGCGGCGCTGGGCACGCTAGAGACGGCGGCGCTGGGCGCGACCGACGCGCTGGCTGCCGGACCACTCGATGGCGATGAACTCGCCCCTGCCGACGCGCTGGGCCCAGCCGTTGCCGCCGGGATTGGCGTTGGTGGGGGCAGCAAGTCCGCTCGCTTCGTGCGGATTGTGAACTGGTTCGCGGTGTCCTGGGTCACCTCGGTGTCGCTCAGGCCCTGCTGAGCGAGGACAAGCTTGACCTCGTCCACGGAGGCGTTCGGGTTCTTGAACTCGAATTGCCAGACCGTCCCGCCGGTGTAATCGATCGAGAACTTGATGCCCATCTGGCCGTTGGTGAGGGGCGTGAGCAGGATGAAGATGATGCCCGGAACGAGGATCAGCCCCGAGAAGAGGAAGAACCAGTTGCGCTTCCCGATGATGTCAAACACGTGCGCGGTTCTCCCGTCGGGCGAGGCGGCCGCCCATCGCTCTGGCCTGGAATTCCTCGTCGCTCACGCCGAACAGCCAGGCCTTCTGGGCGGTCTGCCGTTTGACAACGAAGCGCAGGAGCGTGCGTGACACGGTCACGGCCGTGAACATCGAAGTAGCGACGCCGATGATGAGGACCAGGGCGAAGCCCTTGATCGTTGACGATCCGCCAAAGAAAAGGATTGAGGCGGTGATCAGCGACGACACGTTTGAGTCGAAGATCGAGTTCCAGGCGCGGTTGAAGCCCGCCTCTACCGCCGTGGCCAGCGTCTTGCCGGTTCGCAACTCTTCTTTGGTGCGCTCAAAGATCAGGATGTTGGCGTCCACCGCCATGCCTACCGAGAGCACGAAGCTCGCAATTCCGGCCAGCGTCAGGGTCACCGGAATGATCCGCATGACGGCCAAGACCGCTATTCCGTAGTAGGTGAGGGCAAGGCAGGCGATCAGCCCGGGCAAGCGGTAGTAGATGAGCATGAAGAGCATGACCAGACCGATGCCAACGGCACCTGCAAAGAGCGTCTGGTTCAGGAAGGCCTGACCAAGCGTGGCCGGGATTTCCTGGCTTTCCTCCTGGAAGACCGGGTACGGCAGGGCACCGTACTTGAGTATATCCGCGAGAGTCTTCGCCTCGGCCTGGGTGAAGGTGCCCGAGATCTCGCCCTCGCCACCTGTGATCGCGCTCTTGAGGTACGGCGCCGACTGCACCTTGCCGTCAAGGACCACGGCAAAGAAGTCGTCAATGTGCGCGCCGGACCAGGTCTCGAATTCGGTTGCCTTGCTACCGGCGAAGCCAAAGCTGATCTTCCAGGCGCCGGGAGTCAAAGAATTCGTATCGGCTACCGCCTGGATCTTGTCGACATTGAGGTCCGCGCCGAAGAACTGGGCCGGCAACAAGGGATCGATTTCTTGATCCTGGCCTGGGGGGGTCTTGGCTCCTGGGGTGGTGTGGGTGCCGTAGTCGGCGGGCGGCAGCAAGACGAAAGTGAGCTTGCCGGCCTGGCCAACGAGGTCCTCGATTTGCTTCTTGTTGGTCGCGCCCGGGACCTGAATGAGCACTTCGCCGGTGCCGACGGTCTCAACGATCGGCTCCGAGACGCCGGTCGAATTGACGCGAGTTTCCATGATCGAGCGGATGACTCCCAGCTCGGCCGACTTCGGGGCGCCCTTGCCGCCGGTATCGACGCCGTACTTGATTTCGAACCCACCACTCAGGTCCAAACCGAGTTTCGTCTGCGGCGTTACCAACCCACCATTGAAGTTACTGAGGCTGAAGAACTTCGCACCGCTTCCGGGGCCGTTGGGCCCGGGCATGAAGTCGATGAATAGGGCCATCGCCCCGATGACCAGAATCAGGATAGGCACAAGTCTTCGCACGAGAGGGGATGTTAGCAGGGATCGGCCGTGCCGCGCACGACGGCAGCAACGGGGCCATGGGCGCCGGCCCGAAAGGCGCCCTCCCTACCCCTCCAGGCCCGACTTGATCTTGGCAGCCAGCGCGGGCCCGATCCCAGGCACGGCGGCGATCTGCTCCGGCGGCGCCTCACGAACCCGCTTGGCAGAGCCGAAGACACGCAGCAGCGCGGCCCGACGCCTGGGGCCCACGCCCGGCAGATCGTCGAAAGCGGAGCGGGTCGCTGCCTTGGCTCTCAGCGAGCGGTGATATGTGATCGCGAAGCGATGGGCCTCGTCGCGGAGCCGCTGCATCAAGTAGAGCGCCGGGGACGTCGTGGGCAGTAGAACCGGCTCCTCGCGACCCGGCAGGAAGATCTCCTCGCGCTCCTTGGCCAGCCCGACGACCGCCAGATCGCCGTAGCCCAGCTCGTCCAGAACTTCCTTCGCCGCCGACAGCTGGCCCTTGCCGCCGTCGATCACGACGAGGTCCGGCAACAGCCAGCGCAACTCCTCCTCGCTCCCCTCCTCGCCCGACTTCGCCCGCTTGAAGCGGCGCCGCAGAACCTCCTGGTGGCTGGCGTAGTCGTTGGCGCCCTGGACCGTCTTGATTCGGAAGCGGCGGTACTCGCCCGTCCGGGGCCGCCCTTCCTCAAAGACGACCATGCTGCCGACCGACTGCGCGCCGGCGAGGTTGCTGATGTCGTAGCACTCGATCCGGAGCGGTACGGCGGGCAGCCCCAGCGCCTCGGCCAGCTCCTCGAGCGCGGCGAGCGTCTTGCCCTGGTCGGCCAGCCAGCGAGCGTGCTCCCGCGCCAGCGTCTCGGTGGCATTGCGCGTGGCCAGCTCCAGCAACTCGCGTTTCGCGCCGCGTTGAGGGACGCGGAGGCGGACGGCCGCTCCCCGGCGTCCGGTGAGCATCCCCTCGAGATCCGCCGCGTCCTCGGGGAGTGCGGGCAGAAGCACGGTCGGGGGCACGCTGGTGGCGCGGTCGTAGTACTGCAGCACGAAGCCCTCCAGCACCGTGGCGTCGTCCGTTTCGCGCGGGGCGTCGAGCAGGAACACGTCCCGCCCGACCATCTTCCCGCCACGGACCGCGAACAGCTGCACCGCCGCCTGGTTGTCCTGCCGGGCCAGGCCCAGGACGTCTTCTTCGGTCGTGGCGTGGGCCGCCATCTTCTGCGACTCCATCGTGCGTTCGATGGCTCGAACCTTGTCGCGGAGAGCGGCCGCCCGCTCGTATTCGGTCGCCTCCGACGCCGCGTGCATCTGATCGGTCAGGGCGCGGGCGACGACCTCCTGCCGACCTTCAAGGAATCGTTCGATCTGCTCGATCTGGGCCCGATAGTCGGCCTTGCCGATGTAGCCGACGCAGGGCGCCTGGCAACGCTTGATGTGGTACAGCAGGCAGGGCCGTTCGATCGCCGCCCGGCCCTCGTGGATGTCGAGCGTGCAGGTCCGGAACGGGAAGAGCCGCCGGATGAGGTTCATTGCCTCATCGACGCTGCTCGCCGAGGCGTACGGCCCGAAATACCGGCTACCGTCGGCCGGCAGACGTCGCGTCCGTTCGACCCGGGGGAAGTCTTCGGCCAGAGTGATCTTGATGAACGGGTAGCTCTTGTCGTCCTTGAGTCGGACGTTGTAGCGCGGCCGGTAGCGCTTGACGAGGTTGATCTCGAGCAGCAACGCCTCGCTGACCGAGTCGGTCATCGTGTATTCGAGGTCGGCGATCTTTTCGATGACGCTGCGGATCAGGTGGATCTCGGCGCCGCCGGTCTGCTTCTGCCAGTAGCTGCGAACGCGGCTGCGCAGGCTCTGGGCCTTGCCCACATACAAGACCGTGCCGCGGGCGTCCTTCATCAGGTACACGCCGGGTCGGTCCGGAAGGCGCTTGAGCGTCGCCGCGAGATCTGGTGTCACGGACCGATTGTAGGGTGGCCCGCGGCGACAGCCCGGCAGCCACCGTCCTGGTTACGAGATCCAGTCTCCAGAGGCCAGGACTGCGCCGGTGTAAAAGGCGATGTAGACGAAGGCGCCCGAGCCACCGGTAGGCGACGACGCCATCGAACTTGCGAAGTCAGGACTGAATGACACGGACCAGACCCAGCCGAAGCGCGGGTTCATCTCGACGCCCGCCCTGGCGGTGGCGGCCTGCTCCTGCGGAGGGTGAATCGCGTTCACGGCAATTCGGATCGCCTCCTCCTTGGAGATGCCGCCGACGGGCGTCGGTGGTGGCGTGTATACCGGCGCAAACGGCGCGGGCGTCGAGCCGGGCAGGCCCGTCGCGGTGGGTGTCGTACCTGGCGATTCCGACGTGGCGAGCGGTGCGCCGACCCATGAACCACCGGTGCTCGTTTGAAGAAGGACGAGGTCGGCGAATTGCTCGGCGCGGCCGGCGGCGTCCATCAACTTGTGGAAAGTCTTGCCGTTGTCCGACGATTCCCAGGCAGCGCTCGTGTTGTCCGAACCGACCACGGTCACGACGATGCGGTCGCCGACCACAGCCAGCGAATCGGGCGCCCAACCGGTCTTCATCTTTGTCCAGACACGTCCGTCGGTGGAACGCAGGATGGACGAGTCACCGCTGATGATGAGGCTGCCATCAGATAGCCGGTACGGGCTGCCATTTGCGTATGCGTCTGCCGGCTGCGTCGAGGTCACCCAGGACCGGCCGTCGGCCGAGTAGCCGTAAACGCCACCAGTCGACGACTTGCCGGTCTGCGTGAAGATGCCGCCCGACGTGTCGCCTCGAGCCAGGACAAGCACCCGCGGTCCCAGCCCGGCATCCGTCCAGTTGGCGCCGTCCGGCGAGCTGTATAGCTGGGTCTGCTCGCTGGTTACAGTGGCGGCCAGCAACGTGAACCCGTTTGTGCCGGAGAGAACGGCGTCGAAGCCGTGGGGAGCGGCTGGCGTCTGGGATGGCTGCCAGCGGACACCGTCGAGCGAGTACCAGACTCCTTCGGCGGCATCGACGACGTAGCCGCCGTTGGGCTTGTGAGCCACCGACATCGGCGTGAAGAGCGCGACTCCCTCCGTGGCGAAGATGGCCGGATCGGCCGGTGTCTGCCACGACCAGCCATTCGGCGAGGTGCACATGGCGTCGCCGCAACGACCGAAGTAGCCATTGGAGACCCGGACGACAGTGGAGTCGAGGTTCGGCCGGCCGCGAAGCTCGTGCCAGCGCCAGCCTCCGACGATGACGGACCGCGCCGCGGACTGCGGGGCGGGCGTCCCAGAAGTGGCGGTCGCGGTCGGCGACGCGGCGGTCCCGCCGGCACCAGGCCAACCGATCATCGTCAGCTTCGATCCGGAGAAGAGCCCGACGCTATCCCCGAGCGGGACCAGCTGCGTCCCGCTCAGCGGATTCCCGTCCAGCAGGGCGACTCGCTGCCAGCTCACGCCGTCCGCCGATTCCCACAGGGCCGACACGCCGGTGCTCGGCACCCGCGCGATCGCCACGAGACGTCCGCCGACGATAGCCAGTGAGTCCACCCGAGACGCCGGCCCGGTGGAGACCCGCCAGGTGACGCCATCAGCTGAGGTAACCATAGTCCCAACCGTCCCGACGCCGACATACGAGCCGCCGGCAAGCTGAATCGTCGTGGACAGACCCTGAACGCCATCCGGCAGAATCAGAGCCATCCAACTGAGGCCGTCTCTCGACGAGACCACGCGGCTCACAGGAGAGCCGTTGACTTGATCGCCCCGCACGGCCATCAGTCCCATCGCTCCGCCGGGCTGCAGCGCCGATACGCCCGCCGGCAGGTCGAGAGGCGTCCAGGTGGCACCGTCCGGCGATGTGAGCAGGCGCGACGACGACTGCCCGTCGACATATCTCCGCGCCACCATCGCGAACCCGGCCCGCAATGCCTGGACTTGAGCGCGTTGCAGGCCCGGCAGATCGACCGCGACCACGGACCAGTGGAGTCCGTCACTCGAACGCCACGTGCCCGGATCGATCGTTCCAGTCGCCACCCAGCCCGCCGCCCCGTGCGCCACCGACCAGCCGGCGAAGCGGCCGCCGCCCGCGACGGCCAGGACCAAGGGATCGGCCGGCAGCGTCCAGGCCACACCGTCCAGGGAAGTGCACGCAGCGGGAAGCCCGTTGGCAACACACTCTCCGAGGAAACCGTTTGCCACTTGGGCGACCACTCCGGGAGCAGGATCGCCCGCCCGCCGCCAGCCCCAGTCGCCAGCTACGAAGTCGAACGCCGAGGTCGGCCGGGCCGTCGCCGAAGTGGCCCCGGGGCTCTGCGAGACGGCAGGGTTTTGTCGTATCGCCATAAGCGTCGCGCCGCCGGCGACCACGAGAATGATTGCAGCGGCTGCCGCGATCCCGACGACCCCGCGTCGCGTTCGCCCCCGAATGAGACGATCCCCTGGCATCAAAACTCCCATCGGCCGCTCCCTGCAGGACTTCTCGCTGCATTTGACGCACCGCCAACAGGATATGTTCCCCGCTGAGGTCCCGCCGCAGGCTGGCTCAGGGCAGCGCGGTCACACAAGCCGTCCGAAATGGGCAGGCTTCGGCTCACGTGGGGTACGGCATCCGCGATTCGGGCCCCAGTCGGTGACGCCGAGGAGGGCTCAGAAGCGGATCGGGGCCGGCGCTACAAACGCTTCACGGGTAGTTCGGGGCGGAGCGGGCGAGCTCGATGTCGTGCGGGTGGCTCTAAATCCGGCCGGAGTGCGTGAACTGGCGGCCTACGGAGTCGAGGAAGTCGGCGTCCCAACCCAGGCGAGTCTCCACGCCGAGGTCTCGGGATCCCACGAAGAGATGGTCACCCGGTCCCCCATCCGCCACAGCTTGCCCGACATCGACTTTCCTGAGGAGTCCACCACGGGCTGCCAGGTGCGCCCCGAGTCGGACGATTGCCAGATCTGGACGGCTGAGTCCAGGGGGGCTGTATCACACGCGGGAGACAAGACGGCGGCGAACAGGCGATCTCCCACGACGACCAGAGAACACGGTTCGCCCTGGAGATCGCCCTGGTCGACCTGCCAGCTCACGCCGTCGGTAGAGCGGAGTATGTGGTAGCTCGCCACGGCGCTGTTTTCGGCCGGAGTGGACGTGCCGTTCGTCGTCTTCCAGCCCCACCCGACGAAGCCACCATCCGCCAGTGAGTACTCGTGCGCGAGCCAGACGCCTGGCAGCTGGACGGGCGTCCAGGTCTTGCCGTCCAGCGTCTGCCAGACTTGGCCTGTCGCCGAGTCCGACATGTCGCCGCTGACGACGAGCCTCATCGGCCCGGAGTCGGGGAGGTACATGGGCGAAACGGGAAGCTGGCTCGAACGCGTCCACGTCAGTCCGTCCGTCGAGGTGAAGGCGAAATCCGGCGGGGCGGCGTACTCACTGGCTTCGACAACGAAGCCAGTGGCCAGGACCGCGACCACGGGCGCAAGGGACAGGTCCTTGAAGCCCGGTGAGTCAACCTGGCTCCAGTGAACGCCGTCGGTCGACCGCCACAAGACAGGGACGCCGCCGGACGGCCCACCCAAGTCCAAGGCGATCCAGACCGATCCGGACCGGACCACTTCGTGCGGCATGAACTGGCGGCTGCCTACGGCAACCACGATTGCCGGATCCGCGGGCGTGGTCCAGTGGAGCCCGTCTGCGGACGTGCAGAGCGCCTCCTGGTCGCCGCCACCACAGGTACCGATGAAGCCATTCGCCACCTGGAAGGCTTGTTGGTCCGTCGGAGAGATATGGGATCCGAGGATCGTTCCGTCGGCGCGCTGCCAGGTCCATCCCGCCATTGAAGGCGCCGCAGGATCGGCGGCCGCGTTCTGACTATTCCGCATGGACACCAGCAGCGTTCCGGCCGCCACGGCCACGACCAGCGCCACCGCAGTGGCCGCGAGCGCAAACCTGCCCCTCAATCGCGGCAGTGCCAGCTTGAGTGTGAGTCCGCGCCGGCGTTGATAGCGCTCCGGGACCTCATCGATGAAGCGCAGCAACTCGTCGGGGGCACCGGGACGGCGCCCGGCGGCGGCTCGTCGAAGGCGGCCCTCGACATCGCTGAACTCGTTCTCATCCATCTCGCGCCTCATTTGTCCGTTCCCCCCAGTGCCGGGCGCAGGACCCGCAGCGCGTAGTGCAGTCTCGATTTCACGGTTCCAAGAGGTAGTCCCAGCCGGTCGGCCACTTGCTCCAGCGTCAGGTCCTGCCAGAAGCGGAGGGCGATGACGATGCGTTGGTCGGCGGTGAGCCGGCCGACGGCCACCGCGACCTCGTCCTGTACGAACATCGACTGGAAGGCGTCGTCGCCTTCGACCTCGCCGGCCGTATCCAGATCGACCATTCGCAGCGTCCGGTGGCGACGCAGTCGATCGCGACAGACGTTCACGACGATGCGCTCGAACCATGGCCCGAAGGCATCGACGTCGCGCAGGCTCGACCAGTTCTGCCAGGCCTTGACGAGAGCATCCTGAACCGCGTCCTGGGCCTCGCAGGCGTCACCGAGAATGTACCCGGCCAGCCGATAGGCGCCGGGCACTCCTTCGCGCGCGGCGCGGACGTAGTCGGCGCCAGCGCCCTCCGTCGCCTCCAGCCTGGTCACGATCAGGTTCCCCTCCACGGTCGAGGTCCTCGTCCGTCCAGCCTAGATGGCCGGCTCAACTGTCCAGACGAGGTGAGGAGACGCAAAGGTTCAGTCGCGGACGGATACCGCTGCCGCGGCGTCCGCTTTACGGGTAGTTCGGTGCGGAGCGGGCGAGCTCGATGTCGTGAGGGTGGCTCTCGATCTGGCCCGAGTGCGTCAGCGAGACGAAGCGCGCCTTGAGGCGCAGGTCCGCAATCGATTCGGCGCCGCAGTACGTCATGCCGGCCTTGGTGCCCCCGATGAGCTGGTAGAGGATTCCGGCCAGCGGGCCCGCGACTGCGACAAGCGCCTCAACACCCTCAGGCACGAGCTTGCGCCGATCCACCTGCGGATAGCGGTCGCTGCCGGCAGACATGGCCCCGAGGGAACCCATGCCACGGTATTCCTTGACCACACGGCCACCGACTCGCTCGGCCTCGCCGGGGCTCTCCTCGGCAACGGCCAGCAGCCGGCCCAACATGACCGAGTCCGCGCCCGCGGCCAGGGCCTTGACGATGTCGCCCGAGTAGCGGATGCCGCCATCGCCGACGATCGGGACGTCGTGGGCGTGGGCCACCGCGGCGCACATCATTATTGCCGTGAGCTGCGGGACGCCGACCCCGGCCACGATCCGCGTCGTACAGATGCTGCCCGGGCCGATGCCCACCTTGACGCCATCGGCGCCCGCCTCGATGAGCGCGGCCGTGCCCTCCGGAGTAGCCACGTTCCCGGCCACGAGATCGATCGCGTCGCCGTACGAGTCGCGGTACCGGCGCAGCGCCTCGATGACGTTGCGTGTGTGGCCGTGCGCCGTATCCACGACGAGCACGTCCACTCCGGCGCGGACCAACGCCTCTGCCCGGGCAATGGAGTCAGTTCCGACGCCCACGGCCGCCGCCACGCGCAGCCGGCCCCTCGAGTCCACGCTGGCGAGAATCGCGTCGGCCGGGACCGCAGCCGCCTTGACGGCCGCGACCTGCTCGGCCTGGCGCTCGGGCGTCTGATTGCGGTGGATTACACCGATGCCGCCCTCGAGCGCGATCGCGATGGCCATCCCGTCCTCGGTGACGGTGTCCATGGCCGCGCTCACGACCGGCGTGTTCAGCGTGATGTGCCGCGAGAATCGGCTGGCCACGCTCGCGTCACCGGGCATGATCTCGGAGTACTGGGGTATTAGCAGGACGTCGTCGAACGTGAGGCCCAGCAACGGCTGGCTCAGGAATGCGCCGGCAACTTGGCCCGCCCCGGCCCTTCCGATCTGTGTCGACATGTCGCCTCCATCCTCGCTTCGTCGCTCGCTCGGATCCTGCCGGCCGATCCGTGCCAACCTGAAGGTTGCGAAGCGACCTTCAGGCGAGGCCGGCGCTTGCTCGGTTAGGGGGTATTTTACGGATCGCGGACTCCTCCGTTAGATCGAGTCGCCCGGGGGCGTGGACGCCCGACTTCGTCCGCGTGGACGCCCGACTTCGTCCGACAGATCCTCACCTGCGTGAGTCCGACCTTGCGCGTAGGCTAGTCGTTAGGAGGTGTGCTGTGGAGTACAGACGACTCGGCGATTCGGGTCTGCTGGTTTCGGCGGTCGGGCTCGGCACGAACAACTTCGCGGGCCGGCTCCACGACGAGGCGGCTCGGGCCGTCCTGAACCAGGCGTTCGAACTCGGGATCAGCTTTATCGATACCGCGGACCTCTACGGCCATGGCTCGGAAGCGGGCCCGGGCGCCTCGGAGGACCAGCTCGGCCGCCTGCTTGCCGGTCGGCGGACGGACTTCATTCTGGCCACCAAATTCGGCCAGCCGATGGGTGAATCGGTCTACGAGCGCGGCGCCTCCCGAGGCTGGATCGTCCGCGCCGTCGAAGCCAGCCTGCGCCGTCTGCAGACCGACTACATCGACCTCTACCAGGTCCACACCCCGGATCCACAGACTCCGATCGAGGAGACGCTGCGCGCCTTCGACGACCTGGTCCGAGCCGGCAAGGTGCGATGGATCGGCCATAGCAACTTCGCCGCCTGGCAGATCGCCGACGCCGAGTGGACCGCCCGAACCGAGCATCTGGCTCGGCCCATCTCGGCCCAGATGCACTACAACCTGCTGGTCCGCGGCATCCAAGACGAGGTCATCCCCGCCTGCCAGGCCTTCGGGCTGGGTGTCATCCCCTACTTCCCTCTTGAGTCGGGATTCCTGACCGGCAAGTACCGACCGAACGGTGTGGGAAAGGGCCGCCTGACCGAAAGCGCCCGCTCCGGGGAGATCCTGACGACGCAAAACTTCGAGCGGATCGAACGCCTGGAAGGCTTCGCCGTCGAGCGCGGGCACAAGCTGCTAGACCTGGCATTCGGCTGGCTGCTGAGCCAGCCTGTCGTAGGTTCTGTGATCGCCAGCGCCAGCTCGCCCGATCAGGTCAAGGCGAACGTGGCGGCCGCCGAATGGCGCCTGAGCGTGGCCGAAATGGAGGATGTGGCCGGCCTCTGAGAGCTCGCACGTGGGCAGCGCCGAATTGGGCGCCCAAGACGAGCTCTGCCTGCGGCAATGGGCGCGGCTGTCTGTGGGAAGATTGCCACCGTGAGCGACTCGCCCAACGCTGCCTTGGCGCCAAGAAATCGGCCGGTCTCCAGGCCCCCGACACTTCTGGATCGTTTCGTCGGCCGTGGCCGGGGCCTGCGGTGGGTCAGTGTGGCGTTGCTTTTTGGCCTCGGGGTGCTGGCCGTCGGTCTGGGCGAGGTCGGCGGCTCGCACGAGTGGGGGTTCACCTGGGGCGGGGCGTTCGACGGGCTGATCGGCGAGCTGGCGTACACGGCCACGGCGGCGGTCCTCATGGCCCTCGCCACGACGGCCAACGTGCTGGCCGGCGCGATCGTGCTGCGCTTCCTCGGAACGCCGGCCTTCCGCTCCCTCTCCGACCTGATCCTGGCCGGGTTCGCCGCGGCCGTCGTGCTCGACACGGCGGCGCTCTTCCTACTCGGCAGCTTCGGGTTCTTCGGCTGGCCGGAGCTCCTCCTGCTCCATGTCGGCGCCTTGGCCGCGTACCTCGCGACTCGTCTGTCGCGGCCGCTGATGGCCGTCCCGGTTCGATTTAGACCCCGCCGCCCCGCCGCCTGGTGGCTTCTCGTGGGAGCGATCTGGGCAGGCCCTCTCATCGTCCAGCTAGCGTCCCCTGCCGCGCCATTCTTCGACGTGCTGCCCAATCACGTGGCGCCCGTGGAGCACGCCCGCGTCTTCGGCAGCTTCGCCACGCTGATCACCTCCCCATCGCCGATCTACGGCCCCTCGCGCTTGATGCTCGGCTATGTCGGCCTGCTGGGTCAGCTGACCACGATCGCGAACCTCGAGGCGATCCTGGCCGTCGCCGCGTTCGCATTCCCGCTGACGATCCTCACGGCCGTCTCGATGCGCCAGCTGGCTGCGCGCCTCTTCGGAGCGAACGCCGGCTTCTGGGTCCTACTCACCTTCCCGCTCACGTTCACGTTCATGCGGTTACCGGACACGCGCGGCACCGTAGTCGCCTTCCCGCTTGCGGCCTTCGCGCTGGGGGTCATCGCGCAAGAGATGCGGGCGGCTCGGGCGGGAACGGGGCAACGCGGCCAGCCGGCGACCCGCTTCCCGCGGCCCGACCTGGCTCTGGCCGCTGCGCTGGGTGGCGCGGTTCTGTTGCACCCACTCATCGGCGTCGTGGCGGCGACCGCAGCCCTAGGGTTGTTGGTGCTGGAGCCACGGAGACTGGCCCCGCGGCTGATCCCTGCCCTCGCGGCCGGCGCAATGATCGCCCTCCCCCAGGTGATGACGATGATCGGCATCGGAGCGCCGTCGTGGATCGGCTTTGTGTGCGTGGTCGCCGCCGTCCCGGTCGCCTTCGGCGCCGCCTGGGCGGTCCAGGGCGCGATGGCCTTCGTCTTCGATCGATTGCGCATTCCCGGCGCCTTGCCCCAGGTCGCGCAGGTCGGGCTGGTCGTCATCGCGATCGTCGCCGCGCTGGTGGTGGCCCGCCAGCACATTTCAACTCCCGACGACCCCGCTTCGTATCTCGTGACCAACTTCCTGCGCCTGCTCGCGGTCAGTCTCGTCAGCGTGACCCTGGGACTTTCACAGACCATGCGCGGCTGGATCGTCCTGGGCTGCGGGGTTGCGGCAGGTCTGGCGGCCTGGGCGGCCTCCGGGCTGGTCGGGGTCGAGACGCTAACTCAACAGGCGATCCATTACGAGGTGCCTAAGTCGATCCAATACTGGCTGCCGGTGATGCTGGCTCTCGGCGCCGCCGGAGGCATCGCGGCCGTCTGGCGCCTGCGGCGGGCGAGTTCGAACCGGGTCGTCTCCCTCGTTTCGCCGCTGCTCGTCGGTCTTTCTCTGATGGCGTTCGTCTTCGTCACGGTCTCGCCTTACCCGGGCCCGCTCATCTCGGACGTTCAGATCGGAGAGCACCGCGGCTCGGAGTCGCTCGGCCTGGCCCTGCGTGAGGCGGAGCTGGGCTACTGGGTCGGCGACTTCCCCGATCCGCGCCAGATCATCGACCCGTCGCAGCAGGAAGTGGTGAAGGCGCTGCGCGGCGAGATCAACACCGGGCGGCTGGGGCCATCGACTCGCATCCTCCACCTCGCCACGAGCTTCCAGCAGTGGTCGTCGGTTCCGATCGGAGTCTTCACCGGCGCCCTGGAAACGTCGATCTCCCTCAAGCCGGAGCTGAGCATCCATACCGAAGGCGGCCGACTGCTCGGCTTCGACGTCCTCGCTGGCGAGCTTTCCTCCGACTACGGCTACGTCGTTCTGGAGCCCGACCCCCAGCTGCCTCCAGGTCTGACGGACACGATCGCCGCTGCCGGATACCACCAGATCTGGGCCAACTCGAAGGCGACCATCTTCGCCCGCAACTGACGAACCCGGGCACGGGTGCGGGCTGGGGCCGCGCCGCGAGCCGGACTGCGCCGGAGCCGATAAGCCGTCGCTAAGCGCCGCCTGCGATGCTGCGGCAATGCTCCCACCGTCCGTGGCCGAACGCCTGGCCCGCCTAGCGCCCGACCAGCGGGCGGCGGCGACGGCTCCCCCGGGTCCCGTGCTTTGCGTGGCTCCTGCAGGCAGTGGCAAGACCACGACCCTCGTTGCCCGGATCGCCTGGTTGGTGGCCACCGGCGCGGACCCCAGCGGCATCACCGCCGTCACGTTCAACAAGCGAGCGGCCGACGAGATGGCATCGCGTGTTGACTCAGCCCTGGAGCCGCTCGGACTGGCGTCAGGCGCTGTGCGGGTCAAGACGTTCCATGCCCTTGGTAGGGAGATTCTCGCCGACGGCGGCGAGAGCGTGGAGCCGCTGCTGGACCGCGAGGCCGTGCTGCGCGACATGTGGCCGGACATCACGGCGAGTGCGGTCCGCAAACTCGACGATGCCTTCAGCCGCCTCAAGCTCGAAGTCGGCGTAACGGCAGCTCAAGTCGGGACGGACCCCGAGCCCGGTCCAATCGCTCGCGCCTTCCTCGCCTATGAGTCGGCGCTCGAGGATGCCGGCGGACTCGACTTCGACGACCTGGTTGCCAGGTCGGTTCGGCTGCTCGAAGCCCGCCCTCCCCTGCTCCGTCGCTGGCGTGAGCGCTGTGCGCACCTTCTCGTGGACGAGACTCAGGACGTCGACCGCTCGCAGCTTCGGATGGCGCTGCTGCTTGCCGCGCCGGCGAACCGGATCTTCCTCGTCGGCGACGACGATCAGACGATCTACGGCTGGAGACTGGCCGACGTCCGGCGCGTTCTCGAATTGGCTGCGTCGCTGCCCGGCCTGAAGCGGATCGACCTCACCGTCAACTACCGCTGCCCGCCGATCGTGGTTGAACGGGCAGTCAGGCTTGTGGCACGCAACGAGGAGCGGTTCGTCAAAACGATCCGGGCAGGTCCGGTGGCCAAGGGTCGGCTCATTCTTGCCCCAGACGGATCGGAAGAGACGGCCCGCATCCGGCGGGTGATCGAGAGCTGGCCGGACGACGGCGGGACGCGAGCGATCCTGGCTCGGACCAACGCCGAGTTGCTGCCGGCCGCCGCCGTCGCCGTCGAGATGGGCGTGCCGTTCCGTGCCGCCAGACTGCGGCTGCTCACCGAAGATCGCCGCCTGGACGCCATCCTCCGGGCGGCCGAAGGAGGGGCGGCCGTGGCGGACGCAGGCGCGGCCGAAGGAGCGGCCGTGGCTCGCGCTGGCGAGGGTACCCGGGCGCTACTGCCGCTGCTCGTCGACCTGGCCAGGCGCGGAATCTCACTGCCCGATCCACCGCCGCGTGCGGCCTCGGACCCGGACCGGCGCGAGATGGATGAGCCACTCCCGATCGAGACGGCCGACCTGCTGGCGGCCCTCGTCGGCTGGGCCGCGCCATACGGCTCGGTACCGGAGCTGGCTGCTGCCGTCGTGGGCCACCGCGCCCGGATCTTGGAGTTGCGCCGCGACGATGCCCTGCTCACGCTGGCCACGGCCCACTCAACCAAGGGCCTCGAGTTCGACCACGTGGCCGTCATCGGGCTCGACGCCGGGCGGTTCCCGTCGGCCCGATCGCTGCGTGAGGCTCCCGAGCCCCAGCGGGCGCTCGAAGAGGAGCGTCGGCTGGCCTACGTGGCCTGGACGCGCGCCCGCCGCTCGCTCACGCTCGTCTACGATCCGGCTTCGCCGTCGTCGTTTATGCTCGAGGCGTTCAGCGAGCGAGAGTTGGGCCTCGAGCCGTCCGGTTCGTGATCGGCATCCGCCGATTCCGCGCCCCTGCCCGAGAGGCGCCGAACGCGGCTTCGTCAGACCTGCTCGACTACCAGGCTGTGGGCCAGCCGATCGTGGTAACCCTGACCGTCGGGGTCGTCGTGCGCGCGGAACATCAGGAAGAACAGCCACGTGGCTGCCGCCAGGACGATCAGGCTGCGCACTCCAAACGGAGTCGCCGTCACCAGGGCAAAGGGCCCCTGCAGCAGGGCCCATCTGGCGACCGCGTCGGCCCAGCCGAGGCGTCCCCCGGTCGATTCGTCGCCGACCTCCAAGCCGGTCATCTTTTGCCCGATCGAGCCGCGCCAGAATGTCCACCCTGCCACGAAGTAGACGAGCTGGCCGAGGCCGCATATCAGCCCGGTGATCATCGCCTGGCGCTCCGGCACGGGCAATCCGGCGCCGGTGGTGTCCGTGCCACCGACAGCCGCCGCCACGAAGAGGTAGAAAACGAACAGGATCACGCTGTCGATGGCGTAGGCGCCGATGCGCCGATTGAAGCTGGCCACGCGCAGGCCGGCCGGCAACTTCGCGCCGAGGACCTGCGGACGGTCGGGCTTGGGCCAGACGCGGCCGCGCGCTGGGCTCTGCGTGGCAGGCGGCACACTATTCCAGGCAGAAGCGGGAGACGTGGGCGGCAGGACTCCCGGCCAGACCACAGGCACCGGTTGATCCGTCCTGGGGGCGTCTACAGGTTCGCCGCCGGGGACCGATCGCGGATCGTGTGGGTACGCCCACTGCGAGGGCCGTATCGAGCGCGCCACAACGACCGAGCCCGCCACCCTGTCGTGCAAACCGCGCCTCTCCCGGCTCGCCCCGGTCGTGATCAGGAGGATAAGCGGCCACGCCCACCACCCAATCCAGCACAAAGAGATCAAACCGCTCCAAGGGCCCCATGCGGCCTGGTCGGCAAGGTAGGCCGTACTGCTCGCGCCGGCCGTGGGGTAATCCGCCGGACTGACCCTGGCCATGAATTCGAGCATGACCAGGACAAGGACGCCGAAAAGCGCCGTCTGTACGCCGTTCACGAGAAACGCCCGAACCGCGGCTCGCCATATGGGAAGGTTCTTTCCAGTGGCGGCGTCGGCCACCTGGAGGGAAAGCAACCGCTGTCCCGGCAGACCCCGGAAGAAGGCCCAGCACACCGCGGAATACGCGATGGAGAGCGCCGCCCACAGGCCGAGGAGAACGACCAGCTGACTCATGTTGACCAGGACCAGCGGAACCGTAGGCTGGAGGTTGGAGTTGCTCTCAAGCTGCTGAACGGCCTGCGGGTTCAAGGCGAGGGCACCCAGCGCCACACCGAATGACAGTGGGATCAGGCCCACGAGGCCGAAGATGGCGCCATCGATAAGCCAGGCGCCCACGCGCACACCGGCGCCGGCGATGCGCAGCCCGATCGGCAGCTGCACGCCGCTCTGGCCGTGCCCGCCCGCCTGCAAACTGCTCAAGCCCGGACCTCCGGATGACGATCGATGCGGCTCGCCGCCGTTGCTCCAACCGATAGTTGCTCCAACCGATAGAGGATACGCCGGGGTCGTAAAGCCGAGGGCCGGCCCCGTTCCGAAGAGCCATGGGAAGGCGGAGTTGAGTGAGTCGAATGCGTGACGGCTGGCCCGTTTGGAGTCGTCAGCGCTCCATCAAGTCGCGGGCGAGGGCCTTGAGCAGGCTGTCGAGATCGGCCAGGAACGGCTCCGTGAGCTCCGCCGGGAGGGCGTCGCGGATGGAGGCCCGGGGGCCATATGCCGCCCTCGCCCGCAGCGCGACCTTGCGCAATTCGCCCACCCCGGCATCGCGCAATTGGCCGGGTACCGGCGAGAGGTACTCCTCCCAGGTCGTCGCGCCCCCCATATGCGCCGCCTCAAGCAGCCGGTCGGCGCCTCTGGCCGCCGCCAGCGCCGCCTCGTCGATGACCGGCCGTTCGTGGCGCGCCGGTCCCTGGTCCCCCTTCGTCACGCCAGATACCGTTGCTCCGGCGTGGTCTCCCGAGTCTGCGTGACAAGGAGCGACAGCCGCTTCCGCTCCGAACCGCCCACGAGGATCCTGACCGAGTATTCACCGGTCGACGCGAGCGTGAGATTCCAGAGGTCCACGGCCAGGGTCAGGATGACGTCGCTTGGATCGTGTGGCCCGTGGGCCACGACCTTGCCCGTAGAGCTGGTGACCGTCGCGCCGTCGGGCGCGGTAACCACGAACTCCAGTTCGTGCTCGCGGTTCCGCTCTGTGGAAGAGAGCCGCAGTCCCACCACCAGTGACAGGTGGGGATGTTGGAACGGGATCGTCATCCCACTCAGGCGCGAGACGCCCCCGCCAAGGACGTGGAACTTCTGGCCGGGTTGAACCTCGGCCGCGTCGGCCAGGAATGCGTATTCGATCTCGGGCATGGCTCAATCCTAGCTGGTCGACGCTCATCTCTGCCTGACGAAGGAGCCGGCAGCGAAGCAGGAAGGCATTTGGCCGCGGATCAGCTGCCCGACGAGTCCTGGCGCGAGCCCGCGGCCGCTGCGCGCTTCCTCGGCAGGGGCAGTGTGGCCCCGGCCGCGGACGATCCGGGCCCCGGACCACCGCGCCCCGCCAGGTCCGCGAAGGTGACGGCGGAGAGTGGCACGACCGGCTCCCCCCGCAGAACGCGGGCAAGGTACTCGCCCGTGGCGGAGCCCGGGACCCCGGCGACTTCCTCCGGCGTGCCCTCGGCGATGACGTAGCCGCCCCGCTCGCCGCCCTCCGGACCCAGGTCAACGATCCAGTCCGCGGTCTTGATCACGTCCAGGTTGTGCTCGATCACGATGACGGTGTTGCCCGCATCGACGAGGCGGTGGAGGACGTGGAGCAGCTTCTCGATGTCAGCCATATGGAGGCCCGTGGTGGGCTCGTCGAGGACGTATATCGTCCGGCCCGTGGCCCTCCTCGATAGCTCCGTAGCCAGCTTCACACGCTGCGCCTCGCCGCCCGAGAGCGTAGTGGCTGGCTGGCCCAGGTGCACGTAGCCGAGACCCACGTCATTCAGCGTCTGCAGCTTGGACCGCACCGAGGGCACTGGGGAGAAGAAGCCCAGCGCCTCCTCGATCGTCATCTCGAGCACTTCAGCGATCGATCGACCCTTGTAGTGGATCTCCAGCGCTTCGCGGCTGTAGCGCTTGCCCTTGCAGACCTCGCACGGAACGTAGACGTCCGGCAGGAACTGCATCTCGATCTTGAGGATGCCGTCGCCCTTGCAGTGCTCGCAGCGGCCGCCCTTGACGTTGAAGCTGAAGCGCCCGGGCTTGTAGCCTCGCACGCGAGCCTCCTGCGTCCCGGCGAAAAGATCGCGGATCGGCGCGAAGAGGCCGGTGTAGGTGGCAGGGTTCGAGCGCGGCGTTCGGCCGATGGGGCTCTGGTCGATGTCGATGACCTTGTCGATCGCCTCAAGACCCTCGATTGCGTCGTGGGCGCCGGGCCTGTCTCGAGCGCCGCTCAGTTCGCGCGCCAGAGCCCTGAACAGGATGTCGGAGACCAGGGTGCTCTTGCCCGATCCCGAGACCCCCGTGACGGCCACGAATCGCGCCAGTGGGAAGGCCACGTCGACGTTCTTGAGGTTGTGTTCGCGAGCACCGCGAACCACGATCGACAGGCCGCTCCCCCGCCTGCGCGCCTTGGGGATCTCGATCTGGCGCTCTCCGCGCAGGTAGGCCCCCGTGATGGACCGCGGCTCAGCAAGGATTGACTCGAGCGGACCCGAGGCCACGATCTCGCCGCCGTGCTCCCCTGCTCCGGGCCCGATGTCGACGACCCAGTCGGCCGTCCGGATCGTCTCCTCGTCGTGCTCCACGACCAGTACGGTGTTACCCAGGTCTCGCAGGCGGGTAAGGGTCGCGATCAGCTTGGCGTTGTCGCGCTGATGGAGGCCGATCGAAGGCTCGTCGAGAATGTACAGGACGCCCATCAGGCTCGAGCCGATCTGGGTCGCCAGGCGGATGCGCTGGGCCTCGCCGCCGGAGAGCGTCTGGCTCGTCCGATCCAGCGTCAGGTAGTCGAGACCGACGTCGAGCAGGAAGCCCAGGCGGGACGAGATCTCCTTGAGCACCTGGCGGGCGATGGCCATCTCGCGTTCGGTCAGCTTCTCCGGCAGGCTTGTGACCCAGTCGCAGGCGGACGTGATCGAAAGCGTGGAGGTCTGCCAGATATTTCGACCGTCGACCGTGACTGCCAGGATTTCCGGCTTCAGGCGCTTGCCTTCGCAAGTCGGGCACGGTCGGCCGACCATGTAGCGTTCCAGCTCGGACTTGATGAACTCCGACTCCGTCTCGCGATAGCGCCGCTCGAGGTTCGGGACGATCCCCTCGAAAGTGGCGCCGTAGGTGTTTTCGCCGCGGTCGTGGCGGTAGCCAATGACCACTCGCTCGCGGCGCCCCGAATACAGGATGTAGTCGAGCGCTTCCGGCGGCAGGTTCTTGAGCGGCGCGTTGACGTCCCAGCCGTGCTCACGGCAGACCGCCTCGATAATCTTGCCGTGCCAGGAGTTCTCCATCGGCAGGCGAGCCCAGGGCAGGAGCGCGCCGCCGGCCAGAGAGAGGTTCTTGTTGGTAACGCGCTCCGGGTCGATCTCCGGGCGACTGCCGAGGCCGGTGCAGTCTGGGCACGCGCCGTGGGGCGAGTTGAAGCTGAAGCTGCGCGGCTCGAGCTCGTCGACGGTGGTGCCGTCGTATGGGCAGCTGTACCGCTCGCTGTAGCGACGCTCCTCAAACTCGGGCGCATCCCCGTCGCGCGTTGCCGACGCGATCAGGACCACGCCCTCACCGAGCCGCAGGGCCGTCTCGACGGAGTCCGCCAGCCGAGTGGAATCGGGCGGCCGATTTGGCTCGCCTGTCCCAGCCGCATCGCTTGCCGCGGTCGCATCGCTTGCCGCAGCATCGCTTGCCGCCGGGCCTGCCGCGGCATCGCTTGCCGGTGCCTCTCCGTGGCGTACAACGAAGCGGTCCACCACCACGTCGATCGTGTGGCGCTTGTATTTGTCGAGCTGCCGCGTCTCCGACAGGTCCATCTGCTCGCCGTCGACACGGACGCGGGCGAACCCCTGGCGGCGGATCTGGTCGAAGACTCGGTCGCCTTCAGTCTTTCGGTCCTTGATGACCGGACCGAGCACGAGCAGCCGCGTCCCCTCGGGCAGGTCGTAGATCTGGTCGACGATCTGCTGGACGCTCTGGCGCGCGATCTCGCGACCGCACGTGGGGCAGTGAGGATGACCGATACGGGCGAACAGAAGGCGGAGATGGTCGTAGATCTCAGTCACCGTGCCGACCGTCGATCGGGGGTTTCGACTGGAGCCCTTCTGATCGATCGAGATAGCTGGGCTCAGGCCGTCGATCTGGTCGACGTCTGGCTTCTGCATCTCACCGAGGAACTGGCGCGCGTACGCCGACAGACTCTCGACATAGCGGCGCTGGCCCTCGGCGTAGATGGTGTCGAAGGCGAGGCTGCTCTTGCCCGAGCCGGACAAGCCGGTGATGACGATCAGCCGGTCGCGCGGCATCGAAACGGTGACGTTCTTGAGGTTGTGCTCGCGGGCCCCGCGAACGACGAGCTGTTCCTGTGGCATAGGACCACATTATAGGCGAAACGGCCTAAAGCGAACAGGCGTTCGTTACGGCCGGACGACCGTGCGGGCGTCAGGCGCGACGGGGCGGCTGGACTATCTCAGGGCGATCACGAAGCCCGAAGAAATCGCTCATAGCGGCTTTGGAGTCTCGCAGGATCCGGCCGATCCCCGGATGATCGAGGCAACTGGATCGTCTGGTCGTGCGCCTGCTTCAAGCCGACCAGGAGCATGGGCCCGTCCGACTCCTCGAGAATCGATCGCCTGACTTCGATCTTGTAGTCCGGCCGAACGGCCAGGAAGAAGCTATCGAAGGCGGCGTGATGCAGCTTACACAGCGCCAGGCCGTTGCTGACGACCGGGTCGCCCTCGTCCTCCGAATCCTCGACGATATGCGCCGCGTCGAGCAGTTCCTGATGCCGAAGGTGGCAGATGGCGCATTGCACACGATAGGCATCGAGCACCTGCTCGCGAAATGCCCGCTGATGAAGCCGATGGCGCACCGTGGCCGTGACGTACTCACGCCGAATGTCGTCGCGCTCCTCCGAAGCCCGGGGTAGGGTCGAGCCGGCCAACTCCATGAGTCGAGAGGCTTCGCCTACGGAGATCTTGAAATGGAGTCCGTCCCGGTCGTCGCCTACGACGTAGACAGGCCATGTCGCGATGTAGCGTCCCGGAAGAGCACCGTAGAAATAGACGAGTGGAAGCCCCCGCTCCATTGCCAGCCGGAGACCGCGATTATCCGCGAATTCCGGGTCGGTACCGCGATATGCATAAGAGACCAGATAGCGTCCGGCCTCGGCGTCCCGGTATGGACTATTGGGCGTGGTCGTTATCGATAGCGGTAACTCACACATTCTTGGTTTGAAGATGCCCTGCGGGCCAAGAAGTGGGACCCGCTGACCCTCGAAGACGAACCCTTGCTCCAGGAGCGTCCGGCGAATCACGTCGCCGTGCAATTCGACCTGCTCCCTCAGCCATTCAAAGGCTGCGAGCCGAACCCCCAGATCACCCGCGGCGTCCATCGCCGCAGGATACGCCCCATGTTCGCGCGCGTTCGGTACCATCCGACAACCGGATGAGCGAAGAGCGAGGGCAATGAGCAGCGAGGCCACGGTCCAGGAGTCGCGTCGGCGGCTGCTCGGCGACGCCCTGGCGATCGCGGCGTATGCGCTGCCGGTGGGCGTTGTATACGGCCTAGCGGCGCTGCAGGCCCATTTCACCCTCCTGGATACGGTCGTGGCGTGCATCGTCGTGCTCGCCGGAGGGGCACAGTTCGCAGCGGCGGGGATGGTCAAGGACGGCGCCCCGTGGCTGGCGATCGCCGGCGTCACGCTGCTGGTCAACGCCCGCCACCTGCTCTACTCCGCTGCGGTGGCTCCATATACGGCCGCGCGGCCGCGCAAGGAGCGGGCTTTCATGGCCCATTTCCTGACCGACGAGACGTTCGCGCTGTCCCTGGCCCACTTCCGCCGCATCGGCCGCTTCGACCGGCGCGGCTACTGGGTGGCGGCACTGGTGATTCTCGTTCCGTGGACCCTGGGCTCGGCGATCGGCTACCTGGCCGCGGGTGCGGTCGACACGCGTCGACTCGGCCTGGACGTTGCCTTCCCGGCCGCGATGGCCGGACTCTCGCTCGGGATGGTTTCCGGGCGTCGGGACGTAGCCGCGGCCCTTGGGGCGGTTGCCGTGGCCGTCCCGGTCGGGCTCGCTGGGGGCGCCTCGCTCGGGCTGGTGGCCGGAGCGGTTCTCGGCCCGTTCATCGGGTTGGCCGTGCCGGCCTCGCCCAACGAGGAGTCGAGCGCTCTGGAGATGCCGGAGCCATCGGCCGAGGCGGGCCTGCCATGAGTTTCGGCCTGATCCCGCTGGCGATCCTGATGTGGGCGGTTACGTACCCTGCCCGCGCCCTGCCAATGCTCGCCCCCGGCATCGAGAGGCTCCCGCCGGCAGCCGTCGCCTACCTGCGCCTGGCAGGACCGGCCGCACTCGCCGCCCTGGCCGCCGTCAACTGCCTTCTGACTTCGGGCCCGCAGCCGCGCCTCCTGCTTGGTGTCGAGCCCCTTGCGGTTCTCGCCTGCGTGCTGATCGTCGCCCGGACTCGCCTGCTGCTCCCCGGAGTGGCGTTCGCGATCATGCTGGTGGCAGTCTCACGGGCGCTCGGAGCCGCCTGACCTCCGCGCGCTGGCGGCCGGAAAGCCATACCTGGTTTCGGACCGACTGGGCTCTCGCCATCCGCCATGGCAAGAGCCACTCCACAGTGGCTCCTCGGCATCGCCGGCCCTACGGCCGAAGCGCCTCCCGTGGCACGCGGACGATCAGTCGCAAAATCGAGCCATCCCGGGCAAAGACCGACTCGCTCGCGGCACGGGGTAGCTCATCGCCGGCGATGAGTTCGCTCGGGCCGGCCACAGTATCCACGACGACGGAGGCCCGGTCGGCCAGCTCGTAGCAGACCGGAGTACCGCAGTACGTGAAGGCCAGGCTGCCGGCAGGCAGGTCCCACGACCGATCCTGGCCGGCGACGTCGACGTAGTCGAACCGGTACGGCGCCGTCTGGAACTCGGCCCGGTGCAGAAGCCTGGGCGCAAGCCGCAGCCTGCCTGCCCGAACCTGCACTCCAAGCTCGCCCCAACGGGCCAAGATCTCCTCTTTGACGAGGCCCGTCATACCCGGTTGCTGCGCGCCTCGGTGTCGGGGCGTGTGCGAGTAGGGATCGCACGGGAAGGCACCCTGGACTTCGGCCGACTTGCGGAAGCCAAGGCCGTCGCGGACGTGGTCGTAGGCGTCAGCCAGCGCCGCTACGGCTTCGAGGTCGACCTCGCCGGTCTCCGGCTCGATAGCGGCCTGGTAGCACTCCAGAACCGACACCAGCAGCTTGGCGACCATGTGCCAATAGATGCTGCCGAGGCCCTCGAACATGAAGAAAGTGCGGCTTCGACCGGTGAACTCGCGGTGCTGGAAGATCTGCTCCCAGAGGGCCAGAGTGGCCTCGCGGACCTGCCCGTCGACTTTTAGGGCGTCCAAGCGACCGGCCAAATCGCTGGCGTTTCGCAGGTCAGCCTGGAAGTGCCACTCGCCGTGGCTGTCGCGGACAAAGATCCGCGGGTCGTCCAGCGGCGGCACTGTGGTGATCGTGTTGCGGCTCAGGAATGGTGGCGGGTCCATGTCCGGGTAGAGCAGATAGCTGTTCTGGTCGGCCCGATAAAGATCGCTGGAGCGAAGCGCGCGCAGGACGGCAAGCTCCTCGGCCGGCGCCAGCAGCCCGCATCCGAGCACGGCGGCCTGGCCTTCCAGCATCGGATACAGATGCGCGACTTGAGCCTGGCCGGACTCGACATGGAGGAGGTTGTAGCCGTGGTACAGGCCGTCGTCGCGGCGGTTCGATGCGATAGCCCGATCGAGGACGGGCAAGGCGCTCGCGATAAGGTCGCGCACGCCGGCCATGGGCACGGATCGGCGTGTTCCCAGGCCGCCCGCGTAGACCGTTCGACGATGGTCCTCGCCGGCCCGCCCGGCCGCCACCAGGAACTCGTATCGCGAGGTGTCGTCGAACGTCTCGGGAGCGGCGCCGTAGATCGCCGTGAGCCGCTCCAGCAGGACCGCTACCGGGTCGGAGATCTCGAGCGGCTCGGACCCGGCGAAAACCTGCTCGCAGAAGCGCAGGTAGCGCCGCGCGTGAGCGACCGTCACCATCGACAGGCCCCAACCCGCCAACGCGTTATTGGCGTCGTTCCATTCGGGGCGCTGTGTGTTCAGCCACGTCCCGCCGTCTGGGACGAAGTTGGTCAGCTTGACCAGCAGCGGCAGCAGCAGCTTCTCGGCCAACGAGACGAGCAGGACGTCGCCGTTCGAGTCCGCGATCAGCTTGGCATCCGCCCCGACCTCGGTGGCCCCAGCCACGAGCCGGCGATGCATGGCCATGTCGAAAGTGATCGTGCTGTGCGGCTCGGCCAGCGTGGCGTCCAGCCCGGCGATCCGATACGGCACGTTGGCGTAGGCAAACTCACGTCTATTGAGCCCCAAGGCCAGCCCTCCAGGCCGGTACCGCTCCTCGCTTTCGAGCAGCCGGAGCAGATACACGATCTGGTGGTCGCCCCAGTAGCCGATGTGGCTCCACGGATCGTTTGGGTCGGCCACCTCCCAGTCGATGCCGCCGTCGCGGCTGATCCGGTAAGGGTTGTAGCCATCCGCCGTCGACGAATTCAGGAAGACGGCGAGCATCGGTTCGAGGAAGCCGGGGAAGCTCTGGCCCAGCGTTTCCCAGTTCTGGAAGATATCGCGCCAGTTGCCCTGGTAGCCGTAGACCGGCTCCCCGTTCTCGCCCCTGACGTGGATCGAGAAGCGGTTCCAGGGTCGGCTCGGGTCGCCGTGGCGGCGGCTGTACATGAGCGGCAGATACGAGCTGCAGACCCGAATGAGTTGGGGATCGCTCGTGGCCTCCGCGGCCCTCCGGAGCGAGTCGAGCGAGATCGTCTCCGGCAGAGTGGCCAGCCAGCCCTCCCTTCCGGCATGCAGCGGAGCGTTCTGGGCCCGCAGGAACGTATCTAGGTCGCGCCTCGGAAATCGGTATGAGTCGAGGAAGGTCCCGCCACGCAGGCAGTTGAAGAGAACGCTGCCGAAGTGGTGGACGGTGGCCGCCTCGTCGGCCGTCTCCTGCAGCCCATCGGCCGCGGCGACCAGCCGGCGCAGGCTCTGCCGATCGGTAGAGACAGCCGCGTTGAGCTCGGCTTCGAGCAGGTCGGGCTTGGCGAGCTGGTCTCGCAGCAAGACTAGCCGTGTCTGGTCGAGGGCCGTGTCGGCGACGGTGAACCAGCTGTGTCGCGCTCCAGGCTCGAGCTCAACACCATCGGCCACCAGGTACGACCCGAAGTCGCCCCTCAGCTCTCTCTCGGCTGTGATCTTCTCGCCTGCCCGGAATGCTCGCAGACTCCGGTCCGAAAGGCTGACCTCCGGGTGGAGATGGCCGACCGACCAGGCGCCCGTCGCGCGCAGGGATTCGTACGGCAGAGGCTTATCCTCCATCGCCGAGTTCAGGGCGTATATCGCGAGCGGTACGTCGGGCAGGACCTCGTGGCGCATGTAGGCCCCCGCCAGGTAGCTGAAGCGAGAGTACGAATCCTCGCCAATCCCGGGCGGCAGCAGCATCTGGAACCCATCGAGGTAGTCGACCCGAACCGGCCCGGCACCGGTATTTTCCAGAACCGCGTGCCGGACGAGGCCGAATTGCGCGCAGGTGCTGAGGCTCCAGGTGAAACGAAGCCCCAACTCATGGTTGATCTCTTCGAAGAGCACGCTCGTGCCCAGGACGTGCTTGTAGAGGTTGCGGGTGATCGGGAGCGCGTGGGCATCGGAACGCCATGGCTCCCAGAGCGACGGGCCCGAACCGCCCCGGCGCACGCGGAAGATGCTAACCGCCCCGCTGCCGTCGGCATGGCTCAGCAGCTTGTCGACGGTCTGGTACGGGAACATTGCACCGTCGGGGTCCACTCGGCCGGCCGTGAAGGGCGAGTTACTGCCGACAAATAGCCAGGCATCGCTGTCGCTCACGATGCTCATCAGAAATGGATCGAGACGGTCGACATCGCGTATGCACGCATACCGCTGCCCCGCCAGGGTCACGAACTCGTGCCGGCCTGGTGCTGCCACGGGGTTCTTGGCCACGCGGTCCACCTCGCCACTCTCAGTTGTCATGGTGTATCAGTGGCCACCCCACGGACCATCGTCCACGAGCGGCGGATCGACGCCCTGCCTGGCCCTTTCGGGACCGTCGTACGGAAGCCCGATCGGCCGCCGCCAGGCATAAGGAGCCGGACCCGAGAGAACCTCGGGTCCGGGTCGCTCAATCATGGATTGCTACTTCTCGACGCCAGAGATGACCACGCCTCGCATGAACGCCCGCTGGCCGACAAAGAAGATCGCTATAGGCACAAGCATCGCCAGGAGAGATGCGGCCTGGGTCAAGAAGGCTTGGCCCGAGGCAGAGTACGTGGCGTTGAAGGCCTGCAGGCCCACTGTCATCGTGGCAAGTTCGGCATGTCCGGACAGATACACAAGAGGGGCGAAGAAGTCGTTCCACGAGAAGAAGAAGTGGAACAAAGACACAGCGATGATCGCCGGCCACGCCTGGGGGATGATCACCGACCACAGGATCCGAAGCGGGCTGGCGCCATCAAGCTCAGCAGCCTCGTCCAAGTCTCGCGGCAGAGTCCTGAAGTACTGCCTCAGGAGGAAGACGTTGTAGGCGTTGGCGAAGAAATGCGGCACTATCAGTGGTAACCATGTGCCGGTCCAGCCAACCGCCTTGAAGCCGATGTATTGCGGGATCAGAAGCACCTGAAACGGCAGCATGATCGTCATGATCAAGACAAGGAAGAGGCCGTCCTTGCCTGGAATCCTGAACCGGGCGAAGCCGAAGGCGACAAGGACGGCCGAACTGACCGCACCGATCGTGCCCAGAATGGAAATTATCAGAGTGTTCCTCAACAGCATCGGGAAGTTGAGGACGTTCAACACATTGGTGAAGTTGTCGACCTTGGGGGCGAAAGACCAGCTTGCGCTCAGGCTGCGCCAGTTGCCCTGCCACTCGACCTCTTTCCCCGTCGTCAGATCGATGAAGGTGCTCGTGAGCCGCCCAGGCTTCTCCAGCGCGAGATTCTGGACGCCATTGGCCGTCGGGACTTCATAGACCGTGTAGGTCTGGCCGTCGGCGGCCGCGTACATCTGCGGCGAAGCGGGCCACAACGGCGCGTTCAATGCGGTCATCTGGGCGGAGTCTTTGACCGACGTCAGGACCATGTAGCCGAGCGGCAGCAAGAAGATCATCGCCATCGAGGCGGTGAACAGCGTTACGCCGAGCATGGAGATCCTGAGCCTGATCGCATGCATGCGGGGCGATCGTTTGCTCCTGCCGCTCGCCAGCGGCAGCGGGAATTCCTTTGCGGTCATCGGTCACCTCCGGCGTAGAACACCCAGCGGGCCGATGAACGGAACAGCACGAGCGCTGCGACCACGACGACGAGCATCATGAGCCAGGCTAGCGCCGAGGCATAACCCATGTTGTTGTAGGTCCAGCCTTCCTTGTACAGGTTCATGTTGTAGAAGAACGTCGAGCCGCCGGGGAGCCCATTTGCCCCCGGGTCGATGACGTAGGCCTGCGTGAAGTACTGCGAAACTCCGATGATGCTGATCAGGATGTTGTAGAAGAGGACCGGCGAGATCATCGGCAGCGTCACATGGCGGAATCGAGCCCAGGCTCCGCCGCCGTCAACCTTGACGGCCTCATACAGCTCGGTCGGCACTCCCTGCAAGCCGGCCAGGAATATCAGCATCATGTTCCCGACGCCCCAGATGCCAAGGAGCACGAGCCCCGGCAGTGCCCAAGCGGGATCAGCGAACCAGTTCGGCGCGGGAAGTCCGAAAGCGCGCAGGATCTGCGCCAGCCAGCCGGTGCTGCCGTTCAGGAATCCTTGCCACACGATGGTGCTTGCCACGAGCGGGATCAGCACGGGCATGAAAAATAGCGTCCTGAAGATGGGCTTGCCGGCTAGAAGCCTCTGGTTGAGCAGCAGCGCCATACCGAGCGCCAGAACGATCGACAACGGGACCGACATCAACGTGAATCTGGCCGTGACGCCCAGCGACTGGCCGACAGCCCCGTTGCTCAGCAATTCGTTCCACATCCGGCTGTAGTTATCCAGCCCAATGAACCGAAGGTTTTCCGGATGGAGGATGTTGAAGTTCGTGAACGAAAGCGCCAGAGAGGCAATGATCGGCATCGCGACGAACACCACGAGGCCGACGAGCCACGGCGACAGGAACGCTAGACCCAACAGCGTCTCGCGACGGGCGAGGCTCATCTTTCTAGGGGGAGGCGCGTGAACCGATTCCTTATCTTCGACGATCACCATCGATCCGCTCCGAAATCGCCTTGAATGGCTCGGGCGGCCGGCACGTTGTCGGCCGCCCGAGATTTACTCCCGACTTAGGTTGCGAACTCCGTTACGGTGCGGCGTTGAAGTCGGTCTGCAGAGCCGTGGTCACGTCCGTGAAGACCTTGTTCATGTCAAGGCCCGGGGTCGTCGCCAGAGTCGAGAAGACCTTGGTGTAGTCGCTCATCCCCTTGATGTAGTTGGGGAATCCTGCCTCGTGGTGAATCGCCGGGGCGAGTTTCTCCATGTCAATGGCGACTTGCCAGTTGACGACGTTGCCGGGGAACTGCGGGGCGAGCATCTTGTCAACGTACTTGTGGTAGAAGGTGAGCTGATCGCCGAGGAGCGGGACGCCACCGTATATGGCCGCAAGGTCACCGCGGCTGGCGATGTAGGCCAACGCCGTGAACGCATCCTGCTGGTCAGCCGAGGACTTGGTGATGCTGAAGACGTCGAGGTCCATCGGAGCGGTAATCGTGCCGTTGTAGCTCGGCTGGATGGCGATGTCCCACTTCTTGAGGCCGGTGTTGGCCTTGAGCGGGTCAGGCGACAAGCAGCAGGTGTACCACTGCAATACAGCGGCCATACCAACATGGCCGGAGGCCGTCGGGTTGCCCCCCAGGAGGGTGGAGTTGCGCTCCGTGTCATTGGCGATGAAATGGTCAGTCCAGATGCCGTTGTAGTACCAGGTCCACGCGGCCTTCCAGGGATCCGGGAACGCAGCCGTCTTGCCGTCTGCAGCAACGAAACTGCCGCTGGCGAATTCGGAGGCGAGTCGGCGGCCTTCGGTGTACTGGAACTCGAAGCCGAACTGAGTCTGGTTGGCCGGATCGAAACCGGCCTGGCTTGCGTCCTTGCCGGTCTTGTCAACGGACAGGAGCTTGGCGAGCGTCTTGACGGTGTCCCAGGTCCAGTCGACCATGGTGCCGTCAGGCATCTTGTACTTGTCGCCCACCTTCTGCGGCGGGTACGCGAGCTTGGCCTCGTCGAAGAGGTCCTTGTTGAAGAAGATCATCGACGGGTAGACGGCGTACGGGAAGCCATCCAGGACGCCGGCGCTGTTGCTCAACTGCTTGAGGAGGTTGGGGTCATATTTGGTGAGGTCGAGGCCGTTCGCCTTAGCCAGCGGGGTGATGTCAGCCCACAAGCCCTCGAATCCGAGGCGACCCTTGACGCCAACCGGGCCAACGATGTCAGGAATGTTGCCCGACGCGAAACGTGTCTTGAGGATGTCGGTCGCGGTGGTGTTCTGGACGATCTCCATCGACAGCATGATCGGCATGCCGCCCTTACCGGTTGGCGTCTTGTCCTGCGCCGCGTTGAAGTCGCTGACAATCGACTGCTGCAGTGCGATCTGCTGCGGGTTGGTGCCAGAGCCGAGGCCGACGTACCATTGAATGAGGATGTGACCGTTGACGATGGTGCCGCCGCCAGCGGTGGACGCTGGTGTAACGACAACGCCCGACGACGGGGATGAGCCCGGCGCCGTGCTCGCCCCGGCCGACGGGGCGGTCGTGGCCCCCGCTCCCCCGCACGCGCTGACCGCAAGCACGGCCACCGACGCTAGGGCTGCAAACCTAGTGAAACCTCTCCTGAACATTAGATCTCCCTTCCTATCCCCTTGGTAACGCAATACGGGCTCCTGAAACGTTCCAGCGCGTGCCAAACGATTGGCCGCGCTCAGTCGCTCAGTTCTTCCTTGTGGGCGGCCCTCCAGTCGATTGCCTGACGATGAGTTCGGTTTCCAGAACTACACGGCGGACTACATGGTCCCGCACGTTGACCGTCTGGAGCAGTACGCTAACTAATTCGCGACCCATCATTTCCATCGACTGGTGCACGCTCGACAGAGCGGGCTGGGTCGAGAGGGCAACGATCGAGTCGTCGAAGCCGACGACCGCGACATCATCGGGAACTGTCCTGCCGGCCGCGTAGAGCGCAGATAGCGCTCCTGAGGCCATCAGGTCCGAGGCGGCGAATACCGCATCGATGTCCGGGCATCGCTTGAGGAGGGCCTCCATACCGCGCTGACCACCCTCGCGAGTGAACTCGCCACCCTCTTCGAGGTCCGGATCCAGCGTCCGCCCTGCGGACCGGAGTGCGTCGCGGTAGCCCAGCCGGCGCGTTACGCTCGCGGGCATGTCCAGTGGCCCGGTGATCGTTGCGATTCTGGTCCGCCCCTGCTCGATGAGATGGTTCACGGCCGCGATAGCGCCACCGCGGTTGTCGTTGTCAACATAGCTGACTCGGGCCCCGGGCGGCGGCTCGCCGCCCACGACGACCGAGATGCCGCGCGACTGGAGGCGCTCCGGGAGTGGGTCATTACCGTGCAGCGAAAACATGATCACGCCAGCGACGTGGCCACCGGTGAGATAGCGCTCCGCACGGTGTTCCTCCTCTGGAGACTGCGACATAACCAGTACTAGCGACATCTGGCGCGCGGCCAAGGCGATGCTGATACCCCTTAGGACCTCGGCGAAGAACGGGTCACCGAAGATGCGTCCGGTAGGCTCGGCAATCACGACGCCGATCGAGTCATTCGAACGAGTCACGAGACTGCGAGCTGCCCGATTCGGGACGTACTCAAGCTCGGCAACAGCCCGCTCAACCGACTGCCGGGCTTCGATCCCGACCGTGGAACTCCCATTGACGACCCTGGACGCAGTCGCGCGGGAGACGCCGGCGGCTCGAGCAACTTCCTCCAGGGTAGGAATGCTCACAAACTTACCTCTTGCAAGCCGCTTCAGGGCCCACCAACCAGAGCACGACGACCAGGAGCCGTATGTTCTGGGAGCGGAGTGTCCGTCCATTCAGGGAGCGAGATTGACGGGGCTGCGCATCGCCAGCCCGCGGGTCTGAGTTCTTATTCCTGCGACGCCGGAGCGACCGGTCCCCTGACTCCTGGTGCCCGACTTGACGGATTTGTCCTGACGTGAACACGCGCGGTCTGTTTGGGCTTGGACCGTTCTGAGAACTCTCTCACGCTTGACGTAGGCACGATATCACCACTGTCAAGAGAGCGCTCTCACATTTGTTGCGCGATGCCTGGTCTTGGCCACCCCACTTGTCCATACGCCGAGGCAACTCCGACTCAGGCGCTCTACTCGGGCGGTCTATAGGAGGCCGGCCGTTTCGGTGGGCAGGTCGAGGCCGGGAGCCAGAACCACCGGAACTTGCAGCCCGTCCAAGCGGGCGCGGCCGGCGTGATGTTACCGTCTCTGCATGTATCGAGACCGAGATTGGTGGCGCCGCGAGCTGCAGTTCTGCGTTTCCGCCTTCGCGTCACTCATGGCGGTTCTGTTGGTCTTCGGCGCGGTGGACGGCGTGGCGCTCGCCATCAGAATCCCGGTAATCTCCGATCGAATCGGTGTGGCGCTCGCCTGGACTCTGTTCTCCCCACTTGCCCGGGTGGAGCAGTTCGCACTGTTCTTCCTGGGGTCGTTCCTCGGGTTCCGCCTTCTCATCCCGACCTTCGCGGGTGCGCCACCTCGCGCCGTGGCGGTCGTCGTGGTGACCTGGCCTTTGGCGTTCATGGGTCTTGCGAACTACGGCGACCTGTCCAACGCCCTCTGGTTCGGTGCGATCGGAGCCGTCTGGGCGCTCGTCATGCCGCTTCCGAGCAAGAACCTGCTCGTCTACGGCCCTATCGTCGGCGGCCTAATCGCGGGCCTGGCGTTCGGAGCGTTCGCCGGGCCGAGGGACGGGCTCTTTTTCGCCATCGTCTGGTGCGCCTGGCGTCTCTACCGCCGCCACATGAACGAAGTTGCAGCGACTGCTGTTGCCGCCGCCCTCGTGCCCGGCCTGCTCGCTCTGCACGACCTGCCGTCGGTGCTGAACACGGGCCAAGGCGCCTACACGACAATCGAAATCGCCATTCTTATGGCCATAGCAACCGCCGCCCTGGTGTTCTCGCAGGTCAAGGCTGAACCTTCGGACTTGCCCGAGCCCGAGTAAAGGGGCGCCCGTAACCCCAACCCGACGAAGCGTTCAGCCGCGCGACGAACCTGCGGCCAGCTGCGGCACGCGCCTCGGGAACGGGGGCGAGAGTAAGCCTCGTCAGACGCCTTGCTGTATGCTTTGCCGCCTCCTGGATCACGGATGGAAGCATGTCCTGGAGCCTCGCTTCTGCCTCTGACGTGAGTCTCGCCGCCGTCGGTTTCGACAGAATCGCCGACCCGTATCTGGGATGTCCGGAGAGGAAACCAGCCAGCGGTGGAACCCTGCAGCCCACGTAGGAACATCCCCGGAGAGCAGCTTAGGCAGCGCGCCGTCCTGCCCGGCCCATGCCGGCGGGCGGCATAAGGAGATTGAATGCCCGCCTCGCCAATTCGCAGCGGCCGGCCTGGTCGGTTCGCATACCGACTCGGGGCCGTCGTCGCCGTGGCCGTCCTTGTGGCGGCCTGCGGCAGCTCATAGGCCACCTCCACAACCGGTCCCGGCCAGTCGGCAGCGGCCTCCTCAGCGGCCTCCTCCGCGGCCAGCCCGGCGACCAAGGCATGGATGGATGCAAGCAAACCGATCGCCGATCGCGTCGCCGCGCTCCTGTCTCAAATGACCCTTGCCGAGAAGATCGGCCAGATGACTCAGGTAGAAAACGGCTCGATCGATGCGGCCACCTCCGGTGCGTTCGCCGTCGGTTCGATCCTTAGCGGCGGCGGCGGCTCGCCCAAGGCCGGGAACACCCCGCAGGCCTGGTACGACATGGTCAACGGCTATCAGCAGGCCGCCCTCGGGACCCGCTTGGGCATCCCCATGCTCTACGGCATCGATGCCGTGCACGGGAACAACAATATCGCCGACGCAACGATCTTCCCGCAGAACGTCGGCATGGGCGCTACGAACGACCCCGCGCTCGTCACGAAGGAATGCGCCGCGACCGCCCTCGAGATGAACGCCGTCGGGATTCGGTGGAGCTTCGGTCCGGTCATCGCGGTTCCCCAGGACATTCGCTGGGGCCGCACCTTCGAGGGCTACAGCGAGAACACGGACCTCGTCTCCAAGCTTGGCACGGCCTGCGTCCAGGGTTTCCAGGGCACCAGCCTGGCTGCTCCTGACACCGCAGCCGCGACGCTGAAGCACTTCATCGGCGATGGCGGAACGTCCTTCGGCACCTCGACCGCAAAAGACAAGCAGCCGTACCTGCTCGACCAGGGCGTGGACAAGATGGACGAGGCCACGCTGCTCAAGCTCTTCCTGCCGCCCTACGAGGCTGCCGTCAAGGCCGGCGCCAGAATCGTCATGACCTCCTACTCGAGCACGACCGCCGGTAAGGTCCATGGTGACAAGCACCTGATCACCGACATCCTCAAGACCCAGGTCGGCTTCACCGGGTTCGTCGTCTCCGACTGGGGCGGCGTCGACCAGGTTGTGCCGGGTGACTACGCCAAGTCAGTCGCCCAGTCGATCAACGCCGGCATCGACATGGTCATGGTCCCGCAGAACTACTCTCGATTCATCTCGACGATGACAGCGCTGGTCCAGGCCGGGACGATCGCTCAGGCCCGTGTGGACGATGCTGTCACCCGGATCCTCCGGGTCAAGTTCGAGATGGGTCTCTTCGAGAACCCGATGCCGGCCGCAGGCAAGCTGGTCAACTCAGGTTCTGACGCCGATCGCGCGATCGCCCGCCAGGCTGTCGCCGAATCAGCCGTCCTGCTCAAGACGAGCGCAAATGTCCTGCCGATCGCGTCTTCCGGTAAGGTCCTACTGGCCGGTCAGGGCGCCGATGACATCGGCATCGCGTCCGGCGGTTGGACGATCACATGGCAGGGTTCTGCGGGGCCGATTACCTCCGGCACGACCCTGCAGGGAGCTCTGAAGGCCAAGCTCGCTGCAAATCTCACCTACGACAGCAACGCTGCCTTCCCGGCCGGCACGAAGGCAGACGTCGGCATCGTTGTAGTGGCCGAGCGGCCCTATGCCGAGGGCGACGGCGACTCTTCCACCCTCACGTTGCCGAACCAGGACGTAGCCCTTATCGCCAAGATGCGGCCGCTCGTGACCAAGCTCATCGTCGTGGTCATCTCCGGCCGGCCGATGATCCTCGACGATCTTTCGTCGGCGGACGCCATCGTCGGGGCCTGGCTCCCCGGAAGCGAGGTGACTGGTCTGGCGGACGTCCTGCTCGGCGACAAGCCGTTCGTCGGGACCACGCCGTACACCTGGCCAAAGACGGCAGCGGACGCCCCCCGAGTCGGCAAGACCGCTTGCGACGGCGCGGTCTACCCGGTCGGCTACGGTCTCAATGCCTCGGGCAAGGTGCTCGGGCCGGCGGCCTGCTAGCCGATCGCGCTTCATGTCACGGCCCGGCTGGGGTCGCGGCTCCCCGTGAAACCGTCGAAGCCGGCGCCTGTGGCGCCGGCTTCGGTATCTGTAGCGATGGCGGCCGCAGGAGGAGAGCCGCTATCTCAGGCTCCGAGGACCACCCGAGCGATTTCCGGGTCCAGTTCCTCGGCCAGGAGCACTGCCAGACGGTCGGCGGCTCGCTGGGCCAGGGGAGTGCCCATCGTGAATCTGGAGTTGGGCACAGACAGGTCTAGCTCTTCTGTGCGTGACTGGCTGAAACGCGCTCCTCGGTGCCGCTCGCAGCAGTGGATGATGAGGTCGCCCTCATGGTCGACCCCACGTCCCGTGATGTAGTAGCTGCCGACCTTGGCCAACGCCTCGACCGGACCGGTGCCGTTGGCGTAGAAGCCGACGGGCGTCACGACGTCACGGCCGAGCCAGCCAATCACAGCCTCGACCATGACTGCCGAAGCTTTGGCTTCCTGCCATCCGTCGCCCCGAACGATTTGGGCGACGGTGCGTCCAATCACGCTCGCTTCCTCAGAAACGAGGACGGCCTGGAGTCCGCGGTTAAGCGACAGCACGGCCAGGCTTGGCCCTTTGGCGGTTACGACTGTTTGCTGACGATCAGGCTGATTCACCGTAGCACTCATTACTGCGGTCTTGTTCAAGACAACGTTAGTCGAGCCTGGCGAGTCGTCAAGACCAGCCTTCCGACTCACCCTATCAGTACTTTTGGGTTGAGTGAGAGTGGCGCAGCGGTCTGAGTGCATTGCTGCCTCTCCGCAGTCACCGTGCGGCGTTGCGGCCGTAGCAAAGGTGGAGAACTTGGCGAGGGCGCGGTGTCGTGCCGCACCGACCCAGGACTGTTGGCGGATTTCTGGCCGTTCCTCAGCGCCCGGCGTCCCCCGCAAGTGCGTCCTTGACCACACCCTGGGCCTCCTCGAGGAGTCGGCCGAGGTGATCTTCGCCCAGGAAGCTCTCGGCGTAGATCTTGTAGACGTCCTCGGTTCCGGAGGGTCGCGCGGCGAACCAGCCGTGCTCGGTCGTGACCTTCACGCCACCGATGGGCGCATCGTTGCCGGGTGCACGCGTCAGGACCGCCGTTACTGGCTCCCCGGCCAACTGGGATGCCTTTACCTGGGCCGGTGACAGTTTGGAGAGGACGGCCTTCTGCTCGCGAGTGGCCGGGGCATCGATGCGGCGGTAGGCCGGAGCCCCGTGCCGGGCCGTTAGGGCCTGATAGGCCACGGCCGGATCGTGGCCTGTTCTGGCGGTCACCTCGGCGGCCAGCAAGCAGGCGATGATGCCATCTTTGTCTGTGGTCCAGACGGTGCCGTCGCGGCGCAGGAATGACGCTCCGGCACTCTCCTCGCCGCCGAAGCCGAGCGAGCCGTCGACGAGCCCGGTCACGAACCACTTGAACCCGACGGGCACTTCGAGGAGCCTGCGGCCGAGTTCGGCGGTCACGCGATCGATCATGCTCGACGAGACGAGCGTCTTGCCGACGGCCACGTCCGGACGGTAGTCGCGGTGCCGATACAGATACTCGACTGCAGCCGAGAGGAAGTGGTTCGGGTTCATCAGGCCACCTGAGCCGGTTACGATGCCGTGCCGGTCGGCGTCCGTGTCGTTGGCGAAGGCGACGTCGAAGCGGTCCTTCAGGGCGACCAACCGGGCCATCGCGAAGGGCGAGGACGGGTCCATCCTGATCCGTCCGTCCCAGTCGACGGTCATGAAGCCGAACTGAGGATCCACGACTTCGTTCGTGACGGTGAGGTCCAGCCCGTAGCGGTCGCGGATGACAGCCCAGTAGCCGACGCTGGCGCCGCCGAGCGGATCGACGCCCAGCTTTAGCCCGGAGCCGCGGATCGCGTCCATGTCAACGACGTTCGCCAGATCGGCCACGTACGTGTTGGTGAAGTCGTGGAAGCCGATCGCGGCAAACGCCTTCTCGTAGGCGATTTGCCGGATGGATTGCAGGCCGTTCCGCAAGATCCCGTTCGCGTCGCGCTGGATTACGGACGTGATGTCAGTGTCGGCCGGGCCGCCGTTGGGCGGGTTGTACTTGAAGCCACCGTCCTCGGGCGGGTTGTGCGACGGGGTGACGACGATGCCGTCGGCGAAACCCGTGGTGCGGCCGCGGTTGTAGGTCAGGATGGCGTGCGAAATGGCCGGTGTCGGAGTGAGGGCATTACCCTTGCTCGCCAGCACCGAGACACCGTTGGCCACCAGGACCTCGATGGCTGTGCGCGTGGCCGGGCCGGACAGGGCGTGACTGTCCTCACCGATGAAGAGTGGCCCGTCGATGCCCTGGCTGTGGCGGTAGCGGCAGATGGCCTCAGTGGTCGCGAGGATGTGATCCTCGTTGAATGAGGCGGTCAGCGACGAGCCACGGTGGCCGGACGTGCCGAACGAGACGGCCTGGGCGGGGATGGCCGGATCCGGGTGGATGTCGTAGTAGGCGCCGATCAACCGGTCGACATCGACCAGCATCGAGAGCTCTGCGGGCTTGCCTGCTCGCTCGTTGACCGTCACTAGCCGATGGCCTCCAATTCTGGGAAGTTGCTCGCCGGAATGATGACGTTCCCGAGCGTTTCCTACCAGCGGCCGGGTCCGCGTGGATCAGTAGGGGAGCGTGATGATGGATGCCTTTTGCGCCTCGCCCAGGAGCGGCATGCCCCAGGCCAGCTCGATCGTGCGGAGCATCGAGTAGTGCGTGGTCGGTCCCTCGAAGCGCGCTCCCGGCGTCATGTTCGGGCTGACGACGATGGTGGCTATGTGCCCTCCGCCGTTGAGGTTGCTCGTGCCCTCATCCCAGGTGATGAACAGCAGGGAGTCGGCGAAGGCCGGGCTCGTCGTGATCTGGGGCACAAAGGCCTTCAGGAAAGCGTCCCCCGCTGCGACCGAACTGCTGTGCATGTCGTTGATCTGGTTGGGAACGATCATCTCGAAATCGGCCGCGGTCGGGTCAAAGCCGGCCAGCTTCGTGATGTTGGCGCAACGGGCTGGGTTTCCGCTTATCGACGTGTAGCTGATGGCCGGGTTGTGCTTGCGGGCGTAGTCGCCGGCGGCACCCGTACCATCGGCCACGGCGTCGGCAACGCTGCCGAGATAGCAGTTGCCCGGATAACTCTGGGCGTAGACGTGCCACGTTCGTCCGGAGGTTTCGATCTGGTCGAAGAGGTTTGGCACGCCCAGGTTGTAGGCTCCGTCGCTGTTCGTCCCCTGCAGGCCGCCCGATGTCAGGGCGATGTAGTTGGGCTCAGACGGATGCGTCTCGGCGTAGAGGTTGGTGGCCTGGCCGTATCGGGCGATCAGCGAGTTGATGTAGGGCGCCGCGCCGGAGCCGACGATGGAGCCGTACTCGCGGTTCTCCAGAATGATCACGTAGATGTGCTTGAAGTTGGGTAGGCCGGAGCCCGGCATTGAGGATGCCGTGGAGGGTGCCGCGGAGGTCCCTGAGCCGAAGGGTTCCAGTGTCGGGATCGGGGTCGAAGCGCTAGGAGCGGACGGCAGCGCAGGGGAGGCCGTCGCGTTCCCGCCGGCGCAAGCGCCGACAACCATCGAGATCGCCAGCGCAACGAGGGCGACTGGTCGAACCGGGCGAACACGGATTCTCATCGCCCGATTGTGGCCGACGGAGGGGCGTTTGTCGTCGACTATCCGGATAAGTCTCGAAACGGTTACGCCTATTCGGCCACGCCCGCTGCGGGGCCGCTTGGCGAAGCCCGCAGGCCGGCCCGAGCCGCCTGCTCGGCGTGGAAGTGCGCCCGCAGCGGCTTCTCCTTGAGCGCCAGGACCGCGATGAACGAGAGCACGGCAGCTCCAACGCCTATCCAAACCGAATTGGCGATGGCAATCGAGAAGGCCTGATGGAAGCCGGCTGTATAGGCGCCCTGCAGTTGGGCGGGGATACTCGCGAACATGCTGCCCGACGAGCTGCCAACGGCGGTAAGCGCACCGGGGTCGAATCCAGCTGCTGCCGTCGCAGGCACCGCGTTGGACGGTGCACCGGCGCCCACGATCGAATCGTGGAGCAGGCCCCAGGTCAAGTTATTGCGGAAGAGGGTGAAGGCCACGGTCAACCCAACAGAAGTGCCGATCTGGCGGAACAGGGTCAGGTCGCTGGTTGCCGTGCCCAGGCGCTCGAAGGGCACGTCGTTTTGAACGATAAGCGTGAAGATGGCCATGGTTGGGCCGACGCCAAGGCCGGCGAGCAACATCCAGAACCACAGAACCGGGTTCGCCGTGTCGGCGCGAAGGTTCGAGAAGAGGGCCAGGCCAACGATCATGAACCCAAGAGCGACCGACAACAGGGTCTTATATCGGCCCGTCCGGCTGACGATCTGGCCGGCCACGATCGAGCTAAAGATTAGCCCGAAGAGAAATGGGAAGAGCAGATAGCCGGAGGCGGTCGTGCTGGCGCCCTGGACGATTTGGAACCAGAGCGGCAGGAAAATGATCAGGACGGAGAACCCGAAGACCGCGAAGAAGGTGGCGACCGCCGAGACCGCGAAGGTTCGGTTGCGGAAGAGGTCGAGCGGGATCATCGGATCCTGGGCCTTTTCCTCCACAAAGATGAAGACACCCAGGAACACGAAGCCAACGGCGAACCAGCCGAGCACGTATGGATCGAGCCAATTGCCGTTCTCGGCGAGGGTCAGGGCCACCAGAACGGGGACAATGGCCCCGACGAAGGTCGCGACACCCAGGATGTCAAGCGTGAAGTGGGCATCCGTGGGGTGGACCATGGGCAGGAGACGGCCGATCAGGTACAGCGAGACAAGGCCCACCGGGATGTTGACGAAGAAGATGTAGTGCCAGGACAGGTTGTCTGTGAGTATGCCGCCCAGGAACGGGCCAACGAGAAAGGCGACGCCGAAGACGGCACCGAATAGCCCCTGGTATTTGCCTCGCTCGGCCGGCGTGAAGAGGTCACCGATGACGGCCAGCGAGATCGGGAAGAGGGCACCGGCGCCAAGGCCCTGGACGCCTCGAAACAGGATCAACTGCCACATCGTCTGGCTCAGGCCCGATAGGACCGATCCAATGAGGAACAGGACGATGCCGGTCAGAAGCATCGGCTTCCGTCCGAAATAATCGGACAGCTTGCCGTAGACCGGGATGGCGGCGGTACTGGTCACCAGGTAGGCGGTAACCACCCAGGTGTAGAAGTCTGCTCCCTTGAGCTCCGTCGAGATCTTTGGTAGAACCGGGCCAACGATGGTCTGGTCAAGGGCCCCAAGGAAGAGGGCGAGCATGATGGCGCCCATGATTTCGAACCGGGCGCGAGCGTCCACCTCGATCGCTGGGTGTGCCGCTGGCCGCTCGGCGGTCTCGGCTGTCATTGATTCTCCTTGCGTGTTTATCGGGACCGATCGGCCACGAAGGCGGGGGAACGAGATGATACGAGGGACCGAGAGTAGCGCCAGCGAGGTCCCCTGGAGTTTCCGATCGGCGGGTCTCCCGCCCAGCGCAACCCGTTGGTGCTACCGGACCCTGTGAGCGATGAGCTCGATCAGGCTTGCGACCGCGCTCAGACGAAGGCCGCTGCGGCGTAACCGACGGTTCGGCGCGGATCGCCTCCCGCATCCGCGGACGTGGCCGCGCCCAGCAGGATGCCGCGCGTCGCCCCCATCTCTGCGACGGCCGACAGAACGAACCGGACCGGATCGATGCCGCACAGCCCGCACACGAGGCCCGGCAGGTTGGCCGCGCCGAGCGCCCGATCGAGCTTGAATAGCGCCTCTCCGTCGAGTCTCAGAAGCGGTTCGAGCAGTTGGTCGTCAACTTCCTCGCAAACGCGAGCCGGCGGGTAGTGGGCCAGGTCCGAGCTGGCCACGAGGAGGACGCGCTCGCCGGCCGCGCGAAGCTTAGCCAGCAGCCGGCCCAGCAGGGCGCCGGCTTCGGCATGAGTCTGGAGGCGGGGGCTGACCGCGAGCGGCACGATCCGCGCCCCGGGGCAGGCCCGCGTCAACAGCGGCAGCTGGACCTCGATTGAGTGCTCCGTCAGGTGGGCGTCGTCGTCCATCTCGAAGGGCCGGCCGAGGCCGACGATACGTAGGCCGAGTTCGCGATTCACGGCGACCTCTCCCAGCGGCGTCCGCCACGGGCCGCCCGTCCAGACCCCGACTCCCGCGGCCGCGGCCTGGTGGTCCGTGCCGGCCAAAACGACCGTTGACGGGGCGATCTCGCCCGCGAGCGCCCAGCTCAAGGCCGCCACGGCGCCCGAATACACGAGCCCAGCGTGAGGCACTAGGAGACCCAGCACCCCGTCGGGGCTTGCGCCCGCCGGCCGTGGCACGTCCGCGGCACCCGCCAGTAGAGCGGCGACCAGCGAGCTGAGCCGATCCGGCTCGGCTGGGTAGAAGGTGCCCGAGACCGCGGGCGGACGCGTGGCGCCGGCTCGCGGATCGGTGGCGCCGGCTCGCGGACGCGGCCCGCCGCTCATTCGACCCACTCGTCCAGACCGACGCCCGCCATGGGGTGGCCGCAGCGCGCGCAGCGGCCACCGACCAGTGCCGCTCGCACCGACCGGAAACCCCGCCGCCTGATCAGCGTCTCGCCGCAGTCGGCGCAGTGAGTGTCCTCGTCCGCGTCGGCGAGGTTGCCCGAGTAGACGTGGCGCAGCCCCGCCGCCCGGCCGATCGCCACGGTCCGCTGAATCGTGGCGACGGGCGTCGGGTCCAGGTCGGTCAGCCGGTAGGTGGGGAAGAAGCGGCTGATGTGCCAGGGCGTTTCGGCCCCGAGTTCGGTGGCGATCCAGGCCGCCAGCATGGCCAGCTCAGCGGGGTCGTCGTTGAGGCCGGGGATCAGGAGCGTAGTCACTTCCACCCAGATGCCGCGCTGGCGCATGCCTGCCAGAGTGGCCAGTACGGGAGCCAGGCGCGCGCCGAGGACCCGCCGATAGAAGCGATCGTCGAACGACTTGAGGTCGACGTTGGCGGCCTGGACCAGCGGCCCCAGAAGGTCGAGCGCCTCGGGAGTTTGGTAGCCGTTCGTCACCAGGAGGTTCGCGAGCCCAGCTGCAGCCGCCAGTCGGGCCGTCTCTATGACGTATTCGATGAATACCGTCGGTTCGGTGTAGGTGTAGGCGATGCTGCGCGAACCGGCGGCGAGAGCCGCGGCCACGACCGCCTCGGGTGGCAGGTGGAATGCCGGAGCCGAGAGGCCGTCTCGCCCGGCTTGTGAGATCGTCCAGTTCTGACAGTGCGGACAGTGGAAGTTGCAGCCGCGGGTCGCGATCGAGAACGCGACGCTGCCCGGATAGACGTGGAAAAGCGGCTTCTTCTCGATCGGGTCTGCGTTCGCGGCCACGGCCTGACCGAAGACCGTCGTGACGAGCCGGCCGTCGCGGTTCTCGCGGACGCGGCAGATCCCCGCCCGGCCAGGCCGGATCAGGCAGCGATGGGCGCAGGCCACGCATCTGACTGCGGAGTCAGCCTCGGTGAGGCCGAGAAGGGCGGGGGTTGCAGCGATCATCTGGCCAAGCCTAGCGCCTGCTCAGCGAGAGTTCCATAACCCTCTGGTCGCTGCAGAAACCTGTCGCCGCAGAAACGCGCCATTCGACTCTGGCACCGCGTACGCGGAGGCCTAGCCTTGTCGATGGAGGCAGCCGCCAATGCAGCAACTCGCACAGTCAGACCGCCGACAGCTCCTCGATTTGGCGCGGGCCGCGGTTGAGGCGGCCGTCAGACACGATCCGAAGCCCGCGCTCGACCCGGCCGCACTCAGCCCTGACCTTCTTGCGCCGGCCGCGGCATTCGTGACCATCCATGAGCACGGCCAGTTGCGCGGCTGCATCGGGATGATGCGGCTCGATGTCCCGCTCTGGGAGAACGTTCGGGAAGCCGCGACGGCGGCCGCGTTGGATGACCCCCGCTTCCTGCCGATCGCCGAATCGGAGTTGCCTGCCCTGGAGCTGGAAGTGTCGGTTCTCGAGCCCCTGGTCGAACTGCGGGATCCGGCCGAATTCGTGACCGGACGGCACGGCATCGTCGTGGAACGGGATGGGCGACGAGCGCTGCTGCTGCCTCAAGTCGCCGCCGAGATGGACTGGGATGCCGAGCAAATGCTCGAAGCGGTATGCCGCAAGGCCCACCTGTCTGGACACGCCTGGCGAGACGCGGCGACGCGGCTGTATGTCTTCGAGTCGACCTGCTATTTGGAGCGCGGCCCGACCGAGCCCGCCACAGAACCCCCTTGGCGCTGAGAGAGACTACGCGGTCGTTTCGGACGTCGGTGTCCCGCTGGCTGGACACTGCCCGGGCACTTCAGGTTCGATTCAGGACCCGGCCGGACCATGCACTTCTGTTCGATGCCGCCCGTCAAGTTCCAGGTGGTCCTCAGGAGGTAGTCATGGTGTCCCAACCGCAGCGACTCGGCAATCGCTTCGTCGCCTTCATTGCGTCTCTGATTCTCGTAGCCATGATCGCAGGCGCTTGTTCTTCGGCGTCGACGACCACCGCGACCCTCGTTGGGACCGCGTTGAGTGGCCATTCAACGGGCGTCACGACGGTGCCCGCCAACCTGCCGCCGCCGACGTCAACGACGGCTCCGGCTGTTCCGGCTGCCGGTGGCGCCGTCGCGCTCCAGGACCAATTTGTGTCTGTCATCAAGCAAGTCAGCCCATCCGTTGTCGAAATCGAGACTAGCGCGGGCCTCGGTTCCGGCGTGATCTACGACACCAAGGGCGACATAGTGACGAACGCCCACGTGGTGGGTACGGAGACGTCCTTCACGGTCACGCTCTCCGACGGGCGCTCGTTCCCCGGCACTTTGGTGGGCGAGTACACGCCGGACGACATTGCAGTCATCCGGATCACTGCAACCGGCTTGACCGCGGCTACTTTCGGTAACTCCTCTCAGCTTTCCGTTGGTGACTTTGTCCTGGCGATGGGCAACCCGCTGGGACTCCAGTCGAGCGTCACCGAAGGCATAGTGAGTGCCCTGGGACGCCAAGTCAGCGAGCCCAATGGCAACGCCCTGCCCGACGTCATCCAGACGAGTGCGGCAATCAATCCGGGCAACAGCGGCGGCGCACTGGTTGACCTCCAGGGCAACATCGTCGGCATCCCGACGCTGGCGGCCACGAACGCCCAGTTCGGAGGCAGCGCCCCCGGCATCGGCTTCGCCATCTCCAGCAACCGGGCCAAGGCGATAGCGGATCAGCTCATCAACGGTGGCAAGGTGACCAACTCCGGCCGAGCCTACATGGGTGTCCAGCTTCGGGACAGCACGGCCGGTCCGGTCGTGGTGGCCGTCTCTGCTGGCGGCCCAGCCGAAAAGGCAGGTCTGCTGGTCGGTGACATCGTCCTCGAGATCGACTCTAAGGCCACTCCGGATAGTGGAACCCTAATTGAGGCCGTAGCCGCTCACCACCCCGGCGACACGGTGAACCTAAAGGTTCAGCATCGCGCCGGGACTACGGCCACGGTCAGCTTGACGCTCGGGCAGCTCCCCGGCTGAGCACGTTCGATCCAGATGCTACAAGGGCGGTCCGAGTACGGGCCGCCCTTCCTCGTGGCGCAGCTCGCCGGTCCGGGCCGGGTTGGGACGACTAGTTCACGTCTCGCCGCCGCATGCCCCAGGCGCCGACCGCGATGCCACCCACCGCGATCAGGAGACAGGCGCCGATCCCGAACGGATCCCACCGGCCGATCATGGGCTGGCCCAGATGGGCCGTCAGAGCCAGCTGGTGGACCCAGTCCGGGAGGTTCAGCGGCGGCGCCACGAGGTCGATCAAGTACGTGATGAGCACGACCATCGCGGCGATCTCGGCGGCGATCGAGGTCCGCCACACGCCGCCGACGGCAACGCCGATCCCGACTATCGCGGCGGCGTAGAGACCCAGGGCGGCAGACCCGATCATGGCATCGCCCACGGCCACGCCGCCGGACGCTGCGCCCAGCCCGATCCCGACCGCGAAGAGCACGGTCATTACCACGCTGGCGAGGATGGCGGCGATCCCGCCGGCGATCACCCACCTGGCACGGGCCATCGGAGTCGCCAGGATCATCTCAAGGCGCCCGTCCTTTTCGTCCGACGCCCATTTCGACACGAACGTTGCCGCCCCGAAGCCGGCCGCGATCAGGAGGAGCTGCACGTATAGCTGGAGCCAGCCGCCGGCCGATGTCAGGTTGAAGCTCTTGAAGATCGTCGAGAAGGTGGCCGAGAGGTTCGGGTCGTTTCCGATCTGGTCCGCCATCGTCCCCACCAGGGCGGCGACCAGGGCGCCCATCAGGCCCAGGCCGATCCCCCAGGACACCGCCCGGGGCAGCTGCTCGCCGAACGCCCGGCTCGTGGACCCGCGGACCCCGAGGATGACCTTGGGCAGGCCCGGCATCGAGAGGCCGGCCGTGACGCCGAGATCGCGGCGCGTGAACAGCTCGACGCCGATCCCGAGCAGAACAGTGGCCGCGAGCCCGGTGAATGCCACGGCCGGCCAGTCGTACATGCCCACCAGGGCGATGTGTCCGGCCAGCCAGTGGAACGGGCTCACGGTGGCGATCGGCGCGAGCGCGCTGAAGCCGTTGGCGACCCACAGCAGGACCATCACCAGGGCCGCGACTCCGGCCGAGCCGGAGCGGCCGAGGAGCGGCGCAAGCGCGAACGCCAGGCCGCCGAAGAAGAGAGCGATGAAGCCGACCCACAGGGCGTAGCCGATCGCGGAGAGGGGCGGGATCGTGTCCCCGAGGGAGGCGTCGCCAAAGAGCGTCGAGCCGGCCGAGCAGGCGAGCGCGAGCACCACCATCGCCAGCCCGAGCATCGTCAGGTGGGCCGCCAGCTTCTCGAGCGCGACCCGGCGCTTGCCGAACGGGGCGGACGCGACGAGGTCGAGGCTGCCCCGGCTGGCCTCGCCGGCCAGGGTCCCCGACAGGGCCAGGATCGACCACATGGCGGTGCCCAGGGCGAAGATCGCTCCGTATTTCCAGGTGAAGTAACCACCCAGGGTGCCGAGCCCCACGGGCTTCCCGAAGAGGTTGACCATCGAGGACGGAATGCTCCCGATGAGCTTGTCGATCTCGAGACGGGAGGCGGGCGTCGGGAAGATGTTCGAGACGCCGGCCGCCATGACGAGCGACATCCCGCCGAGGAGGCCCGCCGCGATGATGAAGGAGAGGCGGGAGTCGCGGACCGTCTTTCCGTAGATGCTCCCGAAACCGTAGATGCGGCTCCGGAACGGGATCGCATGGATGGTCGCCGCAATGTGCGGCGCGCCGATGCCGGCTGCCATCACTTCACCTCGGCCGATTCGCGGCCGTACTGGGCGAGGAAGATCTCTTCGAGGCTGGGCTCGCGAGAAAGGAAGTCCACGACGCCGACCTTCGCCGCGGCCTCCACGACGGGCGTTATGGAGCCCTGGACCCGCAGGCGCAGGATGTGGTCCTCGGCTACGACGTCCGAGACGCCGGGCAGGGCGCGGAACTGCTCGGCCGGCGGATCGCCCGCGAAGCGAAGCTCGATCTGGTGGTGAGCCAGATCTCGCAGGGCATCCACGCGGTCCACCTGGACCAGGCGACCGTCTCTGATGATGGCGACCCGGTCGCAGCTGCGCTCGACCTCGTTGAGGATGTGGCTGGACAGAAAGACCGTGGCCCCGTCGCGGACGGCCTCATGCATCGTCGCAAAGAAGGTCTGCTGGACGAGGGGATCGAGGCCCGAGGTGGGCTCGTCGAGCATCAACAGGTCCGGCCGGTGCTGCAGCGCGGCGACCAGGCCCACCTTCTGCTTGTTGCCCTTGGAGTACTCGCGGAAGCGGCGGCTCGGGTCCAGGTCGAAGCGCTCGATGAGCGAGGCCTGGTAGGCCGGATCGACGCCGCCGCGCAGGTTGCCGAAGTACTCGAGCGTCTGGCGGCCGGTCAGCCGGTCGTAGAGCGCAAACTCGCCGGGCAGGTAGCCGATGCGCCGGTGGATGGCCACGGGATCGGCCGAGCTCTCGATGTCGAAGACGTAGGCCTTGCCGCTCGACGGGCGGATCAGGTCCAGCAGGAGGCGGATCGTCGTCGTCTTGCCGGCACCGTTGGGTCCGAGGAAGCCGAAGACCTCGCCCTTCTCGACTGCGAGGTCTACCTCAACGATTCCACGGTGCGATCCATAGAACTTGGTGAGCTTCTCTGTTCGAATGACGGCAGGCACGTGGCTTCCTCGAAACGACGACACAACATCCCGATTGTCGTCTCTTCGGGGCTTCCGGTCCACCACCATGCGGTGGCCGTGACGCCGGACGGCAATAGGATTGTTTGGGCCGGCGGCTTGCCACGCCCCAAACAGGTCAGCTGTGTCTCGTGTCTCGCAGGCCGAGCCGGGAACTCGCCGACGTCTCGCCGGCCAGTCTTTTCGGCGCGACAGGGACCGGGCGCGGGCAGGCGCTGCGAGAATTGCTCCCCGATCCGGCGCGTCCCCTGGAGCTTCCTGGCAGCGGGATCGGCATAGAGGAGCAAGAACATGCGGAGCCCGGAGGCAGGAATGCCGTGGATCGTTTCGTTGTCACGTCGATTGGCGGCGGTCGGGTCGCTGGCCCCTGCTACTAGCCGGCTGCAGCACGTCGGCCGCGACCCCGACCTCGGTGCCAATGGTGTCCCCAGAATTCACGTCCGTGCCGCCGACCCCAATGTGATCTTCGTAACGCCGACACCGCCGCCGCCGACGGACACACCCACGGCGCCGCCGGTTGTGACCGCGCCGCCGGTTGTTAAGACGGCGCCGCCAGTTGTCAAGACGGCGCCGCCGGCCGCGACTCCCAAGCCCACGCCGACGCCTCTCCCGGCGCTGGCCATCGGGCTCTGCACGGGCGCTCAACTGAGCCTCTCGATCACTTCGTGGGTGGGCGACCCAGGCGCCGACCCGGTCTACGCCCACGTCACTGCGACCAACGTCTCGTCGGCGAGCTGCAATATGCGGGGCGCGTCCGAGGCCCAGATTCTCAACGCCGGTGGCGGGGTGATCGCCGATGCGGGCTCGGGCGCCGCCACGGTCAAGAGCAGCGACCCGGTCTATGGCCTGGCGCCCAACGGGACGATCAACACCATCGTTCAGTGGGGCAACTGGTGCAAGCCGGCGCCGACTCAGAACCTTAGGGTCGCCATGGTTGAGCCGTTCGGGCTTGGTCGGATCGTTGCGCCCGCAAATGGGGTCGCAAACGTACCTGCTTGCTCCGCATCGGGAAGCGCGACCGTGGTCAGCTCCGAGGCGTGGTTGCCTTAGCGGCTGCCTCGCGCGTTGACAACGGGTTTGGGTAGTGGTCTAGCGGCCGATACTTCAGTCGATGCGCATTTCTGCTCCGGACGGAATGTCGATCAGCGCATCGCAGGGCGACTGAGGGGCGTGCGCCCGGTCGCCCGACCATCTACTTCCCGGCTGCCGCGCCGTTGGGAGCGCTCGCACCGAAGCGGCGGTTGAAGAAGTACTTCGCCGTCTCGACCAGGACGAGATAGGCGGCCGTCACCACGATCAGGAGGGGCCAGAACGCGAGCGGCAAAGGGTCAAAGCCGAGAAACAGCCCGAGCGGGCTGATCGGTATGACCACAGCAACGAGCAGCGCCGCCGCGATCGCTGCCGCGAGCTGCGGGCTGGGGCGGCTCCTCCAGAACGGGCTCCGCCGCGTGCGTATGACGAGCACGACCAGGATCTGGGTGAAGAGCGACTCGACGAACCAGCCGCTGTGGAACGCCGGGCCACTCGCCTCACTCGCGCCGACCAGCCAGAGCAACAGCCCAAACGTTACGTAGTCGAAGATCGACGAGATCGGCCCAAACAGGAGCATGAACCGCTCGATCGAATGGACGTCCCAGCGCGCCGGCTCGGCCTCAACCTCCGAGTCCACCGTGTCCGTCGGGATGGCGATCTGGGACGCGTCGTAGATGAGGTTGTTGAGCAGGATCTGGCCCGGCGTCATCGGCAGGAACGCCCGCAGCAGCAACGCGGCGCCGGCCATGCTGAGCATGTTGCCGAAGTTGGAGCTGGTGCCCATGCGGATGTACTTGAGGGTGTTGGCGAAGGTACGCCGGCCTTCCGTGACGCCCTGGCTGATGGCCGCCAGGCTCGGCTCAAGGAGGATGATGTCGGCAGCGGACCGAGCCACGTCTGTGGCGTTGCTGACGCTGATACCCACATCGGCGACGTGGAGCGCGGGAGCGTCGTTGATGCCGTCGCCCATGTAGCCGACCACGGCGCCCGACTCCCGGAGAGCGCGTATCACCTGCAGCTTCTGGTCGGGGTCCACCCGGGCGAAGATCGTGGTCCGAGGCGCACGCGCCACGAGCGCAGGGTGGGTGAGTTTGCGCATCTGGTCCCCGGTCAGGACCTCGTCCACCTGCAGCCCGACCTGCGCGGCGACGTGTCGCGCGACGAGATCGTTGTCGCCGGTGATGACCTTGAGCGAGACTTTCTGGGCGGCCAGGCGGCGGATGACGCCCGCGACGCCCTTCTTGGGCGGATCGCTGAAGAGGAGGACTCCCTCGAAAGTCAGGTCACGCTCGAGGCCGGCCAGATCCGCCGCGCCCTTGTCGGCAAGTTCGGTGGGCGCGAGTACGCGCGAACCGACGGCCACGAGCCGGAAGCCGTCGGCTGAGGCGCCGTCCACCAGTTTCGACAGGCGGTCGTGCTCGGCCTTGAGGATGGGGCGGGCCGAGTGGTCCTCCCGGACGGTCTTCGAGAGCGAGACAATCTGCTCAGGTGCGCCCTTCGTGATGAGCATCGGTGGCTCGTCACCACGCTGGACTACCACGCTCAGGCAGCGTCGATTGAAGTCATACGGCACTTCCGCGAGCTTCTTGTAGGACGAGAGGTCGTCTGGGGCCTTGGTGGCGGCGAGGATGGCAGTGTCGAGCGGGTTGACGAAGCTCGCTTGAAAGTGGCTGTTGAAGTAGGCGAGTTCGAGTGCGTGCGACGCCTCGCCGGCATCGTCCTTGTCGATGCCGACCGCCTTCACAAGACCGAGCTTGCCTTCGGTGAGGGTTCCTGTCTTGTCCGTGCACAGGACCGTCATGCTGCCGAGGTTCTGGATGGCCGGTAGCCGCTTGACGAGGACGCCATGGGCCGCCAGCGCTCGCGCGCCGCGAGTCAGGTTGAGGGTCACGATGGCCGGCAGCATTTCCGGAGTCAGGCCGACGGCGAGAGCGATCGAGAAGAGCAGAGCCTCGTAGAGCCCGCGTCCAAGCGCAACGTTGATCGCGAAGACGCCCACGACGAGCGTCAGCGTCACCTTGGCAACGAGGATCCCGAAGAGCCGCACGCCGTGCTGGAAGTCGGTTTCGGGCGCCCGTTCGGCCAACCGTTTGGCGATGGCCCCGTAGCTCGTGCGGGCCCCGGTGGCCGTGACCAGCGCTTTGCCGGAGCCGCTGACGACACTCGTGCCGAAGAAGGCGAACGCATCCCGATCGGCATCCTTCGTCGGCGACACGGTTGCGTCCGCGGGCCGCGCCTGTTTCAGAGCTGCGGCGGACTCGCCGGTCAGCGACGACTCATCGATGAACAGGTGGTTCGTCTCGACCAGGCGAACGTCCGCGGGCACGATGTCTCCGGCGCCCAGGACGACGAGATCGCCCCGAACGACGCCGCTGATCGGCACGTCTTGCTCGCGACCGTCGCGAACGACAGTGGCCTGGAGCGCCAGGCGTGCCTGGAGGGCCGCGACCGCCGCCTCCGACCGCGCCTCCTGCACGAACCCGAGGGCGGCGCTCATCCCCACGATCGCCAGGATGATCCCGGCCTCGACCTGGTCGCCGACGACCATACTGACCAGGCTGGCGGCTATCAGGATCAGGACGAGCGGACTGGCAAACTGGTTGATCAGGACTCGCAGGAGCGAGCGACGTCCCTCGGTGCCCAGGGCGTTCGGCCCATCGCTGTGAAGCCGCTGGGCTGCTTCGGCGGCCGTGAGGCCAGTGGCCTCGGTGGCGGGATGGGAGGCGGTGGCGTCCGGAATCGCGGCAGCCTCCGGCCGGCGGTGCGCCTTCGGCGGCGTTGGAGCGCCCATCATCAATTCCTCAGCTTCAATGCTCGAGCGGACTTGCCTAGCCGAACAGCTCCGCTGAGGATAGGTTGCCGGAGCCGTCGTCGCCACCGACGATCAAGGTACGACCGTCTGACAAAAGCCTGCCGTTTGATTCGAGCGGGCGGTCTGCATCGGAACTCCGTCTACCCGAGCATGGCCCGGAGCGCCTTCACCAGGCGGGCGTCGCATAGACGGCCTTGGGAGGCGACGCGCACGTGGCGGTCGTCCATGCCCACCTTATTCGAGCAGTCCCGGACATACATCAGATGGTCGAGCAGCAGGCGGGCTTGAAGCTCGGCCGCCGTCATCTCGCCTTCGATTCGGAACAGCACGAAGTTGGAGCCGGTGGGGTAGACCGATATGCCGCTGATAGTCGACAGGTCGGCTTCGAGCCGGATGACGTCGGCGGTCACCCGCTCCAGTGAGTCGCGGTAGGCAGCCTCCGTGCCTGGCAGCAGGGACAGGAAGTACTCAGCCAGTATGTTCAAGTGCCAGGTAGGAACCAGACGCCGCAGCTTCTCGATCATCTCGCGGTTGCGGCTGTAGCAGAAGCCCAGTCGCAGGCCCGGCACGCCGTAGTGCTTGCTGAGGCTGCGGATGATTAGCAGGTTTCGAAAGCGGTCGGCGACCGGCAGCAGGCTGGGGCTCGGCTCGCCCGCGAAATCGATGAACGATTCGTCGACGATGACGAGGTCCATGTCGCGGGCTTGCTCGAGGAACTCGATCATTTCGTCGCGCGGGAAGAGCTGCCCGGTGGGATTGCCCGGGTTGACCACGACCAGGGCCTTGAGGTCACGCTCACGAACCCAGGCCAGGTACTCGCTCAGATCCAGCTGGTAGCGTCGCTCGCGGTCTAGGACGAATAGTCCAGCCGCGGAGGGATCGCGCAGCTTCTCGATGTATTCGCCGAACGTCGGAACCGGAACGGCGATCCGATCGACGAGGACCTCGTTGATCAGCACGATCAACTCCGTCGCGCCGTTGCCGACGATCAGGTCGTCCGGATCCACGTCGAGGACCTCGGCCAGGGCCCGCTGCGTCGTGGCGGGGTTGCTGGAGGGGTAACACTTGATCAGCGCCGGGAGGCTCGCCTGCAGCGCCTCGACCATCTCCGGCGTGGGGTAGTAGGGGTTGGCGATGAAGCAGAAGTCGATGACGTCGGCGGCGCGTTCGTAGCCGACCAGCTCAGCCAGGGACGGCGAATGCGATGTTTCGGCGAATGTGGTGCCGCGGATGTTCCGGGGCGGCGGCGCAATTTCGGGTTTAGCCATGGCACGCGTCTCCTGCCGCCTTCAACTTTCGCTCCGGACCGCGACCGGCTCGTTAGGCCGTGCTTCCGTCGCTAGAAGGCCGCTTAACTTGAGCCGTCAGGTTACAACAGCCGGCGGTGGGAATTCGAATCGGCCACC